>Ga0181612_125486_pt1 | contig 22723 bp, 20 predicted proteins | sample HoacroProtozoa21_FD_119630 | JGI IMG/M metagenome (GOLD analysis project Ga0181612, IMG submission 119630) | Hoatzin crop microbial communities from Cojedes, Venezuel. Combined Assembly of Gp0051906, Gp0051904, Gp0051908
CGTACCTGTTGCCTTGAACCACTTGTACAATGGAAACCACGTAAGAAAGAAAACTGTGAAACTGCTGGTACACATGGACACGCAGTCCTTTTTTCTTCCTACTCAAATCCTTCCCTGAATTTTTACCTGCAGTAGAAGTAGTATGGCTGCATGAGTGACTGCTCTTCTCAAACCTTTTCACATTGGAGTTTGTTCAGTCTGAAATATTGTTGTCAAAAGGACTCTTGCTCTTCACATTAAAAAAAAGCCACACCACCACCAACCTTCACACATTCCACACATGAACCAGCACAAACAGAGTAACGTTTCCTTCCCAAAGCCTGCAGAATTCCTATGGCCTTGCACTGAGACAAGCCAACTCCCAGAGCTGCAAGATGAAGGCTAAAAATAACCCACTGAGGATTAATTTCAGGATTTTTAAATACAGCTAATGAATATGCATAGGGAAGGTACATGGTCTCCAGGAAGGAGCACACACAGTCACTGAGTCTACAGGGGATGGGAGGGAGGTGGGTGACACACAGGCAGAGTGCCAAAGGAGAAATAAAAGAGGATATTTGCTATATATCCTCAGACAGACGACGTGCAAAGAAAGTGCATTTCAGAAGAGGCAGCAGCAGAGGAGTGAAACAGTTCACTGTTGAAGAGACAGAGACAACGCAGTGCAACCACAAAGGACAGGGTCCCGCTCAAAGAGCAGCGAGGACAGTAATGAAGCCTTCAGAATTGGACAAAACATTATACACAAGGATAGAGAGCTCAATAGTACTGGATCAGAAGGCAAGGTTTTGTGCGTTAGGGCTCGGTGGCTGAAATGGTGTGACATGGGTAGACAGAGCAAGCACGCTCTGATGCAAGCAGGGCATGTCAGCAAGGTGGCCTACGGGCTGAGCACAACACCAGAAGATCAAAGGATGCCAAGGAAACTGTTTTGGTAGTGGCACTGCGGTAGGAAACTGGGTGCATCACGAACACGCAGCGCTTTCGTGGAAAGCTGGGGAGCAACAGCTGAATGCATAGCTGTCCTCAAGATGGGTGGCACACCTGGACAGCAGGGGTGTACCTGGTGTCATGTGTTGCACAGAAGTTTGCCACTTTGGAAGCAATCTCTTATCAAGTAGTCCTGAAGGAGGTCCTTGCATCCTGAAGCAGAAGTACCCTCGGAAGGTACTTGGATATAAAGCACTGGATACAAAGCACATGAAAACAAGGTACTACGTATGAGCAATATCAGTGATGGGAGACAGCAAGAACTGTCTATAGTGAATCAGAAAGCAAATCTGGTTATGCACTTGCTGTACTGCAAAACAGAGAGCTACAGCAGCAGCTCCAGCGAATTTAAAGGTGCAGGGGGAGAACAGGCTCACTTGAAGCAATTTCCTCATACCAATTTCCCTGTGAATAACATTTAAACAACTACAAACATCTTGCTTTTCATAGACAGCAGCGGAATGGATGGACAGACTTAAAATTGCCTCATTTATTGGCTATTTAGTATCAAGAAAAGCTGGGGTTTTAACCTGGTGTTTTAAGAAAATTAAGTTTATACAGTAGCACTGCTTGTCTGCCTGCCCCCTTTATCCTCACCACTAAGAATTTTTGAACTTTTAGCCACTTTCAGACAAATTTAACAACAGGGTAGAAACCTCAGTTTTGTGAGATTTGGTGGCTTTCACAATGGCACTCAGAAACAGCCTCAAACTGTTGTACATTTAGCCATGTCTTGAGAAAAATATGAGCACTACAGCGACCTGTTAAAGGCAAGCCAGGGATACAGGAGTTTAATTTTGCAAAAGGGGGTCTTGATAGATGTTTAAGATAACAAAGTCCCTAGTAGAACTGCAGGGGAATAAAAAGGTGCAGCACTACCAAGTCTATGAAACAGGATCAGCTTCACAGTCCAATGCTACAGGATGTTTCTGTTGGAGGCGAAGGACACAAACCCCATCTTTTTCACTTAAAGACATTCTTTATTCAATACTTTTTATATACAATATTATTTTTAATCTGTAAAAAGTACATACGCAGGATTCCAGGTCAGAGGCAGAAGGTTTCCATATCAGAAGATAGACTTTTGCCCTTTTATTATTTTGGAGGAAAACTGATCTGTCAGTTTTAGACAAAGCAAAAATAAAGGCAGAATGCAAATCCAACTTCCACCAAGCGATTAGGATTAAAGGCAACAATTCACTGTAACACGTCAGGCTGTCTCCTTCGACTTTGGTGGTTCCCAGCTTCTCTGGGCAATCACAGAGCAGTTTGTGAGAAGGGGCTGACAGCCGAAGCAGCTAGTGCTTATCATCTCTGCTACAGTTGTACACACGTAACTTGCAAACGAGCTTGGGTTTTCCTCTTTGTATGGCAACTCGAACTCCTGAATCAGAAGACCGTTTCTCAAAATTCAAGGAGCGAACAAGGGATGTCTTACCAGGGTGAACAGATCTCCGAACTACAATGTGCAGCAAGAGCTTGCTTTCATTTTTCTCTGGTTACAAGAAGCCTCCTTCTTATTTGTCCCCTTAAAAACATGGACTAGACTTACTAATGTATGTGACAGGCTCAATTTGCTATCAGCCTGTTACTACAGCCCTGAGATGTAAACTGCCTCATCACTTTCTGTGGATGCCAGGTTACACTGTTGATCCTTTCAATATTAATGTCATTAACCACTTCTCCATTCAAACTAGGGAAAGACACATTGTGAAGGTTTGTAATATTATTTCCTCAGGGACAGAAGAGGGGATCATAAAGGACAGCCTGACAGGGCTTTGCTTTGCTGTAAATCATCACAGACCTTTAATCTTACAGGACAGTACTACAAGGAGCGTGTTATTATTCTCACTTTTCAGAACGCAGATACTCAACATTCAAATCTTGTAAAACATTGTGTGAGAATATGTCAGTGACTGGGAGGTAGAAGACCATCATCCAGAAATTTGGAGTAGGGAGCTAAAGGAGCCTCAAAGGTGTGACTGGCACAGCGAGCTACCTGCTTTTCACTTTACTCCAGGGTGCTTACTATTTTCCATACTTTTCTTAAGCTTTCAGTTTTAAGGACCACATTGTGCAGCAAAATGAACACCCAGAATATCACTCAAGGGTTTTGTTTTATTTAGAGGACAAAGCTAAGAAGTTAACTTCTTGACTGCAGGACACACACAGCTCCAGGGTGGTCGATGGAAGCTGCAGAAATTTGGCTTCTTTGAAAAGTCAGGCTGTAAGTGTCAGCTGTGAATGTACTGCTAGCAGATCCTGACCAACAGACAAGCTTGAGGCTTGGCTTAGGATAAGAACTGAACATCCTTGTTTTGACTGCATGCAAACAGGAATAGACAATTCTAGGATTTCCAGGCTCTTGCCCAAATCCAGTGTGCCAAAAACATACATGATTTTCTGTTCTTTTATTTCATCCTGTAAGAGGAGAGGGTATTGTAGAAATTGCTAAGATGGGACAGCTACTTAAAGAAAATGAGGATTGTTTTGTTAGAGAATATAGTGCAAGACTCAGAAACAACTAGGACTAAAAAGTCATTTTGTGCTTAAATTTACACTCCATGAAAGTATGTAAGACAGCAGCAACAGAATGAAATGACAATATTCTATTGTACCTTATGTACCCAGAGGGAAAACAGTCTGAACTTTGGGTTGCACATAATGCCATTCTGCTCATCAGAACCTACTTCTCTGTGAAGGACTCAGAACAAGGGCACATCACTTCAGTCAGAAGTTTCAATATCCGTGGTGCTTGGTTATTACGCACCACCTCAGCCAGAACCCTTTACCTCCAAACTCAGCTTGCTCTAGGAAATCTCAGGATGGAGATATTCATGAATGACACAGCAATTAGTCCATAAAATGCATTATTTTTGATAGACTATACACATCAGTAGCTTCTGGAGGAAAAGGATAGTTTGTATTCTAGAGTGATAGAGTAGGAACTGACAGCTGTTGGGGTAACTGGAAAACGAGAAACAAGTGTCCTTTATTTGGTACCTGCTACTTGTCTACACAAAGAAGAAATAGCAGTACTGTACATCTGCTTTGAGAAAAATACCATCCCATAACACGAAATGGCTTAGGTCCTTGATTCAAGCATTCTTGCGGCAGTGAGTTAACCCATTTGGATTCATGGAGGAATTAATTTGAAGGGTCGTTCTTTAATTCACAAAATGGGGTTAGAGGAGCAGCAAACAATAAGAAGTTTGCTGTTTCTGGAACTCCAGAATTCTGTCCTCGACCTTCCTCTGAACAGACTGGCAGCCATTCTATACCTGTATTTATCAGGAGGTGTATGGGGATGGGTGTATAGAGTGGAAAGTGCCTGCTTTTCCTCTTTCTCCATTGTGCCCGGAGAGATTTAGGAAAACAAGGCAATCAAGTGCAGTTTTAAACTAATAACAGTTCTCATGGGATGGAAAAGACTTGATTTGAAAACATAACATATCTGAACTTTGGAAAACGTCTAGCTCTTCAGTAAGGCACTGAATACTAATTAGAAAAATAAATTAATGTGGGACCAGTAAGAAAAATCCATTTATTAAGCTACTTCTCATTTTAAATATACAATTACTTGAATCAGTAATTTTACTATATCAATTACTTTATCAGTTCTCAAATTATTTATAAGATACTGCTTACAGTAACTAAGTAACTGGTATTAAGGTAAAAACATTGAGATTAGAGATTTTTTCCAAGCTCTGTGTCTTCCTCCTCTTAAGTAACCGGAAAAAAAGCACCTGATAGCATTTTTTCTTAGATGATGTGACGATTTCTGTGTCTAAGTTAGTGTCAAAGATGAGTGAAGAAAAATTTTATGGGGGAAATTCTACTATAATGTACAGTCAGATTTATTACAATACGATGGAGAGAAAGGCTTTTATATATAAAACTTCATATATAAACATTTTTTGAGGGGGAGAAATAGCACTCACTCCCTTTAGATCTGATGCTGTACTGCTGTAGTTCACTGAAGAGTTCTTCCACACACCTTAGTACGAAAACACAATCAAGATCTTTTTGAAGGCTCAACCTGTGCGCTAATTAGGAAGGAAAGGAGCACCTCACAGCTCTTATTTAGCAAAGTGGCCAGTCACCATGCCACAAGGATTTGAGAGCTATAAAGGGTAATAAAAAGAATAACTTGAGCTGTAAGGGTTCTGAAACAATAGTAAAAAAAAAAGACACTGAGATATACTTGAAAAGACAAAACTTCTTCAGTGGCAACTGAAGCAGACTCCATTTTAAGTGATACTGTCCATCCCAGCCTAGGAGCACTCGGGGAAAAAAGCCATGCAGGTAACAGCATCTCATTTCTCATAACTTCAGGGAACAACAGACTCCCCAGTTTCTTTTTCCACTCATATGTAACACGTTACATTGTTTCCACAGAAGATCATGTTGGCTTTGCACTGGAGCATGGAGAAGAAAAGGAGTTTCGTAAACTAAATAAAAGGCAGTTTTGTCTCTTCTGTCATGCACATACCTGCAAAGAAGGTTCCGTGAATAGTATCCAAAGAATTAAATTTAACTTTTTGGAAAAAAGCTCGATTGTCTGGAAAAATATAAAGCAACCAACTCATGCTGCTTATCTCAAGGGGAGCATTTTCAAGTGCTATATACTGAATACTGTTATATAAATCACGAGAGACTGTTTTTCTCATGTTGCCATCTCTGTTTCTTCAGCTAAATGAACCAGGAATAAGAGAATGTTTTTTTCGCATGTGACAGAATCTGTGAGGAAGGGAAACTTGGGCTCCTTCCTACCCCTCCAATACGCTCCAGACTGCGGCTGTAGCTTGCCAAATGAACTAAGCCCACATTGCTGACAGTGAACTACAAACCAAATGCTTACTAATTGGTTTTTTGGATGTAAGCATACAATATAGATCTTTCAGCCTTATTCTGAAAAGGGAAAATGAGGAGGCAATAGTTTTTATAGTTTAGAGTTTAGTTTTAATAGCTTAGAGCCCCTGAGAATGGCTGCCAGTCTGGACAAACAGAAGCTCCTTAGCAAATTCAGACAGGTACAGAAAAAACTTCAGATCCTGATGCTGCTGGTGCAGTGATGTTGCTTTTTGTTGTTGCTTTGTTCATGCCATCATCAAACACACACAAAAAAAAAGAAAAATAAAATCTAAGTATTTGGAACCCATCAGATTTGAAGAGGTGACTGGGATGTTGTTCCTTGCAACAGCCAACAGCAGCAAGTTCCTCTCCCTAAACGGGAAAGCCTCTTCTTCCTCATACTGCTGCATTTCTGTTAAACAGGAGATTCCATGTCTTGCTAGGGTTCAAAGCGCATGAAGTCTGTGTCCTGCAAATACCACACTAACGTGTTTTGGTCGTGTATAAAACAGAACTTTTTTTTCAGTCTTAACTTATCTATATGTTGAAGAGCTTTGTTTCTCACGCCGGTATCTGCTTGACTCGGAGGTCTAGTTTTATCAAGTGTCCGTCTCCTCTCCTGCCTAAAGTCTCAAGTGGTCCATGTAAACAAATCAGAGCTGAAAACAGTCTCTCTTCCTCTTCACAGAGCTGTTTTTATCGATATGCAGGATTTCCTGACAGTGTGGTGTTGGCTAAATGTAAAACAGGCAGAGGATGAGCTTCTGTGTTAAAAACCCAGTTGTCTAATGGTAGAAGGTCATCATTGGAGAAAAGCAGATACAAATACCTAGATATCAAGACAGAGAGGAAAAATGGTGGGTGTTAAAGCAGAGCAACAGACAGGAAGGGGCAAGAAAGCAGCTTCAGGCCCCACCAGTCAGCAGCTAAAGCTATAAACAAGCGACTTACTTTCAATCTTTATATAGCACCCACACAACCTTCCCTATTATGATCTGAAAAGTCATTTTTATCATCATTATGATCAAGCCCTTCAATGAAAAGTTGTTATATGGACAGCATTTTAATCTCTCTAAGTAACTTCCGTTTTTCAAGACTCCTTTCAAAGACTTACAATGTAAAACAAACATCAAGACACCAAGCACAAGGATTCTGGGGACAGGGGAGCAGAGAAGTAGTTGGCAAAAAATCCTTCTTAATGGTATAAACCCACTTGGAAATGACTAATCCTCTTTGATCTGAACTGAAGAGATTTTGAAGCACAAGAGTGGTCACTAAGCCACGGCAGATATCTGAATCATCATCACTGTGCTGGAAGCTGGTTCAGTTTCTGGTGGGAGGAAACGGACCAATACATCGTGCAGAAGGGATTCACAGATATTGCACATTACAAAGCAATCAGATCAAATGAAGCATGTAACAAAGTTAAGGTTTCTGGGCATACATCGAAGAAGAGTATTTCTTGGTTCTTTCTCCTTAATACACACTTCTGAATGTGGCTGTGCTACACTTTGTAGGAGGTATTGGTGGTAGGCATCTTTGTCAAGGCTTCCAGACTCAGTTGCTAAAATGCAGAAGGTGTTTCCCTTCTTCCAGAAAACTTGACTGTGCAAGCAGAAGCATAACATTATGGGTGTACAGGACCTCTCAGGTTCTCCTTTGGCCTGCTTTCCTGCCATCCAGAAAGTGACAGGTCTTGCAGCATGTGACCAGGAAGGCATGTGACCATGAAGGGGTGTTACTGCTGTTAGTGGGCTCTGTCCCATCCAGAATGTGCACACACATTGCTCTGCCTTCGCTCTGCTGAGGCTGCTGTCACTTCGCTCTCTCTCAGTCAGATGCTGGTAGTGTCTACAGTCACGTGTCACTGCCTGATCATTCTCCCATCGCCTTTATTTGCTAGTTGCATCCACAGCACAACCCAGCCAGCAAAGCTCTACTCTTTCTTCCCTTCCTCACCAATTAACTGTTTACAGATAACAATTTATTGCTGAGATGATTCAGTTATCTCCCCATGTCTAGTCTCTTTCTCTAAATTTTTCATTCGTCTTTAAAGCGTCATGGTTTACTTTTCTCGTTACTCCTTCCTTGCTTTCTCCCTCTGCAGCTCTCCAAGCTCTTTCTCCCCACAGCTGCAATGTTTTATCTTACTCAGATACACCTTTCTCATTTGATTCACACTTTTCCTTTGAATAAGTCAAAGAACCTGTTTCTACATCTTGCTCCCTCCCAATCAAAATCTACCTTCTTGCCACTCATACTGCCCGAACACTCATAATTTGACGAGTATCTTTGAGACCAAGCCAAAGCATTTGAGCAGCAACAATGCATATTTTGGAGAGGTATAAATTTTGAAGTTGAGGGGAATGAAGATGCAGAAATTACCATCAATAGCAGAAAAGATCACAGCAGGCATTCCATAACACACCTTTTATGCTCCTCTTCTGAGTGACATCTTCATTTTTTCCTCATGGCGTCACACCCAACCCTTCTGTCTTCATTTTCACAGCCATTTAAGCTATCCTGACCTTAAGTTCTCTATTTTATCTCAAGGTGATACCAATTTCTGGTTTGGCTATGCCAATCACATCAACGTCAAATATCTATTATCCAGCTCTCCAATAAAACTGCATTTTGTCCCACAAGCGGGAAATCATCCAAACCAAAAGCCAATAAACATCTCTGAGTTCCTCCCTAGAACTGCCTTCTTTTGCAATGCTTCTGCTACAGTGCATCCAGTTACTGAGTGATGCATCAGTGACTTTTCAGATCTCCTTGTAATTACTTAAGACACGGATGGGATTCTGGCAATACTTCAAAGGTCAGGCTTGTCACCACAGAAGCCCCTGAGGAGCAGATTTCATTCTCTGATTTGGCTTTTAGAGGCAGATCAATCACATAAGATCAGCTCCTAGGGACACTGTTTCTCTGACTGGATCTGTTTGAAACTACTGCTTCTCGCTTTGGGAGTATAGCTGTCAGGCTCCAGAAAATGAACTCAAAGTAGTAAGTGAAATAAAACTCAAGAAGCCAACAGAGGAAGTAGCAGTGGCTGACTTTATTTTTGTAATGATAAGATGGGGAAACAAAGTATTGTGACTATGCAGACGAGTCTGGTAAGGAGCCAGCAAACAGACAGAATGGCCATACTCTTCCCTTACATGTGATGAACTCAGAACCCCTTCTTGCCAGTGAAGCATGTTGTGGTGCCTGAAGCACCTGTACTGCTATTGTCAGGACCTGCTTTCCACTCACTGGATTTTGAGCTCCCAATAACCAAAATCTATCTTAATAAACATCAGCTACAGCTAAAACCTGAAAATTTGGTATTGCTGATACTGTAAACTCTGCTGCTGTATAGAAACCCTGTTTATTCTCCAAAGTCTGCATGACATGCTAGACTGCCAAATGGTTACAACTGTTTTTTCATCATATCATTGGACTCTAAAGACAGAAAGGGCAACTTAATGAGTCTTTGTTGATGACAGGTTTATGCAACAACATATGTATCATCCCTTCCATCACACATTGGCAGAAAGTGGTACAGATATGTAAGCAGAGGCAACAACTAAGTCTCCTAATAGCAGTGCTGGGCTCATTCACACTGCCAGCAGTGGCTTCTGTCTATGGATTTAACCAAATAAAACACTCTCCCAACTGTTATGCAGAAGGAAAAAACAAAAACAAAAACAAAAAGGAGTAGGGAATATAGCCAACTTAGACACTTTTCTTCCAAAAGTATACAATTCACAAGACTTCAGGGAGGTAGCCATAACAGGAATCTAGGTAGATTTCAATGCCAGAACTGTATTAACAAATTCGCCTACGTAACTTGAGTATTAAGAAAATTGTCACACATCAGAATACATTGCTTCATAGGGAAAACTCCAGAGCGATCATAACCATGTGACAAGAGTGCTCTGATAGCTGGTTTGTGTCAATGATGAAGGAGATGAGTAGCCATGAAACACTAGCTCAGTTTTAAAAATGGAACTCTTTATGACATCTCCATAACATATTCCAATCTTTATACTAGTTTTTCTTATTGTTATGGCATAGAGGTTATGGTACATTCTACTATAGCATTTTTTGTTCTTAATTAAAAGGAAGCATGGTGGAAGACAATGACTTTGAGCATTTTACCTTGAACCAAATATGCAACAGAGTGCATTAGCTTCTGCAGGACTGATTACAGGTGTCCTGCTGATTTGACAGGACTTGTATAAGACATCTCAAGTCAGTGTATCTAAAAAAAAATGTCTTTTGCAAAGTGAATTTCTTAAAAGGAGCTAACTTCTCCTTTGCTGTGATGCCAGAAATCAAATAGAATTCTTAAAAATTTAAGTTCTCTCCGCATAAGCTTCTTGTATGGAAAATTCCACTTGTATTTTCTGGTGGTAAAATGGGCTGATCTGGGACCCTAAGGCTGGTGAAAAAAGAAAGCCCAAACCATAAACCACCCTGACAAGACAACAGATTATTTGCTGAGCCATATTATTCTTCTCGAATTTAGATGCTAGCTTTTACAGGAAGATGCAAGAATGAAGAGAACTTACTTCAAAGTTTCAGCAAGGAAAAAGCTCTGCTGTACATCGTCGTACGTCGGAGATGAGGAATAGACATCCTTGACACCAGAAAAGCCACCACTGACTCGGCAATATTTGTCAATTGCCTGCAGAAAGGAAGGGAAAAAAACAGATAATTTAACTGTAGAGCAAAATTTGGAAACTTTAAAAGATCAAGCTTGACCAACAAAGGAGGTAGCTCTTTGAACGCTGCACTATTCTGTTGTGAATCTCCTTGCCAGAGGATGCTGTGGATGTTAACAGTTTCTGCTGACAAAAGAAAAATAAAACGGAACTGGACATACACAGAAGTAAAGTCTATTGGACATATACAGAAGTAAAGTCTCTTCAGGGCTACTAACAACATTTGACAAACTGCTAGATGCTAAGAAAGTATCCTGGGGAAGAATACTTTCTTTCCTGGGTGTTCACTGTTGACTGACACTGATGACAGGACATGGACTCAGCAGACTTTTGCTCTGAGCTGGTATGGTTCCTCATAGGTAACACCGAATAGAACATCCATCAGTCAATCAATGCATCATGCTGTGAGGTGCATGGGAAGATAACAAACATCCTTGATTTTGCAGCTGGAAGAGTCTGAAGAGTTACAGGAACTCTGTGACTAGCAGCTACTCATAGGGACTTACTGAAAGTAGGATTAAAATACTGTTCTCATCTTCCGGGACTGTTGATACCATCTTATAAACTCCTCTAGCTGCTGCTTTCTCCCCACATCTCCATCTTCTACACATGCTCTTCTGCGTTTTCCCTTTATACAGCTGAAACTCAAGTGAGCTTGTGTGCTGGACTGCAGAGGATCTCTATCTTTAAAGCACAAAGTTTAAATCAACAAAAATTCCATTCAGAAAGGGGCCAATGGATCCGTGATTCACAAATCACCCAGCTAGTCAGCTCTAACACAGTACTGCAAAAAGCACAATGGAAGAGGAGGAGACTGGAAAGAACGAGTCAGTAGCTCAGAGCACCTCTTGCCTGCGCTTTCATTATTCTGCTCACATGCATGACCTTACAGCACACAAGGATATCAGCCATTAAAACCAGCCCCAAAGAAATGACTCTGAAATGATTCACAGGTTATTTGTGCTTCCCTGCTGCTTTGACAGTGCTTCCTCAGCAGACACCAACTCTTTTAATAGATTCATGCAGGGACAGAAAAGGCACAGTGATGAAGGAAAATCTTTGGCTCAGGATGTCTGTCATTACCAACTACCGAATGCAGCTACCTGTAGCTCAGTAATCTATGATTCAGCCCGTTACCCTGTATGAAGTTTCTCTCTGCATGGTGCTTTAGGCCCAGATTTTCGCTAATTCTGATTTTTGCTAGTTATACTCAACAGAAGCTGAGGGGAGTCAAGGCAGGGGAGCAAATAAGTTTTGAATGATATCCCTTTTTATGCAGAGAAAATAAATACAATCAAAATTAACTATTCAAGGTGCTTACTATAGCATACTAGAAATACTGGGAAACAAAGGAGAATTTTCCACTGGACACACGCATGAAGAACGCTGGCAGATGCCATCACTGAAATCAGAGAAGGAAAAGTGTAAAGGCAAAGGAGCAAGATACCAAGGACAGCAAGTCATAGCACATCAGGTACTACAGCTAACCTCCTCCTAGTATACACTCTCACCCTGTGGAAATGTGAGGTTGTTCATGGACCAAAGGACAATCTAGACTGTACAATGTTCTTTCAAATTGCTGAAGACCAAGATTTTTAAAGAAGCAAGAGGAGAGACTGACAAAAGGATGTTACTGGAATGGCTGTGGCTCTAGAGCCTGAGCTTACGCCAAGAAAAGGTACTGTCTTTCTTGGCAAAATCTAATTATCTCTGTAATTCCTTATCTCAAGCGGAGCCTTCTCCAGGTTCGGATGGAAACGCTGCCTCCTTTGTTGGGAGTTTAGCCTGTCAGGAGAAAGTGTCTGGATGGATTCTTTTCAGATCTGGTAACTGGTGCAGGCTAGGGCTACACTAAGACTATTCACATGTTGGGATTTAGATTGACCAGGTTTTCTCTACAGTCTGGAGAGAAACGTGTATGTGACATCTAGCCCAACAGCATCACACGCATGACAATCTCTTTGTCTGCATGCTCTTGAACACCACAAGTGATGCTAGCTATCACATGGCAGCCAAACAAAAAAAAAAAGGAAAATAAAAAAATTAATTGCTTGGCTGACTTCTAAAGAAATAATACATACGATGTTTATGGAACCATTTGCACATTCCTCCCCAGCAGTCCTACAGTTGCTAGGCAGGTATTACATGAATAAACAAGAGGCAAAGCACTTTTGCTTCCTAGGCAGAAAAAGAAGCGCCTCCTCTTGCCAGTATCCCCTTTTCTTACAATACTGCAGAACGTGGCCTTGTCTCTGCTCTGGAGCATGGCAAGGTGGGGGCAGGGGTAAAGCTCCAGCGGTTACAATCCGGCCAGAATTTCTGGCATGCAGAGTCCGGCCTTGCAGGTGTTCCTCTGGTCAATGACTCAGCAACCCTGACACTGTGTGCCACAGCTCAGACAGGAGAAGTTTACTAGTGATTGCAGCAAAATGAAAAGAAGGAACAAATGGTACCACTGTGTTAAGACACTGTCTCCTTCCTCCTCAAGAATTAAATCCCCAAGTCAGCCTAAGAGTCACAACTTGTTTATTCTGCAGAGTGCAGATAACAGACAGCACAGAGATCCCGCTCTGTGCTGTAGAGCTCTCATGCCTGGATAACTGAGTGCAACACTGGTGAAGCTGGCAGGTCTAGAAGCCAGAAAAGAGAAACTGCGTGATTTACATTGATTTTGTCTGCCCTTACAATTACCAGGTAGTCTCATATCTTCAGAAATTTGTCCTTGCAGAGACAGACTCTGGCTAGACTGGAGTTCAGGATAGGCAGAGGATTTATCCTAGTTGATCAGTGATCTAGACACTGCAGGTAGTAGTAATGAACTGTAGAGGAAAAATTCCTTTGAAAGAGTGCCATACAACTATTCCTTCAAATACAGACAAACAAACTGTCATTGATTCAGGGGTGTACAGAACTTCAGGACACCGGCTGAAAAGTTTGGTGCTGTACACAAGCTGCTTAAAATGCACTTGAAATTTGCAGTGTTCTGCCTTCACACAGATCTCAGAGTACTTGGTATAGAGACACCCGATTTGCCACCTCGATACTCTTCTGCTCAAGAGCTAAAGAGTTTCCTTGATAAAATAATGTTAAACTTACTTGTACCCTACAATACAGGGAAGTCCTAAATGACTGGAAGGATATCAAGGTAATTATGAGGCATTGGCAGGCTGACTGAACAATTTTAGGATGGCATACATGATGTTACCCCCCAACAATTATGGGAACGCATGAAAAATGTAAAAGAACAAGATGATAATTGACACCCATCAGCATGGCTTTATAGAAAACTATCTTGCTCACAAGCTTGATTTCACTCTTTGAGGTCTATAAATTGGCACATAGAGGTAACTGCAGAGGTATAATAAACTTAAAAGTTTCTGAAGCAACTTACATGGTACCAGAAGATGTTATGATAAAACAAAATAACACTATAACATATCAATATCACTATCTTAAAACCAACTGACAGTGCTTTAAGAACGCACTGGCAATGTAGTATTACCACCAAATAGAGCTGCTTCTCTCAGAGATCCACAAGGAGTGGTCTGACGTTTTATCAATCACTGCAACACTGCTGCTGACAAAAATGACATGGGTAAATGACAGCAGACAGTGTAAATCTGGTGGTAACTGGGGCCCAAACAAAATGAGTTTCATACAACCAGGCAGATAATCCTGAATCTAGACGTAAAGGTTGTGTAACTGCAAAGTAGACACACTTCAAAGAACTCAGTGGCCACATGAGACAATCCAGTATGAGTTCCTGCTAGGATGCTGTGGTAGGTGTACACACAGGGACAGTAAACAGTAGCAGAGATATAATTTTACTTTCGCACAAGGCTATGGGTAACGTCAAAACTGGATCATACAATCCTAGAATTCATTTTTAAAACAGGATGATGAACTGACATGGGTGCAGAAATTTGGAGAAAATGCTTTACTGTGGGAGACAATACAATTTGTTTAGCATCTTAAGTAGACTCTGTAGTAAGCTTATTACAACCTATGAAAACTCTTTGGAAATAAAACATGGGAGAATAAAAGATGTTTTAACACGATATAGGAAGTCCTAGGAAAATCCAGTGACTGACAGCTGAAACTAGACAAGTTCAAATGGGAAATAAAGTGTATATTTTTAACAGCACAAATAATCTAATAATGGAACAAACTACCAAAAGAAGTGGATTTCCCAGTTCCCTTTATTCAAATCAAGAGAAGAACAGAAGAATATGCAATAGGGCACTCTTGCCAAATACATGTGTCTTGGCTCAAAAATGATGCCCAGTGAACTTTCAGGGCCTCTGACATACAGGGAGGTCAGAGTTGATCTAAGTTCTTTAGAACTAAAATTGGAGGTGCCTCTAGATCAGACCCCAGCTCCTTCAGTTCCTCTGAGGGTGTTTTTGTGGTTGCATGTGTGACTAACTATGCCAACAACATGCTCATAAAAACTGCACCAGTTTCTTCACCAACTTGTCTCCCCAAAGCACCTCTCTGTGGTACTTGCAGCTTCCAGCCCATGAACTGTGAACCCATGTTTCTTTCCTCTCCAACCTATGCCTGGCTCTTTTCTGTCTACTTTGTTTCGCTATGTAGAGCGCTACAGGTCTTTCCACTCCATCTTACTGTCAGTCCTCAATTTGTCTGAAGTCAGCCCAAACTTGAGGTCTTCTATATCATTTTCACTGGTAGTAGAAACTGCAAACAAACTCTGCAGCCTCTGCGGTGCAATCCTGCTTAGTCAGATACACGAGCCTCCAACAAATAGTTGAACACTTCATTCACACAGCTTAGAGTAGTAATTGGCTTTACATGCCCATTGTGAGTAGTGGCTCTTACTGCTTTCAAATAATTAGCCTAAAAAGGATTTTAGTAATTTTCTGTATTTACCCAGCCTATCTCACATGCATATTTCTGTAACACTTCAGCCAGAGCCCCAGCATACCATCATCCAACTTGGTTGGCCCTATACAACTGAGATAGATGTTGTCTCTAGTGCTAAGTACAGTATTAGGGACAATTAGGCTTTTTTTTAATTAGGAAAGAGATAAAGACCCTGTCACAGGGATTTCTGATCACTGAGGAAATGTAAGTTTCAACTTACTGCTTTTTCCCCACAGACACTGGATGTGACAAAACAACTTCTGCACTAAAATGCCCAAGTTTTGTCAAAAAATCTCGATAATAAAGCCAGAAAGAAGCTGCCAATGGTGAAATAAAGAAAATACAGTACAAAGATCTGCATACACACAATCCATCCCTCTGTGCAAATTCCCATTGATAAAAGGCAGAGAGAGATTTGGGCAGGGAGTGCTAAAGAAACTGAAGTAATGCAGTACATTTAAAAGCCAGGTGGTTCTACAGTGTATCCTGGATCATCTCTGAAGGGTTCTTAAAATGACAGAAGCATTCATCCATCCGAAGAAGCAAACACGGGAGACCACCAAGCACTCAGTCATCAAATACCAGATTACACCAGGTTCAGCGTAGGAAGATAAGACCATTTAGAACTCAGAAACAAAACCTGGTTTCCCCAAAAGTTTAAAAGAACCACTGGACTTCTGATGAAGAAAGTATCGTTCACTATGAGAAATACAGATATTGAAGTATGCTTCAGTGGGTGAATACAGACAGTGCTGTACACAAGCAGCAAGCCAACTGCTCTGTGTGTCATACCAGATTTTCTCTATTTACAAATGGAGGAATAAACACAACCAGAACTGTGTGGGGCACGGAAGAAAGGGAAAGTAGTGAGCAGGTGTGAGGAGTAAACACAAGAACTTATTATCTCTATGCAGGGAACAGAAAACCATGGGGAACAAAAACCTTCCCAAGCTTCCGTGTTAGTATGATGGTAGGGAAAAGAAAATCTGTAATTGTGGGAGGAAGGGGTATGCAGAACCATTTACGAAGAGTTAAAAAATATTTTATGGCTCTGTTGGATAAAGAAACTCTTTATTGAGGAAGTAAGTGAAAAAAGGCACTCTGTAAGGACACAGGCAGTTAAGCACATGGGTGGCTTGATTTACACAACTTCGATGCAGGTTGACAGAAGGATAAAATAAAATCCTACCCTGCACAAAGAGAAAATTGGAGGCAGGGAAGGAGGAAGGGAGGGTTTGGTTTTAAAGCATTAATGGGGAGCAAGATGTGAAGGCTAATGGAGAAAACTGAACAAAATGTAATTCAAAGACACGCTTTGCAGTGTGCTTAAGAGACAGATCTTGGCCTGAAAAATTTACGTTTTTAAAATCTTTCACCTGGTAAAAGGACCTAATCTCAGCTTGGATCATCCAGCCGTAGCTTCTGACAGGAGCTGGTGTTAGATCAGCAAGAATTTGTAGTACACACATGGGCAAGGAATAGATTACTAAATCCATTTCTTTGTCATATTAGAAACACACATAGTTTGGGCAAGAGGGATTATGTGTCCCAATGTTTGATGTTTTGGAGAGAGTGGCAATGCACTCTGCAATACAAATGTGACCAACGTTGAACCTCTCCAGAATAACATAATGTTGGTTCTAACAAAACAGTCTACAAGGCAAAATCTAACCAAGACTAAGACACAATCTTAAAATACTTGGTCTCTTCTATGTGACTGTAACTGCGCTGAGGGAAGGATAGGGATGAGCTCAGCTAAATATTCTGAACCTGCCTTAACTATCTTTCACCTGATAAATACAGGCTTCTCAACAGATCTCTTGCTCCAAGTTCTTTTTCTGTGTCTCTTGCCTCTGGAGTGAAACTGGTTTTCACCTGCAGAATGAAGTTTCTCCAGGCTTTTGATTCGTCTCTTCCTTTGCTCTTCCCTCATCTCCTTGAGCTGTAGTCAAAATATTTCATTAGTGTCTTGTTAGCTTTAATGTTTATTCTCATCTCTGAAATCGGCTTTGAGCTGTGTTTCCAGAGATTGCTGGAGGTGTAGCAGGGAAGTGGAGGAGCTGTAGTAATCCACAGATCTTGAAGACGACCAGAAAACTGCTTGGTGAACAAACTGGGTTTGCACGAGCCCAGCGCAGACCAGCAGGTGGAAGCAGTGAGAAACAGGAGACAAAAAAGGCTCCTAAGTTCAGCCCTAGGAAGCATTTAAAAGGGTAAGTCTTTGGGGGATTACAAATATTTTTTACAATTGGAATCTTATATTGTCATGTGAAAATGAAGCTTAGTTATTCACATAATCCATAATCTATGACTATTAGACAAAGAAGTTATACATCTATGTATAAAAGATGAATGAAGGAAGGCCATGAGCACAGATCTGTGTTAAGTCTTACAGTGAGTCTGGGCTTCTGTAGACCTTTACAAGCATTTCCGACGAGAAAGACTCAGAAGCATTTTCACACTTGGGAATTTGATTAAAACATACAACTAGATTTAAACCCAGGAAAGCAGCTATGTAAAAAACCAACAATCTCTAAAATACCTTAGCAACAAATTTTTAAGTTCTGCCTTCTGTGCCATTACTCATTCACTTCTATTTTTGGTCTACTTCTAGTGATGTAATTTTTTGTTACAATTGAGTAAATATAAACTGACTGGCAATTTTTTTCCTTCCGATCAGACAACTAACAAAAGAAAGAGCCATGATACCAACCCACTTATATGTATGTATGTGCTCTCTAGGCTACAGACCGCCCGACAACAGTTGTTTACTACTTGTGTTTTAATAGCCGACCAAGAAGACACTGTAAGAATAGCTTTGTCTTTTAATCTAAACTGAGTGCTAATACATGCTTAACAAAGTTATTTATAATACACTTTCACTTCCCAGGATAAATTACCTCTTATGGAGGCTGTGGACTACTGATAACAGTAGGAGTCATGACCAGCGGATTCTATTTCCATGCCTAAAACTTATTAGCTGTATAACGCTAAACATGTTTCTCATCAGTGCATCTGTTTCAGCAGTTGCAAAACCAGGATAAGTGCGTGCACCCCCATATGTACCCTGGTTAACAGGGACTCAGGAAAATCAATTACCATTTGATGTATTTCAGTACCATGGGATGAAAGTGGCTACAAAAACAAAATGTGTAGAGAATTAATTTACTGACAGATAATGAATACATTTACCTGCGTTGCCTCCCAGCCCCACTGCCTGTACTTGGGATCGTGGGTGAATCTCCACATATACCAGTAGGTCTCAATCACCTCTGGTCTCAGGATGTAATACTTCTCATTCTGCCGCACTGCCACTGCCTCTACGCCACCGTCAAATTTGAATGCTTCTGGACCCAGCTTTAATGCTGCAGAGGAAAGAGGAAAAAAAGAAAAAAAAATAAAAATTTATTCCGTACCAGTCTTTGCAGGAAGGGTGGCTAGAAGACTTCTATATCCCAAGCATGCAAGAAAAGCAGGAACTAGCTTGTCTTTAAGCAGTCTCATAAATATTTCCTATTGTTGAGGCCTATAATTTTTCTTATGAATAATTTATCCAGTTCCTGTGAGGAAACTACCTACCTTGACAAGAATACAGTAATCCTCTTGAAAATTAATGAAATGCTAAGAATATAAACATATTAACATATTCAATTATAGGATAAAATTGAAGTGGCCAACATCAGCAACACAAAAAAAGGGTCAACAGAGATTTTGATGCCCTTTGATCCCACCCAGCACAGCAGGAAAAGATCTTGGAACAAAACCAGAATCCACCATCTCAACCTGCATCTTTATCCAAACTCTCTTGTTTTAGCAAAGTGCTGTCAGGCCACCGTAACGACTATGCTTCATAATATGATCCTCAAGTAAAGGGTTTACAACTAGGCAACGAAAACATAGCCACATCTGAAAGTAAATCTCTGAACTAAGAGATTTCACTATTTCAGTCCTTAAAGGAAGCTGTAATGGCCCTGTGCCAGCATCTGGAAGACTATTCATATAAATAGGAGGTACCTGTAGAAAAACTGTCTATAATACAAATATGCAATTATATATATTTTTTATTATACAGCTACACATTATTCCTCAAATTTGATATAAACAATGCACTCTTATCTACAGCTGCACCTCACCCTTTGCTTTGGCAGATAATTTTTAAGGCACTGGACTCTGAAGCTGCACTCGAGCCATAAAAATTATCAAAGCAATTAATCATGTAATTCATATGGGCCAGAAGCTCAAATTAACCATGGTCTCCTGAGTCTGAAAGGGAAATCTTAGAATACTACAATGAAAAATATGAGCACCTCCCAGTGTGTGCCTCGGCAGAAAATCTCCAAAACTTCCTTAATCTTTTTGTTTCAAGGGAGTATGGCTCTGGATGCAAACAGAAAAAAGCACCACGCTGTGCTTCAGCCACACACGTGGCGAGGCAAACTACATCAGGAAATGTTTATGATAATTCTTTCAAAATGGGCCACTTTAGCTGTTTCAGTAAAAAAAAAAAAATTACTGCAAAATCAATGATATTAGGGTTCTACCCATCCAAAATTAAGAAGTTAATATTGGCCATACTGCACTAGACGAAAGTTCATCTGGTCCAGTAGCACGTCACCGACAGTGGCCAAAACCAGACAAGGATGGGAAGTGGAAGAACGGGCCAAATATATATGACAGCTTCTTCCAGTTTCTCTAGCAGTCTCAAATTCTTCTGAGCTCAAGGCTTCTATCAAACTAGACATACTTTTTTATGGGTACTAATTCTCAATAGATTTATTTCTCAAGTACTTATCTGGTGTTTCCTTAAACCTATGCATGCCTCAAGCATCCAAAACAACCTCTGGTGAAGAGTTCCACTTCTCTACTCTCTCTTCAGTGTAGAACCAACTTCTTTTGTTCTTTCCTATTTTCAGCTTGGTTTCTTCTAGAGCCATTTGACAGCCCTTAGGTCTTCTCTTCGAGAAGACAGCGAACAGCTGATCCCTGTCCACTCTCGCCAGAACCTTGCTGATTTTGCAAATCTGTTGTGTCCTACCCAAACCATGCCTTTTTCACAATGAAGAATAGTATCTGATTCATTTGTTCTTTGAATGGAAACTGTTCCATACCTTTGCTTTTCCTTCTGGCCTTTCTCTGCAACTCTTTCAATTCTACTGTATCCTTTGTGAGATGCGAGGACCAGGCTGAATACAGCACTAAAAGTGTGGGCAAGATTAATACAGCGGCATAACGACATTTTCTATTTTGTTCTTTCTCACTTTATTTTTCCTAACTGCTACTACGCTGACATTTTCATAATCTCAAGAGCAATTTCCTGAGTTGTAATGGTCAGTTAAGAGCTCATCCTTTTATATGGGAGGTTAGAAATAATTTTTTCATAGGTGCCTCACTTTACATTTAACTACACTGGATTTAGTTTAGTAATTTATTACGCAATTAGTCATCCTCATAAGGTCCTTGAGCAATTTTTCGGCTTTCTTTCATCCTTGCTATCCTGAGTAGCTTTTTAAAAAAAAGTTATTATCAGCACACTCACCTTACAGTTCCTGCCCTTTTCCAGATCATTTATGTATGCGTACACAAGTATAGATAAAAATAAGGTATATATATCTTATTTGTATATACATATCTAAACATACTAAAATATAAAATGTAAATATACATATATACACGTATGTGCATAAATATATATAAAATATATCAGAGTACCACTGGTTGACCACCATTTGTCAACTGCAAGAGCTGAATATCTCTACACTACTTATCATACTGCAACCATTTTTTTTCCTGCATGCAGGTACTTGCTGCTTATGCTGTAGCTGCTCAATATCATTAAAAGGCCTTAACAGAGAATTTCTGAAAGAGCCTTTTGGAAATCAGGTAAACCATGTCAGCTGTATTACTCTTCTCCACCAAAGAAGCTCGATTTCAGGCAGTTGTGGTGATGCATCACCTACAGAAACTGTGTCACCTTCTCTTGCTTTGTAGCCTACTGGTGCATTGATCTTTAATACTTTACTCTTATCTACTTCTGAAGTTATTTGGCACTGCAAGAAACTACACCACCCAGAGGATGGGTGATCCCCATAGATTGTCACTAACTCACTGAATCGTTATCTGAAACCAAGGATGTAAAATTAATCATGGCACCTCTGCTAATAGCTGACTAAAGTAAAGAAGCTACTACAAACACAGTACCTTTTGGGGGAGCATTCTTCTAAGCGTGAGAACCACCTAAGCCCATTTTACGATGCTAGATAACACTTTAATCCAGGTATTTTCATATTGATGGGTCTGCTAGGCTGTATTTCTAGTCAGGGAGAGCAGACGAAAAACAATTTCATATCATAGTGCAAAACTGCAATTCTAAACCAGTATCATTTAAAAAGAGATTTTAACTGATTTAAAGTTGACTACAATGAGAGTTGTATTTAGCACTGTGAAAATAAGGGCAAATCCTCAGGCTTCTAGATGAATATCTATATATCTAATTTTAGAAATAATTTTGAAAATATTTCTTCATTCTTTTGTGTGTTCCTTTAAGACTACAGTCAATCTAGTAACAAATTTCCTGAAGAAAGGATTTGTAATTATAGTAACACTTTCTACATTCAAACTCTCACAAAATTCAAAGAGACCCTTTAAGATACTTTTGTTTGAGACTCTCTAAATCATTCCATCAATGCACATTGTTATTTTACACTTCTCACAAAAATAAGTAATTATTCTTATCTTCTTTGCACGTTTAGCTGCTTACTGAGACTCTTAGGACAGAGACAGCATCTACTCATACCCTGACAACGTCTCACAGCTGGCTTATTCTGCATTGGAATTGTCACACATATAAAAACATATAAAAACAGCAAATGCCATACCCAGATTCTAAGGACAGTTCTTGTCAAAAACCTTAAAGACATGCAAAAAACTTTATCTTTAAATAATTGATCTGTAGTCAGTCAATACATATTTCCAGCCAATGGCTAGGTAAATTCTTATGTATAAGGAACAATATTTTACTAAAAATACCATGTGCTATAAATCAGCACATGCTGTCAATCTGTATCAGGAATGGTGTGGCCAGCAGGAGCAGGGAGGTGATCGTGCCCATGTACGCGGCACTGGAGAGGCTGCACCTTGAGTACTGTGTTCAGTTTTGGGCCCCTCACTACAAGAAGGACATTGACATGCGGACGCGTGCCCAGAGAAGGGCAGCGAGGCTGGTGAAGGGTCTGGAGAACAAGTCTTAAGAGGAGCGGCTGAGGGAACTGGGGTTGTTGTGCGCAGTC
>Ga0181612_145537_pt1 | contig 22723 bp, 11 predicted proteins | sample HoacroProtozoa21_FD_119630 | JGI IMG/M metagenome (GOLD analysis project Ga0181612, IMG submission 119630) | Hoatzin crop microbial communities from Cojedes, Venezuel. Combined Assembly of Gp0051906, Gp0051904, Gp0051908
AACTGGGCATATTTATACATTTTAATCGAATCTCTTTTCAGCTTGAGCTTGGATGAAGCAGTAAGACCTAAAAATCAAACAGTGTATGAATTTACACGATTGGATATTTAATTTAAGATATCCTTCTTAACATATAAAAACCTTACAAATGAAGTGTTCCTGTTTTAAAAATTGACCATAGCCAGTAGCTGCTAAGTCTGATCTGTAATCGGTTCTTGGGTATGCAAAGAAACCTCTTGTTGAATTTCAAGTACATGCTTAAGACCAGTTAATGGCTATTTTTCCCTCATTAATACAACAAACATAGCTGATATGAAAGGTAGCTGTTCTCTTGCACTAATAAAACTTCAAGACGACAGAAATAACTTCTTGTGCTCCCTCTAGTTCTTCATCTCACGTGTCAGTGACAGGAAACTGAATATCAAGTAGAAACAGGAAGGTGGTTTTATCAATGCCTATGGTATCAGCGAGACCATTAATGGGACAATCTATCCTCTTCTAGTGCCCACATTTCAAAGAAAGACGTTGAAAAATTAAAGAAGGTCCTTAGAAGCACTACAGGAACAACTAGATTCTGCAGAACAGCTATGTAGGGAGAGCCACAAGAAGTTCAACCTGCTTAGTTTATTTGAAAGAAGGTTAAGAATTTATTTGATTGTAACTTAAATTACTTGTGCGAGTTACTAATTGCTGAGAGCAAAGCATCCCTCAAGTTCCTAGGCTCTAACAACAGCCGGCAATTTTAAGGTAGGTAAGTTTGGACTAGATGTAACTGCACCTTTTTAAGTACCAATAATTAGTTATTAGGAAAACTTTCCAGGTGGCACAGCTGACTCCCCAGCTCAAGAGTTTCTAAAGCAGAAACTCGTAGCGGAGGTCCTTCAGATCAAAAGGAAACTGCAATTCTGATGCCAAAGTTTTGGGGCAGGAAGCTGGAAAAGGAGACCTTTCCCGGTCTGGGTGGCAGGAGGCAGGGGGAGACCAGAGCTGGAGCCTTTGCCATGCACCGTCCTAAAATTCCAGTAGAATTTGTGCTATTCAGGCTCAAATAAATTCGAAACAATGGAAATATTATAAGTTTACGGATGCTTTATGGTACTGTAAGCCAGAAGGTTTTGCAGGGTTTCAGCCCCACAGCAGCAGTGGTCAGGACAGCTCAGTGGCTCTCACTTCTGCCTGGGGCTCCACACTTTCCGTACAGGCGCAGCAAGGTTTCCTTGCTAGCGCTCTGTTGCAACCCATGAGGGAGACCGTAAAATCAGGCAGATTTTTGGCTGAGCTTTACATTTCTGTTTGAGCTGATTTTTATAATGATGCCATTACAAACTCCAGAGATCTCCATCATCTGCAACACACCCCAGAAATCCTGGATGAGCTTTTCCTATGTGTTCATAAGAAAATAAATGCACATGCATACAGGGCACCCCATCGTGTTTTGTAAAGCACCAAACCAATGGCTGCAATGAAAGTGGTGAAGTCAGAAATGTAAGAATATCTCAAATTCCATATCAAAAGCCTTTTCTTTCTCCACATTGGTATTAACCTGTGCTTCTCTCAAATGTAACCTGTTTTCCCAGCAGCTTTAACAGAGACACCATTTTTAAAACGGCCGGGAACACAGTAAAACTCCACAGGTCCAGGTTGTCAGCAGCCTAAAGTGAGCTGTATCGTCAGCAAGACCCCCAGCTCCTCATCCTTCATGGTGGTTATAGAGATACCACAGGCTATTTACAAAGACAAACAAATTGAAACCAACTCTGAGGGGTTACTGAGTGAAGTTCAAGCACATTGCTTTCAAATTTCCTTGTAAATAAAAATACATGTGAAAGAGAAGAACTCGAAGTACCTCAGTGTATCCCTTGAGCACGGTTCATAGCCCCCAACATACTGTTCTGGTTTTATAAATTAGAAATCTTGTCATCTTACCATAGAGACCAAGAAAATTGTGGCAAACTTTATCTGCTAAGTGAACCTTAATAACCTCAACTTTAACTTCAAGAAAATTACACTTGGAAACATTTCATAGTCTTGCAGGTTGCAGGAGACATAAAATTCTTTCTTTTCTTCCACCTCTCCAGGAGTTATTAACCCTCCCCACAGAGCCTCAGAGACCTCCAGCAAATTGTCCCTTCCCACAAATCACATGCAATAGCCGTGCCGAGGGCTCCATCGGCTTTGGCAGCATATTTTCAGGAAAACCTTACATCACAGAGTCAGATTAAAACCTTCTACAGCTAATTGAAAGAAGTCAAAAAAAAAAAAAAATCACAGCCTTTGAAATAAAAATGTGCTATTTCTGTGGTGGTTTCTCATGGAACAATTCACAAATGATTTCTCACGATCAAATGGACGGGACTATTTAATTACACCACTGTGCTAAGTACCCCGGTCCCTCTGCAAGCAGCAGCAGCAGTTATTTAATTTCACAGCGAGGACTGCCCTCCAGATGCATTTGCTGATAGGGATTTGCCGTGGACACTGCAGCTGGACTCTGGGTGCAGCGCTGGCAGCTCCACAGCACAGGCAGCTCCGAGGCGAGCCGGGGATTTACTGGTGCTTAGCAGCTGCAGCCCTGCTGACTTTTAACCATGAGCCTAGGAGTATCACACGGCTATGGATGCTTCTAGAGACACATGAACATGACAAAATACATGTATATTCTGACACTCATTTTTGAAAGAGAACGTTGAAGAAACCCATAATGCCTTGAAAAAGCAAACATAAAGAATAAACTATACTATTCAAACAAAAGCATGCAAAGATTTTTAACTATTATTTGGCAGATTCATGGGTGTGATCACATGATATTTTTTACAACTGACTTGGTGGGCCAAAAAATAAAAAACCCTAAGAGAACCCTAATAACCCCAGAAAACAGACCAAAATCTCTGATTGTGCAACTGAATTTCGACCATTAGTCCAAAAATCCCTTACCGCTTCAGACGACCAGAGCCCGAGTATCTTTAACAGAGATGAAACTCATCTGAACACTCCAGTCAGATGTCAATGCTCGGAGGCTGTGGGGCAGAGATTTCTTTTTTTTTCCCCGAGTTTTCTCAGATCTCAGGGGCACAGCATTTTGCACTTGTTTCCTTTCAGTAGGTTTAGTCACTGTCTGCTCTGTCCCTTGCTGTTGGGGAATTCCAGACCTTACAATCTTTTTAATTATCATTAATAATATTGAGCTTTGACTTTGAGCACAAAGCACAGGTTACAGTTCTTTCAGAAGCACCAGAATAACTTCCGTGAAGCCAAGTGGCATGCCTGCATATGTAGACTCAGAACAGAATTTTTCTCAGTCCAGGCAAAATTAATATTTCACCCACAGATCCTCCTGGTCCATAACTATGTCATTTAGTGACCTCAAGTCACGCGAAGTCTCTGTATGCACGTTAGACAGATATTGGTGGTGTGAACAGTGTATTATGCAAGCAGTCGAAAATACAATTCTGTTTGATCAAGCTCTCAAAGGCATGTGGAAAATCCTCCTGCCAGGGAGCCATACCCACCTCAAAGCCTAAATGTGATTTCTGAAACCTCTCATCAGGTGTGTCTTCAGGAAACATACTCTCACAATGTTTATTCAAAATGCAAATTCAAAACTGTCTAGTAAAATACTTTATGTTTAACATGCTGAAATTCTGGAGAGAAACACAAATCCCTTGAACTGTCCATTTCAGGCTGACATACCTTCAACCTGCTTGCTGTCGCACTAGTAGAAACTATAAAAAAATTTCTCACTTTCAACAGTTTCAGCCCAGCCCTGCTCACTCAAATGAGTGTTCATTACCGCAGGCCAGACCCGAGGATGCTGCGTGCAGACCAGTGCCTGGCAGCGCAGCGCGGGCATCCCAGCCCACCGGGCATCCCTGGGAAAGGCTTCTGTGCGGGGGATTGTGCCACTCGGGAGCATCCACAGCTGCCACGTGGACAGCCATGTCCTCTGTGGCTGGCGTAGATGACCCGCAGCCACCGCGACACGCCGGGGCGAGGGTCGGGATCTGTGCACTGCCCTTCGCAGGGCACATCATCAACCTGCAGTCCAGCTCCTGCTTAACCGCACCATCACGCAACGCATCACGCAACGCAAGTCATCTGTGCCTTAACCCGTTGTGTGGATTATCAAACCACATTAAAGACAACGTTTCCACTAGAAACCTTCTGGAGGAGTGTTTGGCGCTGATCACCGTGGCTGCAGGGCTGAGGCAGGCATCGCCGTGCCAGGGTCTCCGAAACTTCACCTGCAAACGACAGATCTGCTGCCAGCTACCACCATTGGCAAAAAGCACAAACACAGCATCTGTAAATATATTAAATTGGTGTCAACTTTGAGAAAAGAAAACAAAGTCAAATAAATCATTCATGCGGCCTGACCAGACTATTAGCAAGAAACATATAATAAAGGACTTACTCTGTTTAAACAAGGGAAGTTTCTAAATTTACAGACATATTACTAAGGCAGTATAGCAGGCACTTCAGGAAGCTCTTATTTTGTTCCGAGAAGAAAAGGAAGAAGAACTTCCAGAAGTTCATTTTCTAAAGGAGTTTTCGCTGCCATATAACCAGTGCCCTCAGCGGTCCGTTACTATGTCACTGCAACTCATTGTGCCAGGCATCCATGATTATTTGGTCTTTCCCTGGGACTAAGGGTGCTGTGCCGTGTATCTTCTGCTTTGAAGTACCAAGGTAGCAGGGTTTTTTCCCTCAGGAACAAATGACTATACGTCTACAGTACAAAGACCTTCTAGGTGCGTATAAATGCTTTGGAAGCAGCCTTCGATCCACACAAAGCTGCTGTACGGGGTGTGGATTGAGAGGGTCCGTTATTAAAAGAGGGATCAAAACAGGCTGCAATTATGCCCGGCTAATCCTCTTAAAACAGTGAGGTATTTCTTCACCGCAGTATTTATTTGCACGGGGTGAAAATAACAACCATATAGAACAAATTAAAACTTTACCTTCAGATGCTACCTCAATTGTTATGCAGATTTCATCATTTTCATTCAGCCAAAAAAGACCCTTAACACTAGCCCCTCTTCCAATAATCAAAATAAAAGTGTGACATCATCGCTCAATTAATTACAGGTTTATTTGATTTATTTTGCCATACACAGTTTCTTCATACGACTCCGGCCAGCCTCATATGCTCAAAGCAGATGCGATCTGAAATCCCTCTGATTAAAAGGGTGAGCAATACATCAAGTGTACTCGGAATTTCTGTAGGCTGTACCTGAGCGCGTGAGGAAAGGCATCAAATGACCAAAGCAGTGCACAAACTGCTTGTCGAGGCTTTTTTAAATACAACTATCACGCGTTTAAATGTCATGCTGGGCTTTAGTTAACTAATGTGGCAGGTTCTTAAAACGTAGAATTTATTATGTTGAAATTTTCCAAATGTAAGACTGAAAAGGGAAAAATATGTCGACTTTTATTTATTTCCTGTATAAATATAGGCAATTTAGTCCTTCCCCCAAATACAGGCAGATTAGATGAGTTAGACAGTAGTCAATTCATTTTGCATAGGAATGGCTCATTAAAAAAAAAAAGAGCCCCACATTTGTATTAGGCTCCGATTGGACAGTGCACAAAATGAATTTACAGTGTCACTCAGAGATGTAGCAGGACTAATGAGGGAGGGAGGTGGTATGGCGGTGTGGGTAAATCTACGCTATATTCATTCCCTCAGCTGGTACGGCTCATGAAATGGAGGTGTCCCTCATTATGTATGAGTCTCAGGAGCTTTCTTTAATATTTTAATAAATAACAACATCAGCCCAACAAGAAATTAATGAATAGTATCATTAATAATGAGCTAGAGTCTTGTAGTGATAGGACAGATATTAAATTGAACCACAGTGGTGCTATCTCTAGAGACTTGGGAATTTTCCAGCGGCAAACAAGGCCACTGAATGAAGCAGCCACCGCTCTGTGCCAACAGCTTTTACAACAGGTTGGGAGTAATAAAAGAGGATTTTCTGCACGATGAAGTTAAGCCTTAGAAAATCTGCTGGTGTAGATCGGTGTGAAAAGTACTGCCAAACGTGATCCTTAATTAAACTTTAATTAAGATAAAGCTCTTTCCTTTAAAAAGGAGGGGGGGAAGCAGCAGCAAAAAGAGTGTCAGCTATTTTCCTACCAGTTTTTGATCTAAAATAATTCTATATTAAGTCACAGAAAACTGTGTTCAAATAAGGCAAATCCACAAAACCCAGGAAATTCAGAACCGTGGCTGAAACGCCATCCGCAGCTCGCCCGCGTGCCTTATGTGTGTCGGAGCCTGCGATACAGGAGATCGGTCGCAACTCGCGGCCCTGGGAGCAAAGGTGCCGGCCGAGCGGCCTCCCCGTCCCCTGCTGCCGTGGGGCGCGGCTGGACCCACAGCACCTTTTCCAGGAGTTTCTCTAAAGGTTTGGGATTTCCGCATTTGCAGTAAAGGCAGAAAATAATGTAACCCATATGGACGAGAAACATTCTTACAAAACAAAACATTTTAACTTCAAAACCCACAACAAAACCTCTTAGACACGTGCGCGGCCCATGCTCATCGCAATAACCGAGTCTATTTGTACAAACAAGGCATATTAATAAGTATCATCACATCAATTTGTAGGCAGTTTCCCAGCACAATAAATCCCCAATGCCCCCAAAAAATGATTTCAAACGAGTTCACAGCATGTTTGTCAGTGGGATGTCTATGGCCAGGCCGTCAGCTGCACCAGGCTGGAAGAGGAGCAACTTTTTCCACCCCAAATTACTGTGCAGGGGCCGTTTTGTACTCAAAAAGCTACTCTTCCACCCAGAGCACACCAGCCAGTTTTGGTCCCATATACGGTCCATATATACTCCCCGTTCTTCTTAGGGAACTTAAACCAGCCCCTTTCCAAGCATCTAAAGCCATTCTGTCTGTGCACTGGATTTCTTTTTAAAATAATGAAGATGACCCCCCCAAAACCCAACTGCTCACCATCTTTCTGAAGTCAATCAAGTCTTCTTTTCCAATTTTGAACTTCTCAGACTGGACCAACTGACTGGTCTTTCCTCGATACTTACTTGGGGAAGCGTTCACCTACCTTTACGCATCTAATGCCTGGGCTGAATTACACATGGGAGACATTGACTTTGCTCCTGTGGCTGTATAAACAGAGTTTGCTAGCTTGAGATGTTCTAGATCAAAGTGAACCACCTGATCTAATTTAGGCAGCACAAATACCCCTCTGGAGAGGGTTTCTAATAGTCTTAAGTGGGGCTTCCAGATGTGTCTGGGTAAGAACCTAGTAGGTATCGGGGGATGCTCAGCTTGCTTTCCAAACTTCCCCAGGTGCCACCATGCACCAGAGCAGAAACCCAGCTTGCATCCACTGCAAGTGCTCTCTGCAGCAGAGCCAGGTTTTTACAACAGCGGTCCCTGAGAAAACTGTAAATGTTCACAAATCAATGAGATCAAAGTACGTTAGAGAATGAGAGGCAGGGAGAGTCTTCAGCATCAGTCATAGAAAAGAGAAGCTGGGAGCTATAAATAATGTTGGGGAGAAATATTCTCAGACTCTCAGAGTAGAAACAGACAATAGTTTCTCTGAAGTCCAAAATTACTTTAAATAAAAGAAAAATATAAAAACAAAAAAAAGTTTATGTAGGTGGTGTTTTGTATTTTGGGGTTTTTTATGTTTTTTTCCAGCATTCTTACAAAGAATTACTTCTTAGTTTTTGCTGAATTTAAGAATCTCTTTTTATTCCCCAGAAATACTAGTGAGTGTACATGATCCTCCCCACACTGCAATTAAATCCAACAGGAGCAGGATGGTGCCTTAATGTTTTAATTACTCCGTTTGTCGTAAGCCCCAGGAGCAGACGGGAGCACCGGCACAGGCTGGAAGCCCCACAGTCCCCGACACAAAGTCCCACCACCGGCCACGGGGCAGCCAGCTCACCAGCCCCAGCTCCTCCCAGCATCAAGTGAACCCCAGCACGGCCCCCTCCGCGCTGAACCAGGCACTGGCTCCATTTTTGGCCCCGTACAAGCGAGTGTATGGTCGATCAATTAGATGTCTCTCAGCTTACCTCCAGAGGCTGGGAAATTTTTTTAAGTGTACCAATTGCAGTTTCACTAAAAGTCAGTGGTAATTACCACTGTATTTTTTGAGCCAGGCTATATTCTTAAATAATTTTGACATACTAAAAAAAAAAAAAAAGAAGGTAAGATAATGAAATGTTTTGCCGAAATGTCAATTGCCACAACTGAAAATTTTGAGATGGCTAGGAAATATTTCTAACGGGAAGAGAAAAAGGGACGATGGGGAAGAAATGCACATTTCATCCCTTCAGAGCAGGACTACGATTTTATGGGATTCTGAGAAAAATCAACTTTATAAGCACTGATTTTTGCATGTTTGTTTCATTCTTTGCATGTGGTGCATATTCATTCATATCTTCCCTTCCCACTGGGCACACTCTAACATTAATTTCCATGGTGATACGACAGGGTAATACAGCATTCTGGAAAACACGGGTTCTAGGTATTGTGGGGAACTCACGAATCCTTGCAAATACAATTTTTTAAACAACAGTACGAGCTCCCTATAGCAAGAAACACATGCAGAGATGCTAAAGTCAGAAAGCCTCAAAAAAGCAGTAGTGGTACTGAGCTAGAGAGCAGATTGACTCATTACGTGTTCTCATCTATTCCTTTAGTCTGCAGCATCAGAATTTGCATCAGGTTGCAGAAATCAAACTTCAGCAGCGATGGTTTCCTCTGTTTCTGTGCAGCCTTGAATTTCATTCTGAAGGAGCTTGATCTAAACTGTGGTTGTCAACATCACTTAAGATTTAATCAATACATTTTCAAATTGGAGAAAAATACCTGATTTTTTGGGGACTGCCCAAACCAGCTCTGACAAAACTAAGGCTCCTCCCAAGCCACTGTTCTATTTTCTTCATCATTAGTTTCATAATTCATATTAAACATTTATCCTAAAAGTCTCAAAATACTGCATGCAATTATACATTCACGCACACAAATTCATGCTGCTTCGCCTCAAACCTAGCTGAGATAGGTAAAATCATACCAGTCATACAGAATGTGTCCTCAGGTAAAATAAATAGTTTTTTAAACACAGCTTCTTTTGAGTGTATTTCTTTCTTTTCATTGTCTGTAAGTAAAGTGCTTTTAAGGGTTTGTACACTCAGGGGCACTTAACCTTCGTAGACTCTCAGCTTTGATAAAGCTTCCTATTTAAGCTTCAGAAAGTGAGTCAGGTACGGATGACACAACGCTAATTCTTTTCTAATTCAAGTTTTAAACAAGCGTGTTTGACAGAAATCAGAGATTGGACAGGCAAGATCTGATAACTTCAAAGAGAAAAGAAAAAGTAAGGTTTAGAACATTTAGTATTCTCCCAAGTAAATTATATTCTGTTATCTAGTGACTCTATTAATAGATTTAGAGATAAATTAGTAACTGGGGAGCACTGAAATAGCCAGCTGATCTTTCCATCTCTCATCCAGGAGTTGAAAGTCCAGCGAGCTGCTCCTCTGTGCTCCACAAACAGCAGTTGCATCAACTTGGTTTGCATCTTCAAAAGGAGGAGAGGTACAATATTTTTTGCCAGCTTGGAGTCACGCATTATCTCTGATTTTGAAGCTCAGACCCTCACCTTCCTTCCTGACCTGATTCTGAGGTTCTGAGTCTGTACTGACCTCACTGGGAATTTTTCCTGCTCTGTGGCAACTCTCTCTGCCTTCAGGCACTGTCTCCATCGCACCAGACCGAATCAAGGCTAAGGAACGACAGCCCGCGCTCCGTCTGCGGGACCTCTGAGAACTGGCCACCACTCGCGTCCACCCCCCACCACACTGTGCTCGGGGGCTGTCTCCCACCCGGGGCAAAGAGCTGAGAGGCAGCTTCCCAGCGCCACGTTATCTGCGGGCGCAGCCGAAGGTTCACCTCTGTCCACTCCCACAGAATCATTCATCACACGAATTAGCCTCGCTAGCGAACCAGCTCTTTTTTATTTACCACAGGAAAGAGACAGTAAGAGTAACTGTACATTTTGACGTGTTCATGCCATAAATTATCCTATGTCCATATTTCACCGGGATGCTATTACCCTGGAAGATAATGGCTCGTTTTTAGGCTGTTATAGCAGAGATCATAAGGTTCCACCCTCAGCAGCTACGTCTCGTAACTGCCTTTCACTCTCCGAAAGCACAGGCAATTTTTTCCATAATAAAAACTGGATTAGCATGTATCAAGAAGAGGTTCCACCAGCTGTCACTTTGAAATCAGGCTACTCTATCCAGTGCTCGAGATGATAATGGATAAACCCATAAATGACAAGCAGTTTTCCTGTATTTATCTAATAAGTGGCTAATACAGACTAGCATCTTCGCTAATAAAACAATACAACAGACAGAAGAAACAGGCTTAGGCTCTGTTTGAATTAAATACAAACTCAGCAATAGTGGCACATGAAAACAGAGCATGGCAAATAGTGTTATTTTGTCACCTGTTGCTGCTTTCTGAAATTATATTTCATTTTAATGCACTGTTCCCACAAGCAGTCAAGAATTATTTCTAACAGGATCCCATTTAAAGTCTTCTGAAATTCAGCTAATACTTTTCATTATAGCTAGTCTCTCTCTCTCTCTGTATGTATATAGGCTAAACAGAAAAATAGGCGTCTATAAATGAGGGGGTTCTGCAATTACGTTTAAAAGAGCATCATTGTGCTACATGAATTAGCAGTGGAAGCAATAGCTTCAAAGAACAAGCAAAAGAATTCTTATTAGTCTGCAGAATATTAATGAACTATTTGCTAACTTGTTTATTATTAAGGATGACACAATATCAAAATTACAGTTAAAATGAATCAGTGGAAAAAATTAGCAGTTTTCTTAAGGTAATGCAAAAATTGGGGTTAACTTGGCTATATTAATAAAGTAGGAAAAAAGAGATAATCAACAAAAGACTGATCACTAGCTAATAATGAAAAAACAGAAGAGCTGTCTCGATGAAATATTGCGTTTTCATCTTGCGTTGAAACCAAATTTAACACTTTCACTCTAATTCCACAAAAAAAGCATAGGTGAATAATAAGGTATTTCATTCCACCGGCTTCCTCAACAGCAGCCAAAGGGCGAGCAAAGGAGCCCCTTCGAGCCCTGGCATCTCTGCCGGTGCTGGCAAACTCCTGGCAAAGCAGCGTCCACCAACAGGCAGAGCTGGGCAGGGTGAGCGCGAGCAGTCAGATGGTGTAGGAGGGGAAGGGTGCCTCCCCTCCCCCCCCCAGCTTCCAAATCCCTGATGGCCTTCCTCAGTTCCTCACTAACATCCAGCGGTGTGGTGGGTTTTCTTATGATTGTCTGGAGCCCTTTTCTAGTTTTATCTGCTCTTCCTCCCAAGCCTTTTCTTTCCACACCTGCACAATACTGATAAAACAGCACCACATGAAAAGAACTTCTTCCTTACGACAAGACAGGAGTCTTCTCAGAGGTTTTTCTTTTCAACACGTATATGGAATTTGTCAGAAGTCGCAGACTGACTCTGCACAAGAGTCATGACATGCTACTTGCAGCACACGTTAGTGTGCAGAACCTCAGGAGTCCAAAGCAGGAACCAGCAGTGGCAATATCCGAGTACTCGCAAAGGACAGCGAGAGGAGGGATGCAGAAAGTGAAGAAACAAAAGAGCAGAACTAGGACCCAAGCCAGGAGATGCTGTATCTCCTGCACATCCCTTTCTGGGAGCAATCAGCAATTCAATTAGATCATCAGCTCCCCAAGCGAGGGCAGCTCCGCACACGTCCCGCCAGCTCAGAATGCCGCTGCCTACGCGGGCTGGAGAATTAACGCAACGCAAACACAGCCGCCTCTTGTGCTCTGCTGCGTATGGCACACTGCTCCTGCCTCGGTTTGCACTGTCAATCAGTTTGTATTTTGATGCATGACACTTAATCACCTTTATTATTACTTTGCGTAGCTACAAAATTTATTAGAGGCTATAAAATTATCCGAGTCCTTTCCTAAATCCCGCCACAGCATCTGACATGACAACCCTCTGTGGCAGGAATGGAGAGAAGCATTGCCTTTAATTTTTTTTTGAATTGACTCTATTTGAAATTAAAGCGCTTCTTTGTTACGAAGCAAGGTGAAACAAAGCTCTTTGTGACTGCCTTGGCCATGTCTTTCAACACCAGAGAGAGAAGAGTGCATCCGCTTAGTGCTCAGAAACTGCAAGCGCAAGTCCCAGCTTAGGCACCTCGCTAGATCTACCACCTCCTGCCAGCCCCATGGCCACTCCGCTGCTCACACCACTCAGAAATAACCTCTGGGGTGGTGTTTGGAGTGGATTTGGAAAGAAGCAGGGGTTTTCCATCCACAGAATGGAACGGTCCGCTTTGCATTTTCTTTGCTTTCGTAAAAGGAGGAGGCGTGAAGGAAACCCGCCGCTGGCACGGCACCAAGCGTCTGCAAGCAAGAGAAAAGCAGCTTTCGCCAGCTGAAGGGGAAAGAGGAGAAAACAATTCTTGTTGGTCACAGGAGAGGGGGAGCTGAAGGTCAGAGGGTAAATTCCACTTGCAACATGCAACGTATTTCCGTGGGCTGAATCAATACCCTGACCATCAGCAAGGCTCCAGCCTGAGAGAGGGGCATTTGACAGCAGAGTAAGCAGGCTCATGTAGGTGTGGACGAGAAACTAGTTGGAAATGTGAGGAACAATTAGCCGATGAGTAATGAGAAATGCACCACATTGCCTCACTGGCAGCTGGCTCGTAGCTTTTGTTGTCCTGCTCTGGGAAAAGCAGCTTCTCAGTTTTTTTCTTTGTTTGACCGGGCATGTGGGAAGGAGAGAAGGGTGTGATGGAGTGGAGGCCAGTAAAAGGGTTTGTTTATTGCATTTTTTTGTGAAGTTGTTTTGCTTATTGTTTATGAGAAGTTTGGGGTTTTTCTTTTTATATCACAGATGAGTCAGAAAGGAAGGAATGGCTGGGAAAATACCGCAAGCATGAGAATTCTTGGTACCTCCAAGATGCCTCCCATGCACAGGTTGTAAAACCTCTCCCTCACGCTAACTGATAAACATCACCTATTTATAAATACTGATGCACATAAAGATTAAGAGACTTCCCAAATGTTTGTCGGTGGCAAAAATAATGGTACGCTATAGACACCAAGTGCTTCTCTACACAAGTACGATAACATTTAGTTCCTAAAAAAATTAAATCTGATATTAAAAAAAATAGAACAAACCCACAACTTTTCCTGCCCTCAATTCAACATTTCCCTACAAACACACTTCAAGAATAATAATACTTGGCACGCACTTCACAGCACTATAAATCATGAACCAAATCCAGCTGCAAGTGTTCATCAGCTGATGCACTTGAAGACCTCCCATCCAACCGTTCAATTCTGTATGAAATTTGTATATTTGTGTTTCCTTAGTAAAACACAGAAAAGGAAGAAAAAGATGGACCAATGGAAATAGCAATTATGAAACGGAATAGTTACACACAACTATGCGGATCTGGTAGTTTTAAAATCAACTTAGGATTTTGACAGTTTTAGCTATCTACTATGTTTGAAAACAACTGACCTGGTGAACTGGCACAAGACCTAGTCTTTGTTGTGGTGATTATTCTGTTGCATTTTTAAGGCAAGATCACAACCATCTCTTCTATACGTGGTCAGATACAAGGACCAGAGTGTTCCTTCTAACAATCAATTTTAGCTCAGCTATTTTGTTAGTAAATGTCATATTCCCAGTACAGAACAAATTGTATCAGGTGACAGGCAATTTTCATTAACAGGAAATAACCCCCAGAGGATGGGTGTGTTTGTAGGTGGATGCAGGGGGGTAGAGCAGGCTCACTCGTCTAGTTTTGCCTTGAAACTTTTGCAAGAGGCAAGCCCCACTATTTCCCCAGCCCAGCTGTACCTCTGCTGTTAGAGGAGGACTTTCTGCCTTCCCGCAGTGGGTAGCCCGCATTCAGACTCCCAGACAGCATTTGACAGAGTTCCACATCAGAGATTAAGGTCTTTGTACAGAGATTGAGGTCTAAAGAAAGAAAGGAAGCGGAATAGACATAAATGTAACATAAAATGGATTGACATCGGCTAAAGGGCAGATGGAGGAGGGAGGCATAGTCATAAATAAAAACTTTTCTTTAGGGGAGAAGTAACTAGAAAGATGTTCTTGGATCGGCATGAGAAGTCTTACAGTGTATCACGCAAGCAAGAAAAGATACTAAGAGTAAATATAAATTGATAATAGCTCTATTGAAATCTACAGTTGTTAAATCATTGCAAGACTGATGGAGGGCAGTTGGATCATCTTTTCTGCAAATTAACTGAACAGGAAATATTCATCAATGCAGCACATCACATAAAGTGATACAGCTGCATACAGCAGGTTATTTGTTAGACTGGTTTGAATGTTTAGCCAAAACAAGAGGTGAAACATACCTGGTCCAGAAAAACAATAGCTTGCAAGCCTTGGAAGACACAAGTCTCACCAAATGTCCAAGCTAGAGGAGAAGCTGGTGCAGGGCAGGACGGGGCAGAGGCCCCTGGCAGCCTAGTGAACCTGCCTCCAACAGCTCAGCCCCAGAGATATACTGAGGGAACCTCACCTGCCCCATACTAATGCAGGGCTTCATCCCACCAAGCTTTAGCTCGCTGGCAGGTGTAAACAGTCATTTACATTCCTCCTACAGAAAAAGAAAGACTGCCTTAAATTTATCTCAAGATATCTTGGAGGGTACAGGATGGTGTCCATTACCTGTGGAAGACTTGATGAATAGCTTAGACCAAGAAGCTCCTGTTAGGGGTATTTAAGGTCAGATGAGATGAATCTCCTTGATTGCCTGCCTCACATAGGAGGGTGACACCATTCTGCATGCACTGAGGCCCCTGTGATAACGATGCTTCAGCCACAGGCTTTCTTCCAGGGAAGTGCCTTACTTCTCAGGAAGGCAGAGGGGTGACAGCCCAGCCTTCCTGAAACCCCTCGTCCCTTACAGGTACAGTTCAGGCTCTCAGTGTTGCTGGCACCCTTTCTACGTATGCTGTTTTCTTTGAGCTTCACAGAAAACTGCAGGAGACATTTGTATTTCTGGCTCTTCTGGCTGAACTTCCAACCAGGAACCTCTGCTGGGCTGGTGCAATGGCCAGTTTAAAGCTGAAGATTCCTGGCCAACAATGAACACCTGGGTGCTGATCCCCTAACTGGTGAAAGGGGGATACTGGAAGTGATGCTAGCTGATTTACTTTCCTCTCAGTAAGGTTAAAAGTAAACAAGTATTTTCAGTTTTGTGAGCTTAAAAAGCACAGAATAAAGTTCATGCCAGTTAGAAGACGAGCACAGTGCAGTAAGCTCCTGTGAATGCAAAAACTTGCGTATGGAAGTAACACACAAGTTTGAACTTCTCTGGAATTGCTTTATTTACTTATTTTGTGCCATTTTCTGGGAGACCATGCTGAAATTGTGACTAAACACATGGTTGCAGATTAATTTAACTCTATCCAGCATGTTAAATCCGATTAGGATTTTTAAATGCTTGTACAAGAACAACCTGATCTACGCAGGGGACTATGTGCAGGTAATTTGCTTTCAGGGGTCTCTTCCCCTAAAAGATGCTTCTCCAGAATGTACTGCGTTGCATGCATTTGCTTTGTTTTGCAATCTAGAACAATTTTCAAGTGTCAGATATGCACGGGGTTTTTTAAAGTAAGCAACCCTTCTAAACATGGCCAGTCCCTTAAATATACTGTAGGTTATTATAATGAAGACACGAATCTCCCACCACTGCAAAAAGAGCAACAAAGATTTCAATCCTGAAGCAGGGGAGTTCTTACCTTTACGAATATTTCCATTATATTCATGATATCAAATACAAGCTACTTTGCAGATTATGACTTTTAGAAAATTATTCCCTTGAAAGGTTATTTACGTTTTCCTCTTCTTGTTCTAGCAATTGATGAATTGGCTTTGGAGGAGGGTCTGTGATTTTATCCAAGTTAAACTAGTACAAATTATAAGCTTTTATCAGTGTCCCACACAGATACATTACAGCACCCACACAGGCATACTTATGTATACGTATAGACGATTGTGTCTGTGTGTATAGAAATGTACACATGTTGAGAGGGGAGATATATTTGCTTTGTCAATCTTCTTTAAAATTATTAGATAAATACATAATTAGATAAAACAATACAGTTATTTTACTTAACATACTGACACGAGTTGTATCAGTTATGCACAAATATATCATCTGCCAATGCTGAAGGAGAAATATTTCCATCTAACTTGGCAAATGTTTGAAAAAGCCTGAAAAAAGGATTATTTCCTTAAAACTTTTTAAAAATAAAAACTCTCTACTTACATCAAGTGTTAGCAAACATTCACTGAGTCTGAAAATTTAGAAGGATGCTATGAATGAACAAAAAATAGAGAGAGAGAGAACCATCAGTGAAAATTATCTTCTCCTTTCACAAACCCCAGTGGTAACTGCACTAGGAGTTTTGCCTGTAGCAGAGCGGGAATGTGAATTACGTGTCGCCAGAACTGTAGCTCTGCAGACCCAGACACCCCACTAATACTGCGTTTAACAGATCATATTAAAGCTTGGCAAGCCCACCAGGCTTTTAACGTTATCAGGTCAAGCATGCCCCCACTTCTGTCCGTGAAACCTATAATAAAAATAACACTTTGCACTTCTGTGGAGGCTTTCATCTGCAGATCTCAAGGTGCTTTACAGATACTGAATAATTAAGCCTCGAACCGTTCCCCAAGCTGGGTGGTGGAAACGGATAACTGCACCACGCACCGCAGCGTTACCAGTTTCGGACAGAAGCCGAGAGTTATTTCATCCTCAGATAAAAATAGGGGCGGTTTCGACAGACTGGAGTATTACCCCCATTTTTTCAGAAAGCCTGCAGAGATGGCGTTAGTCTCGGGCACACATTCACCTCTCTATTTCAAGCCGCAGCCTGGAGTGTGTGAGGTAGTTTGGGTGGAGTCAAGCACCGTTATCAAAAACAACCAACAAAACCAACCAAAAACCCAGCTGTCTCTGTGGGTGCCCAGACACGGCGGTGAAGAAGGCTGTACCCTGTCTGCCCCCCCGCCCCGAGAACTGCCACCCCAGAACGGGCTGCTGCCATCTGCCCAGGGGAGCACCGCAAGGGAAACTGCAAAACACCTACCATCGCATTCGTGGGGGCAGACATAATGTTTTGAAACTTGCATCTGACAGTTCAGAGGCTGGGTGCAATGGCAGATCAACACGCGTGTCCCAGGCAGGACGCTAAGCAGAGGACTTAGTACCTCCACATGGTTTCCGGGCTTGCTTTAAAAGGAAAAAGGGCGGCTGAACAGCTAGCTGACAGGGCAACTTCCAAAATTCCTGTTGATGTAGAATTGTGTTTCAGTGCCCTGACATAAAAGACGGAGTGACTTAGACTGCAAGCAGTTGCAGGAATTTGTGTACACTTCTGCTGCCTTTCACAGATGGATTTGTGGGACGTAAATTACCGTAACTCTACTGAAATCAAGAAAGCTTCAAGAACTAAGGGACTCGATGTTCTTTATTTACGCTCAGTCAGTAGTCTCAAAATATCATTATTTCAAGTTAGGAACCACGTGCGAGCAAACAAGCTGGGCTGCCTGAAGCACAGGCGAAGCGCAGTACGAATCCTCAGGTTGGGCACAGAGCGTACCTTCACCCCTGCTCTGGCATCTGGCATCAAGTGTCTAAGAGACCCTCTGGGCCCTCACATTCATTTCAAAGCATCCCTTTCATTTTTAATCTAACTGACGGTGCATTTGATAGCAGCCCTGCTACCTCCCTGTTTCCTCAGGAGTCTTAAAATTCAAACAAAAAGTAAGGCTTCTCACTTTGTGAATTTTTGAAAAAGACCCTTGCATATGTCAACAGGCCCACACTGACATCAACAAAAGTACATGGCAGTCACGGCTCTTTGAATACAGTAATGCTCTCCAAAGTATTTACTTAATCTTTTACTGATGTTTAAAGATACATAGCATACATTAAAAGCATATTTTACACTTTACCAGGAAGACTCCGAGCTGGGCATTTTGAACAGTTCCATGGTTGTCATCCTTATGTGCTTATACCAACACCAAAAGGAAGAACAGGGAAAATGTTGCTGCTGAATGGGACAGGGGATCTGGTGACAACTGACATGAAAAAGGCTGAAGCTGTTGATGCCCTCTTCGCCTCAGTCTCATAAGACTCAGTAAGATTCCTTCAGGAACCCAAAGTCCTCAAGACCAGTGGGAAAGTTCAGCACAAGACTTACCCTTGGTGAAGGAGCACCAGGCTAGGGAACATTTGCACAAACTGACCAGACATGAGTCCATGGACCCTGATGGGATATACTCATGAGTGCTGAAGGGGCTGGCCAAAGTCATTGCAAGACCACTCATGATAGTCTTTGAAAGATCTCGTTTATCAGTGGACGTTCCTGAAACTGAAATAAAGAAAAAGTCACTCCTATCTTCAAGAAGGAGAATGTGGAGAACCAAAGGCTGGCTGGCCTCACCTTGATATCTGGGAAGGTAATGGAGCAAATAATCCTGGAAACCAATTCCAGACCTGTGAAGGAATAGTCACCATGGATTTATGTGGAAGAAATCATGCCTGACCAACCTGACAGACTTCTACAATGAGATGACTGGCTCAGTGAACCAGGGGAGAGGAAAAGATAGTGCTTATCTTGGCTCCTACAGCATTCTCATTGACAAAGTGATGGAGTGAGGACTACGTAAGTGACAGAGATGTGGACTGAGAGCTAGCTGAACAGCTGGGCTCAGATAGTTGTGATCAGCAGCACAAAGCCCAGCTGGAGGCCAGTGGCCAGCAAGGTGTCCCTAGGGGAAATACTGGAACCCACACTGTTTAACATCTCCCTCATCAATGTCGATAATGGGGCAGATGAACCCTCAGCAGATTTGCAGATGACACAAAGCTGAGAGGCTGATCCACCAATGGGTCGTGCTGCAATCCAGAGGGACCTGGACAAGATGGAGAAATGGGCTGACAGGAATCTTCTGAAATTCATCAAAGAGAAAATCAAAGTCCTGCCCGTGGGGAGGCACATCCCCAGGCATGCTGGGGCTGCCCAGCTGGAAAGCAGCTTTGTGGAAAAGGATCTGGAGGTGCCGGTGAACACCAAGTTGAACATGAGCCAGCAATATGCCCTTGCCACAAGAAAGGCTACCAGCATCCTGGCTTAATAACCCCTGAACAAGGCCTGCATCAGGAGGAGTGTTTCCAGCAGGTCAAGGGAGAGAATCCTTCCCCTTTGCTCAGCACTGGTGAGGTCACTCTTGGAATAATGTGTTCACTTGTGGGCTGCCCAGCATAAGAGAGACATGGGCATGCTGGAGAGAGTCCAGTGAAGGGCCAAGAAGGTGGTTAAGGGACTGGAGCATCTCTCATACAAGGAAAGGCTGAGAGATCTGGGACTGTTCAGCCTGGACAAGAGAAGGCTCGGCGGGGTCTTATCACTGTGTGCAAATACTTGATGTGAGGGAATAAAGAAGATGGGGCCAGGCTGCAAAAGCCAAGAGAGAATGAGAAGCAATAGACACAGGAAAGTCCATTTAAACCTAAGAAAAACTTCTTACTGTGAGAGTGGTCAAACATCAGCACAAGTTGCCCAGGAAGGCTGTGGAGTCTCCATCCTTGGAGATGTTCAAAGCCTGACTGGACTCAGCTGGATTGAAAGACTGTATTAATCTCCCATGAATGACTATTTAGAAAGGGAAACATTATATGCTTCCAGACATACCAAGTATCAAGTACGTCTTCCACATTTCTCAGGTGACCATGCCCATGAGCACCTGGTGCCCTTAAAATGCTGATTTTATCAGTGGTGTGTTTTAGCACAGTGCAGAACACATATCAGAAAACAAATCATGCATAGGGTAGGAAAATAAAAGTCTTAGTCTCTGTAACAGCGAGCACCAGAGCACCGGCAACTCCAGTTAACAACCAGTAACACCTTCACCAACAATTAAGAATTGCAGAGTACCACGTACAAGTAGACCCCGTAAAACAGAACTAACAAAAGTTAGGTGGACCGCGGCCTCAGACTGCTGTACCTAGATGAAGGCACGGCTGCAGTTAGCCCAAAGCCACGCTGGAGTAAAAGAGATTAAATTCTCAAGATTGCAACTGCCTCCTTGGGTCATATTGGGGAATTCGGTGCACCCCTACTTGAAGGCCAAATTTACTGACTCTCCTGTTAGATGTTGCACTGGAAGGTTTCCCCCAGATTAGAAGCTTATTAATTAATAAACAGAGCTACCCACTTCCTTATGACACCCTCTGCTGCAGGAGGGTCTGTCGAACCCTAGTAAGAATATTTTAGACTGATAATCTGGATAGGATTCAAAGCGATCCAAGATGTACAACAACAATAATTCTTATCAGTTGTTTCAACTACTACTATTTACAGTTTTATATTTCTATATGTGCTTTCTTTGTATCAATCTAGTAGCACCTAAATTTAAAATTAAACCCTTCATTATTTATCAGTGATAACGGGGCATGAGCCTCCTCTGAGGCTGTACCTCCCTGCCTTCACCGGGTTGGTGAACCTCAGCAGACAGAATCCGCCTCAGCCCTGCCGCACGGAGCACTGGACGGATGGATGCTGTCACTCCGGCAAAATGCCTCAGAAGAGGTCTGTAAATGTATTTATCTCAGAACATGTTTATTTTAAACAATGAAGTTGTAACATAGGGAACTACATCTACAATAGTATGTTTGCCTAAGAAGAGGCATTTTTTTCTCTTGTAAAACCCTCTATTAAAGCCACTTTGCTTTGTTAACTTTCATAGCATGTATCCTCACTATAGCCTTCAACACCTGAAAAATTAGTGGAAGAATTTGACTGATTATAGAGGCTGTTTTCCTTGTTCCACTGCTTGTTCTAAAAGGGATACTCAGCAGAACTTGCATTTTTTTTTTTCATTTTGTGCTGTCTGCATGAGTAATTACCTCCCTGATTTCTGAGATGCAATTGAGTAGCTTCCACATTAGAAAAATCCAAAGATTGATAGAGCCATCTCTCCTAAAGGATTAGTTTGCTGCTGTAATTCCACTGAGTAGGTCATTCAAATAGCAAAATGCTACAAAGTTTAATTTCTCCTGTTTGTAAAAGCCAGGTATTGATACCTATTTAAAGGAATCTGAAAAGGGCTGGTTAGCCTTTTGAGAGGAAAAGCGTTTTCACATTCCTGCTGTGGCTTCAGCAGGGCAGGGGGAGGAAGAAGGTGCTTGCATTCCCAGAACGGACCAGCTCGGGGGCTGGAGATGCCCAATGCAAGAACACAGACCAAAGAAAAGACAACAACTCTGCAAAGATCTTGACAAACAGTGCACCTTTTTCTAAACTGATGAGCAAGTTTCTCCCATCGCTTAAAGGGCAAGTTAGCCATCTTGGTGACTTTGGGATGGCATGGAAGCTGACACAAGTCCCCTGAGGGCTACGTGCCCGGCACGCCCCGTAGAGGAGAGCGTTGCCCTGTGGATGGGCATGGCCATGGCTGGAGGAAGAGAGGTTCTCGGTGGATTTATGTACGGGTGCTCAGCCCCTGCTCCACCCACGACCAACCGTTTGTGTGAAGTCACGCCCAGGGGAGTGTGTTTCGAGGCCAGGGTTAGCAAGCTGGTATCACAGGGTGACAAATATTCTAAGCACTTCATGTGTATGAGAAAAACAACATTAGTTTAGTTCTGTACTTTCCAAATTATCTTATTTAATACCTAGCATTTATCTATCAGGCTCTTTAATTTATTGGAGGTATTTCGGGAAAGGTTTTGATAGCATTCAGTATTACAATGCCTTTTCATAAAAACCATTTTCCAAATATTTGAATAATGAGAGAAGACCTTGTGACAGAATATTAAGGTAGGAATTCATCTAAACATCACAGGTATAACCGTAAGTGGTGTAGACTGCAGCTATGATTCTGATAAAGAATTGTGCCAACATCATTTTACCAGGCAAAAATTACTGACCTTCTCTTTTGCTCTACTAAAAAAAATACATACATATCTAAAAGAAAAAAAAAGTATTCTAAATAACTATTTTTTAGTTAAAATAATAAAACCAGGTTAATCTCTTAAATCCACAAAGCTCTATTTTTTTATAATCTAACGGAAAAATTTAACACGAAATATAAATAATAAACAACTTTCTTCTGCTTTTCAAGTAAAGAACTGTTTTATTTCCACTGAACTACTACAGCAGCCAAGTCGTACTTGGGCTCGTACAAAGCCTGTTTCTCTGTCACGATCCATATCCCTGTTTGGTGTAAACTGAGCTGTGCTGATGTCAAGAGGGGCTCAACAATTTATATCAGCTAAGGATCTGTCAGTTAATTTAAAAGGCAAGAATAAATCTTAGGTCTGCTCTGAAGTCAGTTTAACTGAAATGCAAAAGATCCTTGCAAGTTAGGTGCACATTTAATTAATTGAAATTCAGCCTCCCTAGACAAACCACAGATGCTCCGCTTATTTAGCACAGCGTCTCCTAACCAGCTGCACTGATCTATTCAGTAATACTACCCTGTAGCTAAACATCTGGAGAAACCTAGGAAAGAGAATAATAAACACTTCCAAAATTCCACCAGGCAGGCACCTGAAAGTGACTTTACAGAAAAAAGGGGGTTTGGGGGCGGGGGGGGTGG
>Ga0181612_156736_pt1 | contig 22723 bp, 14 predicted proteins | sample HoacroProtozoa21_FD_119630 | JGI IMG/M metagenome (GOLD analysis project Ga0181612, IMG submission 119630) | Hoatzin crop microbial communities from Cojedes, Venezuel. Combined Assembly of Gp0051906, Gp0051904, Gp0051908
GGGCCAGGGCCTCACCAACCTCATGGTGAAGAATTTCTTCCTAATGTCCAATCTAATCTGCCCTCTTTTAGTTTAGAGCCATTCCCCCTTGTCCTATCACTGCACACCCTTGTCACAAACCCCTCTCCATCCTTCCTGCTGGCCCCTTCAGGTACTGGAAGGCTGCTCTAAGGTCACCCCGGAGCCTTCTTTTCTGCAGGCTGAACAGCCCCAACTGCCTCAGCCTGTCCTCATAGGAGAGGTACTCATAGGGATAGTTATGCACTGGAAGGAGTTTCTTGAGGAAGTTTATGTTGGACAAAGTCCCAGTCAGCACAGAGTTGGACCACTTGGCAAGAGGCATTGCTAGCAGCAGCTACACCAACTACACCAGCACCCATCATTGCTTTCACATCTTCCACATATACAACCGCTAAACACCATGAGCTTCTGGGAACCATCAACATGGGAATGGCCATAGTGGCTCAGAGTGAAAGACCTGCCGTCTAACAATAATCACCTATGAAAAAAAATAAAGGCAGGCGGTGAAACGTGTCTGGAGCCTTCCCCCTGCAAACCAGAAGCTGAGACTTGTGACAGGAGCTCGGTGACAGCCGTGCTGATGGAGGAGAGCAGACACTGCTGCGCCCAGGTCGGGCTCGACCCAGATGGACTGGTCAGACATAACCGACCTTGTACGGGAAGCGCGAGAGCTGGCGCAGTGAGGCAACAAATTCCCAACTATACATTTTTGGTTTTCCCCCTTATGCAGCCTGGAATGAGGCCAAAAACATAGGGCTGGAATCCGTCTCCAGACAATTAATTATTGCAAAGAGACAATTTGTTAAGCAAGAGAGGCTTTTAATTTGTAAGAGCTCATCTATTCTTATTGTATCTGTTAAACTGAAGGAAGCAGAGATGATCAAAATAATAGACTTGAAATAGAAGATTTTAATTTAGAGGCTATGTTCCATGTGCTGACAAAAATAGGAAACAGCTCTGTCAGAAGAGCACGCTCCCCCCAAAACTCGGCTGGAGTCTGCAGGGAGTGCTCCAGAACAGCTCAAATCATTACAAAACCACTTCAAAATCCCTTAGCAAAATTCAGCTGGACTTGCTCAGGAAAGGCAGGACTGTCCCTGTTGCTGATTGCTGCCCGGGCGCTGAATCCCTGGGTGCAGGGCTCTCACCAGCACAGCGTGGGACGTCCAAGGGGAGGCAGGGGTTGGGGTCTGGGAGAGCTCAAAAGAGACCTTTTCAGCCTTTCAGGAGGTGATGGGATCAGAGCTGTGATCTGCTGCCCTTCGTGAGGACCCATCGAGTTTAGGTTATACAAGAGATGGGACAAAGCATGGGGCAACTGCTGTGGAGATGCGAGGGGTCCTGACCAGGCGGCCAAGTCAAGTTCTGCAGCCCAGTGAAGCGTCTGCACTCCCCTTGTCCCAAGCTACGCGTACGCCACAGTGGGACCCCAAAGCGTGAGGAGGTTGGTGCTTAAAATGGAAGAGAGCCACAATGGACCTGGGAAAGGATATCAAGCTGTCATCCCACATGCAGTGGCTTCCCTGCTTGGTGCTGGGACGGGACCGGCACAGCTCCCTGCACTGGGACAAGCAGCCGTGCTGCCGGTGCTGGGTGAGCCGGGGCTGCGGCAGCACAGGGACCTGCCCAGGGAACATTTGCACTTTAGAATCTTTTCACCAGAAAATACGGGTTTTTCAAAGCTGCCAGTCTGTGAAGAAAAGGATACCTTTTGACCAGTCTCCTTATTGCACTTGTTCTTTTGAAGTATCTGTACTTAGAAATCTTTGTGAAGTCTTGCATTGACACTTTTCAAAGGAGAATGGTTCATTTTTTGCTTTGAAACAACTTATTTAGACATTTGTGCTCATCTGTAGCATAACAAGTAGGCTAGCCTGTAGAAAAGGCTGGAAATGGCAGTGAAATGACTCTTTCTGTCATTGCTCTGGATGCCTCACTTGCAAAATATGTCGAGATCACAACTTTTTGTCCCAATTCAAGCTGGGAATTACTCTCTTTTAAGTCTGTGCATGGATGCCATTTCTTCTCTAGTGGAAAGTCTGTGCATGGATGCCATTTCTTCTCTAGTGGAAAAGCTGCATGAAAAAGCCACTAACTGGAAATTAAATGCTGCTTTCTGTAAAAGATGAGGGACTCTCCCCAAACGAGGCATTGCTCCCTGAAGACTGCATGTCCGTGGAGAAGGAGCTTGCTGTAAAGATTGTATCCACTGGCTGGAGCGGAGGAGCCAGCCTGTGAGCAATTTACTTGGAAGAAGAATCGACTCTGTTTGCTTCAGTTTAAAAAATAATAATCTATAATGAAGTGAAGGCAAAAGGGAAAATGGGTAGAAATTGAATTAGAGCTGTGGTTGTTCCAGTACTCCCCTGCGGCCCTCTGCAAGCTGAGCACCCCCGGACCCAGCCTTCTTCCTGGCCGTCTCCGAAGCCTGGAGACACACCGGTAGGTGCAACGGGGCAATTCGTGTTTATGGGTGCTGGCTGATTGGAAGGAGTGTGAGAAATTCAAAGGTAAATCACACCAAACAAACAAACTGACACTGCTGGGCTATGCAGCAAGAGCCTGTTAGCAATGGGAGCTGCGTTTGCTCTGCATGGCAGCATTAGATTAGCATAGCTGATTAGGCACGTTGCAGTCTTGACTTTCTGTTTAGCTGGGAATTTTCCTAGAAATGTCTAGAAATCAGATGGCAAGTTGAGTGCTTCAGTTATGGGAAGGAGAATTAGCAGTCACATGTATGCCACAGGCAGGCAGGAGCTGAAGGGAATAAGATGTTCCCCCAGTATTTTTGGCCAGGACCAACACTGGTCCCAACTCATGAAGCTGGGATACACCCACAGTGATGCTCGAAGACTCTTGCTCCTGGACCTCCATCTACCTGAGACATTTCAGACCTGTGGACACTGCAAATCCTGGTTTGTGGCCGAGATCCTCCATAAAAACCTGCCCCAAGCTTGCCCCAGTCCCCTGCCATAGCCCTGCCAGCCCAGGAGCCGGGCGCTGGCACTGATCTGCCTCTCAGCCTGTGGGCTGGTCCCCATACCCCCAGGCTACTGGCGACTTCGTGGCATGGTGCTCCAGCAAACACTTTGCTGAGGTTGTGGTAGATTAGATCTCCATTCCTCCCATTTACAGAGGCAATATCTTATCTTCGAGCAGTATCAGGCTGTCTGGCACCCTTGGGGGAGTGGAAAGCAGGCTGATACGCTCCCAGCTCCAACTCCCCCTTCCCTTGGACTTTGCTCTACACCTGGCATGTGGCATGGGACACCTGAATGGTTTGTAGTTGGTGGAGTGTCATTTTTCCCCCTCTTAAGTTGAGGTGCTGTGTTTTCTGTTCTCCTTTCCCTATGCCCGGTGAAAGTTTTGATGGGCAGGATTCAGCATCAGGTGTTCAGCGCTGGAGGATAGGAACCAGCCAGCCCATGACATGAGCTCACTGCCCTCTGACTCTTGATCTGGAGGGACGTGACATTTCCACGTCCATCTCTTCATTCCTGTTATTCTCGTGCCCTCTGCACACCAACAGGACTTTAGAAAGAGGATGCATTAATTTTGGATCACTCTCGGACTAACTTTAATCTATACCCCATCCTCTCTATACAGCATCTCCATTTCTTCTTTCCTGCTTTTCCTCTGATGTATATGGCTGAAACTTTTCTTTTTATTTTTCTTACCATCCTCTGCAAGAGCCAATTCAGCCTGACCTTTGCCGATTCTCACTTTATGTCTTGGGCGTTTCAAGACATAGGGGCAGGCAGCCTTTTTCCTTTGCAGCACAATGCTTTTACCCCATTCCTTATCAGCTCTCTCTGTCCTTTTAAGTAGTTATTTCCTTGGCCAGCACAAAAGCCCTTTCTGGGCTTGAAATACATGTTCCGGAGATCAAAGTTGCAAAAACCACTAAAGGAGACTCCAAGCCATGTCTGTGTACAAGCCCCCAGACTTGCTGGCCAGCTGGTTTTATGCTTAGGGACGCATACATGGCAGCGTCCGTCAGGAGGGCAGCCGGGAGCATGGTGCTGGGCTGGGGCCAGGGGGCCCAGCAACAGCATTGGGGTGGAAGAAGGACCGCAAGGAAGGAAATTCCTCGGTCCCAAGGATCAAGATGAGAAATGGTCCCTGCGGTTTATTTTTATCTAGTGCTCTTCTATTTCTGGGGCACCACTGTGTACCAAGCGATGTTCCAGGCCACAGCTTGGCAGCTGTTCTACTCCGGTCCCTCTGCAAGCTTTGCCCTGCTTTCACATTGAAGAGGGAAACGGAAAGAAATGTCACCTGCCCTTCCTCGTGCTGCTTTGTTTCCAAGCTGGGAAATTTGAAGTGAAAAGCCGCTGTGGCCATCTTGCAGGGCAGAAAGAGAGCATGAGAGCTGTGCAGGATTTGGGGTTTGCGGGTCCCAGAAGATTTATTAGGGAAGGTATGGTAATGCAAGGCTGAAGGCAGCTGGGCAGCACTGTTTTATCTGGCCACATGCCCCCCCAAAAAAGAGGAAAAAAGAATAAAGAAAAAGGATAAGAAAAAGAAAGACCAAAGCTTTTGTCCAAGAACGACCACAGTTATGGGAAGGCCAGCCCTGGGATTTAGACCTGTGTCCTACCCAGTCTGTTAGTGTCTCTCCTGGCCCTGGTGCCCTGGGAAGGACCAGGGCTGCAGAGCTCCTCCAGCTGCACTGTCCTGCTACAGCCAGAGCCGTCCCACCGGCTGTGCCCGTGCTGCCTCCGCTTTGGCTGTCAAGGAGGCTGCTACAGGGTGGCTGCTCGTGCCCGGCTGTGCAATGCTCTGCTCAGCTACCTGCTGGCTCCTGGTTGGCAGCTCACGATGGGCGAGACAGCCGTCATTCCTGTACTGGAGGCTAAACCACTTAGTGCAATGGAGGGATCTGCATGGGATAAACTGGATCCTGGCCAGAAGACATTGCAAGGAAAGCTACTTCTTCCCTCCCATGTCCTGTGGCTCTACTACAGCTTTGGGCATGGCCAGGGACAATTTCATTTTGGCCTGTGTCACCTGGAACAAACTCCTAGTTCTGGTCTTTCTGCCTTGTGTCTCTGCATTGTCTCTCACCTCACCAGACAACTCTTGTCCTTCAAAGCCAAGCTTAAATATACCCCCACGCTGCTGCGTGAGACCACTGCTGTCAAGTTGCACCATGAGAAATTTGTGACTTGTGCCACTCTGATGTAATGGAGCAGCTGGTCCTCAGCGTCGCTGCCCTGGCCCTCCTGTTACTCCACCTCTGCAAAGAGAGGTGACCTCCCTAGGCATCTCTGACTCTGCTGCCTGCACATAAATTCCTGATCCCAGCCATCCTTGTGGGAACCGGTGGCTTTGACTCTTGCCCCGTTGCTGAGGCCAGTTTGACTTGGCACGGGGATCCTGGAGCAGAAATCGCTGGAGTGCCGCAGGGTAAGAGACGTCCTCCATCTGCCTGGGATCAGGAGAAACATCCACAGAGGCCAAAGACTGCTCCAGCAGACAAGAGTCTTTCACTTTGCTGCCAACATAACTATTTTTCCAAGGCATAACTGTTGCCAGAAATCCGTGGAGTCAAGACCTGCTATTTCTTTGCTTCTAAACAAAACAACCCTAGTTTGCTTTCTGCCAGGGAGAAAAGCTCTTATCTCAGAGAATAAAATCAAGCAGAAAGAGAGCAGGCTGTCATTTCATCTCTCTCTCAGTAATGATAAGTGTGGGGAAAGGGGAATTACATTGCAGGAGTTGGGAGATTGGGTGTATGGCCTGGGCATGCTCTAGTCGGCACGGGGAAGCCTCATCCATACTTGCAAGGTGTTTTAAGCATCTTTCCAGCCTGATCATCCATTGGAAGCAGTTAGGCTCCTTCTCGCTGGTGCCTTAGGCACTGTGAGCAGCATGACGAGCTCACCACCACGCTGCCTTTGCAACTCAGCAGAACGCTCATGCGTAAAATCCCCAGGTAATTTGCCCTGAGTGGGATCCTATGATTTGCTGACACTCCTCATAAACTGAAACGAACATAAAAGAAATGAATGCAGAGTTGCTAATTTGGAAACTCATTTTGAATAACTCCTCACTGATGTGGTAACGGTTAGCAGGGAGCCCTGGTGATAAATAATAGTTACTGAAATCCTGAATTGGCCATAAATTGGCATGAAGGAGTGGAATGCCCTGTGTGAGGCTCAGCTCAGCGAGTCACTCTACGCTACGCTCATCAGCAGCCGCAGGTGAAGACAGAGGTAGTTTTAGCTGTATGAGGTCGTAGTAGCAGATGTCCTGACATAAGTAAACTAGAAGATCATGTGCATCCTCAAATGCCAGTTCTGCTTTACACTGCTTACTGCTTCTGGGAGCTGCAGGGCTTTACACCGGTGGATCATCCGCCTCCATCCTCTGCCGAGCACTCCTCATTTTTAGCTGCTTGGTGTAATTGCATATAAACGGGGAAAATCCCACAGGGATCATTACTTTTCTGCACAAATGGCTTTCCTTATTCACACTTCACATCGTCACCTGCAGGCATCCCTGAGACCAAGCTGCGTTTCCTTTCAGGGCAGGGTGGTTCACACAAGGCTGCAGCAGTAGCGGGCAGAGAGCTGCTGTTCCTAGGAATGGATGGGATGATGTGCTCTGAGACCTCTGCGGTGCTAACCAAGGCGGTGGGGTGAGATTTCCTCATGGACAACTCACTTGCCTTCCTGTTGGCTCACTGCCCCCAGCATCTCTGTGATGTTCAGTCCCTGGAGAGGGGAATGTGGCATCTCCCCTCCAAGATGCTCAGGATGGATCAGCAGAAGGGCCATGGGTCAGGAGCGTGGTAGCAGCTTCTCCCTCCCACAAGCTGGAGGCTGACTTGGCAGGGCTCCTTGGTGAGCATAAGCCACAAGCTGGATCCACCTTCCAGCACTGTGGCCTAATGTATCACAGCACCTGGGAGGCTGAAGGATGTGCAAGAAAACGCTGATGGTGAGAGTAAAGCTTGGACATAGGCTTTCTCTGCTGAACATGACTAGTTTTGGGAAGCCGTGAGTCTGAGCTGTAACGAGGATGAAATTAAAGTTTCTTTTCATCACATTTTGTCTTCCAAAAGAGCTGCTGCTGCTGCTGCTTGTAGGTGGCTATGATTGCAGCAACACCTTCACGATGTACAGTATTTGCTCGTCGACAGGGGAAATCGTGCTGCTAACATTGCAAGTTTTGCTGTTTTGGGTGGCTAAGGCATGACTCAACCAGCAGCCTGCAGATTCAGTGGTCACATCAGCCAGGTCCCAGAGGTAGGACCTGGTTCCACCGACACTGTCCTGCACAGCAATTTCAGAAGCAGACTGCAATTCTTTGTAACCACAAACTTTGAAAGATACGTCTTTGTCTTTCAAAGCTGTGTGACCGCAGCAGTCGGTTGTTACACTCACTAGGAACGAGTCAGAGCCCAGAGGGCTGCTCAGCTTTCCAGGTACTCATCTGGCACTCAGCCCTAAGAGGTAAAGCTTTCCGCTGAGTTTCCTCCATCTGTGGCATCTCAGGCAAACCCATCCATTGAGAGGACAGAGACCTGCTTCTGCTTATCTGAAAAGGAAATTGTTGTACAGATTGCGAGCTGTGGCAGCTAGACCACAAAAACAAGGCAGCTTGTCCAGCACAGAGATATGGAAGATCTTACCTGACTATGAGAAATATTTCTATGCTTGCGAAAGATATACAGGAGTTCAGTGTTTCCTTTGGTTAAGGATGTTCTGAATTTGCCAAGTGCTTTCATTATTTGTGGCATCCTGATTATGTGGTTTTGGCCCCGCTGTACTAACCATTACTAGCTGTGGTAAATGCACAGCCAAGATCCCTCCAAGTAAATTTTCTCCACATCATTGGGTTATTTCTAAGAGTTTGTTAAATCACACAGTTTTCTTCCTCCTGCTCCTTCCCAGCAGGGGCTGTGATTTGCAACATACATTTGTATATTTTTAAATGTCCCTTCTCTGTGATAAACACTCCTGAAATATGTTATTGTAAGTGACTCCAGGGAGATTAGCCCTGCTTGAGGCACACAGCTTTTGGCTGCATGTCCTTCAAAAGGCATGACATGTTTGAGAAACACCTCATGTCAGACAAACTGTTCGCAGGCTGAAGATCTCCAATAGCAGCCAGTGATGAATGTGTCATGCATCACAAGTTGTAAATCTTATTTGAATCCCGCCCGACTCATGGCCAGCTTGTCCCAAGACAGGCTCAGGGCTTGCTGCCTAGCTGTCTGAGTGCATGTCGCCCCGATAACCTGGACAGGCGGTTGGCAATCCCAAACCGTCAGAAGAGTAAAGGCAGCATGAAGCCGTCAACTCAAAATGACTCAATAGCCATAACTCAGAGCACAAGCCCTCCAGCTCAGAGAGATACCCTGATGGACTATCAGGACCTCCTCTGACTAGAAGATCTTCTTATTCCTCCCCCCATGCAGGGTGGGTCCTCTTCTCTGGCACTTTGCTTTCTATGAGCTTAAAACAAGCTAAGAGCTGGCTAGAAGAGCTGCAGCTGTGATTATAACCAGCTTGACCTCTCTAAACACTTCTCTTCTTCAAGCTGGGGTTGGAGCAGAGCTTTCCAAGCCAGAAGGCTGATGTCAGGATTGCTTCATTCAGTAATATTGGGTAAAGACTAATAAACACCACTAAGAGCTTGCTAATAGCTCTAATTAGACTGCAGCTGATGCTTCATAAGTGGTTCTCTTTCCTCCTCCACTCCTTCCTTGCAGCTATTTCCTGGTGGAGTTTAGGAAGGTGAGGTGGATTAATGTTACTTTGGGAGACAGTCGAGAGTCCCAGCTGCAAAATTGCATTTTCCTCTTGGCTTTTTTGCAGTGGGTCTGGCAGGGATTTCTCAGGGCAGCCGTCTGCTTCTGCCCAGACTGAGTTGAAGCGCAGATGATGCTTTTGTCTTGCTGGTGTGTTGCTGGGAATAAGCATAATTTGGGAGTTTGGTAGACCAGGGGTAGATTGAAAATGCAGCTTTGAAGAGCTATTTGTCTTTGCTGCTGGGACCTTTCCTGGCTATGAAAGACTCAGCAAGTTGTTTCTTCAAATACATGGGCAAGATAAACTGTGATAAAAAGGTTTGAAGAAGGAGCTCGTGTTAAAAAAGAAAGTTTTATTGTAGTTTGGTTTGTATTTTTTTTTTATTTTCCTTTTTTTTTTTTTACCCTTGAGTACTTCCTCCAGCAGGAGAAACTTGCATGTCAAGACTTTAGCTTTCTTGTGTTACAAGAGATTTTTAAGCTCCTTTTTTTTATTGGCCAAGGATCCTGCCCATGAAAGCACAGGGGGTGCCTGGTGCTATGCAGAGCAGGTGCCCAGGGACCCATCACTGTTCATCATCTATTCCTCAGCTATCTGCCACTGTGGGGCCTGGGCACAGGAACTCAAGGGTCCTCCCAGTCCAGGTCTGGGGGTCACGTCGCCAGGAACACGCCACGATGCTCCAGCCCTTGCCTCAGAGCATTGTGTGCTGCTTTTCTCATCCTGATCCTCTGTTTATGGCTGCTGGGGTTCTTATGTACGTGACCTGGCCTAAGCTGCAGAATTACACAAGGTTCTACAGCAGCATCATGGAAAACACCATTCACCACATCGTAGAGCAAGGTGGGTTGTGAAGTCTGCTCTGAGACTGATGTAGCAATGCTGCGGGGCTCTGCTCTTTCTTGGCTTGATGATCCTAATTCTGGCTCCTTTCTCCTACACCTTCCATTACAATTTCTATAATGCATCTGAACAACCTGCTGTGCAGCCTTCTTCCACAGGGATTCATGGGCATATTTTGAAAGCTTCTTTACTCTAAGCCCCCACAAAGAAAAAAAACTCAAACCAAACATACTTTGGAATAAAGCACCCAAGCAGATGACTTGGAAATGGCTCTTGCACAGCGCTGGCATTGTGTGCAGGCATATGTTCCCGGATTCGGTGGACTTAAAAGCAAGTAAGCACAGTGATTGTGTTAGCAGATCTTGTTTCCTTCTTACAGAGATAAAAGCAAGGAGCAGGCTGAATTCTTGTAGGAGAAAGAGCTTTTTGAGAGATGCTCTCATTGAAACCTCTTATGGAAATAAAACAAACATCTACAGCTGGGAAAAGTAATAAACACTGTCCCTCCCACAGCCCTGGACAGTCCTTGCAAGGCAGGTATTTGTTCTGTGTGAGTCCTGAGCTGAGGGGTGCAATCTCCTTACAGATAATGTCTGGGGAAAGGAACCAGTGCACTGCACATAAAAACAAGCACTTGAGCGTGGGCCACAGCATTTGCTGCAGTGTTTGTCAGCAGGTGCTGAGGTGGGGGAAGTAGAGCAGGATGAGGTGAGCATCTAGGGGCCTCAGTGGTAATAAACCGCAGCAAGATGCCGGTGTGAGGCTGGTGAGCTGCGCTTTGCTGGTCGAGATGCAGTCATGTCATTGCTGGATGCTAGAGGTGAGGAAGGTGGGCTGGGGAACCTGTTATCACTCTCTTTACCTAAGTGATGCTACAGGTCTGTGCTGGAGGCCGAATGGCCCTGGGCTGAGCTTTTTGTGTGTGGAGCAGAGTAGGGTGGCAGGCAGCTATGGTTTGGTGCAGGACTGGTGCTCCAGTCCCCATGAGCTGGGCTGGCTGCAAGACCATGGTGCTATTTCAGTTTTGACATCTCCCTGGGGTGCAAGTGAATTCAAATGGGGTATGTGTTTCTGAAGGTCCAAGGGAGGTTTGCAAAGAGGAGAGGGATAGTTGCCCATCCAGGAGAACAGTGCTTTTGGGCAGGGATTCAGTCACATCTAGGACTAACATGGGATAAGCTTTTTCTCTGCAACAGCGGGGTTAGGAGCGTTGGGGTTACTTCACTTTCTAGAGGAAAGCTGAATTTCTTGTTTCGGGCTCAAGGGAAAAACAGTCCTTGAAATACTATGAAATTCCTGGAAGATTGCGTGCTGGTCATAAGCACTGCTGAATGAAATGAAGATGAGTGCTCATTATTCCTGATATCCCTTCCCAACTGCTCGTGAACCGTGGCGGTTTTTGGCGGTACCAAAGTCACATGACGCTCATCAAACGCTGTGCGTCAGTGCCTGGAAGGGATGGGCTCTATTCGGAAACTTGGTCAGTGCTTCCCGTACTTTCTGGAAGCTGTGCCGACACCATCCTGTGCCGAGGGGTTGCGGTTCCCTGCTGCTCGAGGAGGTGCGGAGCTCACTGCTAATCCTCTGCATCCCAAACCCTGCCTCTGCTGGGGAAATGAGCATGCACTTTCCGGCTATGAGGTTTCGGCAGCTTTTTTCTGGCAGCCTCTCCCAGGGGACTTTGTGACATTTGGTCCTTGTGCCCAGGAGCATGGAGGGGTCTAAAATGCCCTGACCTCATGCCGTGAAACCAAGAAGGTGTTTTGTGCTGTACTAGTCTGGAAAAACAAATGCTTACTTCTGTATTTACACAAAAGAAACTGCTGGGAGCACAACTGATAGAATTGCTGTACTGACTTCAGGTGAAAAAACCCCCCACAAAGCAAAATGAGGAAGTTGAGACACAAAAAAGATTAAGCTTTTTAAAGGAGAAAAAAGAGCCCTGGGTGTGCTGTAAGCCACATACTGGCTCCTGCGGTCTGGGCTTGTGCTGTCAGGAAAGGCAAAGCTATCAAGGCTTTAACTGGTTGTTTCTGGGGTTTTTGAGCCAGGTTCACACGTTCCTGGGAAAACAGTGTGTTGTATGCTTTAGGCCAGATGCTGCTGGCACAAGCTGGAGGTGAATATCTGACCCGTCAATGTAACTAATATTAAAAATTATGTTTGGGAGCCTACATGGAGGTCTTTTGAAAAAAGCAGATCAGTTTAGAACAACTCCCGAATGAGCGCCACGGGACCCATCCCATCAGTGCAGCCAGGAGACCCCACCGCTGGCCAGCCAGGCCCAGCGGGAGCTCCTGGGGGAAGACGCTTCTCTGTCCGTTGATAACACCCTCCGCTCTCATCTGGCTTGCGTGCGTGCCCCACGTGCGTCTCTTCTACAGCACTTCAGTGGTCCTCAGGGCTCACGCAGCGTGGAGGCCAGGGTAGTTGTGGGATGGCTGCTGGCAGCCTTCTCCAAGGCATCCCTGTGGGTTCCCTGGCTGGTCCACAGAGATGGGATACCATCTGGCTTTGTCCCTGCATGCAAGGTGCTGCAGCAACCGAGCCAACGTTTCTCCCTCAAAGCCCTCCATCATATCACCTCCGGAGCAGTTTGACTCAACTTTTTGCCACTGCTGTGGGAAAGTAGCGCACAGAGGAAGGCGCTGGTCTGTGATTGCCACTCTGAGACCCTATAAGGTTCTGTATGGGCATTTTGGGCCCTTCTGCCTTGATTTTCTAGGACTCTGAGATCATCTGCCTTAAGGAAACTGTTAGCACCTTTAGAAATGGTCCTTCACCCGATTTCTCACACAGCATCAAGACAGCAAAGAGCCTGCTTGCTCCAGCCTCCCCCGTTCAGCCATCCTTGGAAGGTTTGAGAGATTTGGCAGGGCACCCCATGGTGGAGAATTTTGGTGTTTAATTGTACCATCTGTTTTTCCTCTCAGCTAATGTTTGCTTGAAGGCTCTTGAAATGCAAACAAGGCCAAAACGCACAAATCTGGAGCAATGCAGACAAGCAAGTGCTGCGAGAACTGATTTTAGGCTTATCCCATCGTTCCACCTTCTTCGATGCAAGTTCATGAAGCATGAAATGCTGTGCATAGACAGACAGAGTGCTCAAAGAGCTGCCTCGTGTGTGCAGAGCAAGTGCTGTGAGGGGTGTCCTGAAATGTTTAGAAACAGAGCAATTGTGAGGGGTGTATTGTGGCAGAGCAGTGGAGGAGCTGGAACACATTCTAGTAGGAGGTTGGGGATGTCAAAGTGCATCTGATGTAGAATGGGAGGAAATGTCTTATTTTAGAAGTTCCTAGGAATTCCTTGAAAGGAAATCCTAGAAGCCCTTGGCTGATTCAAAGGAACTGCTTCCTTTAAAGAAATCTGGGATGTTTTGTTCTTTTCTTTGGAGTTTTAAATCTTTTAATCTAAATCTAAGCTAATCTTTTAATTTATAGAATTGGTGAAGTATATGGCAGAATAATTTTGAAATGAAAAACTGATGGGGAAAATTAATCTTTACAAACAAATTTCTGTAGAAGAAAATTAGAAATTTCAGGAAAAATCATCATAATCAAAGCATTTCTATAGAAAAATTCCATTTCACAAAGCAGCTGTTTCTGTGGAAAGCTGTTCAGCTGGGGAGTTCCTGGGAAGGGGTGTGAGAAGCAGGCAGAGCGATGCTTGGAAGGAGATGCAAGCATAGCACATGTCAACTGAACTGACAAAAATCACAGCCTTAAATTTTGCATCACAAAAACTCCTCCCTACCCTTTTGGAGATTTGGGGTAGCTTTGTACGTGCATCCAGGAGACTGGAAACAGACAGGGACTGGCAGCAACCAGGCGATGTGGACTGGATGAATTTTCAACCATTGTTTAAATGTCACTTTGTCAAAATCCTTTCGGACGCTGCTTCCTACCTCGGATCCTGTCCCTGTGAAGGAAGGCTGGGCGCCTCTGGAGCTGCTCTCAGCAGGGTCTGGTATTAGAGGCGATGTCTGTTTTGCCTGGCACCAGCCAAGTCTGTCTGATTATTCAGAGGAGAATTGGATGGCAGTGCTGAGTGACAGCTATTAAACTGGGCACCTGTGGATCCAGCTCTGTACGCCTGTGTGCTACAAGCCTACACAGGTTTCCACAGTGCCTAGTACCAGCAGGCAATACTGGTGTCACACCTTGGACTCGAACAACATAATTACCGTCACACCCTGTCCTCCTACCGCAGTGCAATCTGTGAATTAGTGAAAGGGGGAGAAAAAGTCCCCATGTTTCCAGTGTACAGACAGTAATACAGATGTTTGTAAGGCAGTTGTGACTGGTATAATCTTGGTTGTTAGGCAGCTCAAAGTAGGATTTAAAACAGTCAAAGATGCCAAAACAAATAACAATGAGTTAGATGGTTTATTAGGCAGAGCTTGTTTGAAACACTCAGTGCAGGAAGACTTTTACCTGGCTTGTGATGCATTGGCAGTGCTAAATGAGAGGAAAAAGGCATATGGCCCTGGTGGGAACATGCCACCAAGGAATGAGCCAGCACCAGATTTCGAGTATAGTACCAGACAAAGCTTTTAAAGCACCTGTATCTGCTTGGTTCTTCCCTGGCTGTTGGGTTTGGGCTTGGGCTTCATCCTGTTCAGTGCCCCGCACAGAGGGAAGGTTCGGCACTGTGCTCCGAGCCTGGAGTCCAGCTGGGTTCTCACCTGCCCTTCCAGTGAGCTAGAGAAACATGATCCCAAAGACTGGTCATTACACTTTCATCTTTGATTGGTTGCTTGGTTGATTTTGGTGTTTTTCCAGAGCAGGAGCTTTGTCCTGATTTTCAGTTGTTTTAATCCAAAGCTGGAGTAAGTGTCATCAAAGAGCCAGGGAGGTACATTCACCCTTTGGCCCCAGCCTAGGCTACCAAGATCCTCAAGCTTCCAGGGGACCTGCTCATTTCCAGTCTTTCCTATTTAACACTCAGGCCACTGGAGCTGAGATGTCACAGCTTCCAGATGTGCAGATATATGGTGCAAGCAGCTTTTATAAACAGCATCACATTTCTTACTTGAAGTCCCCATGTGAACCCCAGCAAGAGGACATGTGGCTGTTGGGAGAGGGACCACAGCAAAGCAGACAGCTAGAGGCAGGTGATGGGTGGGAGGACACATGTCCCACCAGCAAAAGGACAAGGATATCTCCTATTCTGGCCAAATATGACAGGTCTTCTTGCCTTTTCTGGGAAAAGAAGTCCCTTTCCTGTCTCCAGCAATGACCTTTGCACATATGACATTCAACAGAGAAACCATAATTGCATAAACTGATAATTTGCAGCGCATGAGTTTCCCAAGGCTATGTAAAAATGGCTGGTGTTTGTCAGTGATGGGTAGATGAGGAAAATCGAAGTTTCAGGGCCAGCTGGTTTATGTATTTTTGTTAAATCAGTCTGCTGCTGGTAAAGCTCTAATTGACCCAGCTCTGCCCTGGGAGTCCTGGCCATGCGAGGCGGCCTCCTCCTTACAGCCGTTGCTTGCCTCAACTTCCCCCAGTCAGATGGAGGCATTTTCTCTCGTTATCTCTTTTTGATAGGTTTGTTTCTGCCCATGTAATTACTTATTCACTTAATACCTAAAGACAAAAGAAGCAAAACCAAGCAACTTGGATGGAAAGAGGAATGAAGAGCTTCTTCCGTACTGGCGATTATCAGGAATTAATTTCTGACATCTTCACCTTGGTGCAGTCCAGACTTCATTAAAGCATTTGCATAAGTCCCCCTGGCAGTCAAGCATGCAGTGGAATAATTTGCGTCTCCCTATAGATTGAACCGCTATCTGCCTCTGGGTCTGGCTAGTCTCATTTAGGAAATGTTTGTGTTGCTTGCTGCTGCACGGAAAGGACGCTTTGTACTAGCTTTTGCATAACAAAACGGCGTACAGTTTCAGCAGGGCATACAGCAGCAAACCAGCTGAGCAGGCGGCGAGTCCCTGCCGCGATTTGTTCAATAGATGGAGAAGCAGAGTGGGAAGACGACAGGACAGTGCTCATGGCCATGAAAATAGGATCTGAGCTTGGCTGGAGACGGAGCTGCTAGCATGAAGAAAAAGATCTTGGTCACAGGGGTAAATGGATGGAGGTGGACATGAAAATGTCAACAGGCTGTGCATCCCTCCCAGGACCCACATCTCCCCTATGTGCCTGATGCGATGCTGTGATTACTGCAGGACACCCAGAGCCTTACATGGTGTTTTCAGATCTCAATCAGCCAAATAAACAAGCTGAAGTTACAGCGAACTAGCTGTGACGGTCTGACCTGGGGAAAACGTGTCTCTGCAAATGCCCGCTGCTGCCAGCCACGTGGGCTCCCCCGGGAAGCAGCCGGGTGGGAGCTACACCAATATGTGATTGAATTTTGCTTTCATTAGGAAAGGTGGGAGCCTGTTAGGCTGCAGTGAGATCGGCAAGAAGCGCCAATTGTCATAAACATTTCCAGGAATTCAGCCCTCCGCCGTCTCTTGAATGGATAATGCGCACGCTGCGGGTCTGCTGGAAATCAGCCTGCAGTGGCTTTGGTGGGGTAAGCAATTACCTGCTAGAGCTACGCTGCAGGAAAATTTGTTCTAGTGTTGCTAAACATAGCAAGCAATATCCAAGGCACGATACCTATGATGACGGACAGCTGATCAGTATGATCAGTTATAAATAATCTGATAAATGCTGCTGGAAACTTGCATTTTGGCCTGGGTGCAAGCCATGGTGTGACCCTTTCAGATCGCTGCTGGGAGAGCATGGACTCCTTCCTCCAGTGTACATGGAGTCCCTCAATATTAGACATGGCATTATTCTCACTTACGTGCACATAATTATATGTAGCAACTTCTTTTAAATAGTTTGAGGCAATGTAATGACTGTAATTAGGCTGCCATATACAACGTAAAAAGAAAAAAATCCCCAAAACACAGAACGCATTGAGCCAGGGCCTTATTAATAAGAGAGGAAAGCTTAAAAAACCCCGGCATTTATTATGTGCTGCACAAAAATCAATGGCCTAGCACCGGCTGCCCCTTCCCATGTGTTTTGACACCCCCAAGTATGACCTGCAGTGCAGAGGTGCTGGGGCTGTAGCTGTCCCCGCTCACTCCGGAGTGATGCTGCAGTAACGGCGGATCCCTGTGGGGAAGCTGGCCCGGCCAGGCTCTGCTAAAAGCCAGACAACTATTCTTCTTTAGCTCAAGTTTTTCTGTAGAGCAGGTTCACTCTTTTGGCCAAAAAGAAGCAGTAAACAACCTGTGTGGTGGCTTAGGAGCCCACAAAAGTGATAAAAGCCACAGGCTCTTGCACCAGCAAAACCCAGCTTGTCACTCTTCCCTCCCATGGAGAACCATGCTAGCACTAATCTGTGCGTGGCAGCCAGCCCAGGCTTTAGCAAGCTGTGACTGCTGCGCTGGGTCTATTAGCAGGTTCCCATAGCACTGCCCTCTCCGGGCATCCTCCCCTCCTCTGCTCTTGCTGCCGTCTGACTTTCTGGAGTCACTTGTTGGCTGGGAGAGAGTGCTGGGTGTTTACGAGGAGCTCCGCTACCGTTTCAGCTCCCAGGCCCACAGTGGAAACACCGACATGAGTGAATCTCTCAGTAAACAGCCAGGCACTGGAGGGAGGGGAAGGATAAAAACTCTGAACAATGACTGAAAGGTCAGACATTTATTATTAAGTCGGTCCTGATGTTGACAGCTGAGCCCATTAAAAGCATTCTTGATCAAAAAAGCCAAAGGCAAACTTGATTCTTAAACATCCCAGTTGTTCTTTTTGGCCTAGATTTTAAAGTCTTAAAAAGGAAATAGAATTTTAGAAAATATTTACAAACAGGAGAAATGGAGGATTTAATCACGGCTGGTGACTTTGCGGATCTGCAGGGGGCAAGGACAGCGATTAAAGAGCAGGAGGGCAAACAAATTCTCACGTCTCCTTTGCAGAGATATTGCCAGTCTTAGAAGTCGAAGCGTGCGTTGTTAGGGCTGGAAGAGTAAGAAGTCACCAGGTCTCAGCGTGAGGCTTCGAGGAGCTCTGAAAGCTTTCAGGATGTTAAAGGAGTAGTGGTGAGCAAGGCCAAGGTTTGACAGACTTTGCTGTGAGCTATAAAGGTGAAATGATCAGTGCTATGTTGTGTGTCAGTGAAGCAGAAATGCCATAGAACTGCTTTGAATAATGCATGGTCTTTGCAGGTCAAAGTCTCCTATGAGAAGGACGGTGGAAAAGGCTCAATGGAGCTCACCCGAAGCATCAGCCATAGATTTCAGGTTTGGATTAGGGTAAGAATAGAGGACAGCAGTAGGAACAGGGAGAAGGAGAGAAAATCTGACCTGATAGGAGAGACGGAAGGAAAGAAAATTGTTTACTGAAGATTGAGGCGAAACAGGATAAGTGTGAAGCTCTTCAAATGTGTAAAAAGCTACAGAAAATAGGAAGAAAATGCTTTCTTCTCTCTGTCTCTCATGGCTAGGAAAAGATGTCCTGAGTGCAAGCCAAACCAGAAAGACACAGATGCTGGGAAATGGTTTCCTGGGGAAGCTGCAGAAATTCCATTCTTCTTCCAGAACAAGCCTTCGAAAAGAAACTGGAAAAATACCTGATACAGCTGGTTATGCTTTGAGCTCCTTAAGCTCCTTCAAGCTTTGTTTTTTATGAGTGCATTAATTTGCGGTTATTACCATGATATTAGAGAGACAGCACAGCTGTTGATAGCATTTTGGCATTCAACTCCAGAGCTGCAGATTTGGACACTGTCAGAACCAGTTCCGAGGACAAAGTCTTGAGCCAAGACCACAGACCTTGGTGGCTAAGAGCTGAGTAGAAAATAGAAGCTGTGAACAGACAAAAGCATTTCTTGATATTTAATTAGGTTCCTTGTAGATGAGAAGGAGCACACCAGACACTTTACCTGTTTCCCCATGGCTGGGCACAGACAGATTTTCTAATTCCCAGGTTCAAGAAGGGTGGCAGAGTGTGACCGAGGCCTCCGGCCCAGCTGACGTGATCCAGATGGGTCTCTGCATCCAGCCATGCAGATGGGGATGTGACTTCCCCCACCAGGCAGCAGCTCCATGCCAAGATAACTCCTGCCTGGCTCTGCCAGTGGGGATGTGGTTGCCCTGGGTCCTTGGCCAGGACCTTGAACTGAGGCTGTGCAGGGGGTGGCCAGGCCCTCAGATCCATCAGCAGAACTGCCCAAACAGCCTAACTTTGAGGTCGGGTGGGGGAATTGGGTGGAGGCAGGTGGGTGGCAGTCCCTCATGTGGCAGTTCACATCTCCAGTCTCGTGTTCGTGGTGTCCCTGGAAACTGCACAACTACATTCTCCTGATGAAGGACATATTGTGCTGGAAACACAGTGCTTGGCATGGTGGACCTTTGGGGCTAGAACATTCCTATGTCCTCATTTAAATTTGATTGATTTTTCTAAAGAATTATGTCTCCCTTGATGGCCTAGAAATAAAACTTCTTGCCCTGTCTGGCGCAACAACGTCATGATTTGTATCGTGTTGACAACGTGGTTTTCACACTCTGTCTCAACATGGACAAACTATTCTTCAACATGCTCGATCAGAGAAAAAGAAAATTAGATTTATGCACCTCCTGCTGCTGCCAGGGGCAGATCCCATCTACAGGCTGGCCAGTGAGTTACGCAGCATCAGGTTTTCACAGGAATATCTGCTCCTGATGTGGGCAAGGCCCAATTAGGCATATTGCCAGGCTACAAGTTTGCAGTGATATTTTTAGTTTTCCTCTGAGGTTCCTTTTTGTCCCTAGCCTTATCTTGGCTGAAGCAAAACAGCTTGCATGGCTCCTCTTTGTGCCCCAGTCTGATTTCTGCTCGTTTTTCATGGTGCAGCCAAACGCACGCAAAGCAAGCGAGGACATGGGGTTGTGCTGACACTTTTGCGCAGAGCGCAGGTGTCAGGCTGGTGACCTGGAGTGAAGGGCTTGCTTGCTTGAAGGATTCCCCAAACTCAAATACTTTGGACAGCAGCAGAGAGGGAGTGTGGAAGCTGGTACGATGACCCCGCAGGTGGATGACAGGAGGTTTGCTGGGTTATCCGAGGATATTGTGACAAAGGTGCTATTTTCCAGCTTCCACTTTGGTTAGGAACTTTCTGGCCACTACATGTATATTAGATGCCATTATCTATATGGGTCAGGATTTTGGACGAGGAAGCCTTCATACGTTTAAGAATAGCAGCCGCTCTGTTTCCAGCACATACAGTCTCCAGCTGCAGTCCCTGAAGGCACAGCTCTGGAGCTCGTTGTCTTTGTTTGCGTTTCAGTGGATCATCCTGGCAGTCTTTTCCAGGAGCAAGGAAGAATTCTGGGCTTAGATTAGCCATGAGATCCTGAAAGTGATGTATGATGTCACCTGTGGAGGCTGTGCATATCGTCTGCTGCCCCCACTAATGGGAACTTGTTTGCATGGGAAAGTGCTTCTGCTGGACTGGTTACTGGGGGTGACTTTGGTCTCATGAGCCTTGTTTCTGAGAATGGCAGTTCAACTACGCAACTCTAAATATACGTTTCCTTCTCCAGATGTCCTATGTAAGCCAAAGCCTGGACTTTGACTGTGAAAGATTTGGAGGTGCATGGACCTGCCTTTGCAGTCAATTAGCTGCCTCCAAGGCAGGAATTATCTTTAAAAGGAGTTGGATCGAAAAAGAAAACCTGTATCAGAGCTGGAACCAGAAGATGCTCGTCAAGCCCTGGTATCTGTAGAGGTGAACTGAATTTTTCTTAATTCCTTTTTGGGAAGTTAATTGTAACCAGATAGCAGCTTTTCTTTGCCAAGAACTTGGGGATGTTTGTGGCTTTGAAGTAGGAAGGAACAGCAGAAATAATGGGGTACTCATTATGACTGAACCAGTTTATGCTTAATCTTTCAAACTGTTTTTCCAGTGAAAGATCTTGGCCTTGAACTCTGTCTTACTTTATTTGCTACAGTCATCTCTTGCACTGTCAGGCAAACTGGAAAGCTCAGTCATGTTGTGACTGTTTCCGAGCACCAACATTAGAAGCCACTGAGTGGCTGAGCTGAGAGCACCAGGGCGGTCAGTGGCCAGGGAAGGGTTAGAGGGCAGAAACGGGGGTTTCTGTCCCAGGCTGGTTTTATTTTGTTTGCTTTAAGATGCCATTCCCCAGTCTGCACTTTCCCTGGAGATTTCCAGATAGGGTGAACAAGCCTGCTGTCCCCTAAAACATCCTGCCCACAACGGCAGCGTGAGACTATGCTCCTCTTTGGCCCCGCACTTCAACCGCCCAGGTTCTGCTGCTAGCTGGAGGAGGGGTGCTCAGCCCCGGTGCAGATGCTTTGCTTCATCACTGTGTTGCCGCTGGCTGGAAGCGATGCAGGTGTAGCATCCCAAACCTGCCAAGAAGGCCAGCGAAGGCCAGGAGACTCACATCTGGCCAGCCCCTTGGCAATGTTCATTGAACAATCCCTACGGTTAACAAATTCCTGTGTGCCTGTGACGAGGAGTGGGGTGAGGAAAGAGGAATGACTCCTGTCCAAGTGCCGGGGCAGCCAGAAACACTTTCAGCCCAACAGCAACCGCAGCGATCCTGCTGCAGCTATGTTTAGTGTCTTGCTGGGGCTGGATCCAAAGCCCCGCTATGCCCACCGGTTTTGGCCCACTTTGAGTCAGGCGTTTGTGCCATCTCACTGCCATGTGCATTAGCTTGTCTCCTGCCTTCAAGCCAGCATGTGGCTGTCGGTGTAAGGGCTGTGGGATGTCGTTCTCTGCCCCAGTCATGCCTCGTCTACTGCTTCAGTCCTGCCTCAGCTTCTTGGCTCCTTCTTCCCCACCTTGTTTCAGCCCCTGATGGGCCCAGCTTGAGTTGTTCCAGGTGTCTTTTTCTTTCAGGACTTGGCATCCTTCCGCTGGAGTTAAACACCATCTGCACCTGTGAGGACGTCGGTGGGGGACACAGTGCCCCAGAGCGTGCTATAGCGGGTGTAGGGAAGGGTCCTTCCCTTCCCCTGTGTGGATGCTGACTTGAGAAAAGAGGGCTGGTAGGGCGTCTCTGATTAATGCATCAGATCTTGGTCTCTGAGAGGGATGGACCTGCAAGCTGGACACTTGCACTGACCTGAAGTCTTTGTGGCTTCAAGCCATGTTAGCACCATCTGCCAGCAAAGGAGAGCTTCCCACCACCCCGTGAAGCAGGTGTGGGGGTGGATCACCAGATGCTGTCATGCCAGGGTTTGCCAGGAAGGACCCGACCTTCTCCCAGAGGCCAGCACCCCTTGTTGGGTTTTAAACTGCTTACACGACTTTCTCTTTGTGGCATACTTTTACAGCTAGCAAAGCACTTAAGTTTTTGGTAAGAGCCTGAAATCCAGCCCCGCTGAGCTGTGCTACAACAACAGGTTATTCTTCTGGAGTAGGTGAAGGACAGGACCTCTGCCTGGGAGCTTTCCAGGAGTTGTGCTGCTTAGCTGGGAGGAAGCAGAACTTCTCAGCAGCGAATCTACCTGCAGTGCTAATGCCGAATGCAGCGCTGGGAGGTCTTTGACGCATGTGGAGCACAAGGAATCCAGCTTTGTACTCAGGCACTTCCCTTGCTGCAAGTGGAGTGTTCCTGATGCAGGATGAAAGTCAGAAAACTAGTGCGGAAACATTGGCAGGGCTGCCTTGCTGTCTGCGCTGGCTGCAGAGCACTTTGGATGCTCCTGATTCCTGGAAGCTTGCTGTCTTTTGATAAATACAGACTATTACTGTCATTCGACTTGTCTGTAAGAGCTCAGAGACATTTGAAAGCAAAATCTGAGATCACACTTCAAATTTGCAGCTCCAGTTGTGGCTATTTGTTCCATGTCTGTGGTTATCATGCTGCTTTCAGCCTGCCAGTGACAAGTGTCCGCTCTCTTACTTAGCGATGATCCTGCTACAGCCCCACGGACAGTCTGTCTGTATCGGTACGGAGCCACTTCCAGCTCATTCCCATACATTTGCCAAGGACAGCTTTTCCCCTAGGTAGCCCGAGCTGCGGTTCAGATGAAAAGAAATTTGCAGTCTAAAAGCATCCTTCCTTTTCAGTGAGAATTCTGCTTTGCAGAGAGCTAACACTGTCATTTCCTACTCGGGTGGGACCA
>Ga0181612_145118_pt1 | contig 22722 bp, 13 predicted proteins | sample HoacroProtozoa21_FD_119630 | JGI IMG/M metagenome (GOLD analysis project Ga0181612, IMG submission 119630) | Hoatzin crop microbial communities from Cojedes, Venezuel. Combined Assembly of Gp0051906, Gp0051904, Gp0051908
AGTGTTCACTGCACAGCTCTAACTGTGCAGTGAACACTTCTTTAATTTTTCTTACAAAAAATTAAAGAAGTGTTCACTGCACAGTTAGAGCTGTTTTGGAGGTCCCTGTATAGATCCCACTATGTTAAGTGGAAACCAGAGGTTTTTACCTTGCAAGGTGGGCTGTTGATTTGAAAGTAGTTACACTGTGCTGTAACGCTGGATTGTTTATGACCTGAATTCTCTGCTAGCATAGATGACGTGCTTCATACTTTAATGTAGTTACACCACTTTACATCAACAGGGAATTTGGCCCTTCTCCCTATTAGGAATTGAAATGCAGACAGAAGTAACAAAAGAAATGCAACATATGGAAAGAGTTACTGATCTGGATTCATTTTTACAGTGGGCCACATTTACATCAGCTATATCAAAGGCATTTATTCTGTTGTAGAGCTTACTGTTTCAAATTGATCTGGGACATGCAGTAGGAGTACTTTCCCCAAGCCTGCTGCTTGTTGCTGGGCTTTTCAGCGCCTTCCCTGCTGCACTGGTAAGCACGGTGTAGTGTGTTCAACTGGTTACTGAGGTTCAGATGTTGTAAGTGGTTCCAGATTTTTCTGACAGCAGCCTATAGCTCAGCCAAGTCTTGTTGATCCATCTTGCGTTGGATGCTGAGATGTATTTTCAGCTGTGAAACATGGATATGAAGTGACTTCTAAAATAATTTGTATAGCCAACTATTTATTCAGGCATGGCACGCAGAAGTGGAGCTTGAAAAGGCTCTCTGTGGAAAACAACGAAATGCTGTTCTGTGTCCATCGAATAGGTTGTGCAACTGAGGTTATGGTCTCTACAGAAGTGTTTGAGATAGTGTAAGATGTCAGTACTCTCGAGGTATTTCTTACCAATCCCTCCCTCAAGCAGAGACTACCAGCCCCACTGCTGAGCTAGCAGAGACATCTGTGTGAGCACTCTGCATCCACCTCATGTCCCTTGAACTGACTGAGTTCAAACAGCAGCTAAAGCGCTTTGAAATTCAAGGTGCTGATTCCCAGGCAGGAACCTGTGAGAGTTAGGTGTTTGAAACAGGTCACCACACGCAGTAATCTTCTCTACCCCACCTTGGCTGGGGGTGTGATGCTGCACCTGAACCTACCTGGTCAGTAGCTGTCACCAGGAGTCAGGTCCTACTCCCCCTCTTCTCTGCTCCCCACCCTTCCTGCTGTCCTGATACTAGCAGACGGACTTGCTGGGTAGGCCAGCTAAGGGACTGATCACTTGTTTCATGGGACTGGCTTGCAGCTGGTGCAGCTCCCTGAACTGGTGCCTGGTTGCATCAGTGGCACAAGAAGAGCAGTGAGAACGCATATGCTGTTTTTCACTAATGCCCACATGATTGATTCTGCTAATTTATCCAAGAGACAGTGACAGAGAGCTGCTGGATAATAACACATCAAACATCCGTCTCTGAAGTGATTGCCTGGGGCTCAGAAGGGCTGACTAACTAACATTCAAGTTAATGACTTGGTCCTCACTGTGTTGGCTGAGAGTGAAATCAGGCTGCGGGCGGCTGCCAGTGAATCCCTGAACTTGGTTGCTGGGGGCTTCACTGTCACTCCTCGCTGTTAGGTGTGTGCGCAAATGATTTGCTGGATCAGGGACCTACACGATTTGCTTAAGGTCATACAAAAAAAGACAGCAGGAAAAAAAATGCAGATTCGAATTGAAAGTTCCTGTTCACTCGACCTGCGTCCAATCTATGAAAACATTGTGCTGTTTCTTTAGTAGGCAATTCCTTCTTCAGTATATTTTTGTTCAGTACAGTAGCAGTGTGATTGGGGCTGTGATTTCAATCATGCAATAAAAGACTGAAGTAAACAGTTAAGCTATGCACCAGGTGGTTTTTATTTCCCAAGAATGTAAGAAAGTAAAGGTTAAACATTAGTTTTGAAATTTTTTTGTGCTGTCTTGTTTGTGTGCACTGTTTTAAGACAGTTCAGGATTTTCCCACCAGCGATCTCTATGTTGAATATGTTATTACAGAATTAGTATTTGCTTAATTCAGACTTCAGGACAATAGATCTCTGCAGTTTGTTTTATTAGTGTCAGTTTGGCCTTAGAAAACTTTTCATTAAAAAGGTAACTGTGATTTCCAATAAACTCTCTTTTTTTAATAAAACCCCCTGAAAAGTTGACATTTCTAATTTGCTGACACTATCAGAACCAGGTTAGTGCATACAGAGGAGGGAGGGAGGGTTTTGCAGTTTTTGGTCAATTGCCAGCATCCATCTCAAAGCTTGTACTTCCTTTGGAAGATAAATTCATTCATCAGGGTGGGAAAATTGGGCCAGAAGAAGATAGTCTCAAGGCCAAGATCAACAAATAGACTTTGGTATCAAAGGATCCAGAATACAGCTATTTGATATCCAGTAGGATGCTATTCAGATTGGACGCTTTCACACAAGCTCTGTGGTTTTTACCTTGGGTGTGGTAATAGAGAATTGCTGATAAAAGAATGTCACTCACTGAACTCAAACTACAAAAGCATTAAAAAAACAAAAAGGCATTTACCTCAGTATTATTCTGAACTTTCCTGGGCATTCCTAAGGCTTTTTGTATCTTCTATTTGCATTCTTTCCATTTAATCCTGTATCCAGTTGATCAATATGAAATGCACACCTTTGGAAAAAACAGGATTGGAGCCTTTTTTTTGATCCAATTGCATGTCGATAAAGGCAGAGGATAAATACTGTGTTTTCTACTTTTAGAGAATACAGGCTACAGATAGCTAATACAAAATAAATTCCAGTGAATAGGGATTAAGAATCCACAATGAGTTATGGCATAGATTTGCGGTAGACCTTCCCTTTCCTTCCCTGAAGCACCCTGAGATAGCTTGGTGGAAAAGCAATAAAAAATAAGCACAGGTGGCCCAGGTAAGTGCCAGCTGAATCACTTGAAACCATAGAAGTTTTCTTCTGACTTAAACCAAGATTGTTAGATAGCACATAAAATGCAGTTACAGTGCCAGGGTGCAAGTATTGTTGTGAGCGTAGTTGCTTAGCTGGCTGCTTCTTACTTCTCACTTGATGCCCAACTGTTGACTTCAGCAAAACTTCAGCCACCAAAATCAGAATTTGAACTGAGTGTTGCCAGACATCTGAATTCCTAGTTATAAACAAATAGGCTGTCCAAGCAAAGAATTTGCTCTCCATTTTCATTAATTCTATTAAAATGGATAGTGGCTTATTGGTGTTCTCTCCATTCAAACAATGGCTCACTCTTTCTTCTTTTGAAAGCCAGAAGCAAGTGTTTCTTGTTAGCACTTTGCCATCCTGGGAGTCTTATGGTGGGGTTGGGGGCGGTGGAGGGGGTGACCAACTGCATGTGGTTTCAAATAAAAACCACCAAACCATCATGTTTAAGTATTATCCTAGGTTTTGATACTGATGTATGATTTGTATATCACATATATGAATTGCATAGGTAGGTATCCAAGCAGAAAAGCAGGGTAGTCAACCTCAAAATATTTTTTTGCGTGGGCTTAAACATTTAAAAGATCGTCAGTTTGGTTTCTGTCAATCTCTCGATAAGCATTCCACATTACAACCTTCTTAAAGCTTCCCTGCTGGGATAATAGCACAACCTGTTGGTTGTCCTGAATCTGTATTCTTCTCATATGCAGGCTGGAAAATGGCATTTTATACAACAAAGTGTGAGGGTTTCATTCTGAAGGAAGTAGCTGCAAACATGAATCAGATTTTGCTTATTCTCTTCAAATTAAGAATCTCCCTGCTGTGTCCATAGCTTTCCATAATTCAAGTTTAAAACACACCAGTTATTGCTGTTTACTATTCATTTGCACAGCAGGTAGCAATCTCCTTTTATTAACCTTTCCAAATGGTTTTGCAGGTTGTGAAACTGAAGGGTCAAGTCCTGTCTGTGATGTATCGTTTTCGTACCAAAAACCGGGAGTGGATGCTGATCAGAACCAGCAGCTTCACATTTCAGAATCCTTATTCCGACGAGATTGAATACATCATCTGCACCAACACTAATGTAAAGTATGTGCCTTTCCAGATGCTCATGTACGTGGTTTTGAAATAATTTAAGCATTGCTTTTTGTTGTAAAGTGCATTATTATTTTTGTGGTAGCTGGTTTCTAGCTGCATTTGTCTTTCTGTAACAGTACAGTCTGTAACAGGGGTTTTCTGCATCATGAGATCTGCAGTGTAGCTGTTTCTCTGTGTCATTATCCTGTGATGCTTCCAAGGTCCAGCTGCACTGGGGGAGAAACTTCACTTATCTGTTACGTCGTTAGACAAGCCCATTGATCTCAGTCCAGGCTGCCTTAAACTAGAACAGAGTTTCCAGCAGCAGACCAGCTGTCATGATATTGGAGGAAGGTCAGCCTGCTTCCTAAGCCAAAGAGAAAATTCCACGTCTATGTTAAAAAATATCACGCAAGTAAGCAAGACTCCTGCCTCTCGTTCATTGTGGTCATACCGTTACGTAGTCCCGGGCATCTTCTCCTTGGCCTGTGTCTAATCTTCCAGCCTATGAAAGCTGGCAAAATGATTTCCTAGTAGACTGGAGTGGGAAGGGCTCCTGATACTCAGTTAAGATCTGGTGGAATATCCCCAAGTATGGGGACAGATCCAGCGCCTTATCTTAAGAGGTCAGTGAAATCATCCTGTCTTAGAATTAATGTTCTCAAAAATCTGTAATTGAACCCTTTAGAAGGAGGTCACCGTAGGAGTATAGTGGAGGTTCGTCACCGTGTGACTGAGCAGAGAAGCTTTTGGAGCCTCCTGAGTTCTGAGCCAGTAACTACAGAAGCTAAGCTGGCCTTGATAAAGCCATTGCTTTATAGTGTGTGGGTTTTTAATAAATATTTTTTCTTTCTAATATAAACCTAATCTATTTCTAAAACACAATCTGCTTCTGATATGACCAAAGATTTTTTGCCAAGTTTTTAGCTCAGAGGAAGTTGTTGGTTTTCAGATCTCAACCTGTTAGACTGCATAGTGGAAATGCTGATCGAGCAATCTGCTAGTGGAGGTGCGTGCTGAGAGCTCCATTTGCAAAATCAAACCCCTGGGGCTTTGTCATTTGAACTTAGAAAGCTAGTAAGTGTGTCTGGGTGTTCCTTGACTTGCTCCTTCGGACATGGCACATACCTGGGCTAGAAGGGCTGTGCTTCTACTCAAAACCCAGCATCACAGTCGTTTTGCTCATTTTTTTCTGCACACCCAAAAAGGTGGGCTTAAGGAACTGAATAGTTAAGCTCATTGAAAACGAGCAAATGTGTATTGAAATCAGACAGCTAAATATCTCCCTGTCTGCACTGTGCATCAAAATAGATACTTCCACATTTCTGCTGTCCCATATTTCTCTTCCAAATAATTTGTATATGCAAAAACAGGCCTGCAAAATAAAAAGTGACTTCTGAAGTCTGTCCCAGGCTGGCCTAATTGTGCTTGCTTCCCAAGAGTCCATAGATCAAAAAGTGGGGCTGTAGACTTAAGCTGTGTTGACTCTGGGAATGTTTTTGTCCAAGCCCCCACTACACTGTTCAGCTTGGCATCGCAGCACTTACTGCGATGAACAGGACTGTGCCAGCTTCTGGCTCTTATTGTATCTCTCTTGCTAGATTTGAGTAACAACCCAGAAATGTTGACCTAGTATGGAAGTTGCCTGCTGCTACTTTGACAGAGGGTGTTCCCTCTTTCCTGTCATGTAGAAGTGTTCTAGTCTGATGGCAAGATACAACCCATTATACAGCTGCTTTTCAACAGTAGAAAGAATGTGTTATTGAAACTGTTTTCTTTTTTTTCCCCGGTTCTCTCCCACTTCTCGGAGAGATTTCCAAAGAGGACTTACTGTAATGCACTGCTGTTCCTGCCTGTTTCTGGATTTTTTTTTTTTCTTTTTTTTGCACATTTGGGGTCATGTTTTGACTTCTGATTTGCTAGATGCCTTGGGGAGTTGTATGTCGTGGTAACTTGATTTCTGCCTCCTCACTAAGCTCTTGCTGGAGCTGGACGTTTGGCACCGACCCCAGTGTGCGTGGCCATATTGACGTGTCGGTGGAAGCATCGGGTGCTCTGGGTCCAGCAGTGCTTCACGTGGAGACCAAGCAGGGGCTCCTTCCACTACGCAGTTGTAGGCAGCTCTGCACAGAGACGAGTTTTGATTTGGCTATTGTTGTGATAACCTAGCCAGCTCCATAAAATACAGGCTTGAGGCAGTTAAAAATTCAGCATGAAATTGTGCAGACAATGTAGCCGAAAGTTCTAGGTTTAAATCAGTTTCTAATTTGGGGTACTTTAAAGTCACAGTAGGTACGTCTGTGTGTGCCTGTCGCTGAACAGAGTAGCTCTCGAGCTGGTCGGTGAACAGCGCTTTCCCAGAAGACTGTAGAGGGCAGTGGTGGTTCCAGCTGTGGAGGGATGAATTGATGTTTGTTGTTGTGTGTTTGGTTTGTTTGTTTTGCTTTTTTATCTTTATCTTTTTAATAAAGATACTCCTTTGGAGCTTCAAACAGTAACTTTCCAAACTTGCTTTTGATGCGGAAGGATAACGAAACATTAGGTTCAAATGTTCACTTAGTTCCTTGCAAAAAAAGAAAAGAAAACTTCTCACCGTCTCACTTGGGTGTAGTCATCCAAGAGAAACTTCCTGGAGCAATGAAGCATTTAACGTTTAGCATTTGTGCTGTATTCTGCTGAAAAGAAGAGTCACCCATTTGACCACATCTTCCTGTGTAGTTGGGACTGTTTGATTTCCAAAAAGAAATAATAATTGTGATCAGCGTTTATTTAGCATACGCATAAAGCAGCATTTGAATAAAAGAATCTGTCATGGTCACAGATAAAACTGTATCATAGTCTTTGTATGTATATAGAAGAAAGATACTTTTCTGACCTTTATGGAAATTCTGATGTTTCATTTTTGTAAGCCCCAAAGTCCTATGTTGCACTGTGTGCATTTATGAATCCTGCAGTTGTCTTGAGTCGCAAGACTTTTTGTCTCGGAGTGAGCTGGCGCAGGTCCCTGCTGGAGGCAGCTCGTGGGATGAATCAGCCCGTGCTTGTGGGCGCAATGCTTTCTGTTTCAGATTCTCATGGGCCAAAATACTGAAGAGATCAACGGTTTTGATAAAATGCCAGTCTGTGGTAGTGTGCTAGAGACTCACTTTCTCATGATCCCTGTGCCATCTGTGAGGTCTCTGATCCCTCAGGGCTGGTGTTGGGCAGACCCTTTCGCGGGGGGAGTTTGAAACTGTAGGCTAAAAGAGGGAGATTTTGAGAGTTTCTGAAAGAGGATTTTACAGCAGCAGCCCCAAGGCTTTTGTTACTCCCTTTGTGTCCAAACCAGACGCAGGAAGCACATGTGCCTGCATTACATAAAAATGGCTTGGTAGGGATACAATAGTATTGTTTGACTCCCACCGTAGAGACTGTTAATTTTAAAGTTCAAATCCTTTTTTGGTTACTCTGATGCCTGGAGAAGGAACAGGTGACTTTAGTGTTCATAGAGAGAGATTAATTCGGCTGAAAATCTCTCCGGTGTGAAGGGAGCTTTCACAGAATCTTCCCTTTTCCATCAAATATGTTTACTGAAGTAGATTTGAATTGACCATCAAAACCTTCAGATTCGCTGAACCATTCCTTGTTCAAGCCAAGGGCTTTCCCAGTTTCATGCCAAACCTGGGGGTGAGGCAGGAGTTCCTGCAGCACAGGCAGTGTCCTCTGGACCCAGACAATGCCTGACTTGCTGTGTTGGGTATCTTGTAGAGCCAGGACATTTCTCTTTCATTTACTCCTTGAAGCTGTGAAACTGAAATTAAAACCAAGGATGGTTTGGGTTTTGGTTTCAAAGTCAGAAGGCAGTTTGAGTTTTGCCCAAATAACAATCCCTTGTTCTGTATCGTCTTTACAAACACAATCTAGCAACTGGACGCCTGAAGGGACCTCCGCGTGTTGGCTGTTTGGTCAGGAAGGCTGGTGAGATGGCAGGGTTGGAAGCAACCACAACAGCAGCGCTCCGCTGTCCCTGGGGCGGCTGGTCCACGAATTGCTGCTGCATAACGTCTTTCAGGTTTCAAGCAACATTTGAACTCTTTGTACAGTAGCAGCAAACAACAGCAGAAGATGCTAACCTGGGTTTGCATTTCAGTCTTAATGAAGTGCAGCATAGCTCAGTGTGGATACACTTAAGGGTTTGGTTTTTATAGGAAATGGATTGGGGTGGTTGTTCCCGAAGTTCAGTGCTGTTAACACAACATGGTATTTATATCGTACTGCAGCTTAACAAGTATTAGAGATGAAAGATAGAGCAGGGCAAAGGAGCACCAAGTTAGAAGTGCCTACAAAACAAACAACTAGTAACTATGCTGTTTTGTTTGGCTCATTTGTATGTATATGGCTGAATCAAGAAAACATACTTTATACGGAACAGAAGAGACCTAATGTGCTGTTTATTGACACACGCACCAAGTCATTGGTAGTAAAAACAAATGGAACAGTGTAATTAGCTTTCACATTAACAACAGAATTTAACGGGTGTTTATTGTCCACAGGGTGGTATTTCGAAAAACTTCCCCATAGATTTGCCATGATTGAATTACCTCCCATAGTTCTGCTGGAAAAGCAGGCATTTTCTGCTTGCGAATAAAGAATTTCTTTGCATTCCAGGGGTAATTTTTAGGAATTCTCTGTTGGCTAAAATAATGCGGAAAATCCATGGCTCTCTAATGACCTGGAGTACTGACTTTTTTTGCATGTTACTCATAGGACAAAAGTGATTCTGCGTGTTACGTGGTCTTACACCGTAAGGCTAGCAGAAGGCTTTTGGCCATCTGCTCCGATCTTCTGTTTGTTGCAGGTCACAGATTTTTGTCCAATTTGCCATGGAGCCTAGTAACTGGTGGCTGAGCAAAGCGTCTTCTGGAAAAGCATCAAGGGATGGAAAAAATCTGTTACTTATTTCAGTAGCTTGTTTGAGTGGTCTCTTGTGTTCCCATCATTTTGTGCCTAATTTGTCATATGACTTTGTCTGCAAGTTTCTCAGTCCCTTGAAATTTGAATCTATCTAGTTCAAAATTTAAAAGAAGATTTGGATAAAAATCTAAAATTCAAGCCTGTGGCCAAAAATGTATCCAAATTTTCCAGGGTTTCAAATCCATGACCTTGCAAAATCTTGTCTATTACTGCCTGTCACATTAGTCTCTCACTGGGGGAAAACCCCCGTGGTGTGTAATTCCTGTCCGGTCAGTGATTTTTCCCTTCGGAAAGAGGCCAGAAGCATACAGAAACTGCGACCACTGTCAACTATCATTTGCAAGTATCAAGCTTACTTTCTTGTCAGTCCAACTCCAATCTTATCCTAATCTCTGAGCTGTAGCATAATTTGGGGGGGGTTGTATCTTCTTTGCTAGCTGAGCAAAGAGCCTCACAGAGACAGTGTGCTACCTGCGCATCCTCGGGCCAGAAGTAACCTTGCTAATCGTGACCGAGCGACAGAAAGCAACTGCTCCTGGAAGGTGCGAAACATTTAGGTGATTTTGCAGCTGCTGAGGTTTTTTGTCATGACACAGGCAGTCTTCCTCTGAGACGCTGAGTGCCGGCAAACGCCGGCTTCAGCCCGGAGACTGGTTCAGTGCCCGTGGTGCTTTTGGCCCATGCCAGTGTTGTGCAAAAGCGGATTCTTTACCCGGTGTGCAATAAGCCAGTCCTCACGCGCGCAGGAGAGAGATTGTTTTATTCAGGCCTGGGTGCTCGGTGGATTTTCCACAAATCAAGCACACCCAATGCTAGCTTCTTCGATATATTTATACCTTAAATTCATGCATATTCTATCTATCTAATACATATTCATTCTAATCTGCATGCACTGTGGGACTGCGTGGTGTCATTCTTCTTGGCTGCTTTTCAGACCCCTCTGCGCATGTCTTCCTCCTTTTCAGGGGTCTCTGGTGGTCCGCGGTGATCTTCGGATGAAGTACCCTCATTCCTTTTATCCATGTATGGCCACATGTCACCTAAGGACAACTTAAGGCTACCATCTTTCGCCAATTTTCCTTTGTTCCTTCAAGAAAGAGAATTTGTCTTTGATTAAGCGGATAGTGTAGATGGCCAAGATATTCTGTCTCTAAGCTTAGGTTAAACATTAACATAATTCTGGTCATGCACTACTTGATCAAAGGGACACTATTAAACACGAACCATACTCCTGCTTTCCAAGGGAAGGACTTGTTCTTTTACACCAGAGCAAGGAGCTCTGCCTTCTCCATGGCAGTGAAGCTTCTTCAGGCAAGGGCCACGGCGGAGCCTTTCCTTTTCCCAGGGAACTCTCAGGTTGTCGTGCCTGTGTATCAGCTGGCTCGCTGGCTGCAAGCTGCTGTCGACGTGACGCTGTGAAGTGGAGGTGACGCTGCGGTCGTGCTGTTCAGGGCTGTGGCTAGGTCAGGCTGGAGCCGGGGCACAGCTCAGACCCCGCGCTGCGCTGGCGGGGTCCCGGGGCTCTCGCGCTCTGTCATCCCAGCTCTGTGGGACAAAGCTGGGTTTGGCTCGCTGCAAGCAGTCACATAGACCTACGCTCAGACAAGTGAGGTTTCTAACGACCCAGCGTGGGGGTGGTGTGAGTCCACACAAGAAAGCAGAACCTCACATTTGAATGGTAAAATTCTGGTCTTCATGGATCAGTAGCACTTTTGCCTTTCATTTCAAAAGGATTGGATTTTATTTCTGAGAAACTGTACTGCACAGTGGCTTTTTGTGTAGAAGTGGCTTTGTTACAGTACTTTCAAAATTTCCGATAGCAATGATTAATATAACTGTCTCCTTTTTTTTTTTTTAAATTAGGAGCTTTGAATTTGTATCCTTTCAGAACTAAAAAAAGCAAGTGGAGGAATGAATTCAGAAGATCACTGTACTAGATATATTACAACTATATAAAAGATCTGTACATTTTTGTAAATAGGCAATATCTGCACATGGAGAATGGGAATATGCCCGACTTGCCACCACTTGCGTGCTGTCCCTGCAGGTCACCTGTCAGTTAATTCTCGTGACTTCCAATGATTTTATCTGTTGATATTGGCTAATTGTCATAGTTAAGTAACAGCACCTGATACCAAATACAAATCAACTGCATTTCAAGGATCTGCAGAGTTTTCAGCACTGAAGTTCTTCATTCTGGCATGTGGCCCCTAACATTTATTGGCTCTGGCAGTTTCTTTTGAAGTATTTTTCTATTGCTGCTGCACATTTAATTTTTCCTAAATTCATATAATTGGATTAAGGCTATTACTTCCAGTGATATTTATCTCATTTAAATAATGGATATTTTTTGTTCAGTTCTGATTAGCATGAAAAGGAGACTTGTGTTTTCTGTAGCATTTGTCAACACAAATTGATTTTGTGTAATGTCTTTATAAAGTAGCACAAGCAATTTATTTCTGGACGTTCGCTGCCTTAAAAGCTTTCAAAAATTGAATAGAATCTGGACTTGGATCCTGAGGAGAGTAGAACCAAAGCATATTAAATAGGTTTTATTACAGAGAAGGATTTATATGCTATTCTTTCTCGCTCAACAGGTTGTTCCATTTGGTCTGACATGCTTCAGACAGAGCTTTGACTTTTTCTTACTGACTGGCATAATTCTGCGTTAATGTTACTGGGGCCTTCCCGTTTACTTCAGCAGGATCAGTGAAGGGGTCTGATATATTCATCGTTAATATGAGGAAGACATTGGTGGTGTCTTAGTAGTGAATTCTTAAATCCTTTATAAGAAGGTTGTATTCCATCCTCCATTACTTACCTACCTACACTTCTGTGCTATTACAGCAAAACTCTTCCCGTGCCCTGTTACATTCCTGTGGTGCAAGATTTCTCAATGAGAAAACTTTAAAAAACGGATGAATCTCATAGGAGAGGATTTACTAAATCATTGGAGAGATGTGTCACTCGGACTATAAAACAGAACACCATGGCTGTTCCTTTTTGTATCTTAATTGGGTTTTTTAACGAAGTCGTTTTATCCCCTTTGCAGACAACTTCAGCAGCAGCAAGCAGAACTTGAAGTACATCAAAGAGATGGGCTGTCATCCTACGACTTATCTCAGGTGAAATTTCTCAAGTTTTTATTTTTGTACCTCTGATCTTTTAAAATGCAAAGCAGTGGCAGATTTCAGCAAAATTAAAAATACATTGTGACTGTCCCTGAATTCCTTTCCATCAGATAGGATGGAGGGAATTACCTCCCTCTGTGTATTCCGCAGGTGCCTGTTCCAAGTATCCCAGCTAACGTTCATGAGGGTGGAAAGTCTGTGGAAAAGCCTGATGCTATCTTCTCCCAAGAGAGAGATCCTAGATTTGCCGAGATGTTTGCTGGAATAGCTGCTTGTAAGTGAATGTCTCTGATGTTTAATTTTTAATACTGTGTTAAGCTTGGTTACATGATGTGGAGCACAGCTTCGAGAGAATGAAGAGAAACTACAACATGGCAGAGACATTTCCAAGCAACTTCAGTCTTCAGGACATTTCCTAGAATTTGCCTTTAGTTGATATTTCCGCTAAAGATGATAAGGCGTAAATTCAAAGAGGGAAAGACAGCTTTGGTGTCACCAGAGATACCTATTTTTGATTCTCTTTTCATTTCACAGGGGCACCTTAAGCAGTGTTCGTAGATACTAAACATACTGAGCAGAACTTGCCATTTCTGAATATATATTTTCCTTCTTAAACAGCAGATGTGAGTTCTCTCTCTAAATAGACATGGATCAAGAAAGTTACCGTGTAGTCTTAAGACAGACATGCAGTTTTTTATCAAATCTCCAGCTTTTGCATTGGTCTTTTCAGAGGTATATGCTGCCTTGAAGTGTAATAATATACTTGTTTTCTGGTCAGTTGAGGCATCTCCAGTTATGTTACCTGTTGGTGAGTCCTTGCTCTTTTTCCGACAGTTTTTGAACTTCTGGCAAGTTCTTAAAAGGGTGATGGGAGTCTCAGAAATAGTATATTCTTCTGTATGTCATGAGAATTACTGTGAGGACAGAGCCCTTAGTGAATGCCCTCACCAAAGGATTTCCCAGCCCTTTCCTAAGAGGTAGCAGCCAACTTGTCAGTCGGACAGAGTGACTCAACTAGCCCCAACTTATGCTGCCTGTTGCCCTAAGAGGCAGAAGTCATTGAGGAGAGTGGCAGCTGAAGGGGTCATCCGAAATATATCTGTAGGAAACCATGCTCATTAATTCCACTGCTCATGGAAGAACTCATTAATTGTTTATTGTTCTTAACTGTCCTCACTGAAAAAGAGAAGTTTTTACATTTGTTTTAAATAAATCAACATGCAAGTGTCACGCAGTGCATGAAGGAAACGACCCACAGGGTTTGACTCCAGGGGAGTTGGGAGATGACCTCACTGCATTGGTTTCTTATGTCTGGCTTGGCCTTTTCGAATGGAGAAGGCATTGTAACTGCAGGATAGACTGGATATTCTGTCCTCCTGTTGCTAGGACTTCTCTGTTATTCTTGTTCATACTTGTCTGTCTACTCTAACAGTGAAGTCAACAACTGAGGCCATAAAAGGGGTCCATTAGAAGGTAGCAAGACTCCAACCCTAAACACCAGAATATGTTTTTCCAAGCAAGAACATCTTGCTTTTTGGCTGCCTTATTGGCTCTTTTTCAGGCAACTCTCAACTGTTTGTGGGGATGGTTCAGTGTTAAGGGTCTAGCAAGCTGTGAGGTTATGTTCTTGGAAATGCCATTTCTCTTTTCATTCTTATCAATTTACAGGCTGTGCTTTTTTTGGGACATTCAGCCTGTCTGAATTTCTCATGGGAGCTGTGATCAAGGTCTTCTCTGAATGATAAAAAGAGATGGTTCACAGTTAGAGAAGAGATACGCTGTCCAAAACCAATATTGACAAACCTGCGTGCCGCCTGCAAGACATTTGCATTATGTTGATACCCGATCTCATGCTCTGCAAAGTTCTGTAAAAATACAGGTTTGACATAGGGAGATTGTTGCCATAATTGCATGCAGTGGCCACACATAATTAAAAAACAAAACTGGGGAGAGGAAGCCTGGCTTCACCGATTCATGCAAGTGCCTTGAAGCACGGGATGATGCAGTTCTTACAGAGATCTTTGTTCTACAGGCAGAAACACTGGTCCTGCTGGGAGAAGGGCATATCAATGACCAGTACAGTGATGGGGTGTAGCGAGAAACAGGTCTAAGGATGCAGGTAGAACACCAAAACAAAATAGGTTTTCAGTGCTGTACCAAAGGTGAGACCAGAGAAGTAACGTGTAAAGTCCTGAGTGGGTATACAGCTGGGAGAGATGTGGTACAGATTCAGAAGCTAAAGAGCATTTGAAGTAACTTGGGAAAGAGATTTTAAAGCCAGTTTGGCTGCTGGTGATTAGTTTAGCGTTCCCTTTGTCTTGGCCTTGTCCTGCGGCACAGACCCTGGTAGCTGCCATGGCAGCTCTGCTCCGCTTGAGGAATTGGAGTTCATTTAGGGCACTCTCAGTTTTGCTGGTGAGTTGTTCTCAGCTATCTAAAGTACCTGCAGGATTTTGACTCTCTTCCAACCCTGAGAGTTTTGTATTCCTGTAAAGGGTGGCCTTAGAAAATGGGAGATCTCATGCAAGAGTGACATTACAGCAAAAAAAGGGAAAGTCATCCGTCTTTCTCAGAGATATCCCAACCCATTCTCAGTTCTTCCTGCTGCATATGCAGCCTTCTCTAGACCTTGTCCCTGTTTCTCCTTGGGTTTTTTTTTTTGTATGAGAGCGTAGGTTTGCAGCCCAGACTTGGTGTCTGTGCTGGGCAATATGTAGCCAGTGATGAATGTCTACAAATTTCTACATTGCAGAGGAAAAGCAATGACAGCTTGCATCAGTGGCATATGTGCTCCTTCTCTGAAGCTCCTGTGAGGTAATTTGAGATTACTTTTTCCTTTGGGAAGGCAAGCCTAGGTTCTTGTTAGGAACGCAGCATAATAAGAATTTAGGTAACAGAAGAGTTGGTGTGTGTTGGAGGCCTCCGATGAGCCATGCTCACAAGGTCTCTAAAAGCTTGGATAAACTAAAAAATACTTGTATTACTTGTGAGTTGAGTGGTCCTTGTGTCCAGGAAAGCATCTTGTGAAATGAGTGGGAATCTGAAAAGAGCGAAGGGGAAAATGAGGAGGCAGACGTGATTTCTAGGCCTGTCAGAGGTGTGTAGTGACAAGCAGTTGCAAAGCCATCAGCGAGTTGTGGGGTGTTTTGCACTTGGAGGTAGTAAGGGAAAATGAGGAAAGTGAATAAAGGGTGGTGGAGCAGACCTTTAAATTATTTTAAGATAAGTAGTAGTAGTGAGGTTTCCCTGGACTTTGGAATAATCCAGTGCCGGAAAATTAAATTAAGGGACCAAATGGCATCGTTCACCCAATCACGTTTCATTCAATTAGCGATTGATCTCCGGTTGCCACATTAAGAGTAGACTATAAAAGTTAATGGCATCTCCATGTGCATGTTACTCACTACACTAGTCTGTCTTACGCCCCACTGGGATGCTTGCATCCTATTTCATGGCTCCCTCAAGCCACATACAGGACAGCAAAATCCGTGGGAGACCAGCATGTTGCCTTGCTGCAGCTCAGGTGCACAGGTCTGGCAGACAGCAAAATGCCTCCAGCCCCCTGCGAGACCGACCTGGAGGCAGGGTCTGCTGGGTGGCCCAGGCTGGTGGGTCTGGGTCTCTGCTGGGCAGAGCTGGGTGCTCTTCTCCAGCTGCCCCGGAGGGAAGCAGGCTGTCAGCTACATAGGACGGGGGCTCTTTGATGCCATTCCTTGGGGTGTGTAACCCGTCGAGGCGTGGGCCCTCAGCCGCTACCGCAGTGCACAGAGGCTGCAATGACAGCAGCAACCCTGGAGGCCTGCTTCTGGAGCCAGCGAGGTACCCTGGCCTGAGGGGACCCCGGGCAGGCCACAGGGGTGCACGTGCGTCAGACCCGCTTCGGACCAGGCCTGTTCCCTGTGGCATTCCTCCATTCCCCCCCGGCAGGCTCTCCCATCTTCCTTGCAGAAAAGCTTTGTTCCCCTTCCCAGTCTGTAGCTGGGACCCGCGCACGCATCCCTCCCTGCCTCGGCCGGGGCCGCTCTCTGCTGCCCGTCCCCCTCACTGCCAGCGTGGTCGGGAGCAGCTTCCAGCGGGCACAGAGACGGCCAGGGCTGCGTGGCTGGAGGGCTCGTACCAGCGTTATGTTCCATGCGAACAATAGCTTTAATGAGGTACGTCCTGGGAAGAGGGTATGAAGTAGACACGAACCAGCTGTGCCTCTCGTTTCGTACCGAGTTGCCATATAGCCCGTTTGTGCCGTTTTTAATGTGTTCCACAGGGCTTCTTCATAAATCTTTAAGAAGGAAAGAAAAATCCCTCCGGCGTATGTACATTGCAATTCTCTATTAAATAATTTTGCCTTTCTTTTCTCATCCCCTAAACATTTCTCTTTCTGTGATTTGTTTTGTAGCAGATAAAAAAATGATGGCGTCGGCATCCACGGCAGGAAACCAGCAGCTTTACTCACAGGGAAGCCCATTTCAGCCAGGACATTCGGGGAAGACTTTCAGGTACTGTAGTCCAGATCCTGAATGTCTCAGTTTCTGTCTGAGCGTGGGGGACTGTTACCCTTTGATCTGGTGGAAACAAAATCAACCTAAGGTGCAAGGGCTTTCCTTACATGAAGGAACTTTGCTTCCTGTACACTTCAGTGGTACATGATGTCTCAGCACTGGGACTAGGCTTACAAGCTGTGAAGATTTGGATATCTCTGTTAAAAATAGTGGTTGGTGAGTAGGTGCTTATTGCTGCAGTGATGTAATTGGATGAAGCTAATAAGCAGCAACAGATCATAAAGGGAAAAAAATCTGAGAGGTGATGGGACAGGCTCAGAGATCGGAGGAACATTCAACCAACCTAGGAAGGTGCAAAGATTTGTTTTGCACTTACAGCTGTCAGTACTGCTGATGGCTGCACTGAAGGGCATCAGCGTGGACACCTTATTAAAGGGAAGATTTTCTTATTCAGAGGGTGTCAGTTCCAGGTGTTAGAAAACATCTGCAAACTATGATTTTATTTAAATCAATGTGTTCTTAAAGTTATAATTGCTGATAGTGTCAGTGAGGAGAAGTAAAGTCCTCATGTGTGTGTTTTGTCAAATTAAAACCAAGAATAACTTGGGGAGGTATATGACAGTAAATTAAAATGTCTTTTAATTGGATATTGTGTGTTACTGTATAATTGACTTGCCATCTTGGGGTCTGGCATGTGTTCTGTTCATTGCCTTTGTTAATTCCTGATGTTTTAACTATAGCTTTTTTCCTACTGCTGTTGTATTACATCAAGTAATGACACATCTGCTAGCATTTCCACCCTTGACAAACTGTTCTCCCTGAATGCTCTCCAGGCTGGTCCATTTGGTCACTGAGCCCGGGCAGACTTTAGGCACTGTTTCGCAGGGTTCAAAGTACGTATGCCAGATGCAGCCCTGTAGACGATGGGACTTACCAGTCCAGCTGAGAAGGTGCTGGCAGTCGGGCCAGCCCTTCCCAGCAGCTGTTCCGAGTTCAGCTGGATTTAAATGGACTTTCTGGACCACTTTTCCCTCTTCGGAGACTCTGTGGTAGTAAAAAATAAAAATAAAATTAAAAAAAATAGAAAGCAAGCACTACAAGGAATTTCTAAACACACCCTTTGCTTTTAGGCAGCTTAAGCAAGACAGAATAACAGCTCCCATATTCACATGCCTGACGTGTTTTGCTTACCACTCCGGGAGGGATTTTGTCAGCCTTCTCGGAGGATTCAGATTCCTCCATCCTCTCTGCTCAGCCCTGTTTACTTCTTTTCCCAATCTGCTCTCTTCTTTCTCTGTAAAATGATTGTGAAAGCAGACAATAGGGAAGAGATTGGAGAAAAGAACAAGCTGTTTCAGTCGATGCGTGAAAGCATTTTTATATGTTGTGTCTTCATTTATATTCATTTATATATGATGTGTAAAAATAATAAATCTATATTCTTGTATATAAAAATATATACAAACACATTCACAATGTGTGGTGATATAGATTCAATTGTTCAAGACTTCCACGAGAATAAAATGGTAAAGTGGAGCAGTCCTTCGTAAAATTTTCCTTCTAGTTAGGAATTTCTGGGAAATTTCTATGTAGTGAAATTCAGTAATTGGGAAACAGCTAACAGAAACAAGTTCCTTTGGAAATACTTTTTTTTTTTTTTTTAATTCCAAAGCTATTCCGTTAGTTTAAGTTTTTGTCTTGATTATTCTGTTGCCTGGCTATGTAACTGCAGGTTCTTTTTTAGCATCAGTTGGTGAAAATAGAAATTAAAAGTTCAAATTTTTAACATTAGCATGCACTTCTTTATTTCCCAGGCAGGAAACAAACAAAGAAGTACTTACAAGTATCATCTTTTTATGCATCTTCATTTAGGATGGCATTCAAGCAAATGCTTGAATACTGTTGACTTTAAGTACAAATTGAAAATTAAGTACCTGCCTGAGTCCTCTCTGCAAGCAGGTTTTTTTAGTGCATTAAGTACTAAAATAGGATGGAGCTTAATGTTTATGCACTGTGTTAGACAGATTTTATCCTTGCAAGCCCTTTCAAAGAGTTTATAGAATTAAAAATAATTTTGCCCTTTGTGTCTATTTGAACTGGCATTTTAAAATGCCAATATGTTTCATAGTTTTGTGATGGTTTTAAGTAATTTTTTTTATTAAGACAGATTGAACAATTAGTTTTAATGTAATTATCAAAATTTCCATATCAGTAATACTATTTGTGCATCGAGGATTTATCCAACAAATAAGGCACTGTTTCTGTTCCTTTAGTTCATCTGTGGTCCATGTGCCTGGTGTGAACGACATCCAGTCGTCTTCATCAACAGGCCAGAATCTGACGCAGATATCTCGGCAGCTCAATCAGAGTCAGGTTGCCTGGACAGGAAATCGCCCACCGTTTCCAGGACAGGTATTGATTAAAGGTGTTTGATTTTCATGGTCATTAATGATTTGCAATCTCTGTGCTTTTTACAGAAGAATTAGTAAAGCCCATTTGTAACATGATTAATGTACTTTGTCATTATTATTTGTGGTTGGAGAGAAATCCCTTCCCCCAGTTCTGTTCCTTGGCAGGTTACAATAATTTGAGACAGCTGCCCTGTGCGAAACTACATTTAGTTTGTAACAGTGTTTGTAACAGTGGCAGTCACTACGCTGACATAAATCTCAGTGGAAGGTCTTGGTCCTGCACTTGTTTTTAAATGTGCCCTGAATGAAACAGAAGAGGACAGCTGTTAGGCTTTAGTATTCAGCCGTGCATTGAATCTTGCTTGGGCCAAGGCCTGGCACACAGCGATGTTACCCACAGTGAGCAATATTAGAAGAAAGGGGCACATTCAAAGCCAGGCATGAATTCAGAGCAGAGGCCAATTAGCCTCTTGCCCCCCTGTTAGCACTGCCCAGCGTAGCTCACACCATGTTGTGTGCTGAGAAAGCAGCACATCCCTCCATCAGATGCCCTGCGCTTGGCAAGGTTAGCCCAGAAATCACCTCTTGCTCTGTGTAACGATAAAAAAACATGTTTTGAAACTCTGTTAAAGACAAAGAATGCAAAATAGTCACATTTGATCTATAATTAATGTTGGTCTTAATCACTCTTGACTTTCCATTGTTTGGGAGGATAGAGTGGTATGTTGGGGCAGGCACTAAATACTTTTTCGGTAACTGAATTGTTTCCACATTAATCACTGATTCTTCCCAGCCCTCAGTGTGCCATGGTTACTGTCACACCTGTTTAATGAAATCCAGTCGTAACATTAAACTTTAATTATATGGAGGATGCTAAAAATGAATGAAAAAAACTTATCCCTCTTACTGTCCAAATTCTGTCCAAGTCAACAGAGTTTGTGTGTGAGTGTAGGGAAATGGGAATTCATTCAGCCATCGTAAATAAAGTAAAATAGAGTTAAGCCTTGCAGAAGTGCCATGTCATGCCCTCACCGTCATTGTGGAAAGCTTTAGATATGTACAATTTCTTAGCTTGGAATGGAGCTGAAGACTTAATAGTCTTAATAGGGTCTTCACCATGTTATGTGCCTGTTGGGATCTGTTCTCCTCCCGCAGCTCCCCTGTGTTTGTCCAAGAGAACAGCTTCACTGGCATGCATTGATTGCAAATAACAGCTCACATCATTAGAAGTATCCAGAGATGTAATCACCTTTAATTTCTATTCGTGGAATTGGTTAGGCAGTGAGTTTTTCTTGGGACCGCTGGATTTGGTTTGTAAGCAGATTCTGTCTGTAGCAATATACCTTGCTGTAGCGCATGACTTTGGAGGAGACACTTCACCTGGCTTAGTCTCAGTGTACATGTTGTGCATGTTTCAAAGCAGGCTTGTAGTGTGTAATCATTTCTGTAACATTCTTGCAGATCCTATGACGAAGCCATTATGTAGATGAAAATGACAGCAAAGTGGTTTTTAATACCCCTCAATTAACTCAGCTACCCGGTTAAAGCAAAGTTAGGCTGTTTCTTCTGTCTTCCCAAGGGCTGGTGATTCACAGTCCTTCCCAAGCCTTTTACAAGGCAAAATAATGTTGCTGCCTGTGCTTCTTAGGCAGGGAGAGAAAGCAGCTCATTAGCTTTGGAACTTCTTTGACCATTTACCCCTAAGTGCTGGAGACTGGTCATCTGAGAACTGCATATGTGCTGCAAGACATTCAGATAGCCGTGATTTTACTGTGGCACTGCAAAATGAAAACACCTGGCAGATAAAGGTGAATTCTTTATACCTGTTCAATTTGAGATTAATCCTTGTAATAGAGGTGAAGGAAGTCATGTTCTTCCAAGTAGCTCGGATATTGAGTACGTGCGAGTTAATTAGCGGGAGAGCTGGAAGTGTTGGTTTATAGTCTGTTGTGTTCCTTATGCAGCAATAAGTTGACTTCGACAGAGATGAAACATGGCTGAGACAGGAATAACATGCCTGTTCACATCTGCAGAGGTTATTTAGTCCTTACTTTACATTGTTAAAAAGTGAGCCTGCTGTGCTGTTCCTCAACAATAAAACTCATTTCTTTCTCTTACCCCTTATTCTTCAGCAAATTCCATCTCAGTCTGGCAAGGCTCAATCATCTCCCTTTGGGATTGGAACAAGTCACACCTATCCAGCCGATCCGTCGTCATACAGCCCCCTTTCCAGCCCAGCCACCTCTTCTCCGAGTGGGAATGCCTACTCTAGCTTAGCAAACCGAAGTGCCGGGTTTGGTAAGTTCTAAATGCCATAACACAGAAACGCACAGAAAAATGAAACTCTCCAGCATTAACGTCATTAAAAATCCTCCAACCTATTATTTCGGTGGGTCAGTTGGGAAGCCCAGGGGCTGAGAGGGTTTTGCTTTCTCCTGTTGACAGAGTGGACCGAGATGACCTGTTCCCTCCGTGCTGCTTCTCCTCCACACACAACACACTTCAGAATGTTGTGACATTTTATGGTAGGAGGGCTTTCCTCCTGCTGCCAGTAAATGGTGTCAGGAAGTTCCTTACATCACTAGTACTACACGTCCTCCCAGATTATGGTCAGCAGGTTCAATTTCTTTTCACTTCTCAGGAGAACACTTAAATGGCACAAATTTACATTCTTTTCATTTTTCACCTTCCCTGACTGCATGCTGCTGTCCTCTTGCCCAGAGATGGCTTGTTGGAGTTTGGCTGGAGACAGGATTTTTTTGTACCCCAACTACTACTAACCTCATCAGAGTAGGTGCCATGTTTTGAAGTGGTTTTCTTTTCCTATTACATGCTAATTTAGTGGCTTTCAGACTATGACCCAGTGGGTGACCCCTTGGTAAGTTTTTTGCACTCCACCAGCAGATTAATACTCCACATTAAAAAAATTTCGAATCCATCACTGATAAACACACATAGAGTCCAGGAAAAATGTTGCTGGCCGGTAACAATGTGCAATTCCAAAAAGCACAGGTAGCAGTGTGCTAATGCGTGCCGTTTTGCTCTGGTCCCTTGAGAACAGACTCAGGGCAGATCTGTTGCAGATCAGCCTCACGGAGCACAGACCTGCGCGGCGCTGCCTAGAAAAACTGCACGGAGACGGAGCTCTGCCCACAGAGCTTATTCGTGCCTCCATTTCCACCGCGCTTTGTGCATTTGTTTATGAGACAGCCTTGTATTTCAGGCCTAAGCTACTTGGCAAGAACCCTTTCACCTAATGAGAAACATTTCCTGACCTACATCAGTTTGGATACTATTAATAACACAGAGACAAATGTCTTGAACCTCTGGCTGGCAGTAACCATTTTGCTGAAAAGAAGCATCATTTGCCTTACTGAGTTAATTTCACTATCTTGTTCTGAAAAAAAAAAACCCCAAACACCAAAACAAACCCCAAAACTCGCAGCTTTCTTTTAAAGAGTAACTTAGATGAATTTTGTTTTGACCCATGAAATGGCTGCAGGGTTTCTGAGTCAGCTGAATTACTGGTTGTGGTAATGTCAGTAAGGGAAGAGCTGTAATTACCTACTTCAGACGTGATAGAAATACATCACTGCAGCCTGTTTACTTTCCTGTAAAATGTTCACTTTAACTGTTTTGCATGGTTTAGCTGGTAGCCAGAAGGACTGGATTAAGCACATGTTTCTGTATTTTCTGA
>Ga0181612_120330_pt1 | contig 22719 bp, 9 predicted proteins | sample HoacroProtozoa21_FD_119630 | JGI IMG/M metagenome (GOLD analysis project Ga0181612, IMG submission 119630) | Hoatzin crop microbial communities from Cojedes, Venezuel. Combined Assembly of Gp0051906, Gp0051904, Gp0051908
AAGGGGGGAGGAAAAAAAAATATAGCGCTCTTGTTCTCTGTGAACATGGGGAGCTGTTTCTCCCTGATAGGCAGAATCTGCCAGAGTGGAGATGATTGTCCTGAGTCTGCTTTGTAGGGCTTGAAGCGATTTTTGTCTGGGCAGTATGGCCATCCTCCTCGCTTACTGGTGAGGTGTCCTATTACTCTTCTTGAGATCAGCTGTGGTACCTTAAGTGCTTGCCTGTGCATAGAAAAATTGAGGGAGAAATGGCAACCGCCAAGAGAGTGTGACCCTCGGACTCTGCTAACGTGCCTGGGAGCCCAAGGATGAGTATCTTCAGCAACGATATGAGCTCTTCAGAGCTAAACATGCAGACATGAGCTGAGTGTGATGTGATGTCTGCACATGATCTTATCTCAGTGCTTTTGCAGAGAAAGGGGAATTTTTTTTCGGTTGGTGGGAATTTGATACCGAAGTCTCCTGAGTACTTGTTGGAAACCTTACTGTGAGGCTTATCTGCTTAGGCATGCATTCAGCAAAAATTATTTTTGTTTGGGGGATTTTATCTGACTAAGCATGGGAGAGGGCTAGGTTCCAAGTTTCAATTTTTTTTGCATTGTAACAGATTCACTCTGCTTATTGAAAAATATAAACAAATTCAGCTAACAAAGTGACTTTAAATGAACTGCTACCTCTCCAAAGAAACACGATGCCAGTTAGAAAACATTGCTGCTACTTATGAACATCTAAGACATAAATAAATTGTGTGACATGACTACAGTACCTTTTCTCATGATGGAAAATTATATTTTTACTTATTATATGTATTGTTATATTTAAAGTCAAACAATGGAAGTGGAAACAATTTTCTTGGAGATATAGGATTTCTTATGTCTGCTCTGGTCCAATATGCAGTCCATACTCAAGTAACGAAATCTGAAGGGTGGTACTACTTCTGTGAGTGCAGCGATAGCAACTCTCTTGTATTATCTTTTTTTTTTCCAAATGCTTCTGGATCCTCTCTTGTTAAAAACGTAACTAGCTAAAGTGTGTGTGTAGTTTTCTACTGTGTAGAGAATTAAGAGATAGAGGCCCCTGAGCCCCATCCAAAGCAGTTTGCAACTGCTTTTAGATCCTAAAACTAGGATTTTGTTAAAGCCGTCACTGCCACTTCTGAGTTAAGCAAAAGGGCTGAAAAGGGCATGGAAAAAGCAGGTGGGTTAAGAGATAGGCATGAGATGCCATGACATGTTATCCATCCTTTCCACGGGGAATGGAAGTATCTCACTTGTTCAGTTGCATTGATTGCCCAGACACCAGACAAGACTGGTGTATGCAAGACTGTTACGCATGTGAGAAGGCTCCAGTTTAAATTCTGTGTACTTTTTTCAGTCTTTTCCTGATGATGGACGGGATCTTTTTTCCTGGAAGTTTAAATACACTGACTAGATGGGTTCCATTTGTCTTTAAATGTCATTGAACATATGCTGAGGGGAGCATAATAACCATAGGAGATTATTTTTTTTACTGAACTTCATATTTCCCGAATGCTTGAGTACTCTGTGATGCTCTTAAGTGCTAATGTTTGTGTTAAGACACCGTATTAGCACGTATGCAGTGTGCTCCACCTCATCCATCATGCCATCAGGGCATCCATCTGCCTAGTAACCCTTCTCAAACCGCGTAGCTGAGCGTCATTTATATTCAGATCTCATTTCTGCCTGAAAACAGACAAGTACAAGATGGTCATGTGCAGGGGTTTTAAAAACAAAATCCCTTCTGAATCAGAACTGCTACCTTTGTAGAGATTTAGCTCCTTGCAGAAAATAGTGAGCAGCCAGTGTGAACTCTTGTCTGCAGAATGGAAATATCAAGCTGATCAACGTTTCCGCATTGCTAGCAAGATAATCCTTCATTTGAGCTGCTTATCTGAAATCTGTCTCATGAATCTGATGGGAGGATTTACCCTAAGTAGTTAATTATGGTGTTGCTAAACTTCCTCCTCTCTCCTTATTCCTTCACTTTAAGAAAAATCATGCAACTATAAAGATGGTAGACTTCAATTAAAAACAAATGAAATATTACCTAGCTGAGCACTTACTAAGGTACTTGAAATTATCATTTTACTTTTGTCCTGATCTTACTCCCTTCCCCACATGCTCACTGCTGGTGGCCTCTTTCAGAGGGAGGACAGTGGGCTAGGTGGGTTTTTAGTCTGAGCTTATCTGACTGTTTTTACAAAGTTATGGGGTTTGGTGGGGTGGTGGTCTTTTTTTTTTCCTTTTTGTATTACTTTTAGGGGGGGTTTTGTTTGCTTGGGTATTTGGGTTTTTGGTTCAGATCTGATCTAGGCCACTTAACTGGAGAATTCCTCTGTGTCGGGCTAAGCCCTGTCTGTTGTCCTGGCCTGAACCTGGCTGTGAAGGAAGTGCAAAGATGGAATAAAGTCATTGGCAGATTAATTACTTCTGGGGCATGTGACAGTCTTATACTCCTCTACTCAAACTGTGGAGAGGAGCAGTGGTCAAGGAATTTGTTTTTTAATGTATTTTGTACCTAACTGAGACTTAACAGGAAGCTTTAGTATGTTTTGCAATTGAAGTGCTGCGTTTGACCCCTAATGTGATGGTGATAAAGCACTGCAAAGACCTGTTGTCATACGTGAAGGAAAAGTACCATGATAATACTGGAAATAGCATGGGGTTCATTTCTCATGCCCCTAACAAGTTCAGTCCATGAAGAGGTGTTTGGTTATTCAGATTTCTCACCCAATCTCCTTAGGAAGATCCTCTCTAGGTTCTGTTTGCACACAAACTTTCTTTTCCCCCAGGATGAGCGAGGGCAGTGAGACTGATGTATTTATGTCGGTGCAGCCACTGCATGAACATCCAGTTCCACTGTGCAAGCGGGGCTGGTCTAGGGTGGGCCTCTTACATAGCTTAGCAGAGAGCGCATCTCATGAGGCACGTGAGAAAAGACTTGAATTGAGGTAACAAAAGGTATTTTCATACCACAGAAGAGGTACCCATAAGGTTTAATTTTCACTCAAGTAGTTACAAAAGCTTTCACTCTCCTCTGAGTTGCTAAACAGGATAGCCCTGGATTTCACGCGGTGCCGCACCAGCCTCTTGGGAAGCTGTTGGGCAGAGCCCTCCTAGAAAGCTCTCCTGCCCAGACCTGGGCGTACTGCACTGTGAGACACAGCCCCGAGAGGAGAAAGGAGCAAAACGTACCTGATTGTTCTGGGCTGACAAATGGCAGCCTCCGGGGGAGAAATGGCTCCTGTCCAACCTCTTCTCATGTTAAGTCCTAAAAGAGGCTAAAGTTTCTCCTCGGAAGATTTAGGACTTTGGGGATCTTCTCAAATTGCCTTTCATTAGCTTGACAACTATAGCTTAATTCTGGATGAATCCCAGAAGTTCCTACTAAATCCTCAGGAATTTTCAGACTCTAGTATTTCAAAAGCAGAGGCGTAAGTATGGATTTTATGAAGGCATCTGCTTAGGCCTTTTTGTGACTTATTTTTTTTTTTCTTTCCTTTGCCCCCGCTTCCCACGTTCGTCAGGACAGGTGTTACATTGGTATGTCTTTCTCATATTCCTGGCTGTTGTAAAATTTTTAGGAGCCTTTTGGTATGTGTTCTATAGAGTTTTCCCAAGTGTGAACTCATTTGAACAAATCAATGCTTCTGGCTAATTCCTCCAACCTGGCACTCTCCAGGACATGCTGAGGTGTTGCAAGACTGCTTAAACCGTGACCATAAGCTGTTTCTTCTCGCCCCTGGATTTTGACAGCATTTTCTTGCACAGCAGGTAGGATAACAGTTGCACCGGTCTGGCGATTTACATCACCATGTACACGAGACCAAGTACTGAATTATGACAGCTTTAGTATGAAACAGTTTCAAATCTTGTTTTGCATTTTGTTTCTACTGAGCCCTGTGCTCAGAGGCTTTACCAGCCCTGAGGCAGTGGGATCCTACATGTGAGACCACTGGTTTGATGCCCAGAGAAACTCATCAGTTCATGGAAACCTGGGTGGGACCTTGCCTGGAATCCAGTTATGTGTTTTTAACTTCTGTTGGTCCTTGCTGCAAAAGGTTGTCTCTTTTGTTCTTGTATTTCGTAGCAGTTTTGTAACTTGAGCAACGTATCCTGCAAAAAGAATGTGAGGCAAGAAAATGACTTTTCTCCTCCTTTCTTGTACTAAGAAGTTATTTCCTAAGGCTATCTACTTAACTGCAGCTGCTGTCTGTGCCTGGAGATATTAGAAGAAACGACATTATGGCTCAGCACAGCAGCTTAATCTCTGGTTTCGATTTCTTCTGTATTTACTACCAGGCCCTTTGGGGCCCTTACGCTACCGAGACTGAGCAGATTGTTAAAAGCCCGTGCAGTGGTTGCTTTGTTTCCCCTCAACTGTTTTTCGTGGTTGGTGGCAGGAAAGTTTCTTGCCACTCCCTTATCTGAGGTTTATGTAATGAATTGATCATAGGCAGTGCTGCCTCTGAACTTGTTCCAGCTTGGCAAAGCTTGGCTGTTCCTGAGTCACCACGACTCCTGGAAGAATTTTTCCTGGCTTCAGATGTAGGGGGGCAATTTCTCCCTACTATGGGCATTTTGAAAAATGTCCCTGATGACAATCAGGCTCTCGGACACTGAAATGGCACTGTTGTTCAGGCACACTCTGAGGTTGTAGAATCTACAAATATGGACAGCTCTGACACAGCGACACCGTCCTGAACATTTTGCTGTGTCTTGTGCTTCACTGGATGAGATACTCGCTCTTAAGTGCATATTCTAGATACCAGATACCTCTGCCTGTCAGGATCAGTCTGAATCTCCGCACACAAATGTTTTAACACGTTGCCATTTATGCACTCTGTGAGTGTTTTTTCTCATGGTCACTGATTTCCCACAGACAAGCTCTAAATGTATCCCCACTACCCCGGCAAATCACCAAATGAAACCTTTCACGGAAATGTAATGACACCAGATGTAATACTTCTTGACAGATAACTCTACTGGCTTCTTTTCCTGGAATCCTCTCAATACTGAGCAGATCAACCTTGGGTGACACTGATAATTAAACAAAGACTCTGCAAATTGGAGGTTTTTATTAAAGGAAAAAAAAAGGCAGAACAGGCCATAAAACAACAAACAGTAAGTCCTCTTAGGTGCTAGAAGATGCGATACTCTGCTGACAATCTGGTGGGCTCCTTTCACAGCCAGAGGCCAAAGCACTCCAATGTAACGGATCTGGACTAAACCACAAAATCACCTCCACTCCCCAAAAAAAACCTGTGTGGTTTGGACAGCGAGGTGTGTTGGCCCAAGCATCCCTCTCAGGCTGTCACTGTAGGCCAGGCAGGGTTCTCACTGGCAAGAAGGTAACTCCCTTTTTTCCTCCTTTGGTCTCCCTGGGAGTTTCTGATTCACTCTCTCTGCTCCAGAGACAAACGTAACTCAGCCTGCGCGTAACTGTTGCTGCACACTCCGCGGCAGACACGGGTGCTCCCTCTTCATTTCTCTGTGAAGGATTTTCCTCTTTGCCCTCCACCAACAGGTGGAGCAGAGACCTCTCGCCTGTGCTGCTCTGGACAGGAACTTTGCATTAAAAATAGTATGCTTGCTTGCTTTGTCTCCCCAGAAATGATCCCAAATCTTGACGTTTAGTTCCCCAGCTTTTTTTGCCAGCTTGTTTTTACCACTTGTGTGTCTGTTCTCTTGCACCGGCTGAATGCAAATATACCAGGTGGGACCAACTGTCAAGGCTTATTCTGCTCTTCCTTCTAATAATACAATGGTTGGAACACAAACTTCAGGGCACCTTTACTAAAAAAAAAAAAAGTTTACTCTTTAATATGTGTATTCCTACATTTTGTGTAGGAAACTTTCTCCCAAACCTATGCTTTGATCCTAAATTACCAAAAGCATTCTTACAAATTGCTAACAGATCCAAATAGCACATAAAAAGGTTGCACAACATGTACATTCCTGAGAATTAATATTTAACAGCAGAGGGCCACTACTGAGAAGATATTCTGTAAACAGTGCTTGTTTATCACAGAATCACAGAATGGTAGGGGTTGGAAGGGACCTCTGTTGGTCATTTAGTCCAACCCTCCTGCCGAAGCAGGGTCACCTACAGCAGGCTGCACAGGACGTCATCTAGGCGGGTCTTGAATATCTCCAGAGAAGGAGAATCCACAGCCTCCCTGAGCAACCTGTTCCAGTGCTCCATCACCCTCAGAGTGAAGAAAGACACTAACTAGTGCTGGCAGGAGACACTCCACTGAGAAATCTATATGGAAGATGACACTACAGAAGTGATGATTGTATAAAAACACAAATACAACGTATGAGAATGGTGTAAACTGGGGAACCATTGTGGTTGCTCTTGTAGCATTACACAGGTCTTTGGAGATCCTTTACTACTTTTATGCACTCTACGCTACACATTTGATATAAATGGCTGAATTTGAACATTGTTTAGGGAATGGAAGGAAAAAGCAAGAAGCAAAGTGAGAAAAACTTGTTTGTAAGGCAGTACACCAATTTACTGCATCTGTTATATGAGACCCCTATATTTTGCATTTTCATATAACTTTTTTAACAAAGCGAAGGCAATATTGTTCTCAGCAAGCCATGGTGTGATCACATTCATACTGATGTTCATGCTGCTCTTTCCCCTCACTGTGTTTGTCAGCTGTCAACCTCTATGAGAGAGCTGGTAAAGTAAAATTAAGGAGATTCAGTTCTTTCGAAGAATTGACATTCAGGAGCTGCCAGGGGCTGAACACACAAGTGCTACAGTAGAAATGCACTGAAAGGCAGAAGACAGCAACAGAAAGGCACAGAAAATTTGGAAAGAAAAACAAGATACAGAGAGAAAAGCAAAAGGAAAATGACTGTGTAGGATACAATGTAAAGTATAGCCCCATATTTTCAAATGCTAATGCCTAATGCTAAATGTTGAAATTCTATTTTTCACCCACAGGAATCAGCCTGACTTTATGAATTCCTATACAACATGGTAAGCAAGAAAGTTATAGTACCATAAAAAATAAGGCTCATATATATCCTGGCCAAAACGCCAGCCCTGTACCACTCAAATAAGAAAACAGGATCTCTGTTCCCCAAGATACACATGCAGCCTTTATTCACAAGGGTGGGACCTAATTGTACTGTTCATTTCAGAAAAAGGTTCAGGGTCAGGCTCCATATTTCTGCATACTGGTTAGGTAAAAAAGAAAATGAAAACTCTGCTCTGAATCTGCTTATAAATCAGTACCTTAGTTTTTCTGGGTAAGGGGCTAGGAGTCAGGATGAAGACATCTACCAAAGCCACAGAAACTAAAAATCTCACAGCCAAATATTTGATTGGAGGGGAAGAGAGAAGGGCAATTTTTAGTACAAAAATGCTTCTCAGTTATAAATCCTCAGACCACTTTTATTACAAAAGCAAAAATGTTAAATTGCAATTTTAAAAGTCCAAAAAATTCTCTCCCACCACCTTGGAAAGGTATACGTGATCTCAAACCATGCACCAGACGTGATGAACCAGAATTTATCTGAGAAATTCCAGGATAACTTTCCTCAAAAGGAATGCAAAAAATTTACACCAGCAGGTCTGAGAACAGATTCTGACTATCTCTATACTACCAAGCTCTTTGAGCAGCCAGGCTCTTCTGCTGCCCATAATGGGCCCTGTTAAATGGGCTGTTAATCTGTGTTTAAAAGCCTTCGTCTACACAACAAGTTGTTGTGCATGTGCACAGTTAAGCATGTAGTTATGGGTTTTCTCCAGCTGAAAAGCTTACACGAATAATGAAGTATTTGAATGAATTTTGATTTGTTTGTGATCTTTTGGCTTGTTTGCTCATGACAGGGACAGAGAAAACAGACAGGGACCTTGGGTTGTTGTTTTTCTTTAATTAAATGCAACACTAAAAAAGTCGTTATCATACTGAGCCAGCATATGCTACAGTCTAAAACTCTGACTGGAACCCATGAACATACCCAGTCTTAGGTTGAAACACCTATCCTCGGTTAGTTTAAGCCTCAAGCAACATAGCATTCATTATACATTAGCCCCAGAGCTATTTTTCAGGGTCCTGGACAGGTTTCATAGCCTGCACTGCTATAGACCCATTACTGCTTGCTGAGCTTATTAACTTAAAGCTCATTCTGCTGTGTTAAGCTTCAGTCAAACTTTCAGATTGCAGAGTAGAGCTTCTCCTGTGTAACATCTTTCACAGGTACTAGGGTTACAGTACAGCCAGGAAGGCTGTTCAAATTTTCCAATATTCTCTGTTCTGCAAACCTTTGGATGTCATACAGATGTCAGGCAATTAAAGCCACACCGTAAGGCTTCTGACTTTCTATTAATAACTATCAATGACATACATATTGCATGGATTTACAGTTCTTTAATTGGCATCATTCAGGAAGTAGTTGCCAGTGAGGAATCCTTATGAAACGGGGAATTTTTACTGGATATTCACCACATTAGCAGTAGACTGAGTGCTGTTTGCTGCACTGAACAGATAAGTGTTGAAGAAACTGTAAAATCATCCCTTTGAAAGTAGACAGGAAGAGATCAACTAATAGGTAAACAATAAACAATTACAAGATAACAACAAAATTAGATAAAATAAATGAAAACAGGTTAGATCTGAATAGCTGATAAGCTTTGGCTAAGCATTAACAAGAGCAGTTGTCAAATGTCAGAATTCAATGAGGATTGGAGGAGTGAAGGTGAAATTCAGTGCGCACATCAGGGGTCAGAACAGAGGATCTCCTTTTGGTGAACGGTCACTTATACAGCAGGTCCATTGACTTCAGGCCCTTTGAGGAGTCAAGGAGATTGGGGAAGCAGGAGACAGTTATGCATTATTCTGTTGTAGACTTTAATCACGTGTGTGGGGGGGAAATCAGAAGAATCTTTTTTGAACACGCACTTCAGCTTTTCCAAGTGAATTTTTGTCAATTTGCAGCTTTAATCTGAGGCTACAAGAGGAAAAATCTGATTGCTAGAATGAATGCTAGTTTTCTCCTTCCTTAGCTATGCATTTCACACCAGTTCTGTAAGACCATCCCCAGCAGAAAATTAATGGTCTGATTATACAGTACTGTAGTGTTTCAGATAACAAACGCATGACAGCTATTTAACCTATACCTGGGTAGCCAACCGGTAAGGGTGGCATTAATGATTTTGCAGAAAGTTAATGAAGTACATCTATCACTTTGTCACGTAGGGTAAAAGAAAGCATCAGTCAAAGAATAAGAGGGTAGTAGTCTACGCTTTCTTTTTAGATTCTGATGAAATCTGCTCTAAGAATCAATACAGTTGGAGCAGTGAACTACACTCAGGCTGATTGAATGTAACAGGGATAGAAAGAGGAGCAGGGCCAGCCCCTGACCTGTAAGTAAACAGAAGAAAGGGCATTATGGGTCAGCAAAACCAGGGGTTTACTAAAAGGCTATCCAATGGTCATGGCCCTAAAAGTCTGCTCCAGGGGCTTAGCTGCTCCAGTTATCTTCAAGTGAGTGTTTCACCTTGGCCAGTGACAAACATTGAAAATCCTCCCATTCACACACTGACTGCACTCCCACAGCAAGATATTTCCCACACCTTCCAAAGAAGATCCATGCTGAAATCATCCCTTCTTGGGACAGATTCTCAGCTGGGGTGCATTAGCACCTCCAACTGTAATCTCAGTTTACAGGAGCTGGGGTTTCAGCCAGCTGATGTTAACGGCTCCTCGCTGCAGTAACCAAGTCCATACGATTCGTCTCCTTCCTCCTTTTGAAGAACAGGCATTGTATACGCCCTTGTCCATTGCTTTTCCATTTGCTAAGCCTAACAGTCCACTCCAAGGGAGCTCCTAGCACATGTACAGCTCTTTTAATCTTTTTTTTTTCTTAAGGCAGTCTGTTCTTTGTTGAAGCCTCACCTTTCCTATATGGCCTACAGAGCGCTTTTGTTCAAAACTGCAACTAGAGTTGGTTCAAATATTTTGATCTGGAATGCATTTTAACAGCATTTGCTGCTTTTCTAAAGTTTTTTTCTGATTTTTGAGAAATCCATTTTTATAGATTTTTAGATTCATTTTGTAAAATTTTTGCTTCCTTAAAAAGAGAGAAAGTAGCAGAGGAAGTTAAAAGTAAAGAGTAAGACAGAAAGGGCAACACTAGAAAGCCAGAACATAGTACCTGAAAGATTCTCAGTTAAAATAAGTCTTGCCAGGCATATTTGGAAAAAAAAATCTATCCCTTTAAAATATACAAATAAACCTTAAAAATTTGAAATCAGGAAAGCATCTCATATTAAAGAAAACAACCATTATTCTAATCCGTATTCATTTTAATTGCATTAGTTGACTGTACACTGAAATCTGTTTCAAAAGCACAATGCTCTGTAAATAGTAATCTCTAAAGATCATCTACACCTAGTTTATAATTATTGTGGAACCATGTATCTTATTGTTTATCCACATGTGAAAATAGAAGAAAGAAATATATCCCCATAGGAAATTCCTAGAGCTTAAGTCATCTTTTTTTGTTGTTAACAATCTCCTCCCTCTTTAGAGTATCATATGGCTTTTTAAGTTGACAAACTCATTATTTTATAATGAATTAATTGCTTAGGAAACAGCTTGTGTCAGTCTGAGTGGCAGCCAGGAACACGTTGCTCTCCTAGTAGAGGGCACAAGCAGCACCCAACTGCAGCCTGCGCAAACTAACAGGCTTCCACCCTTAAACCTTGGGGGGGGTGAGCATTGCTGGTACCACAGCCCGAATCTGCTGTGCTGCCTACCAAGTGATTGGTAGACACTCTCTGGTTCTTCATCTTTCACCATCAGGAAAATCAAGAGAGACACACACCTAAACACCACGGACTTGCGTTGCTCATCTTATTAGTCCTGTACATGAGGCCCATACAGGACTTTCCAACCATCCAGCTGCAAGCTCAGGTCCCCTCCAGCAAAGCACTTAAGCACAGTCCCTGAAGTGATTCCAGCAGGATTATTTGCTTGCTTATAGTTAAACACACACTTAGATGTTTTGCTGGGTGAAGGGCGAAATTACTCCAAGGCAGCAATCCAATCCGCACTGCTTGGTGCACTCTGAAAAGGAAAGAAATAATGGTATCTCACACTGCTCCTTCAGCTTGTTCTGACTTTCTGTTTTCTCTGGGCCAGATAACAAGGGGCAATTACTGTCTCAGGTCTGTGCAATGGGTCACCCTGTCCCCCAAGGAACACTGGAAAGCTGCCTCCAACGCGGTGCAGCTGCCCTCCTGCTGCACCCTCATTACTAGGGAACACAGGCTGCTGTGCTGTAACAGCATTAAGCAGGACTGGAGACAATCTTACAACAGGTTTGTTCTTAAGTTTTCAGCTGCTGCTGTTGTTTTTTTCCCTTTGATGTGGGATGTAAGACATTTCGCAAAGAGGATTTTTAGACTTGTCTGCCAAACGAAGTAGATTGAATTGTTTTCTGTAAAAACTCCAGGAATCCAAAATCTCTTAACACTGGGGCAGCATAATGGGATCTCCCACCACATTTTGGTTATGTCAGTAATCAGAACAAGTTTCCCAACTAACCTTAAAACAGTAGGAAACTGCCATATACCTGCTTTCCCCTCTTTTCCTTCACAATTTGATTCCTTGCTCAAATAAATAGGATTCCTCCCTGATCACTCATGCCATCAAAATAGTCTGCCTCAGTCAGGGACACAGGTGTATGTGCTGTGCATGTGACAAAGCACCTTAAGCCTTTGCGTTGTAAATACTGAAGTACAAATATTTAACAATACAGATCTTTGCTCATAAGAAAAAGACAGATGATGTGAATTGTGGGTCCATGGAAGGATATTTGGAGAGGTATTTCTGCAAAACTCTAGTACCCGTTAACCTATGTTCTTCTTTGGCCCTGGTCTACAGTCAGGAAGAAAAGACAAAAGGTTGATTAAAAGGCACTTGGATCAAGAAAAGAAGGAACAGACTGGGCTTGAAGTGGTGCTGCTCTCAGCTGAGTTACTTTTTACCTTCCCACAAGTAGGCAGCAAATGCTTCAACAGTTCACTAGATTCCCCACCCCTTATCTATAGACCAGTGCTTACTCATCTCACAAACTGTGAAGAAAATAAGAACGGAGCAGTGCTGACATACTAATATGGGAGAACTTTTATAAGTGACTTAGGTAAGACTAAAAGAGGCAAGTATTAGTTTACACTGAAGGAAACTGGAGTGGTTATTGACCTAGAAAATTAAATCCTCAGCAGCACCCCAAAGGCTCCAGCTTACGTCCTGCAGCCCTGCATCTCCCATGCCTCCTCCCACCTCTTTCATTACAAAACATGACATTGCATAAATGTGCCCCCAGCTACCAGTAAAATAAAAGTTATACCACTGGCTTTGAAATTTCTGCAACTTTGATTACCTACAAGAACGGCTCTTCTTTGCTTTGATGGGGAACAGTAACAGACGAAATCTATCTCTAATGCCATGGGTAAATCCAACTTCTAAGCACAAAACTCCACGTGCTCAGAAGTTCTCAGCTGCTGTCCTAGGAGAAATCGCCATCACCCTGGGAGCATAAAAGTGGAACCCTCTCCTCTGTCAGGGTGTGTAACAGTCCAACTATAAATGAGAATCAGGCCCAGCGATATTTCTCTACCAAATTAAGGGAACAAAGGAAAAATAAAGGTAACACTAGCACACCGCATTCCCAAAGCATTGCGCAGACCAGCAGAAAACCCATGGACATTCAGATGTCCTGCCATATTTATTTTCCAAGGAATAGCCTGCTTTAAACAGACCTCTGCACAAATTTGCAGGTATCTCAACAGGAACAAAAAAAGCATTTTCAGAGTGGCTGTCTTCTTTGCCTTTTGAGAATGACGTATTTCTTGTTCATTTTATGTGAAGACTGAATATTTGGAAGCCTAATATATGCATCTGTAAGGCATCCAAGATTTCTCATGTAATCCCAAAAGGAAAATATACTGATCCAATCACCCTGGTACTGCATCACAGAGCACTGAAGAGAAAAGTCAATAAAAAGCATCAGAGCACAAAAAGGCAAGCTGTAATCAATATCTGATCTTGATATGGGCTGTCTGGTAAAAAAAATCATTTAAGACTTAAATTTACTTCCTTGTGCACTCTGCTTAGTGAAAAAATTGAGGGTTTATTTCCTAGTTTGTTCCTTTATCCTGACTTCTTTTTAATTTTTTCCTTTTTCTTTATCCAAGAAAGCAGGCATATATTTTGATACTGAGTCAATTCAACTAGGCAGAATTTGGCAAGAACACACTAGTCAGTCTTCCATCTTCTGTAAGTCAAATGCTGTTATGCCCAAGTCACCTTTCTGCCAGCTATTCAAGGACAGAGAAACTCACCACAATGAAAAACTGGGCCCTTCCCGCATCCCTGCAGATAATACTCCTTCCCACCAACTCTACCACCAGCCTGAGAGAACTGGGAGGCCTGACAGCAAATCTTGCCAGTAAAGAAACAGAGGAAAAAGGGCTCTTCCACGTGCATTACAGCTTGCTGTGCTGCCCTGATTGATGATCCTTGCACGCTTGGCAAATATGACAATATATACACGTTTTTAGACAAACAGTACAGACCATATCATAAAATTTTAACACTAGTTTTTCCAGAGCTTCATGTCTGTATTTTCAAATATATATCAATCCTACTTTCCTTTCATGGGGTTCTTTAGTCCTTTCTGTTTCTGAAAAAGTTGAATTGCCAAATTCTGCTTATTCACCTAAAACTTGACAGTTAAGCAGAAACGAACTACAGACTCTGAAATGAATGTGCATTGCCAGGAGAGGGAGAAAGAAGAATCTTTCACGCAGTTTTAATGAGAATGTATCTCTGAACTTAATTCTTGACAAAAATTCCCTCCTCAATTTCTGTGTTTATATTTCTGTTTCAACTTAACTAGCTGACGTGGCTAAGGTTTTGCCTGAGGAAGTTACAAAAAAGTTTGGTAGAAAGTGAGAGATACTCACAGAAACCTGGAAGTAGTTATGGAAGAGAACTCAAACTGTTACCCTTACAGTATGGGACTGTTCTCCGCAATGTGTTGTCATGTACAGTCACTAGCATTCGCAATGAGGAGGCTTCCATCAGGTGCCTTGAGACACTACACTGTTGCCTAAAATGCATCATGGAGATAACATGGCAGGGACAAGATCAAGAAACAGCCAAAAACATTGTTATAACCAGAGTTGGTGATACTGCTGATTGTTAAGGTTGCCTAACACAGTAGCACAAAGCTGCTTTCAGTTGTGAGTTAAACCAATTTAAACTCTCATGACCACCTCCCATTTTTGAAGCAATGGAGATTGCCCTCTTGCCAATCATTGTGCTCACAGATGGGGCTCGAGCCACCAGCTTTGATTGCTAATATCCGCAGGTGCTCCCAGCCCCATACCGGACTCACCTGAACAAACACAGAAGGTTCTTTTAAGTATGTGCTAGAAGTGGCTGAAGTCAAATAGAACCAACTATTAAAATGCAGATTTTTCTTGAGTCAGTAGACCACAACTAGCAAGTTCTGCCTCCTGAGGCTGCTCAGCCTTGTCCACCTATGTTTTATATTCTAGTTCACAGGTCCAGCTCCTCCATCCTAGTCAGTCCCAAGAGACCCCTGCAGGTGTCTGCCCCTGGTTCTGTCTCTGAAACAACTGGCAAGATATCAGGTTTGCTCTTCTGAAAACTCAGGAAAAAAAATTCTACATTAAAAGTACATTAAGTTCACAGGATAAATATTTAAAAGTTAATAAACACTAGAATTACGAGCTGCCTTTGAAACCTCGTCTCAATCTCCCTGTGTATTACCTAACGGTCTTTCAATTTCTTGATTGTGTGTTATTTTTCCCATTGGGTCTTGTTATTTCTACCAGTGCTCCTTAACCTGACTACAATTGCCTTCTTTGTACTGGGGTTTACCTGTATTTGTGGGACTATATCTTAAAATCCCGTACATTGCCATGAATCCCATAAATTCTGAACTATGGTACCACACATTACCAGAGACTACAGTCTGCAGACTGTTGCCAAGTTCCTTCATACTTGTAGACTAGCACATCACATAGTCATTAATCTGACCTCATCATCCAAAATTTTTCCTCTTGCTCCTTAATCATTTTAGTTTGGCTGTGAAACCTACCACAGAAACAAATCAGAGCTACAGAAAGGGGTCTCTTATCTTTCTGGTCCATGTCATCATGCCTGTGTTGCTACCCTGAACTGAAACACAGGTCTCAGTATCAGAGCAGCACACGTTAACAAGACTGGCCCCACAGCATCAGACTAAGAGACCACCTACACCAGCATATTGCTTCTGACAGTGTCTAAAAGTGGGTGGTTAGGTAAGAACATAAAAATAGTTCTGATGCCTCACCGTACTCTCCCAGGTTCTGGCAATCTACAGCGCTGTAGCTTTTCAGCCAGAGGTGGTATTCTCTGCATTTAATTGCCCATGAAGGATTTCTCATCCATTAGTTTGTCCCATCAGTTTTTTAAGCCATCCAAAGATCTGGTATCAACAGTCTCTTGCAATAATCTATTCTACAGTTTAGTTATATGCTTAGGGAAAATTTATCATTTTGAAGTAGTAGCAAATTAACTTCATATCTCTTAATGTTTGGGGTTTTGGTTTTTTGGCTGTTTTGTTTCTTTTTTAATGAGAAACAGCGAATATCCACCCCTATTCCTCTTATCTGTGCTACTCATAATTACAGATCTCTATGTTTGTCCTCACCAGTCTCAATAAGCATTAGTTGATGTGGTCCTTTCCTACAGAGAAGTAATTCCATATGTTTGATCATGTTCTCTTCTCTGTATATTTTTGCTGTTCTAGTTCATAGAACTCAAGGCTTGGGTGCTCGACAGATTTAGAAAATGGTATAATTATTTCTTTTATCTTTATTCTCTTAGTTCTTTCCTTTTATTTCCTAACATTTCGTTTGCACTTTTGCCTGCTGTTGAAACCACAACTTGACACTTTTCATAGAACCAAAACTATTACAAGATCTCTTTATTAGGTGGCCTCAGAATTTATCACTGTGTATTTGAAGTCCAGATTATTTTTCCACAGATGTATCATCTTATACATTCACACTAAACTTCGTCAGTCATTCTGTAGTAGATATCGTGAGATATTTCTGCATATATTTGCTGTCAGTTTTCATTTTGATTACCCTATCTGAATATCGTCAGACAACTTCATCCCTTTTCCACATTATTGAAAAATACACCATACAGCACAGAACCTCATGTGTCTCCAGTAACGGCAGGTCTCTACTGACAAAACTAACTTTTACTTCTACCTTGTTTCCTACTCTAAGTTCATGTCACTCACCATAATATCACAGATATATTGGAGGTCATTAGTCTTCCCAGAATGCCCTAAGCACATTCTTGTAACAGTATGTTGAGCACTATAATAACTGAAGCTTTACCCCTTCTCATGGGTTGGAGGATGATTCTTTCCATTCCCATTCCACGCGACAGCCTAAAGATCCACTTTCTGTGGTACTGTGAAAAGTCTATGAACTTAATATAATGTCCACTCCTCTCGGTTAGTTTTATAGTTCTAGGGAAATAACTTCATTTCTATAAACCCATTCTGCTTATTTCACAGGAATTATGCCTTATATGACATTTGTTCCAAACAGAAAAGATAGCTAAAGAAATAAATATCCCTCTTTGTAAATGTTAAGTGCAGGGCCCTTTAGGCTTAAACCAAGAAAAACACAATTGTTATGCACTTTGCTACCAGGTTTCTTTTCTGCCGGATTACTGTTACAAATCTTTCCCTGGCACAAAAATCAGAAGGAAAATATCTCAGCCTAATACATACCTATAACATCTCAAAATCAACTGCTATTCACAATACATATTTTGCATCAAAATGTTAATATCCATGCAGAAAAATAGTTTTTAATATGCCAAGAAAATTCATCCTTTCAATGCTGAAGCCAAAATCTTCTTTTAATATTAATGGAACTCATCCAGCCTTTTACCAGAAACAAGGCTTTGAACTACTTACCCTGTCTAGACTTTTCACTCAATAGTCATAATTTTTTTACGTTGAAAACTTCCTGTGTGAATATTCTTGAGTGATACAAGCTAAAAATTTCAAAAGCATCTGTGTGACCTGAAAGACCAGTTCTCACTTCAAAAATGAGAAGCATGCAAATGTCTAACCATCACTGAGGAGTTTCAAAGGTGTCCAAGCATGGTAACCTTTTGAAAAGGAGTTACATAGTCCTAAAGCTCTTCCAGCTCTTTTCAAAAACAATGGCAAGTCAAGTATGTTATAGCCCTAGTCTCACTTATTCATGCATGAAGTCATCATTGGGGAAATAAAGTTGTCAAAGCCAGTGCATCAGCCATGGTAACGGTTTTCAGGACTGGTCCTATGTCAAACTAAATAATTGCACAATGTTAACATCTAATACACATGCAGATGGAGTTTTGGAGGTATAGAGAGAATTAGCTTTGTTGTAACTTTTCTTACTTCATTAGAAAAAGTGAATTTTTGAATGAACACTGACATTATTCGTCTTGATTTTTTTTTTGGTCAGCAATTTTAACTTCTGACAATAGAAACATTGTATTGTTATAACCCCAAGCTGATGTCTTTGGGACCAAGACCTGAACTGATAGATTTCTTAGCTTGTACTACTCTTCCCTGACTTGATTTTTTGAGAAAGAAGTGGTGGTACAAAGCACACCAGAGAAAAAAGTCTCTGAACTCTTTTAACTGTCTCATTGGAACAGATTGAAAGAAAATGTTCAATCGCTACACAGCAAAGATGCATTTTTAAAAACATCAGAGAGAAAATAAGAAGATAAAAAGGAGGGGGAAAATTCAAACTAAAAAAAAAAAAAGATAAAACATGTCCCATGTACTTTGGCTATAATCATCATCATCATATACCAAAGAGCTTCCGTTGCACAACATTTAAAGAAGTAAATTGCCATAGAAATGACAGGAGAAGTGGAGGGAAGAAAACTAATCTTGTATCTTAGAATGTCATTTTAGTATCCATTGTCTTTGTTAAAAGATGAGAATTTATTGACTCTTGAGGTTCCTTTGGTCAATTTATTTAGGTAAGTATCAATATATGAGATTAACACACGAGCAAGTGCAAATTAGAGTGTATTTAAATATACCAAACATTGAGATTTCATTTTCAGGCAGTTGGATGAACTTGGACCAACAATATGTTATCAGCAAGCCATGCGAGTTAAAGCACCACTGTATCATTTTCCCAACACCTGTCTGCTAGCCTTTCAAACTGTGCCTTAGAGTAGTCATCAACAGTACTGCAGTGGTAGAATCTAAAGTCAGAATTTGCAGCAGCAGCACATTGATAAAGAATTAATAAAGCTTAAAATTATTAACAGATGTTTCAATGAGGTTTCAATAATAGATTATTAATATTGAACATAAAACTGAATCCAGTGTACTTATAAGCTATAAGAAACTGTATGTTTAAGATAATAATAGAAGCAAATTACCATTTACCAACTCTGGAAACTTTCAGTGTGCTGTTTTTACAGATGGATTAATGAGTGATATTGAGGAAGTTTTCAAATCATTTTGCATGCAAGACATCTTTTAAAAGGGAATTCTTCATCTTAAAAAGGCTTGGAGTGGTGATAAGTTGCTAACCAGAAAGCCCAGCTCTACAGCTTTGTAACAGAGCAACTTTCAAGATCTTTGTGAAAATTAGTATCATTCATCAAAGGACACTTGTTTGCCAGCTATTACAGCATCTATGACAAATTTTCTTTGGTTTCTAGAAAGGAAGACTCTGGCTATGCTGTGCATTACAAACTCATTTGTCTTGAACCAAGCTGTCTCAGGCTCCACAAAGCTGACACAATGCAGAAAAGAATATACTGTGCACTGCTTTACCTGGTAGAAAAGTATACAATACCTGGTAGAAGAAAGAGGCCATAAAGTACCCATCTACCACACTGGATGGGCGTGCTGGCAGGACAAGTGTCTGGTGGCACCTCAGCACCTAGATTTGCACCCCCCAGAGATAGCTAGCAGGGATTTTGGTGCTCACTTCAGTCGTCACTGAAAGAACAGGTGGAGTGAGCGAGCGCTCATGCTGCCGAGGGAGGAGAGAACCAAATCCCTTTCCATCGGCACATCCAGAAAGCACAAGGGGACAAGTGCAGTAAGCGGAGCCCTCTGTTAGCCCATTCCCACACAAACTGATGAGCACTTCTACAGTAGAGCTACAGGATCTTCCTATTCCTTTATCAGTTATGCCATTTAATCACTTCTGTTTCATGGGATCAGTTAGAGACTGATCTTTGCAAGAGTCTGCTTTTTCTTCTGCTGAAGAAGTGGAATGCTAAAGGAGAGGTAGGGCTGTACCCCTGCGCTTTCACTGTGCAATAAGGTTAACGATGTTGACATCTTTTCCAAAGGGCTTTGAGCTCCACCAGAAAAAGTGTATTACAGACCTGGGAGACAGAGTGGGAAAGCCTCCAAAGTTGTCTGTGCCATTTTGTTCAGTAATGCCAAACAATAGAACAGCCTATAAAAAAGGTAAGAAACAGAAGGATGATTACTTCTTTGTGTATCCCGCGATGCAGCAGAAATAATGACTTTGCTGCCTGTCATCTGTACCCCAAACTGTACTAAAACAGTTTTCATCCATCTTTTCCTTTCTTTTTTTTCCCAGCTAGACAAACAGGCAGTAAATATAAATTAGCATTGGTTAGACTCAGAAATAATGCCGGTGGGCCTATGGAAGAAATGACACTAACAATTTGTAGGCAGTGTCAGTCAGTTTGCAACGTTCTCCACTCATTATTTAGCAAGATGGGGATCACAGCAGATTCCAGTAATCAATTCAAGCAGAGGCAGGTAGATAGAACAGCAGTCTCTCATCTGTGATTTTTTTCTACTTGCAAGTTAAAAAAATATTCAACTATATCCTTCGAAAACTTCACGTTCAGCAGCTGGGGTCTGGATAAGACACGCTTTCAAAAATATCAGGTATAGCCTGTAATTATGCAACAATGGGCAAGTAAACTCTGAATCTAATCCCTCGTGAAAAGCTGTGGGACGCAAATGGTGGCTCAAAACCTTTGGGGAAACTCTCTTAGAATATTTGGAAAAACAAAAGCTATTCAGTTCAGTGATGTTCATGACCCATGTTGGTTGCTTGTAAGCACGCTGACGAATGAAGTACTCACAGTAACGTTTGGGAGAAGTTTATGTTATTGCCAGTGTGTGTGCTTGCACATAAATCCACATGCTAAGATTAAGACACGTTTGCAAGACAATCTGTTACTCTTTTCCCAGAGCGAGAACAGAAGCAGTGTAAAAGAATTTCAATGACCAAGTGTACAGCTTGAAGAGCATACAAGAAACACCATTCAAGCACAATCTTCAGCAGAAAATACATTTGCTTTCAGAAGTTTAAAGACAAAGTGCTGTCCAGCAGAAAACCCTGGTGCCACATTTGCAATAGCTAGTTATTACTACAATGACAGAGTGAGGCAGCCAAGACACAGGGTGGGAGGAGACAGACAGACTGTCAAAATAATCATCTACAGAAGAGAAGCAAAAGCTTTGGAGAGTGGAAGTTCAGAAAAAGAAAAATTAAATGCATCTCTGGATCTGCAGTAGCAGAGATTCAACATTACGAGCCTTTGCATTTGAATACCCAACTTTGCATTGACTAGACAAAAGATCACTTCTGTTCTCTAGGCTGCAGTTTCAGATCCTCAGTTACTTTCTTTGGCTGTATACCTACTGCAGAATCAAAAAAATCCACAAACATAATGCAGATCTGGCACAAGCATATGACTATATTTCCATCAAATTAGCCACAGCACACACTATGGGCAAGCCACGTAGTATCCAGACCTGCATTGCTTGCCACTGTTCACATTCACTGCAGGATGTAGGCAATGTTCCATCATAAAGATATTTGTGGGTGGCTCCTTCATAAGAATAATCTTTCTTTTTGTGATGTGAACAACTGCTTCAGAATAAAAAACATTGGACTACCTTTGCACTATGGAGATGTGCTTCACGCCTTAACACAGCAAAGACAGTAGAAATACATATTAGCAATTCCTGGATAGTTTTGCAAGCTGCAATGAGCAGAAGTCCATGTCTGAGGCTCGCAACAATCCTGTGGCAACAGAGTCATACTCGGAACTGATTTGTTTCATGTTCAGCATGGGCTACCTACAACAAGGTAGGCTATAAGCAGAGGTGGGGATGCATATGCAATTCATTCCATTGCTAGATATTTTGTCATGATAACAACATTCTCACAGGAGCAATGGCTGCCATTCCCTTTGCAACATCTCTGACCTGAGAAGATGTATACCGCAAATACAAGAGGTTTAGCAATGAAGGAAGCACTACAGAATGAGGAACATTCATTTGTTCACAAGTGACCCTCAGACAACTACCAGTGAGAGGTTCTGGGCACTGTGAGGCCCCATGCTTCTCCTCCCCAGCTGGCCAGTCAAACTTTGTCGTTGTTGTCATCTTCACCAACAGAGATGGCCTAGCCTCACGCAAAATAGTATCCCAGATCTTCATGCAGAGAAACTCAGAAGTAATTAAGGATTAGACCTGTGTAGCAGCTGAAAACTGAGCCTCCTAAACAGAAAACCATCCCAGCGTTCACTGTAGTCTTTGGCTTTCCTGTAAATTCAACTCAGATCCTTAATGTTGTTTTGCAGTTATCAGAGCCAGCAAGTTATCCAGATAGATACACTTCATGTGGTCAGTGACACTGTTCCTTGAGTTCCCAAAAGAGACACTCCCCTCCCATAATCACATCATGTCCAGTGCTCTAACCCACCCTGGGTGAAAGTTACAGAGCTGGGGAAATGTGATTGTTGAGTTCATGTGTGGGGTGTTCTGGCTCTGGGTCAGACACTGGTGCTGCCTCTGGTGACTTGGCTAATTGATGGGCAGCGGTATGCTGTAGTTCAATGTGCATGAGTCAAGTCATTAGGTATCGAGACAGGCAGAAAACAAAGATTGAAATCCAACAAGCATTCAGATGAAAGACAGAGTGCCTTGGGCTTATATAAGGATGGCAGCATCTGGAATAAATCCAGGGAGTAGAGCACTGAGATTTGAAATGGGGACTGAAAAATACTGGTGATCAATCTCATGGCTTTCTTATACAAGATCCAGTCTTCAAAAGGGACAGGAACAGGCTATCCGATCTAGCCAGAAGGGTTAAAATTAATGCCTCCTCTTCAGAATTTGTTGAAAACCATGAGCTGGCATTTTCTTCCTTTGCTTGCAGATTTTTTGATCTGATATGAAACACCCTTAGACCAGACTGACAAAGGACTGAGCATAATAAGCAGAGAGGCTTACTTAGGAGCCAGCGAGCAGAGGAGCATCTCAGAAGAGCAAGCATCCAGGGCCTTTTGTATGTCTGACAGACCACAGAGTCAAGGCAGAAAAGTCCTGGTGTCCCACGTTAAACTAAAGAAAGGGTTAGTGTGATCTGGCAGCAGGTTAGTACGAGAAAGGATTTTAATCCCTTTAAAGATACACATGGGGAGCTGTTCATAACCAACACAAAATGAATTATCTGCCCAGTGCAACAAGGAATCACTGTATCTGATTGTCCAGCTCTGGAGCCCTCAGTGCAGGAAAGACATGGACCTGTTGGAGCGGGTCCAGAGGA
>Ga0181612_156144_pt1 | contig 22718 bp, 12 predicted proteins | sample HoacroProtozoa21_FD_119630 | JGI IMG/M metagenome (GOLD analysis project Ga0181612, IMG submission 119630) | Hoatzin crop microbial communities from Cojedes, Venezuel. Combined Assembly of Gp0051906, Gp0051904, Gp0051908
AAACATTTTAAATTCTGGTATGATCTTGAAGGTTGTAACAGGTGAATAAATGAGTTGAAAGCAGATCCTAATCTTAAAGACAAAGATATACGGACAGTCTTGTAATAGTAAGACTTCTTTGATTCTCCCTCTGGAGTTAAAGCATGGATAGCGCAAGAGAGTTTTGCCATAGCTTTTGCTGTGTGGATTCCTTTTTCCTCTGTTTTGGAGCTGAAAATTTCACCAGAAACTAGCTAGTGCATTTGCTGGCTTGTTACTCGAAAGCCAGAAAAATATTTCAGTTTCTTAACTGAATGAGATGAGGAAACCCAGTAGAGCCTGGGAGCTGCTTGTTGCATGTTGGGGGTTGCCTACATCTGGAACTTGAAGCGAAACAAGAGGACATAAACCATGAAACAAAGCAAGAAATGTGAACCACAAAATTGGCTAATACTTGCAGAAGAGAAAGGCCCTGGTGAAGTGATGAGTTTCTCAGTGGAGTCTCAGTCAAATGTGTATGGGTTTTGTTTTGGTTGTCTTTTAATACTTATCAGACTTGGGACTTTATTCATCAGATTTTCAGGTAGCTGTGGTGGTATCTCATGCCAGCAAGACCTCATCTGACAGACCTTAATGAAATCTTCCAACTTCATTTCAAAGAATTAGACTTTAAGAAAATCTATGCAATATAAAAGCAAACACTCATCTGCTATGGCTTGACTGTCTTTCTGTTGCTTCCAGGTTAATTTCAAGCCCACTAAACCATCAGTTTTAGACTTATCTACTAAGCATGGCTCCAGAAGTGAAGACCTTGTGCTAAAACACTCCAAGCACCATAAATGGAATTATTTGATGACTATTTTTTTTCCAAAAGTAAGTTAAGAAGTCACTAGGAAGGGAAAGGACACTGAGATATGACTATCTCCTTTTAAGCTGCGCTCCCATTCATTGATGTAGATGAAGAATCTGGCTGGGAGTATTTTGTTTGTTTGTGTTCCCTCCCCTTCCCAAATTTTGGATAGTGAGATGTTTTAACGCTCTATATTCTTTAGTTATGGTCATGATCTCCAGAGGACATGGAACACAGAATTCATACAGTTCAAGAACCAAAGACAAGTTGGAAGTCAGAGTAACATTCATTTATATTTGTGAAAAACATTAATCAAATTTGAAGTTGCTTTTTTCCTTCTTCCTGATTTCTTTGCAAAACACACAACAAGCCAGTGGTGTGTCAAAGCTTCGATAATGCTACCCAAATGGGTTTCCAGCGAAAAAAACTCAAGCAGTACCATCTATTACAACTATTCTTTCAGAGCTATCAGTGTGTTGATCATAGGTCCAAGGAGAACAGAAAATACATGTGAAAACTAGGGGGTCAAGGATAACTTCTGAAAGATAGTAATTTTAACATGTCAGAACTGTTGCACCATACCGATAAAATGAATATTTACAGGAATGCAAAAAATATATGTTAGCTTTAACTTTGCAAACAAGTTTCTATGATTATGATTGCTCTGAAATCATTCACAGGTACCATTTCCCTTCCTCACCCTCTTTACAGTGGTAATTATTTTGAAGTGCATTTTGGAAAGTGAACGGGGTATTAGGTTTTCAGAGCAGTCTGAATCGAGGATACCTGATTCAACAATCGGGAGATTTAGTCTCATCATGAAGGCTTCCTAATTGTACTCTCCTCAGACAGGCCAGAATTAATTCTTACCATTCTTCCCCTGAAACATAACTGGGCTGATACGCTGATAATTTTCTTATCTCAGAGACAGATAGCTAAGGAAAGAGCCTGGAAAAATAAAGGGAAATGTTGAAGGTGATTATCATAATAGGAATATTAATTAGCTCCATTTCAGACACCAGTTGCTGTCACATGAATCGGCAAGCAACTTTCCAGGTGTTTTTATAAGATTCTTCTATTTCTCTTGCTGTCATTACAGTCAGGAGGGGCCTTGTCAATAAGGAAAATAAAAGTTGATTTCAGCAGCTGGAAAACTGGAGAGTGTATAGTTGGGAAAGACCCATGTAATCTATTTCTTTACTCCTTCAAATGCTTCCTATACATGATCACATGTGTATATGGCAAGTAACGTAGTTAATGAGAAGCACAAACGTGAGTATCTCTTCTGTTCAGCAGGCAGGGCGATGCAGTATGTAACTGGGCAAATGCTGTGCATGCTCAGAACCAGAAATCTGGATTTCAACCTCATCTGTGGACTTGTACACAAAGAAAAAAGCAGAGAAAGCAACTTAGCTCTTTTTGTCTTTTCTGAGAGGTTTTTCACAGCCTCTTTTTTTCTGAACTTAGCCTTCTCTGGACACCCTCTGAATGACTCATTTTTTATCTTATTACACCTAGAAAATACTACTATATCAAGATGCAGCTGAGGCTGATGCTCTGGAGAGAAGATGTTTCTCTCTCTGCTCACTGTTCTGATGTCCTTTGTAAACAAGGGCTTTGGGGGTAGTATTGGGATTATTTTTTAAACCACTTTGCAGATTAGGTTTCTCTGAGCCACACTCTCAGCACTACTCTTCCTCAGGTTTCTACCACCGATTCAGAGCATGTTGTAAATTGTTTATAGCAGAAGAATGTAATTTTGTGCTTTTAGCCCATATGTCTGATATCCTTGCCTCTCTTATATTAAGTCCCTGGTTTTGGGCAGGAGTTCTCTAGTTTAATAATCAGGCTAGAAATTCAACAAGCTGACATTTACTCCCACTCCTAGAAGAGTCATGAAATGCACAAGTTTAAATTCAAGCCTGCCATGCCTCACAGGACATCTCCCAACACAACAGGGTCCAATGCTGCCTGCTGCTTGCATTTAGCTTGTTTTCAGGAGACAGGTTGGCGCTGTGCTAATTTAGGTTATATATTCCAGTAAATTTTCAGGGGATGTATCAAGCGCTGTTTAAAATCTGGTAAGTTATACTCTTGTGTAACTTTGCCCACTCTTTACTCAGCCAAATAACACAGCTGAATTTTGCTTAACAACTCTAATCCTCATAGGGTCGAGATCATGCTTATTAAGAACTTATTTGTCATCTTCTGGTTCTTGTTTCCCTAAAAGTCAGTGACACAGTAAAGTAGAAGGATCACTCAGCCATACAGACTGCGGATAACTGCTACAGGAAAAGAAAACACAAGTTTGATGCAAGCTTTGTAACAGATATGAGAAGACAATAAACAGAGGCTTAGAAGAAAGAAGTGAAGCTATGTTTTCACTTTTTTGCAAATTTTCAGAGCCACAAGAAGAATCCATGCCTTCCCTTGTAGCTCTGTCTGTCAGCATAAAACTTTCTGTCCTTTAACGGTCTCTCATAACCTCCCAGAGCAGAGGATGCTCTAAGTGCTCCACCAACACTATGCTCCAGACCCCAGCAGCTCTCCTTCGCAGCATTTTCTTACCCTCATCCTCTGGCTTTACTTCAGGGCACCTGCTTGATCAGTTCCACAAAATCCCTTGACTAGTCTCCCACAACCCACGTTTATAGCCTCCCCAGAGACGAATACACCTGGTCCCACAGATGATCCCAGAGGATGTCTCAGTCAGCTTGTTAAGGGCCAGGGCATCAGTTCTAGTTTACAATCTCAGCTTTCCTTGCTTCTGAAGCAAAACTCCTATGTTTTCTCTTCCATATTTCTAAATCACAGTAATTTTTGCACTGTCCTGAAAGTTATAAAAATTTATGTATAAGTACACATACAGTTACTAGTTTATGAATGAAATATATTTGCTTACTACTTTCAGGGCTGGGAATGCATATAGAGTTAAAATTAATATAATGGATTTTTCTAGGCTTTCCCATAACTCTCTTCTCAGCAGTAGCATTTGCATAGGAAAATAACTACAATTAAAATATGATGTGAATCAAAAGTAAAAGTACTTGATTCTTAATACCATTATTCTCCTATTTATTCAATTTGTATGTTATGGTGGCACCTGCAAGCTGCATTGCTAGGCAGTATGTAAGCACAGGCAAAATCTAGGAAGGAAGTCTATAAATCCATAATGACATGAATTTCATTTCTATAAAATGGTGTAAAAACCAGATATCCACCTACAAATATGTTGTAGATGCTGAAGGATGTTACACCTTCACGAACATAATAAACAACGCTATAAAGTGCTAGTTGCCTCTGGCAATGTTTATCTGTTGTGTTTAAATGCATGGTGTATTCTCACAGGACTTGGCTCATGCATCAAGTCAACCAAAAGTCATGTATCTATGCTAGTATTATGCCCAAATTAATTATTAGTTTGGCTTGTCATTGTGCTAACGGAGTCATGAAGTATTTGTTCAGTTCAGTGTCAGCACAGCCCAGAACAGGATCTTTATCTTCTCACATGAGGAAGTTGAAATAGAGGATTTCTATGGTTTTTAAGAACAAGGTTTAGAAAACAAATCAGAACGCTCTGGGTTTTTTCATTTTAATTTATTTTTGCATACTTTCTTAAATGACATTTGAAAAAATATTTACCTTGCTTCATCTGCCTTAGGTGTTATTTCGTACTCATTCTTCGATTCTTTACACTTAAATTTATTGAGACAGTGGACTAATATTTGCTTACCATTATTGTAATTACCTATGACACTCCCCATAATAGTCAAAAACCAGTTGTGCTCTTTGTAACAGAAGGAGACTGGATCTTTAGGAGAATTGTTTCTGAGTGCAGTCACAAGCTGTTACTCTTAACAAGCAGCACAGGCAGGTTTCCTCTCACTTTGCAACAATTTCTCGTGTCAGCTGGAATTACGTGTCCCACAAACTACCCTCTTTAAACAGGCTATTTATAACTACGTGAGAATGTCTGAGTGCTCAGATCTGTAACAGAAATTCACTGTTTTGCTTTCTTTCTTCTATTTCTGATTAAGAAAATGGTTTCTCTTCAATATAATTGGTGTTACCCATCAAATATTTTTACCATTTTATATGGTTTTCAGACATTACTCACGGTAATGTTTTCCATCATTTCTCATAAGCTTTCTCAATTGAGATAATAAAAGCTTTTCCATTTTTATTTTTTATGAGCTTTCTTGTTTCTAGACTCAATTTTTACCCTCCGTTTTTGTGTATTTGTTAGTGGTCTTGATTTTTTTGTGTCAGAGTGTCCATAATTTCTCATGGACTATGTGCCTTCAGCCTACCTGATTCGCTGGGTTTTAACTGCTACTTTTTTAGCTACAGTTCCCAATTTTGCATGGAACTTGTGATCTGTCTGTGATCACCATGTCTTATGACCCATGACAAAGTAAAAGCATGAGAAGGGTCTTCATTTTAAAGCTAAATTGCATCTTTCTTGAAAACAGACAATAAAAGATGTAAAAGACGCACGATCAGCGTAGTCATGAGCACTTGCACCATCCTCCTTGAGCTTTCTCCCATCATCCTCTTCCCTCTCTTCCTTTTATTCATACTGCCATTATTAAGATTAATATATAAACAGTGGATTAAATTTCTTAGTGAAAAGCGTCATTATTAAAGGCTATATGAGTATGAATTCAATGCCATCAGAAAAGTTTCAGTAACCGTGTGAGGGAAAAGGTGCCAGGCAACGCAATCCACCCATTGCGGGGCAGAAGAAACCAACATTTCCTTGCAACCCATTCAAGCCTACTGGCTTGTGATACCTTTGCAGCATTATGTGATGTCATTAATGGGCTATGCCTGGTCTCCACAGCTTTCAAAATAAAGCTGGGTTTAAGTTATATTGCTATAGGCATCACTTTCTTCTGTATCTTCCAAACAGGTATTGCAAATCTAGATGATAATTGCCACAGATGACATTATCTTATTCTCAGCCTTCAACACTCATTTGTAACCCTGGTTCTGCTCTCTGCAGGAGTACGCCAGCTTCCCTAAACCCCCAAGCAGATGAGCAGAAACTGCTACAGAATTAGTTGGAAGCCTCCCACTCACAGAAAGATGTAAACATGTTGATGTGTTTTCAGAGTAAAATAATGTCTGAGATTGTAATGGTGCCAAGTGTACTTAAACCTCTGACAATCATCTGCAAACAATAGGAAAGTCATGCTATTTCATTTTAGTAATATATTGAGTAGCAAAAGAGAGCACTGGACTTCATCTTTTTATGAAGCAATTGTACTTTCCAGCTTCTGCTGCTGGAAGTTTAACTGAAGGATGATTCTCCAGTAATTTGTAATAGCTTGGGAGATATGGCTGCCACTTCGCCTCAGCTGGGAAGGGCCGCAGATGAATCATCAGCAGCTTCCCCAGATGAAAATAGCTGTATGTCTTTTAAATTTTAAATGGAGATCAACACTTTGTCATTGCAGTACATCACTCAGTGTAACATGTTGAATAATGCTCTGTGTTGAATAAGGCAGCATAACAGTATGATGCGCTGGAAAGATACAATGACAAATCTCTGACATAACGTGTGTCCTTGTTTGAACTGGTGTTTGCCTTTCCATAATAAAGACAGGCACATTCCCATGATGAAGGACATGGGATGGGTTTCCATTTATTTCTTAGCAGATGTATAAATCCAAAGGAGAAAGTTAATTAGGCTCCCTGTGTGCAAGGCAGTGGAGTACACTCTGATTGCTAATTATTTTAATACAGGTAAACAGCTATTGACAGTACGAGTAATTTTCCTCCTTCCACAGCTAAGAGGCTGCCAGGTATCAGTATAACAGCTCAGAGCAAATCTGAGGCAATCTAAACTATGTGTTTTAATCAATATGCAAATTGTTATTGTAAAATATATCAATGATATTTTACTCCAGCTGGCCCATCATTCCTCAGATATTGCAGGTGTTAGTTCAGATCTGGATGTTAGTCACTACTTGTCACCCTAATGGCCCATGTTTCTGGTGTTACTCTTCTTTATCTACACGTTCTCTACTTAGAGGATCTCTTACTCCGTATAGTTGCTCAGGCCAACATAGTTGAAACAAGCAAGGTGCAAAAACCCTCCAACTTCTGTGGCTGGAGAATCCCAACGGTTAACACTAGGTTAATCACAGCCTGTAACTTCTCCTGCTTGCTCCCGTTGCTCAAGCATCCTTGTTTGTCGGTATCAGCATGGGTAGGGAGTGCTTATCTCGGTGTTTTGTAAGACTGATGGTCAAAAGCACCTAACCGTATTTGTTTTCCTTTGGCATTGTCTCCCACAGAGACTGCTAGTTCTAGAGCTCTGAGCTTTTGAAGGGTCTTTTAGCTCATCTACCCCAGCAGCCATCTCACCTTGTATCGACTTTTTATTTTCAGTTTACTTGTTACCTTAACAATAATAAACCAAATCTTGCAGTTTCCTATACTACAGTCATTAAGGCATAATATAATTTAAAAGTTTCCAGTTCTTAATTTTTTTTAGTTAATATTTTAGATGTAGCAAGATCTCTTGTCTCATTTTCTCTTGTAATTGTATCAAAATACTGTACAGTATCTTCAACTTCCACAAGCAAGTTTCTTTTGCAGTTTAATCACTGTTTTGCACACTTCCTCTTTGGTGAGATTAGATATAACACAGTTATGAACGATAACCAAGGTTCTTTTCTATTTTACTTAGTTTTAAATGTTCCTTGGGAGTCCTTGCCATTTCTTATACCTTCAGTTATATTCAGCAGTGGAAAACAAAGAGGTCCTCCAGTATTCCTCCTTCCAGCTGGCATCAAAACAACATATCTCTAAACCATGACCAAAATGGTATGGTTTGGATCAACTCTGGATTAAGAAAGGCAAAAAATATGGTCTGCTTGCAGTAATTAATGTTTTTCCTCCTGCTAGAGATGTACAGCAACTGACACAAAGTAATTGATCATATTTTTCAGATCCAGAGACGTCCAAACTGCTTGGTAAAGTGAAGGATAAATATAAAACCCCTTCAGAAGAGGGTAAGAGGCAGAGAAATAAGCGAAGAATTAGTCTGAGAAGAAATACAGAATAAGAAGCCCAGAGGACAGAGGAAGATCGTCTCCATCAGCCTGAAAGCTCCTGCTTTATTGTGGATGGCTGTTCTGGGGCAGCGACCGCTGATGCTAGAGGCAGCAGCAGGGAAGTATCTCGATGAATTAACCTTTTGGCATCAACCGCTGGCCCTGAACACAGCAAAGTGGCTGGTCAAGGAAACTGTGTGAGATACCACCTTGGCTGTGGTTGGCACTGACCACTGACCTACTTCTAGTAAATTTGGTAAATTGATACATTTATTACCCAAACACTGTCTGTCTCAGACAATTAATCATTATTTGGGCCAGGTTCTGTTTGGGTCTCCTCTCATCCTCAGCATGATGGTCACTCACCCGCCACTTCGGTTAACCACTGCAGAAGGTGGTGGTGACTCCCTGCAGGGTTTGCTGAATGTCACTATGTCTACTTTTCCATTTGAACCGGCTGCTGGCTATGTTCAGGAGCATCTAGCACAACTTCTGGGCTTTGTAGTGAAAACAGATTTGAAACCATCAAAAAAAATCCCCTTAAAATAAATTTTCAGTAATATTAATGTGTTCTTGTGGGCCCCTGTTCTTCTGCAATCTTGAAACTGCACCTAAATTCATAGTAGACACAGAAGCTGGTTTTTCTTTACCTCTGAAATACCCAGAATGCTTTGTGCAGGAAAAAAATCAGTAAGAATAACATAATGAAAAGTTGCTGTTCTTTAGCTTAGTTTAGAGAGACCAATTCTGTTGGGGTCTATGGACGGTTATTTTTGTGCATTCATTGCTCACTGACCAGGATAATCAAATAGAATATTCCATTTGCTTCCTGCTGTTTAAGTGCCTAATTTAAAGCTAATTGAAGTCAATGGGCAGATATTCATAGACTTTAATGGATCAGCCGTAATCTTATGTCTACCCTTGTTGTGTAAGTTATTTTATTTATCCTAATTATTTTCATCTTCACCTGCATACATGCATATTTATTTATTTTACATGCATAATCATCATCTGTAAGTAGAAGTATTTTAAAGTAGTTATTAAATGATATTTCAAGACAGATATTTACATAGACCCGTGATATGATTAAAGCATATATATAGGTTTTAACATAGTATTACTTTGATATCCAGTATAATAGTTATCACTATAAAAACATATTTAAATTAAAAGCGTTTTTATTACTGCAGCTACATGGGAAGAACTGAAGCTATTAATGAGATTATACTAACAACCTATACATAGTTATGCCCTAATGACATAACTTTTCAGCTACTGTGAATAAAATTTACTCTGAACAAGAGCCAAAGTACTTGAGATCCTTTATCTCCTGTAAAAAATCCTTTAAAATATCTCAATAGTGTTTCCCAAGAGGAAAAAAACCCACAACCCACAAAAAACTCCACACAACCACAAAAATGCAAGCCTCTTGTCAAAAAAGACAGAACTGTTTCTCTATGTATTAAAATGTTTTCATTTCAAAACTGTTTTTCCTCCTACTTGTATCCACAGGTATCAACTTATTTCCATCTCATGGTTCTAAGGCAACCAGCCTTCTAATTTTTCAGCTTTTAATGAATCTTATCAAATTGAGATGGGAACTGAAATCAATATATTCTGTTAGGGTTGATATCTCTGAAGCAGGAAGAATTCTAGAAGTATAATGTGAAATAGGAAAACCAATGATATGCACTAATAATTCATATTCGCTTCTGTTTTCTCTGCTACCAACACTTTTGAGCATTTTTATAGTCCTCATGGTGCAGCAAATTCTAATGTCACCTCTTGTGAAGGTCGGAATCTTGCATGAAAAATTACAGTCTGCTTTGCTCAGAGGTTTCTTTTCTGATGCTTACCTTTTGAGGAACATCTTTATGTGCTACAAAAAGTTACTCTTACCGAATTTGTTGTGGTTTTGCTGCCAAGAATTTGATCTTGCATGCCTGGCACAAAGCAATCAAAAGACAAATGCTAAATCTGTAGTAGATGAGGCTCAGTGACACCGTTTCCTCCTGTAATGAAGCACAACACTGAACAATAAATCATTGATTTTCTTAATGTGACAGCTTTATAGAGTACCACATATCCTAATGGAAAGCCCGTGCTTGCAGATGTAGGCAGCAACGCAACATTTCCTTGTGATGAGTTGTAATAGCTGGGACAAAACACAATGCTGGTTAATTCTGTCATCGATTTCTGTTGGGGTAAAGACAGGTCAGCCACAAGTGTTTGGCAAAATCTTATTTTTTCTTGTTATATAATTTGTTCAGAATCCAAGCATATAATTACAATTCCATATACACAATATTTGGATACTTAATACTGCATTAAGCAAGTTACAGTTAGTGTTTCGATATAATTTAATCTTGCTATGTGTCAATATTTAGCTCCTAATTAATAGCATATTTACTTCTCTTCCATACATTGGTGTGCCAATTATGAGCTTAAACACCCTTCCCCAGTTCAATACTCACAGTGGAAGTTAAATACACTGAACTGAACTTGCCTGTGATGTGACTCCATCAAAGGCAATGAACTTACCTCAAGAATATGTTTGATCCACTGCATAATGCTAATACAATCTTAAGGTATTTGATGGATTATATTTTCCTTTTGTGATTGTTCTTGCTTCAATGGGTATTGCACATACCCAAGAAAAAGAGAAGTACATTAGAGGTACTGTAGTTGTAACCTCCAGATTGCCATACATGGATTATTTCCAGTTTATCTACATTTCAGGTTTATTTTTGCAAAAAATTTACAATTAAAGCAAACCCATCAAGTATTTTAAAAATTGAAATTGTGTCTGACACACTGGTTTTTGTTACACAATTTATTAATTAAGAGATTTAGCCAGTCATTTGTCAGCAATCATTTTGAGGAAGAATTTTCACAGACATACACTCAATTAAACTGTCTTTCGTCTCATTTCACCATTCTCTACTTAGCCCCTATTCTGTGCAGAATAACTTAATTATCTGGAGTCCGTAAAGAATTTATAAATATTCCATCCTATCTTTTTTTCTTGAAAGGATAGTAGACCTTTACTCTTACTGACTTTTGGCTTTTTAGTTTTAATGAAATTCCTCTGTATTTTCTTCCTATCTGTGTCTATATGTATATGCAACAATATTATAAGTATCTATTTTTAAGGCAGTATATTTAGCAAAAAAACCCCATCTTATATGATTTTTATACAGAATCATTTATTGTTATACATTATTATACACTCTTATATATTATTCTTATATTACAGTATTATGTTATTGTATTGCGTTTTCTAGGGGTTTGAAGTTTCTTCAGGCAAACAAACCACACCTGTAGTTGTCCGTTTCATATTATTTCATTGTTCTGCTGATATTTGACTGTGATAAACCATATTACCTCATTTAATTTAAATGAGGTAAGAAAGAGCTAAGAGAAGTGATAGATCCACCAGAGGACATTAAACACAGTGTTCTCCCTGCGGACTCACCAGCACTGCTGGCTGCTGCTGCCCACAACACATCTATCATAAAAAGACTTTCATAATGCAGTGTATATGCACGGGGTTTTGTGGCTGGGTCTTAACCCATCTGCTTCGCTCAGGACAGATTTCTTACAGAAGAACTTGCATTTCCTTGCAGCACAAGGACAGCTCTAATGGTTAGTCTGTGCCTTTGCTCCTCTGCTTTCTCTGCACACTTTATCAAATACTCTGTGAGTCAGGGAATACAAAGGGAAAAAATCACACCCACCCATGCAGCAAAATTATGGAGCAGATCACGACAGAGATCACGACTGTTCTACAACGGAGCTGGCACTTCAGACACCGTGACTCTTCTGTTCCCTGGTGTTTCTGTTTCTGAAAGGTTTCAGCAATTTTACCGAGTTTTCCACACACAAGGAAAGTAATAACAGAGTAGAATCAGAGAAAGTAATTCACAGAGTAGAAGGAAAAGAAATACATGTGATCTTCAACCAGTGAAAAGAAATGATGTAAACAGCAGCCGCATGCCTTTTAAAAGGCAACATTTATTTCACGGTACCTGATAAACCTAAACTGTATTACCAGGATAGAATTCAGTTGGATATAGGTTGAAGAGAATTCAGCTGAATCCCAAGTGAAAGAGAAGACCAAGTTATTTTTGGCAAAGAATTTTAAAATGTTAGTACTGTAATCGAATAACTATTTCTGTTAGGATTGAAGAAAGCTTGACCATAGAAGGAGATCCAAAGGAAGATGTATGATTTAAACACAAGCACACTAGTATAAAGTAAACATTATCATGGCAGAACTTTGCTTTTGATTTTCTAAAATAGTAATGGAAATGTTAGTGTGAGGATTGAGCTAATTCTCATTAAATCCAGAGCCAATGGTGACTTTGATAAGACTAAAATGGGTATGGAAGTGCAGCCCACCTTAGCTTACAGAGATTTCAGTTATTTCTCTTAATTTATGTCATGTTTAAAGTGTCTTACATAAGCAGAAACAAGATACCCTCGTCTCTCGTTGCCAGCGATAGCAGTCTGTCCAGTTCAGTGTACCACTCCGTGCATGCCCACAGTTCCCAGCAGATTTCTTTATCTGCCCTGATGGCTCCTCTGTGCTCAGTCAATGTTGCCTTGTTTCTAAGAGAAAACAATCGTCTTTATTTTGCATCGCAGATGTCTGGTTCCGCTCTAGTTAAGAGGGAAATATTTTCTTCTGAAAAAAAAGGCCTTCCTTATTCACAAATCCCCATATTTGTTTAATAACCTTTTCTTTTCTCCATGCTGTCTTCCAGCCTATCCCCTTTGGAGGCACGCAGAAAAAGTGGCATTCAGTAAAAGCCTATCACCACAAATTAACACACCTCAAATGCTAAATATCAAGAATCAGGCATGCTGTTAATTGCTGACAGTTAATCCACAAAGGAAAACAACTCACAAAAGTTCAGTCTAATCGTGAATACATTCAAGGAAATTATCATCTACTCATGATGATTCCATGTTGAGAAACAGACTCTGAACTCATCGAGTGAATTATTCACTGTGGATTTCTTGCAAGTGCTACAGCAGTCATACATTTCTCATGGCATGTCACTGAAAGAAATGCAATTGCATTTCCTTGCAAGTGCAAATGTAAATGCAAATACAATTGCAAATGCAAATGCAATTGCAAAAATGAGATCAGAATTAGCTGTCATTGTCATTAAAGTGCAATTGAGCACACTGACTTAAAAATAAACTGGTTGTCTACAGGCTAACATCAGAAAATGTACAGTAAAACTTCAGCCTGTGGCTAATGTTCATCTTCAATGAACAAGATTGCCTGAATAGTCCAGAATGCAGCTCCAAACTGCAGCTCTTCACTCACCTATTAATCACAGAGAAATAGGATCAATGGTTTTTCATTTCTCAGACTTTCCCAGAAGGTTTCCCTGCGACCAAAAGGATGTACTACGTTACCTTTTTTTTCCTCTCAAACTTTCAACAGTCAACTTGACACTGACTTCCTAGAAAGCTATCTATCAATATTAAGCCAAGCAGAAGTTAATATCTCTTTAGGAAACCCAACTACAAGTCTAAAGAAACAAGGCTTATTTTCAAACAAGCAAACTTCATCCTTGTGTTTTTAAGTTCAGAAAAAACAAATGCTTCTGGACCAAAACTTCTTGAGGGTTGGAGTAGTTGCTAAATATGTGGACAACCGCAAAGAACACTATGCAGGGTATTTTGAGGAAAACTCACTTTCTGGTACTATTTTCTACCAGGTACAGATTACTATGAGGTGCAGTGCTGCTGTTTTAGTTAAGACATAAAGGAGGTTTTCTAACCGTATATCTCCCATGTATCTTATACGACAAAAATATTGTTGCGGTGAAGTAAATATCCTCTATTCATTAATGCTACATAGCATGTCACTCAATTATAATCTATATGTCTTTTGTTTTTTAGTCTACCAATGCTGAGGAGCACTAGAGAGCTCACAAAATACATAGAGAAGAAGCACTCTTTCCCTAGTAGGTCTAATTCATCCTCTATTTCAGGAGGCGAGGCTGGGGTTAACGCTGCGCAGAAGCAGTTTTCTGAAAAGCAGTGTAATGCCCAGCCATTTCCACTAAGGCTTAAATTGTTGCTTGCCTTATTCCCAGAGGAAAACTAGGGTAATGTCTCTTGTTTGATGGAAGCCATTTTCCTCTGATTATTCACAGACATGAGTTGGGATCAAAAGTTAGTCCGATTTGAAAAAACCCTTCAAAACCCCTAAAAGCCATACTGACCCTCACTGGTTGCACTCAAAGACTTCAAAATACGTACATGTGAAATTTTTTTCAGTACTTCCTCCTGTTTGTTTACTTGTAACTTTTGAGCAAAACCCAAGTTCCGATCTGATGTATGGTTTTCCCAACTTATTTTCATTTCCACTGTCTACTTCATCAAGAACACAGGGCAGCATTAGTCCATTTTCTCTTGGTTATTTCTTCTAAAACAACAACATTAAATACAAGCATATAAAATAATCTTAATAAGTAATTAAAAATAACATGTTTCAACCTTTACCCCTACAATTTCTGTTTCTATGTCTGCACGTGACTGTAAAGTTAACTTGGGGAGAGGGAATATAGTCTTGTGCTTAGTTATAAATAAATTAAGATTTCATTAAAAATGCAGGATGATTTTTTAAGTATGCGTGATGAGAATATTTCCAGACCTTTGAGCTCAGGGTCTGGCACTTTTCTAGCTGGAAATACGGGGTTATTCTGGCACACTCCTCCTGGCCTCTCACTAACTGCTTTTTAAATAAGTTTCTTAGCACAGCCACTAAGGGCCTTTTCTGTCCCACTTACTCACCAGAAGAATTTCTTTGCCCATGTGGAATAGTCCCACTGGCTGTAATGGGCTGACCTGTCAGAATTGTAGTGAGAGTGAACAAGGGAGCAGGATCAGACCATTAATGTTCCCCATCTGCCTTACACATAAGTGTACACTTAACACTGAGAAAGTAAAGTAATCTTCATTTTCCTACCCTGGATTTTTTTTTTAAGGTACTTAGAAGTGCCTTCCCAGGCAATTTGGTTTATCAGAACAGTTTTTCTCTTCTTCCTAGAATTAATTAGTAGTTCAAACCCATTCTGGGACATTCCATTCCTTGGAATAGAGTTCAGTGTGGTTGGAAGCCAAAGACATTCCTCAGAAGGAAAACAGGTGGGAGCTGCCTGATGTACCTTAAACTGTACCTATAAGCCAATTGTCATTGTTAAATATCAGGATATAAACGGAAATAGATGCTTCCATAGGTAGAGCGTGGATCATGTCTCACCCTTCTTTGGCTTCAACATGGTCTGTATTGAAGGACTCCCATGTCTCCCCAGAATACGGGATGGAGCACTGTAACTATGATTCTAGGCATGGGAATTGTGCATGCAGAGGGTCCAATTTCATAGTATGTTTAGTATTCTATACTATGTTTTATATAAATTATAATACGTTACAATTTTACTTTATAGCAAATATAATACAATATTGGAGTCACTATAAGCTAGATATTTTACAGTAAGCATATATTTTATAATATAACAAATTTTATGCATAAGAAGTATATAAAATTCTGGTTATATATGAAATAACAGCCTGCCATACAAACATTCTTTAGTATCTCTGTCAGCCTTTTATCTATAAGAACCTGTATTTAGACAGTCTACATCAAATACAAGAAGTATATTAAGAAAGCAGAAGAAAATAAATCAGAGACCCTGTTAAAACAAAAGACAAAAGTGCTTATGGGCCTGTGGTGAAGGGAGAATTCTAGTTTCAAGGAGAAATGTACCATTCCCACTAGGAAAATTTTTCCCAGAATGTTCAAATTTATACTTCCATGATCACTTTTTTCATAGCCGTGTCTTGTTGAAGATGATCAGTAGATGAAGCAGAAATCTATGAAAAGAGAAACATTATTTTTCTGTGATTAAGGCATTAGCTAGAGACCAAGACAAAAGGTAGACCGCTGATGAGATGTATCACTCTGGAAATACTCTAGAGGCCGAAAAACACTAATTCTGTACTTCATTTTTGCCTGTTTAGTGTTGAACTTTTTCATTTTCTTATTTTTTCCCAGAATGTCTGATTTGTTCACCTCATTTTCAGTTTGAATAGAGTTAAATGTCATGACTGTTTGAATTTTTAAATTAATTTTCCATTCTACTTAACAAAGCAATCTAGATACTTAGAAATTTGAATGAATAGTTTTGTCTCAATGGGTTACTTACTAGGTAGTCCACTACCTATCATCTCTCATTCACTTGGCTGACTAATTACATATTCTTTTTTTACATTTATACTGTTCAATGATTTTTTTAATTTTTCATTTCTACAAATATAAATCTGATTACTGCCTTAAGCATTTTCCAGACTCTTTCCCAAACAGATTTACTTCAAAATATTTAACTAAGCTGTGTGTAGGTAGTTTTAACCATTTAGGCTAATATTGGCTGGTTATATTTTGAACATAGACAAGTTTTGTCTTTGATGAAAGTAGAGGATTCTTGCTATTAAAAAGTGCAACTTCAGTGGTGGCTGGAAGATGCAAAAAAGCATAGATGAGCTGAACTTCTCTATTGTGTTTTGTTGCTCTTTTTTGATTAGTGTTATCCTTGCAGGATAAAAAATGAAAGAGTGATAGCCTGAGTCATAATGCTGTTTAGCAGATAGAATCCACATGTGATTAAATAGCAACATTAAATTCTTAGGCTCATGTCATGACTCATAATTATTAGCAATCTAGTTAAAATAATTTGTTACTTAGAGCTAAAGGGTGAAGCCCAGACTTTTTCTGTTGCTTCATGCAGGGATGAATTTCTTCCTAAATGCGATTAAACTATAAATGACCTAGAATGTTTATTTTACAATGAATGCATTAAGGTAGTCATGTCAGTCATTGACTATTTTCATATGGCAGAATATGAAATCAAGTTCATTCTTATAATGTTCGATGCACAATGAGAAAATTGACATAGATGACAAAAGGTGATAAAACTGCAGAGGATTTAAGTTGTACTTAACCAGTAAAGTATGTAGTCTCTTAGAAGTTTATACTGAATCAGAAACACAGACAAACCGTGCATCTTGTTTTTTAGTGCTTTGAAACACTTACTTCAAATGAGAATTTTAAGAAAAAGAAAGCATTAAATTAGTTATAAAATTCTTACCTTTAATTTATGCAACTTTTATACACACTCTCTTCCATGTAGGCATTTATGTCGTTCTATTACACTTTCTCAAGCTTGTTCTCTCAGAAATCGTACTGAAAAATAACGCAAGAGTAAGAAAAGGATCAGACCAATTGTTCTGCTATGGGGGAATCTGAAGAGATTCTGAGTTTATGCAAAATTACAATCAAAAAATAGAAACAGAACTTTTGCATAGAACACAGATAACAATATCACTCTATTTCTTCCAACATTGTCGCTATTATTAAAACTAGTAATGCTAATCAGCTTCAAATTTGCATTAGAATGCCAGCATTCATTCCACATTTAATGTTGTTCCAAATTTTATTGTTACAGTTTGGCATCATTGGAACTTGCAACACACAGAGAATCTTATGAATGTTCTTTCAAGGTTTATTTGTCTGTAAATTCAGATGGTGCTTATGTAAACAAGATTATCAAGTATGGGAAGAATGGAACTGAAAAAATACCTTGCTTTTGCTGCTTTCAAATATATATAAACAGTGAACCGAGGTTTGTAAATAGCACTTAAACACAGCTGAAGAAGAAAAGATATTGTATAGTTTATAACATCAAGATATAGGGCAGCATTTACATTCTCACTTCTCTCTGCTGCTCTGACGGTGCAAAGTGACTGTAGACTTAATTGAACAATTAGGGGAAAATAATGAGACACTGTTCTGCCTGTTCAGGTCACATGAGCTGAGCAGTACCTGGTAGTCCGGTTTATGACAGCAGCACCTCTCAAAATCAGATAAATGACACCCACACAAAATCGTTTTATCTTCTTTAGTATGTACTAAAGATGTGTAATCTACACAGCACTAAAAATGCAGAATTACGTTGTTCAGCAAGAAAAAGCAAAGCTGGATTTCTCTGTAAATTAAGAAAGGGCTGAATCTATTTCTCTGTCTCACAAACACAGGCACCAGATTTGTTGAGGGGGACAAAGGGAAAAGCGCATTAAAACATCTCCTTTTTGTTGCTGAAAAGACATTTCAACACTTTATTTTAAAGTTCTTTGCAGAATCTACTTTTCTTTCAGCCAGGCACTGAATGCTTTGGAAAACCTCGCTAATTCAAGGAAAGAGTCAGGAGCGCTAGTTCTATTATAAATCCTTATCGTAATAAAGATCAGATTGACAGTCTCTTCTATCTAGTTTCTCTGGTTGAAACTGCAAAGGGTTCTTGAGCTGCTTCTTCTCATGATTAAATTTGTTTTCTGTCATACAATTACATTTTTTAAATTCTGCTCAGTAAAATATTTCTAACTCCATTACAATAAATTTAACCCAGTGTCACACCAACACATGATTCATATTAACAGATGCCGCTGCTGTTGCTGACTGCCTGTTGATTAGCTTTCAGCTGCAAATGGGGAAGCGGCTTGACTTTCTTTTCTTTACTTGAGAGTTGCATCCATCCCTGCGTTGTGAAAATAAAACTGCCAGAAAGCTACTGGAAAGAAAGATATTGCGCATAATCTGCTAAGCCTTGTCTCATTCCTGTTATCAGACAAGAGATTTGCTCTTTAGCCATCATTGATATGTTTGACATCTGTCACAGAAGCACAGTGTCCTTTTCCCCTTTCCTCCGTTAAAATCGCCATCACGAGCAGGCTCTGCTGACACTCAAGCTGTTATCCTGAAGACCCATTGACTTTTTAAAGATCTCTTAGGCTGCTCTTTTTTTTCTTATGAGCTGTTCCTACCAGAAACATACTTCTAACCGTGAGGAGAGATGAACTATGAGAAATACCCCAAATATACACAACAAACCACCTGACAAAATCTGCTGGTAGGAGTAAAAACCAAGAATAACATGACGGTGCCTGAGCACCTGCTCTGTGTAGTTAAGTGACAAGGATGACACTCACTCCCCTCCAGCATGTTCTTCATCTGACACTTTTCTTTGGAGAAGCCAGATGCTCAATTAAAAAAATACGATCTTTTATTAATAATCAACTAAATGTTTGCCTACTGTTTTGAATTGATATCCATTCTTCCTTCATCTCGTTTAGCCATTCCTACTGTCTGTTAATATGCAGAACTTCACTAGTTTCTAATTTTTCTTCGTTTAAAATGAAGTTGGTTTATGAATGTAGTCCACATATAAAGATAACTGGGGAAAAAAAAAATATCAGGCCATTTATGAACCCAAGAGTTTATCTTAGAAAAAATTTATGTGAGCAAAACACAATGTGAAGTAATTTGGTACTGAGGGTTTGCAGAAGTGCAGGCAAAGGACTTTTTGCTCTGTGGTTGCTGGGCGATGTTAAATTACCCCATGCACCTGAGAACAAAGGTGCACCAGAGACAAAGGCGGCCCTGGATTTCCATACCTTCCCTTCTCATCCACAGTTAGGTCTGCCTACATTTTCTGATCACAGGAAATCTTTCAGAGAAAGTCTTGCACTGCAATGGATCTATACAAACATTATCAGCCCCCAGGAGCAGACTGGCATTTCTTATTCACATGTTTCCATGTTCAGTGAGTCATTTTCAGAAGATTATTCCTGAAATTTCTTCATTTGTAGATTTTCATTCAAAGTGAAATTTTAAAATTTAGAATACAGTTTATAAATAAACTTCACTTAATTCTTTGACTACAAAGTTGCCACAAAGCAAGTCAAGTTAAAAAAACTCTAATAACTGATCTAAATTACACAGCTTTACATCAGCAAAAATATTTTTTTCCGTAATCTGACTGTTCAGATATTCTATTCCTTTGCTACAACCAAAAGAAAGGTAGCTCTTTAATTTCTCTAATGAGATAAAGCTTAGCAGGGAAAATGAATAAAAGGAATAAAGCAAAAAAACTGAATTAAAAATAATAAAAAACCCCTTTTCTCTTAAACCAAACCCTACTAGAAGCACAATTTTTCTTTCTACTGTTGTTAGACTAAGATATATCTAGAAAAATATGACTGTTTCATGAAAGAACTTTAGACTTTGATAGTAAATGAAAAAATGAAAGGTGTTCAATTTTGAAGGAGAGTGTTAGAAACTATTTTATCTTTTTACTTTTGCATAAGAATCCACCTATCAATGTTTAAAATGTTTTAAGCTAGTCTCACTGTGTCAAAGCTCAGCAAACACAGAACAGTGGGGTCTGATAATGCAATGCAATCCAGAGGTGGCATAAATAATAACACCATCATTTTCAAAAAAACTATTACCTTACTGTAGGACTTCAGACAATAACCACATATTCATCATGGATGAGACCTATACGAAGACCAAATCTCACATCTGCCTCCTAATGGCAATTCTATATAAACAATTTTCATCTATAGATTGAGGGAAGCCAATGAGCCCAAAAATCACTGGTGATCGATAACTTCCAATATCACTGATAATTTATAGCAGCATGAATTATCCTCTACAGTGGTCTGTTACAACAACATGACAGTCTTTCACTCCTGCAAATGCGTTATGTTTCTTCTTTCCTTATTCAGATCTAAGTCTTCTCTCACAGGTGGTGATCCGAAACATGGTACCAGCTGCCTGAACCAGGAAAGCCCAGTCCTTCCAAGTCTCCTCTTGAGCGTTGCAGTTCCATGCGTCTCCACTCTTTACAGTCACATTCACTTAATCCTTTTTCCTTCTTCCCAGCTTTCATAAAAGAGGAGAATGAAAGTGTTACAGAACACTATGTGCAGCAAGCATCTTCTAGCCCCAAATAACTCAGCAGGGATTTAGGATGATTTGCACAGTCATCCCCCAAAACCCAGGAAGCTGAAAATATTTTTTTTTTTTTTTTTTAATTCAACATTACCAGGTTCTTTTGACACAATGAGTTGTATTTTCAGTGCGTATAATTTCTTCTGAATACCCAAGTGTACATGTCAGTGTAGGAAGCAATATCCTACAGTGACTGTGGGTGATATTCTGTCTTCGTTTACTCCTGGTCATTCCCACTGGAGTTTAAGAGGTCTAAATTAAAGAAGAAAATATGTTATTTTTCCATTTAGAGGTTGTGTTGTGGCTTGAGTTTTTTTTCCCCAATTATTTTTATTACTGTAGTGGTTAGTCATATTATTGGTGAGCAGAGAGAGGGTGCAGGAACATGATAAGGTCTACGTGTACTTCAAACTATATAATAACCATTTACAATAACACTTTTATTCACTACCTACACTAACAATACTTACAGGCCTAAGGCCACTAGCACTGCTACAAGTTAAGGTAGTGACACCACTGACACTACTGAACACTGCTGAAGGTAAAGTTTCAGGTGGCCATTCCTGCAAAATGTCCATAGGTTGCTCTTGACAGATTCCCAGTTCCTGGGGCCAGAGATTGTTTTATCTTCTGCTTCCTTGCTGGTTCTTGCCCAGTCTGACAGTAAATCACAACAAGGATGCTGAGGTACGCTCAGTCTACAACACAGGCTCTTCCTCCCACTGCAGTGAGCACTCTCTGCCTCTACCACCTGACCAGACTTTAAATGAACTGGGGCATGACTTTTTGTAGCTCTAACTTTGAGACTTAGTAGCTGGTCAGAGAGACTGGACAATCTTCATCCATAAAGGGGATACTCTACTTCAGTATTGACTCACAGTTGTCCCTGCATGGTTTGCAAACCTAGACATCTTGAAGAGAGTTTTCTGCTTAGGCTGTATAAACACACACAAAATAAGATATTTTTAATTTCAGCTGAAGTTTTCTCATGTTTCCGAACGGGTCTGAGGAGAAGGAAGGTTCCCACAGCAGTTCAGGATGTGCTCCCTGACATCCACTTTCTCTGAAGCCAGTGTGCAGTTTCTCCTACTGGGATACAGAGTGGTCACTCTGTTCATGTTGTTTCAGTGCTGCTCACAAGATGAAATTTCTGATTTGCTCTCCTCCTATTATCCTGACAGAATAAGGGGTATGCAGACACCGTGAAAACAAGCTGCTCTCACAGATACCAAGAGCTAAACTCCATTAACCTACTTATAGCCAAAGTTTCATGCTACATATAGATGTATCTATTTAGTTCTAATCAGTTTTACAGGATGCTGGTCCTGCTGGAATGTATTTTGGGGGTGGTGATCCTGACCCATCAGTGGCTGGACCACCTGGTGGAAGTGAGGACCAGAGCCTCTTCACCTTAATCCGTCAGATGCATTTTCTCTCCAAGCCCTTCAGTATGCCAAAAAACTCACGGCATTCAACCAAAAATCTCTTCTTCATTCCTGTGCTGTCACTTCAGAGCTGTTCCTCTGCGGTCAGTTGGGATATTCCAGCTTTATTTTGGTAACACAGAGATGGGAATTTGTCGTAGCCTTTTTGTGAATTTATATCCCATGGTCGTGTAAACTAAATAGCCTGTTGTTTCTAGAGCCCCGTGTGTTGATTCCCCTCAGCAGTCAAGACGTGATATGTCAACACTTTCTGCCTATTACCTGTTCATTATTTATCTCTTAATGACCTTTCAGAAGTGTACAACATATAAATTTTCTTTTAAAGAAGGTTATTTTAAAAGTAAAGTATTAAATAAAAAGCAAAATTTAGATATTAGAAATTCTTACATTCCAATATTTGAGAAAAATAATAATAAATTAATTAGTGATACTGAAATTAATGAAAATTGTAAAAATATAAATGTAAATATAAATACTATTTATATTTATATAAGTATTTTTAATAA
>Ga0181612_129864_pt1 | contig 22715 bp, 15 predicted proteins | sample HoacroProtozoa21_FD_119630 | JGI IMG/M metagenome (GOLD analysis project Ga0181612, IMG submission 119630) | Hoatzin crop microbial communities from Cojedes, Venezuel. Combined Assembly of Gp0051906, Gp0051904, Gp0051908
CACCCGCAAGTCCTTCTCAGCAGGGCTGCTCTCCATCCCTTCATCCCCAGCCTGTATTGATACCGGGGGCTGCCTCGACCCAGGTGCAGGACCCTGCACTTGGCTTTGTTGAACCTCATGACGTTCGCACGTGCCTAATTCTCGAGCTTGTCCAGGTCCCTCTGAATGGCACCCCGTCCTTCTGGCGTGCTGACCACACCATACAGCTTGGTGTCATCCGCAAACTTGCTGAGGGTGCTCTTGATCTCTCTGTCTGTGTCCTTGATGAAAATATTAAACTGCACCAGTCCCAGTACAGACCCTGAGGGACACCACTTGTCACTGCTGTCCATTTGGACATCCAGTTGTTGACCACTACCCTCTGGCTGTGACCATCCAGCCAATTCCTTATCCACTGAACAGTCCACCCGTCAAATCCGTATCTCCCCAATTTAGAGAAGGATGTTTAAAGTCTTCTGCTAGGTTGAGCAATGAAAAATTCTTTCAGTTAAATCACCCGAATGCTGCCTGATTTTGCTTTGACATTGATGATGGCTTGACACCATCTGCACTATTTTAGGATACAAACAATGTAAAACATAGAAGTCGCCTCCAGGTCTGCAGGAGGGGTCAGGCGAAGCAGCTTCATCTCACCCATTGTTTGAGTCAGGCGAAAGTAGGAAACTGTCCTGCAGGGAAGCGTTGGGTACAGACCACAACAGAGATGGATAACAGCTTCCAGGCACCCCGTGTCCCCTGGGGCCACCACTCCAGCTCAGACAGACAGTCCTGGCTTCACAAATTTTGGATAAATCTTGGGAGTGCAGTATGCCTAGAAGCATGAGCAGGTTAGGAGAGCCAGCAAAGGCACTTGCCTTTCTCAAGATGTTTTTAAAGGCTGCTTAGGAAAGGGAGTGTATTTTTATTTGTTTACAATGAACAGTTCAGGGTTTTATTGCACTGTTGTCGTGCACAGCTGCAAGATGCAATTACAGTGAATTAGTGTGAGGTCTCATGCAAAGTGTAACACGTGCATGAGGAATGGAAAGAGAAACAAGAAAAAGTGCAATCAGCCAGAGTGTAGAAAACTGCTTTCTTCTGAGCAATAGCTTCTGCTGACAGCACCTCCAGGAAGCAAAACAGGTTACCATTGCATTCCTGCAAACAAGGACAAGAGGCTTTAACATTGACTCAGACCAAGAAGCAGTGCGAATCCCTCTCTGTATTCATGCAAGATGTGTGCAGGGGAAAATCCATGGTGGGATAAAGAAAATAAATATGCTCAGGGGAAATTATTGCTTTATTCACCAAACAACTCTGACTATGATGGCCCATGAGAGCACAGATACTGTTGAGATCTCCATTTATTGAGTGGGAATGAAGTGAGTGGGCACGGGAGGCCAGAGCAGATGAAAAGCATACATCTGGGAATGCTCCTAAATAGCAGGGTAGAGGACAAAACAGGCAGAGAAAATCAGGAATATTGCAGATTTTATTTTAAAATAATAAGAAAACAAAGATGCAACTGATAAAATAAAGCCTCAGTGGGACAGGCAAACAAGCAGAGGGAAGTGTTTAACCTCTGTTCTAATGCAACAATCCTTCTAAAGAAAACAGGGAAATACAATAGCAGCATTACCTGTTACAGCCCATGTTCCAGCTGTGCCAAGTTTCAGAGTTATGTCAGAGCTCGGATGCTGTGTGACATTCCAGATGCCAGTTCAGTGATACAATAGACCTCCCTTGGCTCCAGTTTCTGTGCTCCTCATTCTGGTCACTGCAGGCTGAAAGAAGATATCCTCGACGTGGGGAAGGTAACGCAGCTGTAACACAGAGGAAAAGTTGGGGAATAAATGACATCATTTTGGTTAAAGACGGGGCGCTTGCTTAGAAAAGGTGCTACCAGTCGTTTGCATGAAGTGTGAGACGGAGCCCTGGTAATACAGCTTTCCAGGATTCATTTACTGAAAGGAGCAGCAGAGAACTCTGTCGGCTGAAGACCGCAGGCCTCCAGGAAGGAAGAAGAGTCTCAGGTTAACCCGAGGTTTTGGAGATTTGGGTTTTAGCTATTTCCTTTACCAGACTCCATTTGTGACCATGGCTTTGTCACTTCGCTTACATTTCCAAGAAGCGCCTGAAGCTACACGTAACTGTCTGTAAACATCTCTTACTGTGTGGCTAGAAGACAAGTGCCCAGATATCTGCTAGGTATCTGCCTTTAATGCCAGGTGCAAAAATATCTTTACAAACCTGACCTTTTAACCAAGGTTTCTCACTTGTTTTCTTCATTCCTCGTAAATCCCAAGAGGTTGACACTGCTGCAGCAAATGGAGCAAACGCTGCACCCTCTTGTTCATATATGCCTACAGAATGGAGTTTGAACTAATTTTTTTCTCCAGGAAATACCCTACTGTGCTGAGCAGGCACAAACCTGACCAGCACACGTATGGATGTTTGGCACCAGTGTTTCAAAGACCTTGAAGGATGTGGGGCTATGGACAAAAGTCTCCATTTGTTGCAGGGATGTAGGAACCCTGCAGAGAATAAGTGGGGTTGGGATTGCATTGGCCAGGACTCCTTTGAACTGACCTTGTTCTGAAAGCTTTGTGCAGAACTACAGAATTTCTGTGCGAAAAAAAAGCAATGACTTTTTAAAAAGTAATTTGCCTTTAGGATTGAGAAGGAGAACGTCCAGACATAGGGTGAAACAGCTATCTCAGCGTCAGCCACCCCCGCAAAGCATTATTCTGGTATCTAACTGTGGTAGTTTCATGAGCAGCTACTCATTTTAGGCTGAATGTTCAATCCCCCTGCATACTATGGGCTGGGGGGGTCAGCTCGGACTGGGAGCAGTGGTTCTCCTTGACCTCCTAGACACAGAGAAGCTGCACTGCTCCTGCAACTCTCCCTGTTCCCCTGATAAAGAGCAGGGGCAACTGCTTCCCAGGGCCAACCCTCCTGGCATTATCGCCACACTAAACTCACTAAGAAAAACAACAGGAGGCTGGAGCAGAGGGACGGGTCCAGGCTACACAAACACGGATTCCAAAGAAGGAACAAAGGCGTACACAGGGTCCTAGATGCCAAAGATGGGCTTTGCCTCCTGCAGTTATTTTTTCCCTTTTGTTTCTGACTGCAGGAATACATTGTTCACTTCATTGTGAAGAGTTCCAGGCAGACATGACGAAAGGGACAAAACAGCTCAAGAAAAGAGACGTCCCGTGCAGCATTCATGAAATGCGCTGTTTGGAAACAAGGAACGAGCAAACAGGAAAGCACTTTAACCATTGAGAAGACGGGACCCCAGCATGTTCTTGGCACCGGCGGGAACAATGGGGTGATGTCACCAGCCAGAATTCCCCATGGTGGATGGAAGCCCAGCAAATAATCATAATTCTTGTCCTGGGACATTAGCAAAATTTTTCCACAGTTGGTCATACCCCACTGAGTCCCTGTTAAGGAAGTATAGGAAAGAGACATTGTCAAGTGAAGCTTCCTTTGGGAGATTCGCCATCCCCCCCCTCTACCCCCGGATCGACGCATCGGTTGTTATAAATCATTACTTTCTGCTGACTGTGAGGAATTTCAGTGGTAGTGCCAGGAGGCTGAGCTCAGAGCTGCCTGAAAAATATATTTCACCCACTGAAGAAGGGTGCACACAAGGGTCTGGATACTTGTAAGTGCAAAGGGGCAGAAGTCTCATTAGCTATCCAGTGTTTTGAGACTACACATCATCAATATGGAGCAGTTTAAAAGGTGCTGAGAATTGCAAGGACCTTAGGAGACACAGTCTTGCACAAACAGTAGTGTTTGGAGAGTTTTAACCAAGTTTAAGGCTACTAAATGACAGGAGTGATATGAGGGCATCCTCCAGATTCCAGACTCTCTTTCTTATTTTGGCTTAAAGTCAGCTGTGTGGAGAATGACTCGAAGTTCATTTGCAGCACCCAGGCATTTTCTGAAGCAGCTCTTGAATTCCCCTTTGGATCCTTTCTTTTGACAGGGACTAGTCCCATGGGACGACTGGGATAGCCAGGCAATCTTCACAGGGAGTGATGGTTTTCCATCATTTTTGGGCTATTACTGAAAATCCAGACTGCTCACACCTCTGCAAGATTTTCTCTGCACGACCCCAATCAGCTTCTCTGCAGAGCACACTAACCCTGGGCTGTCACTTTTATTTTGTTCTATGAAGGTTGCTGTTAGTATGATGGGGAGGTGGGACCGCTTGGCTGAGATGGACATTGAATTACTCTTTCTACAGCAGAAGGTGCTTCAATGAGTCTAAGCCAGTCGTGAAATGGCAACTCTAAAGAAAAGCAGTGTGAAGACATGAATGTGTGCATGGTTTACTGATAACAGATTTGTCTCTGTTCTATGTTTGTCTGTGGTTTCATTATCAATGTCTGAATATGCCATGAGGAGTTGTTTACTCTGCTCCTAGTTTCCAGTTCTTTGTGTGTTTTCCCCATCCTAGGAGTTTCCAGAGAAACCCAGCGCCCCTCATAGACATGGGGAGAGGTAGCCTGGCCCCAGGCGCTGGGACTGCCATCTGCAACTGCTAGGGCTGCCCTGCCTCCGTCTCCCCATATCACAGACAGAGGCTTCTCTGTTGCAGAGGCAGAAATCTCCCCAGGAAAGTGATGGGAGAAGATGGGGTCAGACAGGAAGGTGAAGACCATGCTCTGCAACCTGGGACTTGCTGGCTTCATCCTTTCCAGTGAAGTGGGAAGGGGGCAGCCGGCAGCAGCTGGGCTGGCTTTTGCATGGACCACCTCTCACACCCAACAGAGCCAGCATGGTTGTGGCATCACCCAGAAAGTGTCTGTCCCCATGGCAGTACTGACCCTTTGGGAGCATGCTGCCCTTTGCCTACCTTGAAAGTGCCTTGAGTCAGTCTGTTATAAGAAGGCTGGTATTAATTATACCAGCGAATGGCAGAAACAAATTATCTCAGACCTATACTGCGTGCAGAAGACACAAAGCCCTAGGCTTTGTTCTGTAGGGCATGGTAGCACTTTCCTGTCTGAGAACTTAAATTTACAGCAGCCACGAGTGACTATGAGACAGCAAAGGGAGAGCGCAGGCATCGAGTAAAATCATGCTCTCTTTCTGCAGTGCTTCTCCACTTTAACTACATGTCTCAAAAGTGATTTGAACAGGCCAAGTTTGGTATCTCTGGGGTTACAGCAATGATGGACTGCCTTGGGATATCTGTCAGGCAGAAGGAAGCCTCTGCAAAGCTGCAATTCAGGAAGCTGCTAATGAAAACTTAAGGGCAGTGAAAGGGAGGTGCGATTCTCAGGTGATTTTGGAGGGGGAAAAAGGAGTTTAATGTCTCAGGGACCTTTGAAACGTACTGAGCTGCCTGTCTGTACTCTAAGATGATTATCACACTGTTACACAATCGTAATTAATTATATAGCAGAGAAACTAGTCCTTTAGGAAAATAAAAGAGGGGAGGAGGAAAGATTTTGCCTCTAGGACACCAGTTCGAATTAAACCCAGGAAGACACTAGATAAGCTGGGGATATTGTGAATATGTGGATGTGTGATCAGCTTTGGAAGGGACGTTCAACTTCATGCATGAGGGCTCTCGTAATGTATTGGACCTGGATGAAACCTACAGCAGGAGCAGGCTGTACCTTATCTCTTACAGCAAGACTTGTCCATCTTCCTCTTCAGCATCTTCTGCTGGTTACTGCCACAGACCACAGACCCCATTGAGTCTGGTTTTACAGTTGTTATTTTGAAGTCAGAACAGATGTGCTCCTGATGACACCCTTCCATACTGCTGTGGGAGCTCTTGCAGAGAGAGGCACCGGTAAAAACCTGCAACTCTCCCACATCAAGAAATTTGCTGAATGTTTTCAGCATGATATTTTCCTTCTTCCAAAACTGTGAGGACTCCAAAGGCTATGAACTCATCCTATTCCTTCCTCACCATCTGGGAAGAAAAGCATGTTCACCCTTTTTCTATGGACCGAAAAGTTGCACCAAAGGAAAACATTTGCAGGTAAGAAAGTTTTTTTATAGAGTTAAACTGAATGACAGTTACAGATCTGTCCTGTGTGCCTGTCTGATTGCATACTTTGTATGCCCAAAGGGCAAGAAAAGAAAAGCAAGGTGTGTGTTTAGACAGCCCCATGGAGACATTCCTTGTATATTGGGTGTTCATTGGAACACTTTAATATGGATGTCTGCATTTACTCCACCCTGATGGTTGAACTCCTTCAGATTTCCAGAATGATGAGTGACCTGGAATTTATAATTACAATAGGTGTAATGCAATTAATCACCACCTCGGAGCTGTCTTCTATCGCTAACTGCTTTATGATACCAATCCTTTGCAGCAAGTGCATGAGAACAGCTTGTGTAACAGAACTATTTCCAGCTGAGACAAGTTCAGTGGGGTTCCTACCACCCGGACAGGCACGAATACCCCTTTCTGCAACAGCTGCTTTCTGCAACTGCCAAGGTGTTCCAGGCTGCAGACACAGCAATATTCAGCATCCAGGTCAGATAGGCAATGGGCCACACCAGCAGATGACATACATGCTTTAATTTCCTTTTAAGCAACTTATTTTTTTTCGGGAAGGGGTTTTTTTTCCTTCCCAGTTTTTTTTTTTTACTCTTTTTTTTTTTTTTTTGGGGGGGGGGATATTTGGTGTAGGTATTTCTATTCCTGAGGCTGCAAAGATCAGTCAGAGACAGAAATTCATACAGAGAATAAGGCAGAAGTCAAATATAGGTTGTAGAAACGCAAGGATATCAAAGAAAATGCAAGTCTATGCCCTTTAAACTTCAACACTCGTACACATGGTTAATTATTAATTATTGACATGGTTTATTGATGTATTGATGTATTGATTTGTGCCACCTAGAGGACAGATCCCATTGTTCTGATCAATGTACAAATCTATGGCAGTACCCGAAGAGTTTGCAAAGGTTTTCCAATGAGAAGTGCAGACGCTGGAACGCTGAAGAACTTGAACACTGAGAATATATCAGGTTTCCCTCCATATTATGGGTACCGTAAGAAATGAAGTCCCGAGCTTTTGAATTGGACAATTTGTTACATTCAGTAAAATTATTTCAACTCTCAGTACTGCAATTTGTTGCAAAAAAATTGAATTTGTTTAATTTTTCTTTACTTAGGGGCTCAAAAAAGTAATGGAAAAATTTTTTTTCAAAATGCAACGTTTTAATCAGACATGCAACTTTTTAAAATGCCTGTGTTTTAAAAGAAATCAGAAATACTTGATTTGAAAAAAAAATCAAAAGCATTTCCAGCAAACTAAGAAAGTCATAATTTCCATCCAGCTCACTTTGCAGTTTTGGTAGGAGATGAGAGACTCCAGTCTGCAGAAGCAGATCATTTAGGGAAGGAAACAACGGAAGTTTTACAAGAAAGTTTAATTAAAGTAGGAGTAATTAGGCACCGAGGAATCACAACATAAACTTGGCAAGGGATCAGTCTATGCTAGCAGTGTCTTTTTGCTGTATGTCTCTGCCCTTGGACAGAAGTAACCATAATTTCAGTTACAGGTTAACCAGCTTGCCATGAAACTTCGTTCCTACAGGCTGGTGTATGCTATAACTATCGGTATCTGAGTGCAAGACCAGAGGAATCAAAGCTGAGGGAAGCAACCCGATCTTCTGCTTCACTAGAAATTCTGCGATTTCCTATTCCAGCATAGAAAGGCATAAAACTATTAGGAATTTGGTATAAAAAAATAAAAATCCCATAAGCAATATTATCTCAGGTTGCAGAAATGTACTGTTCTGAGCAAACAGTTGCAATTGTTTGGTCTCTTAAGGAAATTTTTAGTACATTAAAGCAGAGGTTTTACTTTGAAAAACAAATTTAAACAGAATAGCAAAATAATCTAGTCCAATACTGTAGACATGAAATACTGCAAATCCATAACAATGCTTAATTTTGTTACCTTTGCCGCTAATTTGTTGGTTTCAGTACATTCAGGGTATTTGTAAAGGATGTTTAACAATACTGGCATTGTTTGTAATTCACCCACAGTAGTTGCATTTCTCATACTCATTTTGTCTCAATTTCCCAATACAAAAATGGCAGAGAAGAGAAGAAAGGAGAAAACCATGTCCTTTTTCTTGCCACTGGCTGTTTTGTCTATTTTACAAACTGCTTGGCTGTCTGTGATGGGTCTGAGGTCTCTGACAACAGCTCAGAGCCCAGGTCTCCAGCGGGAGCTGCTGAGCAGGGAGCATAGTGTTGCCGTCAAGTGGTTTTGCTCTGAAGGCCGCCGTTAGTTATGTCTGACATCTCCTGGGTGCCACAAACCATCTCCTTTGTTACTGGAGATAATAGAAAGTCAAGGAGAAAACAAGGCAGATGAGTAGCGGAGGAGGTGAGAGGAGTCGGCTCCCCTGGAGCTGTTACTATTTATGCCTCAGGGATTCCTCAAAATAGCCTCACTGTGTTTATAGGGTGGTTTTCCCTAGCATGAATCATGTGGAGATGCACATTCCTCCTGCTCAGCATTGCCCGCAGATCATGGGGTCTCACCAGCTGATGGAGGAGCTCAGTCCTGGGTGGTGGCTACCAAAGAGAGGGTTTCATGGTGCCGTGAGGAAGGACACCCAAAAACGTTCATAGCCACTTCTAGGAAAACTTCTCTCTTTGACCACTGAGGCTGCATCATGCTGCCAGTTGGGAGTAAGTCCAAACCTGCCACCTACCTTGAGTGATCTGCTGTCCACTTATGGTCCAGCTGATACCGTGTGCAGAAGCTCATCCAATGGGGAAAGCTCAGCCACAAACATAGGCATCAGTTCTCACCAATGCAGTCTGCAGTGATAAGCCAAGGGATGGCTGAGTGGGCTAGTCCCAGCCTGCCCAGGTGGCCCAGGGGTGCTTTTTGCATCTGATCAGGATAGATACTTAGAATCCAAATGCAGCTTGGAGTGCTGGATTCAGGGAACAGCCTACTTAAATCCCATCTTCACCTCCAAGTACGGACATAGCCTAAGGAGGTGTCAGGAAATTCAGTGGTCCTTGGGGCTTTTACCAAGGAAAGGTCTGGATGCTTTCACTGAAAACCAAACAACAAGACAGCAAACTGTCCTGAGCCATATCTCCACCCAGTCCTTCCGTAATCCCCAGTAACCTCTGCTGAGCTCTCCTCTGCTTGGCCGTGGCTGCGCTCCCTCCACGCTCCCTCTGCAGCTGCCTGCCACACCAGGGACTCAGCCAGCCTCATCCTTCCACCACTGCTCTCGCTTGCCCTCTCCGAGCAGCATCTCTGCCTCCTGCATGGCCCCAAGTCAATCCCTCTCACCACTTCCTCCAGCAGGCTTGAATTTACCTTGTCTCAGCCCTAAGTCTAAGCCCAGATGTGCTTCTCACTGCCCTCCCACAGACCCAAATTTCCATGCCCCATCATTTCCCTCCCTGCAATAATCCTCATCTGTCTGCTACAGAAGTTGCTAAGCTTGCTAAATTGATGTGCTGCAAATGCACTGGAAAACTGAGTTCAGTCTGATTTTCCTGCTGCAAGCTTCATCCAGGGCCCTGGGAAATGCCAAAACACAGATTTTAAGATTTTTGGCATTCTCCTGCCATCATGGCAAGATGAAGCTGCTTTAGGAACATGAATTTTCAGAGGTGCTTTTGTCTCAGATGGTAAATCCATAAAGTGCTGCCATGTGTAAGGGGGAGTCAGGACTTGGAGTAAGACACAGTCTGAGCAGAGAGCTCCCTAAATTCTTGGGAAATACAAAGAAGACACTTAGGCGGCCAGGAGGAGTATGAACTGAGAATGTTCCCCAGAAGTTCAGTATAAGAACAGGTCAGGTGTTTCCCATGGTAAACGAGGTCCTGGAAGAAAAATGTCTCTCCCTCTCTTTTCACTCTATCCAGTAGCCCACTCACCAAGCTTCTACTTTAGCCAGTATTTAATTAGTTGTACAAAATACAAGGAAAGATATGAAAATCCCATCCCAGATAACCTCACTGTCTGTTACCAAGAGGGCTCTGTGTTTAATAGCCACAGCACAAAATAGGTAAAGTTATTCATATTTGGCCTCTCCCACAGGCCAGGAAAGTGCTGTAACCACTGGGCTTGGAGTCTACTAGTACACACACATGTCTGAGGGCCCGTCTCTTCTGTCTTTTGTGTGGGTTTGGCAAGCTCTGCACATGCCTAATGGATCAGGTCTTGCCAAAAAAACAGAAAGTGGGGAACGCCTAGTTTAAGAGTCTCTCCAGGGCTTGTGCACAAGCAGCTCACCATGTCCAAAGAGCTAAATCCAGAGGGGATTAAGTGCTCAAACCTAGCATGTAGGCATCCTTGAGAAACCTAAAACCTGAGCTGCCACCTAACACTGTAGGTGCTTTAGGTTCCTAGGTGCTGACGTTCCTCCAAAAGAGTGCACACAGAGCTGTCCACACCCCAGACCTTTTGACACTCGTATTTCTGCCGCTGCATGGCACACATCCTACACGAGGTACGTGCACATCCCCATGGCATAAACATTCTCCACCACGCTACGACTGTTCTCCTCTTTCCTAAAACAACAGACTTGTCCCCGTCGTTTTATGACATTTTGGAAAGGAATTCAGCAGTACATTGAAGGACACAGAGCAGGGACAAACACTGATAACATTGGCAAACTGGCAAACAGAGTGGGTGTTTGATAGCTCCCCAAATACAGACTTCCACCCTCTGCTTAATGATAGGAAAAGTGTAGACAGGATATCCCTGCAGGGTGTCTCTTCAGGAGAGTTGCTGGCAAAATGCGTGTTTCTCTATACACGGTGAGCAAAGGTGCTTTGAGCCAGAAGGATTTTTTTATTGTGTAGGAGAACAAAACAAGAAAGAACAAAAGTGGTTTTCATGAGAGAAGCGTGTGAGTGTGTATGTGCATGCGTGCTCCCTCTGTAATGATCTGCAATGAAGTGAACATATGTTGGCTGGCTGTGTCTCTAAATTGAAATCTAACGTTGCTGTAGACACTAACGGTCATAACACATAAGAGCTCTATGCTCAAGAGCATCCATTTGCTTCCAAATTCCTTAAGAAATTCTTTAGCTTTCAGTAGAAGTAGAAGGCTAGTGTTCGCAGGCGTAACCCAAGGTTGGTTTGTTGTGGGGACACACTGGTCCCCACAGGGTCAGAGATGGTAAGAGAAGTGAGGGAAGTACGAGAAAACACAGGCAGACGCTTAGAGTGAAGCTGGTGTTTGTAGAAGGCCGTGCATGGTTGGGCAGTAAATTGAAGGTAACTGCGTGTTACCACTCCTTAGAATTGATTTCTGGAGAAAAGATGGGGACACCTTCCCCTCTTTAGTTTCACCAGTGTGTGAGGGTGTTGAAATTAAAGCCAAGGCCTTCCATTGGAATGGCATGTGCAGGACAGCTTGTTCCTTGAGTCTCCTAAAGCTGTGAAAGGAAGGAGAAAATCTGAGTACAGAGACGAGCGATGATCACTGATCTTCAGAATTCAAGACTTATTCAAGAGCCTAAGTCAAAGAGGGCCCAAGAGTCTGGACAAGATGACTCTGCCCAAAAGACTATCCACAGCATCAAAATGACTGAAGAGTATGGCTGACATTGGTATGAGTGTCCAGAGGGACTTGCCTTAGGAGGAAGTCTGTCATTGCACTCCAAACCCATGTTCCTCAAAAGTACTGGACACCCAAGAATCAAAGCGTTTGAAGTTGCCTGTTGCCTTTGAAGGTTTTTCCATTGGGCAAAGTTCAACAGTTCAGAAAAGTCTTTCCAAACTCAGTGCTGATCTGACTTGGTACGAAAAATACAGGTCAACTTTTCCTCTCACTGATAGCACTGCAACTTCCAGCGCAGCTCTGGGTGCTCTCACCACGCTCTCAGTAGGACCTAATGCTCTTGCCTGTGCATAGCAAGAGAGAAAGGAGTCTATCAGGAATAGGTTTTGGACCTGCTGTGAATGTTTTCCCCAATAAGTTATGAGCCAAGAGAGGGGCTGTTTAGTGCTTTGGAGGCTCAGCTCTGGCTCAGTCATCCTCTGCCCTGCTTTTGCAGTAGTTCAAATCACCATGTTTTTAGGCTCAAACTTGTGTAATTCAGTGCCAGCAAGCCAGACTGCTTTGCACAGCTAATTGCACGCAGCAGCAGATGCCTCATTGTGCTATGGTTGTCTAGACATGATACAGCAAAGCCTTGGTCTAGCTATGTCAGAGGGATGAGCAGTAATACTAGGAGGATGATCTGCCCTAGGTTAATGGCATAATGAGAGGTGTGAAAATTATGAGTTGTGGCAGCCCTGGGAGGCTTCTTATTTATCTATGTGGTGACAGATGCCACCTAAGGAAGGGATATATATGCTACAGATAGATGATGTAACACATATCTTATTTAACATTAGGCACTTTCCACAATAACTATTCAGATGACAGTTCATGGAGAGCACACATTCCTGCAGGCAGAGAAGCTGCAACCAGGAGCGTACCCCACCCAGCTCTGCAAAACAACCCTAAGGCACAAACCTACACAGGCACAAGGGCTTGCCTGAGAAGGGCATGTTGCACCCAGCCCTGCGTTGTTTCTTGGTGCTTTCTGTCCTGCGTTATTCCAAAGGTGACTGCAACCAGAAGCCAGGGGCACAAAGTCACTGTTGGAAATAGTTCCTCCAGGGCCATGTCACAGTGAAAGTAGACTACATACATGGTGAAGAAGGCAAGATGTTCTAGGGGAGCATAAAGGTGTTCCCCCTGCCAAATCAAGGGTTGAGAATGACTCTCTCCCTGAGATCATTTGTCTCAACTTCTGCAGTCATGGAGATGTTACTCTGTTATCTGCGGTGTCACCATCATTTTACACCACTGTCTTCTGGATCTAGTCATGAGCATCAGGTGTAATTAGAAGCACTTCAGCTTCTCTAACATGCTACTCTGTGAAAGCAGAACAAGAGCTCAGGCCGAGGTACAGCATTGTTTCGTGGGATGCTGGCTCACCTCAGAAATGCCTCAGCACCAGCCATAAAAGTACAACTGCAAATCTTATGAAAGTCTTCCTCCAAAGCTCAGGCTCTGGATTCATGTGATGCTGTGAGAATGTCACCTTACATGGGTTGAAAAGAGATTTCTTAGTCTGTGTAGCTCTAAGGTAGAACTGGAAAACAAATCCTAACTCAGAAAAACCTGATTACACGGAGGAGCTTCCTCCATGATTTTAGAGAAGGGGCTGGGAATGCAGCTTGAAGATGATGTCCAGAATTTCTTCCGGAGGAGCACCTGTGGCTGCTGCAGTGATGCTACCTAGGAATCACCACTGCAGATAACTCACTCTGTATATTACGAAGCAGGGGTGGTTCATGACCTGTTAGGCATGAATATCTCCCCAGCTTGCAGCCCCACTGCCATGCTGCTGTGATACCTTCTGCTTGTCTTAATATCGTCTAGAAACCGGCCGTCATGCAGAAGATCTTGAGCAGCCAACTACACAGTATCACTGTTCCAATGTGATGCTTTGCAGCACGTAGGGATGAGAAGGGGCATGGGATGTTTTCATAGTGCCACGTTCCTCAACTGTCAAGAAGTAAATACCTCCATGTGGTCAATCAAAAAAAAAATTTATTTTAATCCACTGAGATGCCAGCTTAGTTTGGCCTTGACACAAGTGCTGAGAAAGGATAAAAGCTTCTGGGAGGACAGGCCAGATGGGAGGATTATCTCCATTGTTTTGGGAAAGGCTCTGACTTTACAAACATTCACTCACAGAAATGAACAAAAACATCTTTTGCGGTAAGTGCTGCCTGCACTGAGCCTTCTCTCCAGCTCGCTGATATGCAAATCTCACCACACGCAGCTGGGCTGGAGCTTTGCAGTTGGCAACCTTTCTGTACCAATTTTGGTAATAGCTTTCTACGTGACTCGGGTATGACTAAGCAGAAAGGAATTAGTGGGGACTCTTTGTTCTTGAAGCTCAGCCGAAATACTAACGTGCTGGCCTGACAAAAGCCGGCTCTTCGCATAGAGAAAATAAAGAGGTCTGGAAGGTTAATGAGTGACATAATCAGCTCTCTGGGAAATGTGCACGGGCAAGGAATGAAAACAATGTGCAACTGAGATAATTGATTACCCACAGTGTTGCACTCACCTGTGGCGGCATGGATTCTCCAGCACACTGACTGAAGATGGCTCACTGGGGCCCAGCGTTGAGGCAAAGCCTGCGAAGGGCATGGCTGGGATCCTCCGCACCTCTGTCTTGCTCAGAGGAAGAGGAAGGCTGGCTCCGAATGTGGGCTTTTGCAAACAGGCTCTTGAGGTGCAAAGTCTGCAGGTAGGCAAGGTGTGCAGGACGAGCAGGGAACGCTATACCATTTTCACACCCTACTTTTAACCCAGGTTGTAGTCTGCTGTTAGGGATGGAAGAGATGCGAATTCCCCTTCTGGTCACCAAGTGCTTAAGTGAGTCTTTGAAGCTCTGAGTTACTTCCTAAAGTTGGAAAATAGCTCTTCACAATGTCCTATCCAAAAGCAGCTCTTGTTCTATATTAGAAATAAATAGTGCTAGGGCAGAATTGTGCCTGTGGGAAAAGGAATTTCCCTGCAGCCTTCCCGCATCCCTATGGTCAGTGAGCTGCAAGAGTTGAAATACACTCTTCATTTCCCCAGTGGTTGTCTCTAAGCAGTCTTCAACCCCTCAGCTCCATGGCAGGAGCCAAGCACCTAAATGTTTGAGGTTACAGCATGCAGTGGTCACAGCAATCCCATCACAGCAATCCCATCAATGCCCTGCCTATGCCAGAGCCTGGAATACCCCTGTGGGGTGACAAGGAGGTAAAAGGAAGATGACCTGGCACCACTGTATGCTGTGGAATGTTGGGTTATAGCATGGTGCTGTCAAACAAGTCATGGAAATTAACTTGCAGCAGGTTTGACTAATTATATCTGTGTCATCTATCTGACATAATGCTGCTTTTGCTGACCAGATGAATGACTGATACATGTGCAAAGCTTCCACCTACCTGCTAAGTGAGGATGTGAATGCCTGTGCATCACTCACGAGAGGTCTGCTGAGCATAGGAAAATAGGCTGTGCTGGGCTCTGACCTCCTGGACAAGGTCCTTTTGATGATGAACCAAACTCTCTGCTTGCTTCAGTCAGGCAGCCACGTTGCACATGAAGCCTCCCATGACAGGCCGTGGACACTACCAAAGATCAAGAGGTCTGTGGAAATTATTTTAGCCTAAATACTTCAAATAGAAAGTGAATGCACAGTCAGGAACAACACCTGCTCAAAGGCCAGGATGATCTTAACCGATTGCAGAAGACACAGGCCTGTGACTGCATGAAGGACTCGCCTCTGCTGCCTTGCAATGGGCAGCACTCAAGGACGTGAAGAGTCATGTCCCTACAGCAATGAGTGCCCAGGAGGCTGGAAGGCAGGACACTATTGTTAGCACCCTGACTTTAAGGTTTTGTTTGCTGTTCTCACAAAGAATGAGTAACAGATCAGGCCTGTTTCCTATATTAACCACTTATGGCTGTTTCCCCAAAGCCTGTTCTCTGCAGCCCCTGTAAAATGAGCTTCCAGGTCTGGGAATGTACATATGTGGGTTTCATTCACAATTATCTCTACTGACATCAGTAAAGATTGCCCAGGAAATCAGAGCACTGAGTTTCCCCTCTCTGGTCTGCCACAGTGCTGCTGGAGAGTGGCTCAGCTTCCCAGCTTCAAAGATCGGAAGGTAGCACTGCCCTTTCCCACAGGTTGCAAGGATGAGTGGTGGGGACATCAAATGGAAATGTAACCACAATAGAGATGGGCACTGACCTGTGCATCCTTATGGGGTTTGTATCTGCTGTCTACTTTGAGCTTTCATAATTAATTTTTGTGACCAGTGTTAGTGTCATCAGGGACATTAGGATGCTCATGCTCCTGGAAGCCATTTGTGAATGCACTTCTATTCACACAGCCTGGAATAGCCAAAACCATCCTCCTCCCAGTGCATTTTCTCATACATGGCTGCCAACGAACATTTCTACTTCTGGTAGTGGCTTCAGCTCCTTGGTAGATGGTTCATTTATGTGAAAATGTGTGCAAGAGTCTTACCCCGTGTCCTGGGAGATGAGGATCTGCAGCACAAAAGCAGCGTAACCTGCAATAAACTTTTCATACACAGCAGAAGTTTAGCGGAGGGGGGAAGGGAGTGGTGACCTCCATTGCCTTTTATTGGTGTTGGAGGGGACCATTTTAATCATCATTGTCCAGCTTTAGCTTTGAAAAGGGTGACAAATCTCAACCTGATTCTTATTCTCATTCAGCACTTTTTCCCTATTTTGATAAGGATAAGGCAAATTGCAGAGAACACCTTTGCTGTTTGCTTTTGCTGTGCGTGTTATACCTTGGTAAGCAGGTTTCCAGGCCCAGATGTCCTGTGCCCTCCTGTGCTCTCAGTCCAGCAGCAATTACCATTATTAATGCATCGAAATGTGAAGGTCAGTTAGGTTGGGCATTATCCTCTTTAGCATGAGATAAGACAACTATATCTGCCAAGTCCCTGCGTAGGACTCTATGTGCCTCTGAAAGACTTTCCTCTGACCTGCCTCCACCCTCCACATCTCCCGCACACCACTCCAGCAAAGGCTGACTATCTTGGACATAGACATCTGATTTTCAAAAATACATGCTCAGGCAAATAATCCCATACCCAATAATTCTCCAGGCTGGGAAGAAGAGCATTTCTGGGCTTGTGCTCCTCCCGTGTCACAAGCAGCCTCTATGGACATGTCAGATTTTCTCCTTCCAACAATCACCCCAACATGAAAGCCATAAAATTGCTATTCCTGTCTCACATGGGCACCGTGTGAGGGCTTTCCGGGCCACTTGAATGCAAAACGTGAGATATGAATCAGCCGTGCTGCCTTGAGACACCATTTCTCTTCAGCTCATTGAATTATAGTAGGGGGGAATTCCTTGGAGGCTGATAAATGGGCTCTGCCTGTGTCCAAGCCTCATTAACACCTGGGGTCATGAGAATCTCAGAACAGCAGCTATAGCTGAAGAAATCTCAGAAAGATAAATATCAGTCCCCAGGGGATGCCCAAAGGAGCCAGAAGCCCACTGGGAGTCTCATAAATGCATGTCCGATGTTTTCTTTGCTCCTATTTGCAGCCTGCTGTTGGGACAGCCATCGTGCCCTGGAATGTGGTCATACTTTGTTCATCAAGCAAGCCGCCTTGCCAAGATACTGATCGGCACACTGCTCTCCTCAATCTGGTCAGTCAGGTGTGGAAGTGTGAAGGACCAGGCAGGAGGGAAAAAATGCATGCTGCAACTGAAAACCCAAATCATCTGTCACAATCTGGGAAATGTATTGGCAAAGGGTCAGAGAAAACAATGTTCAACCCAGTGGCCTCTCCCATGGCTCCTTGGAGTGGCTCCAGCCTCACACCTTTGTTAGGCTCTGGACGGATTTCAGTTTTGTCTCTGTCAACACTTCCTTCTCTCCAGCATTGCCCTCATCACCTCAATCGATCACCATCAGCGTCTCTTCTCACCTGTACAGGGCCTGGCACTGTAACCACTCCCTAAATCAGCACCTCGGAGAAGTTACGGCCATGTCTGTAAGCAAGGTAGAGGTCTTTTAAAGGGATGAGTGTTGCAGGGCAGGGTTGACTTGGCATCCCTTAGCATCCACAGATGAAGACAGAGTGGCTCCATTGGAGTCACACGATGTAGCACAGCCATGGACCACTGGGGAAAACAGCAGAGCAGAAAAGTCTTCAGCCTCCTACACACACAGCAGACTGCACCCACATCCTCCACTCCAGCTAGCCTGGGCAGCTGCCTTTCAGGAGGCTAAACCATGGCTTGTCTTGTGGTTGGACTGCATCGTCTTGCCTTGTCTTTCCATGTAGGTGTTGGAAAACAAGCTCTGCTTGGAGTAGACTAACCATCACGGACTCAAGGAGAGCTTAATGGCATCTGCCATATGCCCAGCCTAGCAAGCACAGCTCTCACTCACCTGTGGTGTTGATGCACAAAATGAAAGCTATGACACAGATGCTAACAAGATTTAACATAGGGAATATCGTAGCTGACCTGTCTAGATTACTCCGGCAACCTTCCTGCAGTATCTGTGTGTCTGAGGGGCAGTGGTGGATCTATCTTTGCATACCTGTGAAGGAGAGCAGGCCCAATACCCTCATTTCATAGTTGAGGAGCAAAGGCATGACAAGAAATCATCCAGATCCACGTAAATAGGCACCAAACTCCTATTGAAGCACATAGTTCCTCACTGAAACCAACAGGCAGTTCTGCATAGAAACCAAGGCACCCCATGTCCTGCAGATTCCCCACGTCCGAGTGGTGATGGGTTCCTTATGGGAGGTATCCGCCTTTCCATCAACAATCCAGTAGGGAAAGTCAGGTGCTTTCTTCCACGGAGGATGCAGTCAGAGAGCGTTTGGGGTAGCAGCCCCATATCAAGAGCATTTCCCCAGGAAGGGTCCTTCTCTGCCTCAGCAGGCCACGCTTTCCCAGCAGAGGGGCCTTTCCCCATCTGCACTCACCCTGGTGTTGCTGAGCTGCTGGGAACTCAACGGAAAGTGTTGGGGCAGGAGGAGAGGGCTCTGGCTGCCCTGTGACAGCACTTCTCTGCATGGGGTCACAGCTAGATCAAATCCCAGCTCCACCAAATATCTGGTGGAAAAAAAAATCAGGCAGCAGGGATGCAGCAGCAGGTCTGTTCTCCCTGAGTGTGTGACCGGAGAGATGCCGATGTGAGAAGTGGCCAGCACCCACTCTGCTGCCCACCATCTTCAAACATCAGCGAAGCTGCCTCCCAGCTGATGAAGCCAACTGCCATTTCCAGTAGCATCCTTATATTCTCAGTGGAGAGGTGGACACTTCTGGAATCACTTAGGCAATACACAGTCCACAGAGAGAGGAATACCAAAATAAGACTGTTTTTCTCATTTTCTGCAGATTCTCCAAGACAGTGGCCTCTCCTCTGACTGACGCGGTTACTCTAGGCCATCTATCTCTCCTAATCATCCCTGAGGCAAGTCAAGTAAAATTTCCAGAGGGTAGCACTTGAATTAGACACCTTAATTCGGCAAACTGAGTACAGCTCCAAGTAACTTTGCAGATCAGATGCTGTGTGACTTGTCCAAAAATCACCAGGGCATGCAAGACCAAAGCTGATCACAGCTCCAGTATTCATTGTCTTCATATTGGGCACAGGACCAGGAGATCTCTCACATTTGTCTCCTTATTGCCTTGCAGTGGCTGCAAGCATCCTGCTATCAGGATGGACCTGTTGTTCTTATGTCACCAGGTTTAATTCCAGCCCTGTTCTTAAGAATCAAAAATTATTCACATCTGACTGCTGATTCATAATCAGGGCATCTCCTCTCGGTTTGCCTGTCGCCATTGCAGTGCACGTTGTGGCTGTCACAGGCTGGCCACACACTCAGCTGAGCTCTGCTGCCCCAGTCAAAGCCGCCACAAAGAGCCTGAGAAAAGACATCGGCAGAAAGATGCCAAACCTTTGTCACGCCTGACGTAACAGCCAGCCTGAGCCTTGCACTGACATTTCCAGAGGTCCCGTGGAGGACGGTGTATGGGTAAAGCCCAGGTGGGGCTATTTATTCTTAAATCGCTCTGTCTCAAACATTCATTTACTACCAATCCACTGCAGAAAGAGATTATACCATATTTATTACTTATACAGCAGTTAAAATACTGCCACTCAGAAAATATCCAAATGCTTAAAACCTGTCCCCTTTTTTGACATCAGCAAAACATTTGAGCATTTAGTTAATGTGCCGGTTGTTGCTGGGGTTATGTCACTGCTAGTCACCTGTGGAGTCTGACCAGCAAAGGGAGCTCCAAAATCAAAGGTAAATTACCTTTTCCCATGCCAGCTTCTGGCTGCACCAGAGGATCTGAGGGTCTCAATAATGGGTTGGAGGGACAGAGAGGCCAGATGCCAATTTGAGCAAGACTAGTGTGACCTTGGTTCAGCAGTTCACCTGGAGGTAACCGAGCTGTGAATCCGGCCCTCGACGTGCGCGACATCGGGTAGTGGAGGCTGCGCTAGAGGCTGTGGCTGAGGGTGACTGACTCAGATGGCAGCAGGTTGGCAGTCCTTCAAAGAGGCTTTCTTTGTCTTCTTTGTGGGAGGTGTAAATGAATTGAATGGAGACGCTGAAGGCTTTCCCGTGCCAGTTGTTAGCAATCTCACTTCTATATATAGCTTCTGCCTAGCTTACTCTGGGTGAGCAAGCAGAGTGGCATGTGAGTTATCGCTCTTGTCACGTTCGCCTCTCTTGATTACATGCATTTTGTTTTCTTGCTCTGTCGTGGTGATGTAAGGCAGACTAAGAGAGGCTGCAATGCCACGTGGCTTCAACGTGCTGGAGCTACAGACTCCAGTCAGGAGCTACCTGAAGCGTTGGCACTCTAGGGTATCACAGCCTCCGGACAGGGAGCAGAGCTCCCGGCAATCCTCCTTGGAAATTCAGGCGGTTTCTGAGCTGTTTCCCCATCTGTCTGGCCCAGCAGTGGTTCATGCGTGAGAAGAGAAGCAGCGGGAGACTAACAAAATTGCACTGGAGGAAAGCAGTGAAACTTGCTCCTGTGCTCGCTTTCAAGCAAATGCCAATCAGGCAGAGATTTTTCAGAAGTTTGGTGAATTTTTCTGTTCTTTCTTTTCTCTGCATTCTGGGCTGGCACCAGAATCAACATGACAAAGTCTGTTCAAATAACACCATCGAGCTCACCAGATCCCAGCTCTCTCAGAGGAGACTGGACAAAAATACCCTGTGCACAGAGCCTGCTTACACTAACCCACTATAAATATGGCCACTTTGTACAGACTAGCAATGTCTATCTTCTCTCCACGCTGCTTCTTCCCCTCAGTCAAGTGGCCCTCAGATGAAGGTGCTTTCTTCCTGTGCTGTTAGAGTGGCACCAAGTGCAGCAGCAGCTGCAGCTTCACACCAGCAAGTGCAGATGAGTCAAGGAAGTTAATTAGAGATAGCAAATCTGGGCCCAGTGCCCCGCTCCCTCATCCCCGCCTCAGTTAGGAGTGACTACCAGGCAGCCGGGGGGCTGATCCTTCTCTGGGTCGTCTGGGCCAGTGTAAAATGGCTGCAAAGCCATCCCATGCTGAGTTTGGAGTACCAGGTCCCTGTCGCACACACCCTTTGCAACATTTGTTTGCTCAGAGGATGCTGGTCTAAAAGAGCCATGGATGTTAATTAGCCACCTCTGGTGATTTTGTTCTCTGTAGGTCTGGGAGAATCTTTCCCCAAGCAGTTGTCCCAGGGGTGAAGGGGAGAAGGTATGACACCACTCGCACATAGGCAATGGCAATGGTGTCCCTGTTGTGATCGCTCTCTGCAGATCCTGTCTGGATGCTTTGCTGTGTACGTGATCTCCCCACGGGAGCAGATGCTGGCAGCTGGGACCAAGCAGTGCCCCTCCACCATGTTCCTATCTAAGCCCCGGTGCCGGGTGCTGAGCATGCCAACAGTTCACAGAATTATCAGGCCCCTGGGGCAAGATTTCACGCACGTGGGCCAACACTGAGCCCCTTCGAGTGCTGAGGGTGTGTGTGTGTTGGCAGAATCAATTAAAATTCCTGGATTGCCACCAACAGCTTTGACTCTGTTTCGGCCAAATTCCCAAAGGGGCCCCTTCAGTGCTTCCATGTTGGCTGTGGCAAAGGTCTCTTGAGAACAGACTGGTCCAAGTTGGAATATGTTTTAGACAAACAGTGTGTCAGGTTATGGCATATGCCCAACAGCTGGAGTCAGCCTCAAATGCAAACCCTACCCGCAAGCCCAGCTCTGCTGCGGAGACGGCTGTGGACCGTGACAACAGCAGTGGGCCCACCATGGATGGAGTACACCACAAAGTCCTTAATCCCAAAAGAAACCTCAGCACACAGGATATTTTCCCTTTGATTGTGGCATCCCACTGACCAATTGCTCCTGGGTGTAATTTTAAGAACAGGCGGGACAATTGCTGGTGAAGAGCTTTGAAGACACTGCTGGCCTGTTCCGAAGCAGTGGAGGTGACGGGTTGGTGGTGACTCACGCCTGCAGTACTTTGCTGCCCTCCCCCATCTGCACTGGTCCATGGTTTCGTTATCATTAGCCTCACTGAGAATAGGAACTCACTTGGAATAAACTAAACAACTGCTCTTTTCTTCCCCTACAAACACGAGGAGGAATTGCCTGAGTGGAGCAACAGGCTGATCCAGTGAATAAACATGGAGTTTTTGGCAGTGAGGCTCCCCCAGGCACCAGGACTATCTGAGGATGGATTACAGCAAGTAAGAGAGACCGCTAGCTGCCAAAAGTGGGCAGACAAAAGCCAGAGCCAAGCTAAGCTTTTCCAAGCCCAATGATCCCACTTGGGAATCCAAACCTCCAACTGGGTTTGAGATTCAATGAAGCCTTTCTCCCTCTCTCCCTTGCATGGGGCCATCCTGGGTAGGAGGCAGAACAGAGAAATGCCACAGAGGAGACAACCCATGTTGACCTGGATCGACCCTCCAAAGCATTACCAAGCCACATCATGGGCAACCCCTGTTGCCACATAGCCTTATCTTGGGGCTGATGCTGCAGGCAGGCATTCCTGGGTTCAGAGATGACGCAGTTGTAGTCTTTTTCAGATATCCTGATGATGAGTGTGCAAATAAAGCTAGGGAGATAGCTAGGTATCTATCATTTTACACTGTCAGCTTCTCAGGGCTTTACTC
>Ga0181612_162180_pt1 | contig 22715 bp, 18 predicted proteins | sample HoacroProtozoa21_FD_119630 | JGI IMG/M metagenome (GOLD analysis project Ga0181612, IMG submission 119630) | Hoatzin crop microbial communities from Cojedes, Venezuel. Combined Assembly of Gp0051906, Gp0051904, Gp0051908
CAGGGGTAGAGCTCAGTAACCTGTGGTGTAACGTGCACAGCTTGCAGATGCATTTCTGATGCTATGGATTTTCTTTGTGACCTTGCTGTTGTCTTTTTTTTTCCCCCCCGTGAAGTGGTGAAGTGGAATGCCATGGCCAGTTCCTCGGACAGTGAAGATGACGGTTTCATGGCCGTGGATCCAGAAGACGCTGTGGTCGAAGGGACGATGGAGCAAGACGATGAGCCGCATGCTGAGCTGGAGGTCGAGGAGACCAGGCATAACAGATCAATGCTGGAGCTCCCAGAAGAGGTTTTGGAATATATCCTCTCCTTCCTTTCACCCTACCAGGAGCACAAAACTGCTGCCCTTGTCTGCAAACAGTGGTATCGACTAATCAAAGGTACAAATAGCTCTAGTGAGGGTGCATTTGTTTTAATTGTGGGAACACAGATTCATATCCCAGCTGCTCTTCGCTTTGCTTGAGCCTCACCTGTTGTTTTCTCCTCAAACTCAGAAATTCAACTCCTGCAAAATGCCAGAAAAAATAGCTACAGCCGTCAGGGTGCTTGCTTTGCTGAAGGCATTGCTGCCAGTGGCGCAGAATTGAGCCCCTGGGCCTCGCTGGTAGCTGAAAAGAGTGAAACCTCAAAACCCCCACGACAGAGCAGCTCGCTCATGTTGCTTCGGAGCGCTCCCCGCGCACTGCTGACGTGCAGCGCTGCTGACCTTGTGTTCGGGCTTCCTCTCCACCACACAGCAGCCCCCGTTGCTGGCGTCCTGTGTCTAATGTGGCTGTAATTGTGCTTCGTTTGCGTCTTGCTCAGTAATTAACGTTCCCAAAGCTTATGGTTTTGGCTGGAAACAAACCCGTGTCTAATTGTTACAGCTCTGCTGAAGATAAGCGGTATATGAAATCTGCATTAGTATAGATCTACATATTCAGACTTCCTGAAGGAGTAGCCCTGAGATACAGATACTTCACTTTCCCTCCGTGCAGCATTAATTCCAAAGCCTTGTGGGGATATTTGAATGCTAGATATGCATGATACAACAAATAGGTAGGTAAAGTTTGGACAAAGATACATGTAAAGCTACCGGCTTCAGTATTTTTTGAATACATTGGATGATTTCTGTTGGGGACGCGTGTTATGATTGCAAACTTCATTAAAAAGTAAACAGTTTAAGAGGAGACCACAGGTAAATCTGTAGGAAATGAGGCACGCCGCTGCACGAGGGTAACTTGTTTCTTCTGGAGAATGCAGAGCGGGTGTCAGGTGAGCAACGCCTTTGGCAGGCGTGTGGGGTGATGGCTAATTTGTGGACTTCTCAGCATAGGTGAAAGCGTTGCTCGGGTTCCAGGCATTTTCTGCCTTGCCCAGAGTTTAACAGGCTGGAGGTTTAAAAAACCCCCACAGCTACTTCAGAAGCGAGAGTTGCACGAAATTACTCTTTTTGCATAATTTTGGGTCAGCAGCAGCCCGCACCCCTGTGGAAAGGTTCTTTCAAGTGTCCACGGCCCTTGAGTCGCTGGTTGGGTGCACTTTCTCATGCGTGCTTGTTCCTGGAACGGCCTGAAGAGATGCGAAGGATGCAGCTGGAATGGTCAAGCACCTGGTGATTCACCGCAAAAGAGACTGTGGGAAACATCCCTGGAGTGGAGGGAGGGATGAGCAGCCCAGGACGCAGCGTGGCATTGCAGTGAGTTGTCCAGGTCTCAGGAGATGAGTCGCGCTGCACAGCCGTGCCGTTTTTGTGGCCGCTGTAGCAAAAAAGGGAGTGTGGTTGCTAATCTGCATGCTGTGAAGCAGAGAGGTCACTCGAGGTAAAGGCTTGATTTGTTTTTTGCTGGTTTATTTTTCCTGTTTGTCAGGATACATCTGCTGTGAAATCCTATAGTTCAGACTACACTTCCCACGTGACTCTCGGGGACCAGCTGCTTGAGGACCCTGGGCTTCATTATTTTTACAAAACTTCCTGCTTTATATCCCAGAGTGTGGTTTCTTGCTGGGGGCGTTCCTGGCACAGGGCTTTCAATAAGCAAATCCTTGGGAAAAATTCTTGGCAGGTTGTGGCATCCTCGGCGTGAGGGCTGCCATAGCATAGCGGATGCCACCGAGTCTCCGCTGAGCCGCTGCAGTTGTAAATCTTCGCCAGCTCCTTTTCTTGCCACGGGGAGCGGCCTCTGGCCCCTCTCGGCACGCACACAGGCACATGTGCTCCATACGCAGAATTAATTGCAGCTCTGGAGCCAGCCTGCTCCACGGAGGAGCTGTTGTCGGCCAGATGCGCTCCCTCGCATGGCTAAGGAGGAGCATTTTCACCTAAGACTCTTATCACCAGTGTCTACTCTTGTATTTATTTTAGATTCCTGTGCGGTAACTGCATGCACGCTCTTAAAAATTCATTATTGCAGGTTATTTATCCTCAAAGGTCCATTAAGGGAAAGGCAGCGGCTCCTCTGGGGGCGTGATTAGGAGAGGGCAGGCTTGCATTGCGGCAGAGAGGGCTGAAAAGCAGCTCTGCAAAGGCAGCACATGTGCTTACCTTTCACAAAGGCTTTGTTTTACCACGCTAGAGCTGACAGATATCGGAAATGTAGTGAATCAGTTCAGTGAAAGCTGCTGATTTTTCACATTTGCGGAGTCCCTATTCTTTATTCTCTTTAATCTTCTGAATTTCCAGCAGTGTATTTATAATCTAAATCCAGAGGCTCTTTATAATTGCTGTCACGCTGCTTGTGCAACTGTGCAGGCACGGTTTGTTCTTAACGTGCCCCAAATTTTGCTGACATCTTTTTTTTCCCTAGGTGTGGCCCATCAGTGTTATCACGGCTTTATCAAAGCAGTGCAAGAAGGAAATATTCAGTGGGAGAGTCGCACTTACCCCTACCCTGGCACCCCCATCACGCAACGCTTCTCGCACAGTAAGTAGCTGCTGGGGAAAAGCTCTGCCGGCCCTGACTGGCGACGGGAAGCTGCAGCTGAGGGGCTGGCACCGCATCGCACGGGACCTGGCAGTGCCACACGTGCCTGTCGCCGCGGCAGAGTCCCCGCCGGTCGGTGTAACCCGCAGCGCTGCCAACACAAGCGCTTCTCACCGGAGTAGGGATGCAGTAGCTGCCTGCCGTGGTTATTGGCTCGTTGCTCTTGGGAAGTGGCAATGGAGCTTGGGTGGGACTTTTGCTTTCCAGTTTTGCAAATTTTACACGCAGGCTTCTTTCCACAGCTCCCCTTGGAGTCTGAACTTTGTGTCCTCTGCAGTAGAAATCACACTCGGTAGTGACTTGAGTCCAGTGGCTGTCCAAGCCGGTGAGCTCGCATACCCGCAGCACCCAGGGACGTACGCTGGCTGCTGCTGTAGCCGCTCATCTACTACATTTGCGAGTAATATAATTTGGAGCAGGCTGAGCGTGGCTTAATTGAAAATAAAACACAGAGCTGCACATGAGAAGCTTTGAGGAAGGTGGATTTGCTGATGGAAGCGATTCAGTCAACAATGCCACTTAACATATGGGTGAATTTTTGCCCTGCTTCAAAGTTTTAGGAAGAGAACAGAAAAAGCATTCCCGTTGCGGGGGAAAGATGCTTAAATAAAACTTGTTATTTGTACTGCAATACCATCGAGCCGCCGCAGCCTCCTCTGCCAGGTGACGTAGTCAAATATGACAAAAATTCCGTCCTTGTGGCTTCGTCACCGGGTCTGAGCCCCCCTGGAGGCAGTTCTTCCGGGGAGAAAATTTCGTTTTTCTGAAGGTAAACAAACATGGTGTAAGCAGTGCGGTTCCAAGAGCAAGCAGACATAAAATTTTCATATTCCCAAGTAATAATTTATGAAGCAACTGATGCGCAGCCTCCTGCCAAGACAAGCCCAGGAGACGCTGCGGGAAGCTCTGGTGAAGTCATTGTGCTCTTCAAAGATTTCCTTGTCCTCCTAAAGAATAAGGAAGGCACCACCGTTTGTAGCTTGTAGTTAAGTGGCCATGCTAATAAAGTTCTTATTAATGACTTGCAGATTCACATGTATTTTCCCCTCAGTTTTTGCAGCCTTTTTGCAACTGGTGAGGTTTAAGGCTAGCTAGAAATTACCTGAAAAAGGCCCAGATATTGCACCAAAGGGTGCTGTGTGCTCTGTAATTTATTCTGCTGCCCACCCGGGGCTTCCCCTGAGCGTGCCGCTGTTATACTCGATCCGAAATGAGTTGTCTTACTAAAGCCACTGCCCTCGGAGCATGTAAGCTGTTTTAGTCTCGCTCTTTGGCAGTGTCCTGGCTCTGGTCAGCCCTCGGTCGCTACAGAAGCATTATTAATGCACTTTATGCACAGAAGGCTAATCTGGATTAACTTGTTTGCTGACTTAAACTGATTTTTTTTTTTTAAAGCAGTTCTCCAGATCTGCGGTGTCTGCTTTCCCTGCAACAAAGTGTTGCGTGTTTGTGGGTGGATTCCAGTATTAAACTGCAGCTACAAATCATTAAATTCAGACTGAATCTCTAAACCTATGACCTAGAATACTAAGATGCAGTGAGCCGAGGTGAAGTAAGAACAGGAGGTTTGGGGATGGGGGCGGAGGGGGAAGTGAGGGAGGACTCACAAACCCCTTTTTTAGGGGTGAGTGATTTGCTGGTTTTGTGGGAAGACGTCATCTACCAGGCACGAGTCGTTTAAAGTCAGCAGGCAGCGGTAGATAGAATTGGCTGGGGCTATCTCTCTTCAGGATTTATACGAAATATCCCAGGAGTGCTCGTATGGAGCATAAAAGGACAAGCGAGAGAATTTTAAATAGTTAGAGGTCACTGTGTCTTCTAGAAATGCTGAAGGGAGTAACAGAAAAACTGTATGATAAGGAATAATGAATGGAAGTTACTGTTGTCTCATGGGGAGGGAGCGTTTGGCAAGGTCTTTGATCAGACGGCAACTGATAACAAACTTTATGGATGAGCTGTAGGTTTTCTAAAGGGCTTGGCTGACGCTGCGGAACATCAGACAATATCAGTAATGCTGGGTTTTAGGCCTAAACGTACAGGCTGACGGGAAGAAATACTTCAGGTGTAGGTTTTTGAGCTGAACACCAGGTATAATGTTTGCAGTAGTCATCTAATTGTTTTTAGCGCTAACGTATGAACCTACAAATATCACAGCAGGGCGATGACTCACGTGGTTAAATAACTGGCCGCAATCAGAAAGCGATGTCAGAAGGTGCAGGAATGCAGAAACGGAAAAGCAGCAGAGGAACGCCGACCGTTGTGCCAGAAATATTGATCCTTTGATGGAAGGGTGACTAATTTTAAATACTGATGTTTTTTTTTCCATGCAGTCTGGGGAGCATGGCACCAGCGTGATGACTAATTACAGCAATTTCTTGGGTTTACTCTGAGAGGCAAGGGAGAGGTAAAAGCTGGAATGTTGTTTGTTTTACAGGATGGGCTGCTTGTCTGCCAGAGCTACGGCTTTTCATATTGCCCAGCTCTGCTCAATATATCACTGCCTTTTGGCTGCACTGACTCCCTGCACTGCAAGGAGCAGGAAAATAGTATTTCAGATAATAAGGAGGTAGATATGGGGTTTATTCCCCCCTAAAAAAGATATGGAGGGCTGGGCTTTGAGGTCTGGTGTGTTTTTATCGTGCCACAACTTGCGCTGTACTGGTGTAGACATCTTTGCCAGCCAGCAGGACCGGGCACTTTCATCTGCAGCCCTGCCTCCTCGGCGCCGCCGTCCTGCCGGCTCTCGTGCCAGGCGCGGCCGGGTGCGGAGAGGTTACCTCCGAAACCCAGCCCCGCGCCGGAGGAAGCGCTACCAGCAGCTCAGCGTACCACGCTAGCAGCATCGGCTTGGCAGCGTGCTCCTGGGAACGCCAGCACCAAGGGCTGTCAGCCTTTAGCTGCAAGGCTGCGGGGCTGTTTGCAGCCAAGGGCCGCACAGCAATGGGATTTCAATAGCCAAGCTGACTTTTTCCCCTCTCTCCAGTGAGGAATACGACCTTTGGACTTGGATGCGTTACTTTATTTGATGTACTGGAAGTTGAAAAAGCTCAATGTCCTCCAGTTATCGTGAAGGGCGTGTGTTTTAGGTTCAGTTTTCCCTTCCCAGTTGATCTGTATTTCAGTTATCTCGTGCTCTGGGTTAGCTTCTGATGCCTTGCTGTGCAGCACAGAGGGGAAACAGGAACGCACTCAAAGCGAGCTGGCTCTGCGATCTGTTTGGGTATCTGTGTCTTCAGACATCAGAAATATTTATTCTCTTCATTTACAGTTACAAAGATAGACCATCTCTGCAATACCAAAACTCTGGGACGCACTGCATTTTATTGGGACTTAAGTGCTTTAAAAAAAAAAGGTCTCCAGCTGCTTGTTTTCCACCCAAAAAAGAGCTCAAGGCACCAGGGACTCACACAGAATCACACAGAATAGTAGGGGTTGGAAGGGACCTCTGTGGGTCATCTAGTCCAACCCTCCTGCCGAAGCAGGGTCACCTACAGCAGGCTGCACAGGACCTTGTCCAGGCGGGTCTTGAACACATTCCCTTCCCCTCATTTGTTCTACATCTTTGCAAGGCTGGTATGAACTGGAGTTTTACCTTGTGCTTTTATTTCCAAATTTTTTTTCCCCAAACTGATCTGTCTTCCTTGGCTTCAGAAGCTTTAAATGGCTTGCTAAGGAGAAGCAGGAAAGCACAGTTAAAATTATTTTGGTCTAGGATTAAAATACATGCCGTGGGGACGTCATGGTGCCTGGCTGGCTGGCCTGGTTTTTAAATCCAAATAGAGGAGAAGAATGCTGCCACCTCCCCTCAAAAATAATAAATGAGCTGTGCTGTTGTGTGAAAGCTGTGCTTGCCAAGGGTTTGGCGTGGGGAGGAGGTAAGAGGCTCTCGACCCGTCATGGCTTAGGTAGTGATTAGTTTTCTAAGGAAGCTAGACCTGTCGAGAAAGGTTAAGCAGGAAAAAAGCGGCATTGCTTTGCACCAGGTTTTAATTGCATGTATTTAGGGTGCAAAGCAGTGGCTGGTGTCTTCCTGGGTGGAGGTGCCGTTGCAACCTACAGCGGGTCTTCCCGTGTGAAAATGATATAGGGCCCAATCTTAAAGAGCAGGTAAAGCTATAAAAATGCTCTTAATCATTATTTCTTCCTCGATCCCATCCCAGGTAAATCCGTTACACCACTATTTATATATCCTGCACCCCAGAGAGCTCGGAAGCGAAGTGCCGTGGCCTATAGGTGTGTATTATGTTAGTTTGGCAAGATGCGGGCTGAGGTGAGGACAGCTCAGCGTGATGTAAGGATGTCGTCTGGACGCAGGTGGGGGACAGCTGGGTGGTCTCGCCCTACGAGCACATGCCATGTCTCCAGCTGCCCCGTTCCTGCTGTGTGGTCAGCAAAGCGCCCTGGACTGGCCGCTGAAAGCCAAGGGCGTGAGGGCCGCTGGCTTTTCAATAGGGGATCTGCATGACAGGCCCCAGGTCAGACAATGGGACCCTCGGCAAAGGCCACCGGGCGTCATCGCATCCCCTGCTGAGCCATGGCTTTGTCTGCCGGTGCCTGAATGCGCCAGTTTACGGCGTTGCGGGAGATGAATGTCGGTGGTGTACGTATGGGTGGGCTGCCTTAAAGAGCTCTCTCACTCTGGAAGTATGTACCTCCAGCCTGCAAAATCAGGGCTGCGGGGCTGGGTCGCTGGAAACCAGGGACGTGCTTGTACTGGTCTAGAGTGAAGCTGGAAGAGGGACGACTTCTCTTGGGGATTTGCTCTGAATCGTTTTCTCTTGCTACCGAAAGCAGGTTATCAGCCCTTCACTCCAGATGCTCTGTTTTAGGCTTTTTTCTTCTTGCTGCTGTTTCGAAAAGAAAAACCCCTTAATGTTAGTACAAGCCCCAGAGTAGTCCTGTGTCCCATCAGGTCAGCGCGTATGAATCTATTTTTACTTCTTTAACTGGTGGAGTAGCTGTGTACAACGTGATGGAGAGAAGGGAAAAGAACGGTGCAACTTGCACCCCTGCCGTGCATCTTCCTCCTCTTCTGCTTCAGCGCAGAATAAATATTGGTGCTTTTTACCAAAGCCGCTGTGCTTGCGTGCTAATCCTGCATCTTGGCACTTCCCTTGTGCCGGTTATTTATGATGGGACCTGGTCCTCAACCTGGAGATGTCCTGCGGAGGAGCTCCTGCATAATCACGAGCGCTTCTCACCTCCGGCTCGGACCCAGGGCCAGATGCCGCCCAGCGCTGTGGGCTGCCCGCCTGAACTTTGACTTTTCCTCTTGCTTTTCGTGTTGGGCAATATATCGCTTGTCATCGTGAGGGCGATGACTCCTGCTGCCCCCGAGCCCCGGCTGGTATCCTTCAGTGTTCCCAGAGCATAAAACACTGCGGCTTTCTACTATGCACTGGCGCCTGTGTACGCGGATATGATTTATTGTGGTTTTTCCCCTCGCTAGATTTGATAATAAATGCTTGCGGAATCTCTGGGGAGGCCATGCTCCTGTTGAAAAGGTTGATAGTAGATTTTTAGGACTTTTTTTGAGGGCAATTGTGTATGAAGGTGGGCTTTATAGAGAGATGCTGTGGTTCTGAGCGGGATTCAGGCAGCGAGTCCTCTTTCAGATGAGTGCTGGCGCTAAGGGACTGCACGCAGGGTGTAGTGTTGTGGGACCATCTGTATGTGTGCTGCTGAATTCCCGGAGACCAGTAACTGTGTCCTGGGAGATGCAGTAACGAACAGAGCGACACTCCAACGGGCAGATCGAGGCTGCAGAATCAAGCTTGCCCTTCCTGCCAGCCACGCCGCACACTTTGTAGCAAAGCTCTGGGGAAAGAAAGGGAAGAACCTTACAGAAAAACCAAGAACTGAGATGTTTCAGGCTATGTCAGGTCAAAGGAGGACTGAATTTCAAAACACGTTGCCGTCGCATGCAGGTCAGCGGCACAGGCAGCACCCAGCCGCTCGGAGGGTGCGGAGGCAGACGAGCCTGCTGCCCGGTCACCCAGACCAGCCCAGGAGCTGAAGCCACCTTCACTCCTTGATCCTTGACCTGCAAGCTTAGGAGCTGGTGTGAGTTGGTCTATCAAAGCTGCCGCCGAAGGAAGCTCTTGCTCTTCTGGCATCGCAATCGGGCGCTCGTCGGGCTTCTCATGAGTTAGGCAAGGCACGGAAGAGATGCCACTGCCTTGCAGGGATCTCAAGAACATGAAAAGCGAGGGGTCATCCTGCGAAGTCAATGGGGCTCGTTGTGTTTGAGGAGGGATATGCAGAAATTGGGAAATCCTCTTTGTAATTGCAGGGGTTTAACTTTCTGAACACATTTGAATCTTGCTCGTCCTTCAAGGCAGATAAGCTGAGCAAGTCCTCTCTGCTCTATCTTATGTTTAGTTTACTTCTTGTCAGAGGTGCCTGGGTACCACGGGACGTTAACTACCAAAGGCAGATGCTTGCATAATTTATTTTTTTGCTGCAGAGTTTGGTTTGGGGCCAAAAGCTCTTTATTTGCCTGGGTATCTTTAAGGGGTTGTCAAGTGTCATGTTCCCTCCCCATTCCCCATCTTGCTGCCTAATCCTTTCCCGGAAGGAGCAAAGGGGATGCTCACATGTGAGACACATGTGTTTCAGTGGTGCTCTTCTGTGATGAGATAGGGTGAAATGGTGTCAGATTTGGAGAAAGAGAATAAGCGACCAGGTCTAGATACCCAGGCCAGCTTTTTAGTCCAATTTGGTAACCCTATAAGCCATGCAAACTAGCTTAGAGAAGGTAAGTGTGCTGAGTGCGTTAATCATCGCTAATCTAATTAACTACAAGCTTGTAAGGCGGCTTTCTTTGCACTTTCAGGAGCAGCTCTACTTGAGGGGATAATCGTCTTGGAAAGTTCTTGCTGGAGGTTGACACTGGTCAGGGATACCCCTAAGCTGGGCCATGGTTTTACTGAAGTCGGGGCAGCCTGTCTGCTCTTCTCCCATCTGAAACCCAGGGGGAAGAGAAAATGATCCTTTTCTCACCCAAAAGCGTGAAGGTCAGAGACTTGGCTAACCTGTGCCTTTGCTTTTTTCCAGGTGCGTGTTACTATGACGCCAACCAGTCGATGTACGTGTTCGGTGGCTGCACGCAGAGCAGTTGTAACGCCGCCTTCAACGACCTCTGGAGACTTGACCTCAACAGCAAGGAGTGGATCCGGCCCCTGGCTTCAGGTGAGAGGTGGCACATGTGCAGCTCCCCCTGGCTTTATCAGAACTTACCCTGTCCCCAGGGCTGCCTGGTCTGATTCTCCATTTCCCCATGTATTTTACCATTATCTGACTAGTTTTCAGGTTATAGCCTTCTTTTTTTTTTGCCACAGACGATGCGTACCCTCATGTCTGCAGCACCGCGCTGGGTTGTTTCTCTTTGTCTGGGGTGGCTGCTCAGTGTTGGTTTGTGCCGTGCAGGATGAGTGACACTTACCTGCGGCCACGAGAGCCTCTGTTGCTAAGAATCGTTGTCCCAAAGCTGAGATTTTATTTCTTTTAATAACTATGGTAGCTGCCACTTCAGGTATTTTGAGGAGTGGAGGAGACATGCCCGTGCGGGCTACCCACAGCAACCGAGAGAAGCGTGGGAAAACAGGTACATTCCTGCCGTCCACACGCTCGGAGCAGGGCAGGAAAACGCCACAAATGATTTCCCACACTGGTTTTTGTACTCAAAACGTCACACACAGCACGCTTGTTTTTCTTATATTTCTGAATTTGACTAGAAGAACTTTGACAAAAGCAGAAGAATTGGGGGAAGCTCTTTGTGGGAGGGAAGCCAGTATTAAACGAGCCGTTTCAGCAAAAGCTTTACGTTTAACGAAGAGAGGGAAGAACAAAAGGGAAAGGAGCTCAGCATCCACTAAGCGCTCCTTGCTGACGTGTCTGCTTGGGTGCAGACTGCCTCTGACCCTGCTTCGTGTGCTCTAAGCACTGTGGGTTACTCAGTCATCACTTAAAGTAATATTTTCCTAACTTTTTTTTCTGTATAAATGCCTCCAAAATTCAGGTGTTTCTGCGTACTGATGTAATCTGGGAATTGGTTGAATGTCACTTTGAAATGTTGACATGTAACTTGGTGCTTGATGACCGCTTGCTGGGGATCAGTCTATGCAAGCCTTAATATTTTGATTTGATTTTTGCCTCTGCACATCCACTGTATGATGCCTACAGGTGAGAATTAAGTAGTCCTGGACTTAAAATGGAGGAAGAGAACAAACCAGAGTCTACACGTATGTGGAAACCGGCTCTCGCTCTTCCTCCTTCTCTGCCGTAGCACTCTGCCTCTGCTCAGGGGTGGAGAGGAGGCCATGGGTAGCATAAACAGGATACCGGGCGATGCAGACCTCTGCTCTGACCCAGGACGTCTATTCTTGCAGCCCAGCGAGTTCTTCCGTCGGATTGAATGCAGGGCACGGCTCGCAGTCGCGTTAACGAGTCCAGCCGCCGGCACCCAGCTCTGCTCAGTCACTCTCTTGGTATTTCGTAAAGTCAAATTCCCACTGCCTTACTAACAAATAACACTTTTAAAAGAACGAGTCCTGTGGGAATATGTGTCAGAGTTAAGTCCCATGGGAAGATCCCCCGAGGAAATATTTCTGCATGCTGTCATGAGCGCATGTAGCGAGATGGGATCGCAACTGAAACTTCAGGCAGTCTCACTGAACAGAGAGCGCTCTTGTTCCTCCGTCTTCAGAGGAGATGAGTCACCCCGCGCTTGTGCCGGTGGTGGTTTCTTACACATAGCTGCTGCTTTTATTTTTTTTTGGTGCCCTTAACCAGAGGGTTGGCACCCGCTGCCTGGGAAAGAATAGTGACTGGAGGGGGCAAAAGCAGAGAGCTTTGAAACTCGGGAGTCAGACATAAATAAGGCAGGAGGGATTTTTTGTAAAAGAAGAGATGACGTTGATTGATTAACGCTCGTTGTGTGTGCGGGCTAATTGCTCGTGGAGGTTGAGGAGGAGTTCCCAGCCCTGGCCCTACGGACTCTTTATGGTAGGTCTTGCTCCAGAATAAGACCGTGGCTTTTCCAGAAGGCCACTTCTTGCTCAGAGACATTTGATCATGCTCTACTTGTGCCCTCATTAAGCATGGGCATCTGATCTAATGAGACCTGGGTACAGCGATCTAAAGGGAACAGAACTGTGGTGCCAGGGCCATGCTAAATGCTTTGTACGCAGCTCAGGTGAGCTGGAACAGCTTCATCCCATTCCCCTCTCTGAAGGGCTTTTCCAGGAGAAAACACCCTTTTTTGTTGTTGTTTGTTCCTACCTGTTTTCATTTGGGTTTTCTTACTTGGAGGCATTAGATGACATCAGAGCTGGGTAATTCATCTCCAGTCTGAGCTGCTGCACTTCATCTAGGAGTAAATATTTAGCCTTCAAAGAAATAATTAGCCCGTGTTTCTTTAGTCTCGGAGACGGAGGAGGGAGATAATTGCTTCAGAAAACCCTAATTTTTGAGGTTTCAAAGTATTTTTTCGCTTAGATCTAAAACAATGGCATTGACTTTCTACTTATTAGGCTGGAGCAGAACAAGAGAGTTAATGCCTAGCTTTTATGTAGTGCTTTGTGCTGGTGCGGTGTAGTGCTCTGCAAGAGAGGGTAAGGCAGCAGGATCTCTATTTTCGGAACATGAAGAGGAATGTCTCTAAACTCTTCTCCCTCAAGCTCTTCTGGCCACTTTGGAGCTACTTTCCACCGCCTTCACTCCCACATATGAGTCTTGCTGGAGCAGGAGGGGAGCAATAATTAATGGCCCGTATTATGTGGGAAGCCTGCAATGTTATCCCAGGGTAGGTGGTCCCTGGGAGGCAGATGCCTTCCTCCATCTGTTGGGGATGCTTTCTTTGCCTTTATTTGCATAATTAATCTGGGCACTTCTCTGACTTTTAGCCTATCTGCACAGAGGAGAATCTGATGGAGGACTGGAGGTGGTTTACGCTGGAGTCTGTTTATTCAGCTAGAGGCAAGAGTTAGTCTTGACTCCTCCGTAACTCAAGCTGCAGCACGCCGTTCTTGCAGCGAGAGCGCAGGCAGGATGACTTTGGCGGCGATAGTCCTCTGGTGCTCCGCCGAAACGAGCTCTTGTACAGCTGAAACAGCCGGGACAGAAACCAAAACCCCTCTGAAACGGAGACTCCCAGGACGCAGTGCGATGGGTGATGCAGGAGCCGCAGGGGTTCCCGTGGTGAGGGCTTTGGCGTGGGGTTGCTGATGCCTGGAGTTGCTAACCCAGGATTTAGCCCTGGATCTGCTGCGCCGGTGGCAGGGAAGGCTTGTCCTGTTTCCGTGCGGGTCTGTGAAACGCTCTCGAGGAGATCCCTGCCATCTCTGCGATGCAAACTGCCGGCAGGTCCTGGGAGAGGCTGCCTCGGCCATCAGCGCTGACCCAGGCCCTGCGCCGCTGTCTGTGTCTCCTGTTCATGACAACCTCAGGCTGCAGGGGATAATTAATAGACAGAATTGAGAGCGTATCCCCAGGCAGTTATCCTTCTGGCCTGCCTGTGCTATTTCAGACTGTGTGTTTCTGCAGGCTTTCTCCTTTCCTGTATTTGTTAGTTTATATTCCTCAGGAGCCCTGCACTTGGCTTCAGTCTGCCAGAACCGTATACTAAACTGGGAAATACCTTTTTTTGAATTGGAGAGAAAAATAATGGTAGTTTTGCCCATGCTCCCAGAAACAGAGGTGGAAAGCTTTTTTTTTTAAACGAAGTCTTTTACTGTGCTTATAAAATAAGAAATGATGATATAAAGACCAGATCTTCACAGGGAGACGAACGCTTGCTGAAGTCCTGCTGGGTCTGTGCATCCTCCCTGTTGTTTGTGCCTTATCATCCTCAGCCAAGCGTGATCCCCCCCCTTTGCCACCATCACCCCTGTGACCACCTGGGAAGGCCAGAGAGCTGGAAAGACCCCGGTTCCCCCCTTGAGGCAGTGTGTTTTCCCACTGCCAGGCTATGATATCGGGGGAGTTCAGGAGACTCGCGGCTCCGCTTTTCCTGTTTGCTGCGAAAAGGCTCGCTGTGCAGCCAGCCCCGCGTCCACCCTTCCGCCGGGAGGGTAGAACTCCTCAGGACTTGTTTCCTGGTGTTTTTGTCCCCCTGCAGTCATGCTGTGTTCATTTTTGCTGGGGAGATGTGAAAGCTTCTCATCTCTTTCACAGGGTTTCAGGGTAAAAACAGTCTTGGAGGCAAAACTCATTCACTAGATGCTCTGATCCGCTTTGTCCATGTTCACAGCATCAAGACGTAGCCGTATCAGAGCAGCTGATCCTCCCTGTGTCTTACTGCTTTAGCCTGAAAATGAGTAGAGACTGTCAGCCTGAAGTTTGCACTTAAAACCTCCTGGGCAGCCTGAACTCGATGCAGTAAGTGTGCAAAAAAACCTCTCCCACATTGGTTCCTCTTGGCTCTGTTCTTCCCCCAGGTCCCCTCCGCGCTTTGAGTAGGAGCCGCTGGAGTTCGAGGATCAGGTTTCCCCTTGTGAGCTGAGGGGAAAGGTGCCTTTGATGGTGTTGTGTCAACAGAACTCGCAGCCCAGAGGAGGTAGGAGAGAGGCTGCTGTCACCTGCCCCAGGTGGTTGTATCAGATGTGGTCCCCGTGCGGTGGGAGGCTCTCTTGGCTGAGAGCGCCAGAAACCTGCCCGTTAGTCGCTGAGCACAGGCGGAGCGGTTTGCCCTTGACAAAGCTGGGCAAAAACCTTGCCCGGAGCAAAAAAAGCCCTGTTTTCATCATCTCCTCCTAGAAAACAGTGGCAAGTTTTCAAAACAGTCGGTGGAGTTTCATAATGCTGGTCCCGATCCAGGGTGAGCTTTCTTGTTCGGGGCCTCCTCAGTGATGTCCAGCCCTCTGCATCCGCAGATCAACGTGACACCTTCACACGGGGCATGGAGAACTTGGAGGCTCGTGGCCACAGTGCAGTCCAAAGGGTCAGTGGGGTTTCTGAAGAGAAACAGTTGTTAAAGAGGTGGAAACCAGCTCGCATCTGGATTGAAAACCCACTGTGTCTGAAGATCTCCTGAGGCTGTGCAGATTGTTCAGTCCTTGGTTGTGTTTTGCGTCTTCTTTCTTCTGAACAGCAGTAACCAGCTGAGGCTTGTTACCGAAATACTCTGCTCCGACCCCGTATTGCAATGCTCGTTCCCATTGCAGAGGGACTTGCCTTGCGGGAACGTAGCGAGTGATGTCGGGCACATCCTTGCTTTGGGGATTAAAAAAGAACCTGCAAAGTCCTGACCCGACCGTGCCAGCAGCCTCTCTTGAGCAGCATTTCTCCATCCATGGGCTGCTGCCGGTCCCCGATTGTCCTCGTGGCCCTCTCACCGTTTGTGAGATGTTTCATAGCCAAACAAATACATTTCCACATACTCAAGAAAGGAAACGAGGAGAAGCAGGTTTTTAAAATAAACTTTCAAAATTTAGCCCAACTTGTTTGCACTTACAGCCCTTGAGGGGAGGGCTGCAAAATGGCCTCCGTGTCCCCATGTGTTTCTGGATTCAGCGCGGTGTTGAACATCCCTTTTTAATTGAAGGCATGCCTAACTTTTTATTAAAAATTTGGGATCACCTTGAGCACGCTGAAGCAGGGTCATAACTGCTGGCCTCCTGGGAATCAAAAGGAGTGAAAAGCTGATCGCTGGCACAGAATAACGTCTATAATTATGACTGCAGCTACTGGCTGCAGGTGTCTGATACTTCAAAGTAGAACGGGTTAGTGAAACGGCTGGAAATCCCTCGCAGTCTGTACGGTGTCTTTCTGCTGTCGTAATACTGAGTGCAGCCTGGAAGAGAGGAAAGCTTTTCTTCAGCTCTTTTCCTGATCTGGTTTGTTTCTTCCTCATCCCCCTTTGAGTTCAGTAGCGGTAGGGTGTGTTTCTGCCTTTGCAGAGCTAAAACTTTCCGTGTTATTGAAAAATCCCTGACTTTCCCACCACGATCAGAATGCGCTTTGAGCCCTGAAGCCCGGAGCGAGTTGACCCCGTTGGAAACTCTGCCTTAATTCTGGCGAGTCTGCTGCCTGACCGGAGCTTGCTTATCACGCAGCTACTTTCTGCCTTTTTGAAACAAAAACACGAGTTGCTGGGCTTTGTTCGTGCTGTCCTCCGGGATGGACACTGTCACAGCATGAGTTGCTTGGAATTGCTTTATCCAGTTCAATATAGTGAGGTTTTTCCCCCTCTTTGAGCTCACAGGATTACAAGGAGGTGAGTAACCAGGAGCAAAGTGGTAGTAGCTTTTGACAGCCAGATCCTCCAGCCTGGTGTTGTCCTCTTAGGCGGAGAGCGATGAGGAGCACTGAAGGATGAATCCTTTGTGAAATTTAAGCTGCGGTGCAGAAATAAAAAGCCAAAGTGAATCTTTTGAAGAAGAATCCTGGTTAACTAGAGAAATCTAGCTGGTGGTACATACAGAAATGCTGCGGAGCACGTCGGGGTTGTTCTGTTGCAGGTACACAGGGCGATAGCCTGCTGCTCTCAGGTGAAAACTGCATCTGTGCAAGCCTTAAACAATTTTTGTTGCAAAACACAGCCTTGCCAGGAGTGCGCAGGCAGCTGGGCTTGCTGCGTTTGGAAAGGGCAAGCTACACCCTGCTCTCCAAAGGAGGCAACGTCCTTGAATATGGAGTTTAAACTTCATTAGTGCCCTTCCAGAGAGCAAGCCCAGAGCTTGTCTGGCAGGTCCTGAGCTGCGGCTCCATGGGGCTCGGGTGTTTCTCGGTGCCTTTTGGTCCCTCGATTGGTCTGCGCGAGGCAGACAGGATGCTAATTTGTTCCTTTCTTCGCTTGGGTGGTTTTGAAAAATGTCTCGAATGAAGTTTGTGTTACTAAATGTGAAATATTTCAAGGGCAAGAGATGAAAAATCAGCAGGTGAAGGGCTTTGTTGGTTTTTTTTTTTTTCTTTCCAAAAGCTGTGACGCCCGTTGGGAAAGCACTGCTTGTGCTTGGAGGACTGGTTTCCAGGAGATCGATCCCTCGCTGTTTGGGTGCAATGGGATTGCTCTGCGGCGGTGATGAGATGCCAATCTGAGCGGGTTTAGGTTTACAACACACATCTGCCCTCTCTTTGATTTGCCAGGCGCTGCTGTCCTTCTCCGCTCTTGTGGCCTTTCTGGCTGTTTGCATTTAACCTCTGAAAGCTTTTTGTCATCGGGATCTGTCGTCTTCTGAATCATGCTCATCCAGCATCGCTCGCTGTGTGCTGCGGGGTAGCTCTCGCCTCTGGGGACGGACACCCTGCTCCCACCAACCAGCAGCGTTGCATCAATTGCGCCAGGGATGCAGAGGTGGAGAACATGAGCAAACTGAGCGTGCGATCTGCTGTTTGCGAGGATCTATCCTGCAAAAGCCATTGCCAGACCAGGCGGGAAAAGCCAAAAAGGCCTCCCCTCTTCTTCCTGGGGCTCTGTATGGCTCTCTGAGGCTTTCTGCTTGGGATTCTGCTCCCTACAAAAAAAAAGGGGCCCACTTGGAGAGACCGGTGGTTTAAATGCTTCAGAAGTAAAGCCTTTAAAATCTTTAGCAGGACAGCGTGGTGGGAGATGAATGTGGACTTCCCGTACCAGGGTAAAAAAAAAAAACAAAACCTGTGCCTCCTATTCTTGAGCACCACGTCTGAAAACCGTCTCGTTGTGTGGCTTTCTCCGTTCCTTCCTCCCGCTGACCATGCCTGACTGCAGTGTGCCCCTTGCCGCAGCCGGTACTGAGTAAGTTATCCTTGTCAGGCTCCCAGAGCATTGCCATACGCTTCCAGTATCTGCAGAGGTTGTTAAGTCACTGCATAACTTCGTTCCTCTCTTATAGAGTGAGGGTGGGGGGCAGAGTTTGTTCGGCGATTAGAAGAAGGAGTGACTGGTCCTCACCTTGTCGCGGGGACAGCGGGGTGCTGCTGTCTGCGCCTCTGCACATCGGCGTGCATGGCATCGCAGGAATGCGGTGCCGGAGGCGGGCGGGAAGCCCTTTGAAGAAGCCAACCCGCCCGCACACAGAGGTGGGAACGGGCCCAGGGCTTGGGGCTGGCCGGCTTGTGTCTAATGAGCTGTCACGGTGGTGCTGAGACTTGGTAAAGATGGGTTTACATCAGCAGGCCAGAGCGACTGGCAGTTTCGCTCTCCTATTGTCTGCTCTCAATGCGCCGCGGTAGCTGGAAGTTCAGCAAATTTTTATCTACAGGCAGAACATGGAGGGAAAAACAGTCCCTGCTGTGGGAAGTTCGGTCCTCGGAACGATGGCTCGCCTGCTTTTCTCAGCAGGTCAGCAAGGCACATCTCTCCAACCGTGGTGCTTCCGCAGGGAACGATGCTTTACCCTTGGGATGTCCTCCTGTCCTGCCTCAGAGAGTTCGGCCTGACATGGTAGGAGTATGTTGAGGGGGAATACGGAGGGGAAAACGCAACAGAGGAGGCTGGGAGAGAAGTGGCTTGAAGGGGAATGGATGTTTTAAGCGATGAGTTGGGTTTCCTCTTGCCTCAACACAGGTCTGGGGAATTGTGGTTCCCTCTAAGGCAAGGGAAGAGCTGAGCATCTGTACATTGGTGCAGAAACAGGGTCAGACAGGAGGAGATCCCATGCATCCGTTCATTCTTGAGCCCGTGGATTTGCTTTAGTCTATAGGATGTCAGATCTCTTTCATTGAGATCTCCATGGAGGACTCGAGGCTCCATGTAGGCTGGAAAAAAAAAAACAGCCCTGAAAGAGGCGAGCTGGTTTGTCTTTCCCTTCCATGTTGCATTCCACGGCTTGCTGACTGCCACCCCTTCTCGCTCGTGTTCGAAAGGAGACACCCAGCTGGTCAGAAGAGCTGCCAGGAGTTTTTCAGGAGTGCTTGCTCAAATGGGGGCTGGCAACCTTGCCGCGATAAAACCAGCAAGCCTGCGCATCTAGCAGAGCGAGATAAGGGATGGTGTTGGTGATGCTCTTGTCTCCCAGATGATGAGAGGGAGAGGGATTTATTCAGGATTTTAAATCTGCCTGTCCGGCGTTCATCTCTCTAGAAGCTTTCTTGTGTCTCCCTGCACGGAGCAGCCCTTCTTAAGACACTATCGGCATGGATCAAGCAGAACAGCATGTAAAATAGCTTGTTGCTTTAACCCTGTCAGATTTAGATTCTCAGAGAGAAGCTGCCTGGGCACAGATCCCTCCAGAGATTAACGGAGGAATTTTTCCCACTATCGCCTTTATCGGTTCCGGGACGGATGTGGAGAATTTTTAGCCTCCCTGGTCCCCATTTGCGACGCACAAAGGTAGCCTTGAGCAGGGATGGGGCGGCTGGCTGTCGAGGGCTGGCTGATGCACGCTGCTTTTCAGCATCACGGGTAGTACATGCTCATTTTAAACATGACCCCTAGGCCATCTGAAAATATTGCTGACGAGCATGCTGTACCAAAATTGGGGAAAACTATTTGCAGCCCTGTTGGTAAATCACAAGTCCACGATCTGCAGAAATAGGTTCCTGGGGTTGGGAGTCCTTATATAGACAAATCAGTAGTTGGTGTCTCGTTGATGGTGCTGAGCATCCAGGAGCTCCCAAAGAGTTTGAAAACTTTTGAAGGTCTTACACAGCTGAGATTTGGGTACCTGCAGTTGAAATGATGAGTAGAAAACTTCGTCCTGCAGTACTCCTTCCTCTGCCCCGGAAAGCCAGCGCTTGGAGGACATTTTGCTTTTTAACGGTCTCAGGGTACAGGCCTGTGAGCTTTCAAACCGGTAGTTCCCCAAGTGGAGGTTAGGATGGATTTTGCAAGAGGCTTTTTTTTTCATCAGAGTTTTTTTCCTTTCGGGGGTCCAACTTTTTCCTAATGCTTAATTTCACAGCCTGCGGAGAATTTAATTTCTTGCAGATATCTGCACGTCCGAGCTTGGCTGACTGAAACCCAAGGTATTTGCAAGCTGTCGGGAGGCTGTGAAAGCAGCCAAGGCATCTGTGAAACCTTCTATTTTATTTCCTTTTCAGGAAAGAAGGCTTAAAAATATGCAAACGGGCGCCCCAGCCACACATACTGGTGTTTACATTGGTGTTGTCTCAGATATAATTAATGCGTTGCACCAGAGAGGAAGCTGATAGCCTGATCCGGCGCCTGCCTGAGGCTGGTGCCGTCATCCCGGGCGCTGCCCTCGGCAAGAGGCGCGGGAGGTACCGAGGCGTGATGGAGGTTGGTCTGACCACGAGCTCCCCCCGGCATTTTAGACTGAATTATTCCTTTCTCCTCCCGGGTCTCTCACAAAGCCTTCCCTCCTCGGCAGGTACATTTGCCTTCAGGGGCAGCTCCGTTTTGGGGCCAGTGAAATAAAAACCCCTGCTGTCCCGTGGCTGTCCGGTGGCTTGATAAGTCTTGTCAGCTGGGAAGGAGCTTGGAGGAGCCTTCGGAAAGGTCCTGCTTGGAGGCTTCGGGCAGGCTGTGCTGACACCTATCGGCAAGAGCTCCTGCCAAGGCTCCCAGCCAGCGGGCACGCGTTCCCGCTCGAGGTCTTCCTTCTTTGAGCTGATGCTGCTTTGTGCCTTTGCCTTGAGGACCCTCTCCACCAAGATTACGTATGTAATACTCCAGACTGAATACGCAGTATTCACTTTATATATACCCTAGCCAGGATTATGCGCTTTCAAAGACTAAATGCTCACAGCCTGATTTTATATCTTTCACAAAAGCATCTGCTGGAAGATCTCCTTAAATCCGGTAGGCATGCGGAATGACGAAGCACTAGCTCATGCTTGTCTGCAGTCCAAAAGGTGAATATTTATTCCTGACATGAAATATTTAGTGAGTTTGGAATGAAGTGGTGGATTTACCAGAATAAGGGAGAAAAGCGCACTCCTTGTGTGAAGAAAGCATAGTGCAGGAACCAATGATTTGAAAATGAAAATAAGGGGAAAGGCAGTGAGTGAGGGAAGGGCTGGTTAAAAGGGAGATGCAAGGGGCTGGACTGAATATCGCTTTGTGTGTTGTACTGGGGTTTTCACTAGGTAGCTGTCAGGTTTTCAGTAAGTGGCTGCGTTTTCTTTGCAGCAGATTTTGAGACCAGCGTAGCCCCGCTCTTCCCAGTGCTGAGCTTTTTGCACTTATTCCAGCAGACTTTTCTGGCTGTGCCCACAGGATGCTCTTCAGAGGATGGTTGAGGTTTTTGTAGCCCCATGGTAGCTCTAACCTCACCAAATTACACAGCAGCCGTTTCCTGAAACACCAGTAATTTTGGCGTTCTCCGACGTCTGCGATGCCTCTCTGCCCCCTCCCTCGTGCTGTGGCGAACGAAACGGGAGCGTGACTTGAGCAAAAAGTGTGGAGCTCAGCAGAGCCGGGGCGCGCTCCTCCGCTAACCCACACATACCTCGGTCCCTTCCCTACAATTACCCGGTTATTACGGCGTTGTGCAGTCTGATACAGCAATTTCCATCTGTCCCTTTGCCTCCCGGAGGGAAGACAAGGCGCAGGAGCTGATCAACCCTTGCTCTCCAAGCGCTGAGCTCTTGCGTTAGCATCAGAGCTGTTTTGTGTAGGATGTCAGACTGTTACTCAAATCACTTGAGAGTCTGCAGGGTATGGTATCACTTAAGGGCGGGGTGGGGGGAGAGAAACAAGTATTAAAGCAGAGAGGGGTGGATCGCTGGCTGGCGTTCCGATTCCACCCACCCAGAGGGAAAAACAGCTTTTGTAACAGCGGCACCCTTTAGCACCGCAGGGCCCAATTTGCATTTCCCAAAACCCAGTGAGATGATTGCAAAGGGGGAATACGGTGTGACCTCACCGTAAGCAGTACTCGGCACCTCGGAGCGATGCTGAGGTGAGAAACACTGGGGATGGACCCTCATAAAACTCCTCCTGCAGCATCGAGGTGCACGAATTGCAGCGGTCCTCATTTGCAGCTATTAAAAAATAAGGGGGCAAAGCCCCGGGGCGTTCTGGCACTCTCTCTCGTTGCTGTTTGCTCAACTCGCTGCTGAGGACATTTTTGCTGAGCGTTAGCACAGAGTGACTCAGTAATCCTGTTGCACAGGGTTCAGAGGGCACTGCCTCTCCTTTTCAACAGCTTTATCGGGCTTGGAGTCACAGCATGTAAGAATTTCCCGGGTAAAAAAACGACTGTGACATTGCAAAAGCTCGGAGGTGACTTATCCTCCCCAGCAGGGATTTCTGCCTCCACCTTGTAAAGATTGCGAGAAACCAGACCTTTGCGTCGACGCCGTGGGTTTGACTGGGCTTGTACCATGAGCCTGTGTCACTGTAGGTGGAATATGGGGATGTTACAGGGGAAAAATAGGGATATTTTCCCTGTGCTAGCTGAGATGTATTTTGCAGGCAGTTGATGCATGTGCCTGCAAAAGTTTTGTCTCCTTGTTGGGAAGACAGATCAGATCTTGTTCAGTTTTTCTTTAAATTTCTTTTCTCTTGCAAAGTTGAATTCCTGTCTGCTTCCAAGCAAGGAATTTATTTTTTTTTTTAAACCAGATTTGAGGGAACACTAAATCACATGTGGTTTTGGTAAGGGAAAATGATACTTTACTGGCTCTTAAAAGCTTGAAGGTTTAGGCAGACCCAGTCAAAGCCGGCCTTGAAAATATTTGTAATCCTAGTGCCCTGTTTTGAGCATCCTGGGGATAAAAACAAGTGAATGTCAGGTGCCAGATCCAAGGCAGCTGACCAGCGAGTCCAAAATGTTGGGGTTTGACTTTTGGAAAGAGCTGGCATGCAACGTGCCGTGGAGATGTCGGCTCTGCTCATAGGAGCTCTCCTTTGGCATCTCCCAAC
>Ga0181612_119312_pt1 | contig 22711 bp, 9 predicted proteins | sample HoacroProtozoa21_FD_119630 | JGI IMG/M metagenome (GOLD analysis project Ga0181612, IMG submission 119630) | Hoatzin crop microbial communities from Cojedes, Venezuel. Combined Assembly of Gp0051906, Gp0051904, Gp0051908
GTCATCTAGTCCAAGCCCCCTGCAATGAGCAGGGACATCTTCAACTAGATCAGGTTGTTCAGAGCCCTGTCCAGCCTGACCTTGAATGTTTCCAGGGATGGGGCATCTGCCACTTCTCTGGAAAACCCGTCCCAGAAGCTTTTCAAAGATTCACTTAATCTGAAGAACAAAACTCACGGCATGATGTGAAAGTGCCCGGAATTGGTTGGGTTCTCATGTACTATGGATGTGAACCTGAGCATCAGCTACTTTAACTGAAATATTACAACAAATCCTAAAGGCTTTCTGCTGTCAGTTTGTTATGTAAAATGCTTCTGATGCTTTAACCAAATCGTCCACAAGAGCTAAGCAAGGCGACAAAATCACATCCAGCCAAGAGAAAGGGATATGCTCAGATATACTTAAATACTGCATTATAGTATTTTGGGCTCAAATTACCTGACAGCATCTTTTTAAGTTAACATACCTTTGAAGGCATACATATGTGAGCTTAAGTCATTCTTACGGTGTTAGAGCATTCACATGTAATCTCTCGTTCCTGTTAAGTGATCTCACATTCTCAAGGAAGTTATACAATACTAATGGGAAATGCTAAACACAAACCTATTTTTTATAATTAATAGCTCTGTCGCCAGTACAGATGAGAAATACTAAAACATGTTGATTAAATTCTGGCCTATATTGGGCAAGCAAGTGGAGTAGCTCAAGAGCAATATAATTAAAGGTGGCTTCTTCATCATAAAGGGACAAAGACCGTCCTTCAAGGAACTGCAAAACCTAGGAAGTCTCACCAACATTGGATCAGCACACAGGCTGAGAGCAGTTGCAGGTCCTCCATGCCTGGTGCTTCTTTCAGCTGAGCTGTGGTTTTGTTAAAGTATCAAAGATGCATAGCATCAAAACAACTAAACAGCACAACTGAATCTTTTTAATCACTCTGCTTTTTATACACAACAGTTGCAGGTTCCCTAGACAAGCAGTGATTCAACAGAGACAACTTTAACACAAGTCACACATGTATTTATAGTGCAATAAAACTGTTAATGTACGTCTGGGAAAGCATTGCTTTTATTATAAAGCACATCTGTAAAAGGTTTTGCTTTGTGTGGGAGCTCCTCCACTCCTCTTTCCATGAAACATAGAGGGGACAACGAAAATACTCGCAGTTTGAGAAGAGAAGGTGTATTTCCCTGGCTTCTTGTTGGAAATGTAATTAACTTTCCAAACCGTCACTTACTTCCTTCTGCAGAAGACACAAAAACTTACAGTGCTCAAGTAGAGCCACGAAAGATGGCAAGTGATGGGGAGGTTTTACCTCCAGATCCTTTTAATAGGGCATGGGACTTCTGCAGTCTGCACAGCACCTCGGCCTGAAACGACGGCGATCCCCAAGAATGCTTTGAGTGACGAGTCAGCAAAGTCTGAAATCAAAGGCAGTTGCTTTCAGTGAGCTGAGTGGAACACGGGAAGAATAATATCTTTTTGATTATGCTTCCCCAGGGGACACCCATTATGGGAGTTGTAGCTATAACATGGTACGGTTTATTTAAAGGGCAGTGCTTTACTTACAAGATGTGAGATCATAACTCAGGAGTTATTCTTCACTCACTGGTGGTTGGTTCTGAACTAGTGATTTAGTTCAGTAAATTTAAAATAACATGTTCATCTCTAACTTGTCTAAGCTAGTAGAGCAGGAAAAGAGAATAACCATTAAAGTACAGATGCTCAAATGAAACATCATCCTTAAAAAGCTTTTTTAATCAAGTGTCCGGTGTAAAGAAGTCTGCATTAGAACTGGCTGAATGGGCATTTCTGAGGCTTTCTGTATGGCTGAGAAGTTAAAAAGATGGCTCCTGTTTTGTGACATTACAGAGCTTCAGTATTTGTTGTCTTAGATGCTCCAACACACCTGGGAGTCATGGTCTCCACTGAAGTTAACTAGGGGAGATTTAATAACAGGTCTAAGACCTGAAGTTTTTCTTCTACATTAGATTCAGTTATTAGATTTCAATTTTTCAGATTCCTTATTTCTCCTACTTTGTATCACAAAATATCACACATGTAGTTGTACTTGCTCAGTCAGCAAACCCTAACTTTGATGCTTTAGCGATTGTGATAAATCTGAGACGATGAGAAACTTCACCATAAAATGCCTGTCAGGGACCCCCAAATTTAATTTCTCAAGACATTAGTTTATTTTGTGCTGTCCAATCTAGCTGAAAGAAAACAGGATCTTTGTTTCTTAAGACTATGTTTCCTTCCACTATTTCTTTGCTATACTCAGCCGCAGATTGTAATCCTGTTTGTCATCACAATCTGTCGTGGGAATTGTGATATAATGCTGTTCTCACTGACGGCAAAACTCATTTTGACTTAGGAACACAGGCAATCACATGGTATAATCTCTTTCCTCAGTTTATATGATATAGAGTCAGCCCTAAGGTATGAAATGGGATAAAAAGTAAAATATTCAGTCCTCATATAAGGATAAGAATGAGAAAGCAGAGCATTCTAGGTACAGGAAAAATAATGTCAGCTAGACCTGTTTCTGTGTTGAATGCCTTAGGTAAGGCTCTTCAGGCTTGAGACACAGAAAATCAGAGTTTGCTAACAAAAAATTTCATCCTGGGATCTATGCTTTCTGCGTGAGACACTGTGCAGACTGTCCTGCAGAAGCACGTGGTCTGCAGCAGAGCAGGATTCCCGAGTCAGAGAGGCACCGGCACTGCTCAGCGTAGCACAGTTCGTGGCAATGAGGAGGGATGCTCTGGGAACTGAATGAATCCCCAGGACCAGCCTTATGTCATTTGCTTTCTTGTCAGGGCGTTACTCCAGTTTTTATACCATTTTGTCATGAAGAAGTCTTGACCTTACTCAATCCCAATTGCTGTTTCCCTCCACTGCCCTCTTGTTAAATCAGTATTAGCATAGGCAGTGAAATGTAGCTTATGAATGCTGGCATCTAATCTTGATCTACTAAAAAATTGGAAAGAAAGAAATCGAACCATCTATAACTGTACAGAATTTTTCTTATAGACACAGAGGATCTACATCAGAAAGGAAAGGTTATAGGAGAAAAAAATATTCAGGTCATTGGGTGCAACTCAATGATCTGCAGATTTCCCACTATGCTTGGTATGCACCTGGAGCAAGGAATGTATTTTCCATCTATTTTTATTTTACATTATGGAAATATGCAGCCTAAGAAGACTATTACACAAAATCTCCATGGGTTATGAAAGAACATAAAGCTCATCCTCTAAAAGACTGGTCACCTTGAATCTCTCCATAGCTGCTGCCCAACAAAAAGACAGGCAGCCTCTATACTTACAAGTAATTATACCTGCAGACTCTGTACTTTCCTCACCTCATTTTGTGCATTGTGTCAATTCAAGGTACAGCCAGATCCGCGCAGAGAATTGCCCAGGTTATCAAAATACACTCTCAAGGTTTACAGCGAGGAAGAAAAAAATGAAAGGTTTCATACTAGCAGCAGAGATAATGAGGGAAGAGATTCAGACAGCACACATTCAGCTTCTTTTCTCTGCTGATCTCTGGAGAAAAGGCAGGTCATTCTCATATTGAAGAAATACCGACAGGCGGAGTTAAAATTGGGTCTCAGAAACCCTGCACTGAGTGTAGGGCAGGGGAGCGAGCTGGAGAGTAAGGTAAAATCAGGTCTGAGAGCCACCATATCAGTGACACGGTTGGCAAGGGAGGTTCTCAAGGAGGAAATAAGACAACATCAGAAATGCTTCTGCACAAGGGAGTCTTGAAAGCAAAGGAAAAACAGGCGTATTTCAGTAACCTAACCTGTGAATGCAGATCTTGAGAACAGTGCGAATTTCCTACTCCCAGGATAATGATGCCAATAGATATAAATTACGTTTATGCACCTGACAGCCACCTCCTGACATGGACTGCAGGCAGAGGTTTTGGCAGTAGGGCACTCTCACCTGACAGCCATGTTCTCCTCTGGCCAGCCCAGTGCCTCTGTTCCCTGCCCGGCTCCCCCAGGTGTTTTTCCATGTGTCCCCCTCCTTACACCCATTTCCCCAGCTGGTGTAGCTGATGTGCTGAGAGGGCTTGGGTTCCTGCCGTCCTCTTGTGACCTGTTCACCCCTGCAGATTGGGGAGATGCCTTCCTCCATCTTATGACCAGTGAATCCTGAAATACTTTTCCGGGCAAGAGAAAGAGTGTCCTCAGGAGAGTTAGAAACCTTCTCCCACCCCCATCAGGATGGCCTGTTGCCCCCTGATTAGGTCATTTTGTGGGGAAGTTAAAGACCTAAGTTTCAGGTCTTTCAGCCTGAGATAACAGTTAAACAGATATATCCCAGGGCAGAACTCTGCGGAGATCTCCCAGCTGGTTTGTAAGAATCACCAACCCCTCTTCAGCTGATAAATAAGGCAGATAAAATGGACATATCCCACACCAGCCTGTGGTCCACCATGCCTTATCCCTGAGTTTAGCCTTCCAAACACAGTGATTTGTTTTTCTGCTCATTGCAAGATACACAACTCTGTGGATACAAATAGGAAGTTACTGTGCACATTACGTCTACGGCTTTTCTAACTGTAATATAACTTTGACTTTCAGGAAGGCTGGTCAGACGTGAAAATGGGAAGGGAACTGATCCTGATGATAACGATAAGGACAACTAACTAACAAAGGGTCGTTTGGTGTTTAGCTCATGTTCTCTGAGACAACCGCCTGATAATAAAATGGAACAAAAGCAATGTGATGAATGAGCAGTGGGACTCCTAAAAGGAAACAAAACACAGTTGCAAACAAAGATAGTGAAATAATAGGGATCCTTTAAACCAGTGGCTGCTTTCCCGCAGAACCTACAAGACAGAAAATTCACATAGGCCAGAAAGGCTGATTGCTAAACATGTACGCATTTGTAAAAGAGATGCAGTTTGGAGTCAAGAAAAGGATAAGGACTAGATAATGTGTTGACTGAACTGAACATTAATTGGGTCAATTGAGCCTTCAGTGCTCATAAAACTTCTAAGATTTATTCAAATAATATTCCTATTCTGTATTCAAAATGAAAAATAATCTTGGACGCAAGCATTTCCCTGTTTTCAGATTTTGCGACACCAAATTTGCCACTTAGCAGTAGAACACAAAATGACAAGCACAAAAACTCAACAAGTGAATCTGGGGTTTTTGTGTCCAGTTTGGATGAAATAGAAATAATGAAGACTGTCAAGGCAAGTAACCAGGCCAAGGCCTGATGTCCTCCAGTACAAAGGGATTCAGGTTCTCTCGTTTCCTTTTACAGAAATACAGACAATTTAGAACCTGGTTCAGCTTTCTCTTTCTACATTGTAATCAAAGGCATAAGAAACAACAACAAAAATCCCATTTTACCATATTTTCACAGCGGAGTTTAAACATGTTTAAACATGATTCAAAAGCAAAATGAGATCCAACTTAATTGCTCACTCTCATTAACTCTAAGTTCAAAAAATTACTGCATTTCTGATGCATCACTGGGCCAGTGTGCTGTGCTCCAAAGCTGCCTTGCCCAAAACCCTTAGGGAAGCGTCAGAGACCCTGCAGCAGGCCCACAGGACCTCAGCTGTGGTTCCACTGGTAAGCCACTGCTCTACCACATCATTGCTCCCAAATCCTCTTCTTGTGAATGAGTTAAAGAGTTAATGGCTGCAATGCTGCTCCTCCCCGAGTATGCCCTGAGCCGAGTCCGCCTTCCCCAAGAGACCCAGGAGCTCCAAATATGTGTAATTGTACAGCACTTCCACATTACCAGGCTGGACAACTCCTGTACAGTTCCTCTGCATCCCCACCTGCCCACCTGAAACACCAGTCAGCGGTTAAAAAAACAAGACAAATAAAGTGAATTCTGAAGAATGGAGTGTTACACAGCCCCTGGGATGGGGAGAAAGGTCTGCTGGGGCAGCGTGAGCAAGTCATTGGTCTGGCACAGAGATGCAATCCCAGTGCTGATATGGCCACCTGCAATTTCTAGGAAATGCTGGTATGCCAGTGTTGGCCCTTAGCGATCAATATATGAACTCATGTATAACTGTGTACGTGTGCCTTTTACCTGTCTGTGTAAAATGTAGATTGGCCAGATACAAACTCGGACAAAAGTAACTCCAGCCCCTCCAGACTGTGGCAGGGGGGCTGTGAAAAATCTGACCTACTCCATGTCACTGGGGAGTATCAGCAGATTGAAGTTCTAGTTACCGGGGAGTTGGGTTTCGTTGCGGTTTTTTTTAGATGTGGGAGGACCCTTTAGAGGCTTCTCAGCACAGATCCCCCGCTCCTTATCCCAAAGAAATAATTTCACGTACTCACACGAGAGGTTCCACTCTTAAGGTACAGATTAACAGAGTAAAATTACCTCCCTAAGTGAGAAGTGGGAACAACACTTGCTAGAAAACCTCTCAGGACCATTTGCAAGCAGAGCTGAAGCTGCGTTGTTTATATTAGCACTCCGAACTATTCCCAGGCTGAGACCAGATCTTGGTGCTTGATCAGGCATAAGGGGAAGTGCTAATGTTTACTGAGTCAGAACCCTGTTGCTTAGAGGAGCTTAATTAAATATATCATTCCTGACTCATGGTGTCTCAAGACAAGTCACAGAATGCACTGAGCCACCAGAAAAAGACAGATAAGCACAACACCATTTTCTGTGTTTTTTGAGTAACTAAATATGGTGAGGGGAAGCATCAGTCTGAAAATAACCCTATCATTGTTAACATTTTTTCTTACCAAATTCTCACTATAACAGAAAAATGGGAAAGTGGAAATAATTGAATTGTGCATTGGAAGGGATATATTTCACCTGAAATAAAGATGTTTATCTTCATTGAAATACCCAGACAGGGGGTTGCTGCGCTTCATTCCGTTAAGAAAGACTTGGTATTCATGTTTATTTTCCATTTAGAAATGAAAGCCCCTGGGATATGATAACTTAGCTGGAGCTGTTCATCTTGAAATTATCACTTGGAACGCAGCCCGGTTTGCAATAATCAAAGGTTATTATCTGATGGGTAGAAGTGGAGGAAATAAGAACTTGTTTTTTTCTTCCAACTTTTACACGACTTTGCTTAGAATGTAAGAACAGCAACCGCTGACTAGGCAGAGCGTCTGTCCAGTTCAGTCTCCAAACTGGATGCTGAGCAGGCTGGGATGTCTCTGCCTTGTCTATGTCTGATACTTTCTAAAATTTTGCTATGCAATTGGTCTCTATGGCACCCTGCGGCAAGGAGTTTCTCAATTTAATTACACATTATATGAAAAAAGCATCTTCTGTCAATTTTAAGCCTGCTACCTGGCAATTTTAGATGATTCTTCTAGATCTTAGGTTGTGAGAAATAGCTGTTTACTATCTCTATGTCATTAACGATACAGACACCAATCAAAATTCTTTAAGTCACCTTTTTTCAAAGCTGAAGAGTCCTGTAATGTTTCCTCGCCTAGCCTGGATGCTGCTTCCAGTTTCTGCTCCTAATTGCTGCCTTTCTGTACCTTTTCTAGTTGTACTGTAATAATGGAGAAAAAGTCCATGCAATACTCAAGATACAGTTTCACCAATGGCTCACAGGGTGGTATAAGCATGGTTTTCGTTTCTTTTTGATATCTGCACTTAATGAGTCATTGATACCTTAAGCAATGTCTAGTATATCGGTGAAGTGCAACTTCAACCTTTACATTCACATATAAAATATTTACTTTGACTTTATTCCTTTATTATACTTGTCATTAACTTTCGACTAGCTTCATCATTTGTAAGCAGCTCCCTTCTTCAACTTGGGATGGTGGTGCTTTTTCCATTTTTGCAGGGATACTGGATTTGAATGCCTCGGACTCACCGCTACAGAGTTACTCCTCTGTAGTTGTGTGTAGAAATAGCTCCTGCAGACTGCTCAGGATTAAATCTAGAGTGGCTTTTCCTCTTGTGGATCATCTGACAAGTTGGGCCACGAAGTAAAACTGTCATCTCTGAATAATACCATGCTCTGAACTTTTCCTAATCCCCCTGCAGACAGCTGCAGTCTCCCACTGCACCGACCTGACCCTTGCAGCCTTTAAGATGAGGGTGTCTGGCAGCTGTTGTCAAGTCGCTAGCAGCACAGCCTTGATCACCAGGTGGATTTATCGCGCTTAACTTTACCCATTGAACAGCCAAGCATTTTCCTGGAGCTTGCCAGGCAGGCTCCTGAGCTTGTTGTCAGCAGAGGGACTAGCAGAGGGTGCTTGCAGAGTGGGGCTGTTTCCATCTGTTTGGTGCCCTGCCTTGGAGTGGGGTGGGCTGTTCTCTAGACAGGCCCATCTGACCGCCGAGTACAGAACAACCGGGTTTTTACTGTTGTTCCTTCTTAGCTAAGGAATTTCAACCCAAATTGATTTTACAGCACATTTTCATTCCGTTACCGATTTGAAACTTAAGCTTTGTTTTAACAAAGACTACTGCTCCTCTAATGGTGTAATCTTTTCTGTTACTCAGATATATTTGCACTCTACTGTGTTCCACTATCCCACTGATTATCTTCTAGCAGATGCCTATTATTACAAACATTTCAACTTAAATGTTCCAGTTCACTAATCTCCATCCTTAGACTCCCAGCAGTCACACAGAGCACTTTTCTGTGGAACATCGATCTAATCCCTTTTTGTATGCCCGATTTTGTTCAGGTTGTTTGCACCAATCTTTCTTGTTTCCTATCCGGATTTTGTCATCCTCTCTCAGGCACGCGGAGTGTTTTCAGTTTTACCCTTTCGATAATGAGTCACTCCAACTGGCGTGCTCTCCTGCACCTGTCATCTTGTCCTCAGTCCTCCATTTAAAAACGCTCCTACGGTCTTTTTTTAATCCTGAGTGCTAGCAGACTCCTTCCACTCCACATGGAAAGCTGAGGTTTTCACACATTCTGCGATTGCCTTTATGCTGTTTACTGGAATGCTGATTTATGGAAACAAAGACTCTTTAAACACAATACGGGAGACGTTCAGGGAATAGAAATCTTAACTGATAAATATGAATCTGTACAATGTCCTCATGGGAAACTTAATCATAGCAGTCCAATTCAACAAGAGAGCAGAGAGACATGGTGTGTCTGTCCATCTCGCTGGCAGACTTCCTTGACCTAGCTCAGTTTGGTTAGGAGGAACTGCAAAACCACTCCATGTAAAATTTATTAAAACTAGAGATGCAAGTTTTTGAATAAACAAACAAAATTTTGTATTTCTCAGGCTGTTCAGCTATATTACAAAAATAAACATGCACACTCACACACACACAGAGGATCCTTTCGAAGTAAATGATTTGTTGAAAATTATATCCCCAATTCCAGTGTTCATTGAGGCATGCTATTAAGCTGAGCTAATTTCTCCCATCTGCCTCAGAAAGCCATTACCCCAACTGTCGCTACAGTTTGCAAGTGTAGCCCAGAGCAGGACACAAAACCCGTGTCCTCCTCCTCCAGGGAGTGCTCCCAGAAAGCTTACACTGCCACCGCTTTCTGTCCTTGAGATCCATCCAGATTTGTCCCGCTGCTTGGCCAGTGATAGGGAATCCTCTGTAAAATATCCACGTGAATCCATGCAAAGTATCTGTGTAAATCCATGTAAAGCTCATGAAAATAACAAAGCTTTATGCCACTCAAACCTCTGCTCCTTCTCCACTGCCAGCCTTGCCCTGACGGTGTGCTGGCTGAGGCTGATGCCGTTCATAAACCCGAGCCTTTGCAGAGTGTTCCCAATGCTTCCTCTCTCATTCCGCTACGCCAAGGGCATCTTGGATGCAAAGGAGGATTAAGCCTGGTCAAGCCAGTACTTCCCAGGGGTATTACCTCCCGCCCCCCCCCCCCTCCAAAAAATCTGAATTCTCCAGAAGATTAAAGCCATTAGCATTTATGATATGAAGACTGAGAGCAAGGAACTGAAGACTCCATGTGGAACTTCCTGTATGCATTGTGCATGCAGAAACCCTTCGGTATTTTACACAGAAATGTTGATTATAATTATAGTACTAGGACATCTTTATCTGCCAAAGCGCCTGCCTTGCACCTGCTCTCCTGCTGTGGAAAGAGAGCAATGAGAGAGAACAGAAACTGCAGCAAGAAAGCGAAGAAAAACAGGAACCTCTTCAGAAAAGCTCCATTAATTTTTCTTCAGACAAACTTTCGCTTGGCCTCAGTGGGGAAAAACAAGCACGGCTCCTCCACGGTTTCCTTGCTCATGGATATAAGCAATCCGGTGAAGGGCATCTCAGCTCTACAGCTCTTTGAAGCACTGAAGCAAAAGGATGGGTCCTCAGAAGCGGGTATTTTCTCTCTGTCTGGTTGAGCAGGCACAGGTCTTGCAGGGTCAAGACAGGCTTTCTTTCCCTCCCACCAACAGGAACGTATTTGTTGGCACTGCGGCCTCAGCTGAGAACCGACACGACTCCCTTGCAGCTCAAAGTAAAGTCGCTGCAGATCTCAGAGGGAGCCAGGGTAGGCTTTCAAATTGCCATCGAATCCCTTCCCTTGAATTACCATTTTGTGGTCACTGAATCCCTTCTAGATTGACAGCTTGTTGCCAGTCGACATGAGGTTTTTTTTCCCAATAAAAGCAGAAAATGCACCAGAAAATGCAGCCCCCACCTATTCTGCAGTTACTGCCTAGCCCTGGTTTTCAGCCATTACTAATATAGGTCTAAATTCAAAGAAAAATATTCTGTTTCAACAAGGTGCTTAAGAACATGTATGTATAAAAGTTGCTTTAACAGAGTGTTCATCAGTATTTGTACAAATTATGCCTAACACGTCCTGTCCATGTCCTCTGAATCCTAAGTAAATCAGTAAATAAATAAAAACGCTGTCAAATACACATGTTTCAAAGTATTTAAAATATTTATTTCAGACAAAAAGCTACTTGGTGCGCTTGTGAAACAATATTTTATTTTTGAGTATTTGCCAAATGCTAATGTCACGGACAATATGAGTGATCTCCTGCAGTGCTGAGATAATGAATACTCGAGGTAATAATTTCCATGATGAGCTCTGCATTTCAGCTGGAAAGCACTCTGAACATTCTTTGTGTTTTAAGCACACAGCACCACTTGTAAACAGCAGCACCACTTTTAAAAACACATATTTGTCAAAGCTTATGTACTTAGGAAGAGATATCTGACAAGGTTTAGATTTGTTATGTGTCAGTTTCCAACTAGGTCACATCTATTCAGGTCAAAGTTAATTTAATATGTATTTCATATGTACATAAACATACCATATATATATATATTCATGGCATCTCTATATTTAATATACATATTCTGAGATGCTAAGAATATATATATTCTTCTATATAATGTATATTTTATATATTATATATTTTCACAGCATAACTATAACTATAAATATAAACATAAAATATAAATATAAAGTCTGTGAAGGTAAGAAAAAACAAGCAGCAAGAATTTACAATGTCTAGTATAGCCACAAAGTATTTCAAAAACAAAAAAAAGTTGATATGATATGAACTGTTATTTTAGAGAAAGAACTAGTTTAAGAAGACAGGAGGTAAATGTAACAGAAAAATTTCAGACTTTTTTTATACTTATGCTGCAGTAATGCCTGGAGGCCAGAGAGATGTTTGGCTGACTAACAAAATGCTAATTATTCTGAGACTTCTGTTCCACAGAGAAAAGCCACATCAGTAACTTGGAAAGTGGGATCTGTGGAATTCTAAAAGCGTACTAATGAAAAAAATCTGTCAGGAGAAAATTTAGAAGATGAGAGAAGAAAATTTTCAATAATGTGATATCACACCGCTTTGCTATTCTGTATTTCATTTTGTGAATGCTACGATGTACAAGAATGCAACGTGTGACAATGAGACTGTGGCTACAGGTCAGAGAGGAAAGAAATCAATAAAATGTTAAGCAGAGGAAGCTGACAGAAATATTGAGGATGCAGCTTCAAAAATATCACGATAGCGATCTTCAAGTTCTTTAAAAATGACAAATTTATGCCTATCAATCAGAGAAAATTTGCTATCATCTACTTTGCAATTTTTCCCTGTACTAACCTAAGTATATATATTCTTAGTGAAACCAAACATTGCACCTCATAGTTTATCACTTGACATAAAATATATTGAATATTTTGATATATTTTATAGTGAATACCATCTTGAATATTAAGTTAGGACATATAAAGACATGCAAAGAAGCTTTTGAGGGAAATTAAGAAGGGAAGGATCTTGGGCAAAATCTCCAGATGGAATAAACCAGAAACACATCCGTCTCACGCTCCCAGACAATCGTGTCTCCACACAACATTATTAAGATTGTGATCGCGAGCACCAGAAAGTTAGAAAAATGCCGGAATCATGGTTGTCTACACAGCTTAAATTCAGTTGGTGTGCATATACACATTATGACAGTCAATGGCATCACCATCTTCTGTGTTTCACAAGTCCCTTTCCTCTCTCGCTGCCCAGAGTAGGTCACAACAATGCACTGAATTGCTATTCAATATATCATTTATTCTCTGTGCAGCCTGCACACCCTAATTGTTTTCTTGCATAGCAAAACCTTACAGACAGGATTTCAAAATTCTGCTCTGATGAGTTTTCTGCAGTGCCAGTAACCGTGGTGGCTGCAGGAATGAATGAACAGACTTCACAGAGTCTTTAGGGATTGGGAGTGCCTTATCACTGCTGCCATTTTATACACAGGTAACTAAGAACACACACTAATGCTAAAAAAGGTCTTTAAACCTGGCTGGCCAGTTTGAGATAATGATGATCTCATTTTTCCATAGCCTTGAATTACATAGTACTGCATTTAAGGCGTGATGCTCACTGATTTCAGCTGCAGTCACGAGCCTCAGATCCAGCTTGGACACAAGCTGTTTAGGACACACAACTGCAAGAGAGAATTTGTACTTACAGACTTTGGGAGGGCTGGACTTGAAGGTGTCTACAAATCTTACTGCAGCCTCTCATATCAGACGCACAAATATAGAAAAATGTCACTGGGATCCGCATTATCTAGCCTGAGACACCGAAGAGCTATTTTCAAGCTAAACTAGACCTTTCTAAGCTAAACTAGTCATCTTTCAGAGGCAGTAGAGAGACAAAGACTGTGCCAGAGAGCTTGTCATCTTGCCCGCCCTGTACATTTTAGACATCCTAGACATCTCATCTTAGGATGAAATTGGTTATCATCTGAAGGTTCCTATCTAACGGCAGCCTAACTTCATCAGCTTAGACTTCGTTGACTAACGATTAAATTAGATGAGATATAACTCACATAATGCACATGTGAACTGCACAGATTTTTTTTTTTTTTTTAAGTTTCAGGACTTTTGAATGATTGGCTTTGCAGTATTAGAAGTGTTCCCCATTGCAGTCTGGAGGTGAATTTCTATGTTTGTACAAATGCACACAGAACAACGGGGGGAAAAATACAACATCAGGTAGTGCAATAGTAGCACCCGGACAGGAAAACTTCAGGTCTATGACGCAGGCTCTTGCTACGTAAGCTAAGAGAGTAACTGTTAGTGGTACCGACTTGGAGTGTCCCTAGAAGGTCATGGGATCTTTCCAGATCTTTGCTGGGGTAGGGTCTCCCGAGGTCCACCCCAGGCTTTGGAAAGGTGTACACTGGGCCCACAACTCCTATACCTATTTTTTCCCCAACTTGATTCCTCTCTCCCTTCCCCTCAAATATACTAATATTTTAGTCATGTGTCTTCCCAATTTTGGCTCTTCATCTCATTGGTTATTAACCAGTCCCAGATTCTACCCTTCAGACCTCTCTCCAGACCACCTCTGTGACCAAGACATCCAGACCCAATGTCCTTCACTAGGAAGAACCTGTCTCGTGCCTTTTGACTGTTTTCCCAGTATTTTCCCCATTTGTAGGCACTTGGAACTCTTTCTGTTCTCAGTCCTTCACCTCAGTCTTTTTACCCTATTAGTGTTATTTCTCTCTCCCAGCGTCTCCTCCCATCCTTCTTTCACCCTTCACATAGAACCTATTCCTGTCTGGCATCACCACGTTACTCTTTTCCCATTCAAATCGCCCTTCCCGTGACCAATGCTTACTTTTGCCAGCTCCTGTTCCAGCCACTCTTGCTTTGCTTCTGTAACCTCGCTCCTCAGTGACTTGCCCTACCCCTTTCCTCCTGTTCTCCACTGCCCACTGGGGACTTGGATCTGGTCTCCTTGCTCAAGCATGGTCTGTTCTCCCCACATCCTCAAGCTACCCTTCCCCACATCTACTGGAGCCATCTCCTCCAAGATGTCTCCCCAGGACTTAAGCTCTTTGGTCAGCCAGCTGTGACGTCTCTCATGAGCTCAAGCCCTGGTCCAGTTGTCCCCTGGACTCCGCACACACGGATCTCCTTCTCTTCCCACCTCTCTCCACACCCAGCCTGGTTCCAGTGTCAGGGCTCTGGGTGGACCGACAGGCTCTGCCTTGCAGATATGGGAGTGTTATCTTTGCGGGCAGTCTCTGCTGGAGGGGGAAGGGTGACCCACTCAGCATGGAGGAAGTTGCTGTGACCCTGGATGTTTTGCTCCAGGATCTGATTGCCTCTGTTCATGGGATGGGGAGTGATGTGAGGAGGAGAGGCGACTTCGCCTTAGAGGAGGCCCAGGACCTCCTTCCAAAATCTGTGAACGGGCTCCCCTGTTTGGTAATGATACAATGTGGGAGACCACGGCATGGGAAAACACGGTAAGAAGGGTCAGGCAGTCAGCAGGGCCACGGGCAACACCTTGAAGGTGAAGAACTGAGCTGTCTTGGCAAATGAGTCCACCATTGCCAGCACGGTTGCATTCCCCTGTGAGGGGACAGGTCTTCCACGAACCCCACAGGTGGGAGCTGCTGTAGGTGGGCGGGTGTGGAAACGGTCTCTGAGCGCTCCAGGGCCTCTGCAGAGGCCATTGCTGTGGGCACAGGTCTCTCAGCCCACCCGTCTGCCCAAGTGATCGAGTGGAGTGTCCTCCAGCAGACCTCATGCCCAGCTGCGGGTGCATTGGTTGGGGACTGGTGTCTGCCATGGTCCCCAAGCAGTGTACGGCTGCTTGCTCCAAGTATGAAAAGATGTCTTGTTCTTGTAAGTAGAGGAATGGATAAAAGAGAGGCTGCAGACCCTGCTACTGCAGTCGGGGTCCTGTGGCCCAGTCCCAGTTCCCCTTCATCTCATTTTCCAGGCTTGGTCTTCCAATGGGCTAATTAAACCATTCCGCTGCCTCCCCTGAACATAATTTCTAGGCCTGATTTTCAATATTCCACAAACACCAGCCTCAACCCCACTTCCCAGTGTGTTTCTGCCACCAAAGCACTTGTCCACTTCTTCGCCTCCCCCTCCTCCTCCTCTTCCCACCACCCTCCTCTTGCTGCAGCCTGGTGCTCGGGCTATGCAAAGTGAGTGGAGGAGAACAGAAGAAAAGCAAGTGCCTCCCAGTTTGGATAACTCACTCCAAGACCTACCCCAGCCCCCAGCCACACAAAGCTTAGGTTGCAAGGAGGGTCTTGGTCAGTTCTGTACGAAATGAGGCCCAGGCAAATTTAATTCTTCAATGAATTTAGTAAGTAAATTCTTCAAAGTTGTTTCAGTGAGCAACTCAAACTATCATTTTTATAGACCTGGAAACTGGCTGAATTTGAATGGATTTTCGGAGAAAAATCAAAAGGCAAATACCTGGTGCAATGGCAAACTTCACAGTCCAAAACCATGCAGCACTCCTGGATTTGTTAAAACTCCTCCCCAAAAGATGCACTAGAAGTTTTTTACGTTGCAAGGAGAGCCACAAAAATGGCTGGAGGGAGGGAACACCTCTTCTACAAAGAAGGGCTGAGAGAGTTGGGGCTGTTCAGCCTGGAGAAGAGAAGGCTGCGGGGAGACCTTATTGAGGCCTTTAAGTACCTAAAGGGGGCCTCTAGGAAAGAGGGGGACAATCTTTTCAGTAGGGCCTGTTGTGACAGGACAAGTAGTAATGGCTTAAAACTGAAAGAGAGGAGATTCAGACTGCATATCAGGAAGATTTTTTTACAGTAAGGGTGGTGAAACATTGGAACAAGTTGCCCAGAGAGGTAGCGGAGGCCCCATCCCTGGAAGCATTCAAGGCCAGGCTGGACGGGGCGCTGAACAGCCTGGTCTAGTGGAAGATGTTCCTGCTCACTGCAGGGCGGTTGGGCTGGATGACACCTAAAAGTCCCTTCCAACCCAAAGCATTCTATGATTCCATGACCATATGTGCGTTTTCTACATGATTTTGAATCCTTCTGTCAAATTCTAATAGAAATTCTAACCCTATTATAAGTCTATTTTCAAACCCTGCATGTGGGTTTTTTGTTGACTTTTTACAGTATTGTTTCCAGCAGGGCAAAGTTGGCAAGTTCACAGGAACACACATTCAGGATTGTGTCTAAGCTACTTCCCCGTGAATACTGCTACTTGTTGCCAATCAGATGAACTTTTTACTGTGATGTTACTGGCAAACACTGCTTACAAAGCTTCAGTAACTCAATTCATTTCAGACACTGCTTGAAACTGGAAAAGCAATTGGACAACAAAACCATGAAGCCAACCCTACAGAGTAGTCCAAATCTTCAGAGTACTATCAAAATACAATAAATGAACGACAAAAGAACATTTCCTCTTCAGTTCAGTAGTATCTCCTATATAATTAACAGTAATATATCCAAAGTACGCACATTCTTTTATTTGGAATTGTTACCACTGAATATTAAAACCCTTCACATGTACATGATCCCACAGTTGCTGTAGCATCTGCAGGCAGAGTAATATCTGAGACGGAACCTTAGAATATTACATCCTATTAAAGTTATTAGAAAACTTTCTGCACCAGAGTTTGTTTCCTTTTAAAACCAAACAAACATTCTGGGATGTATCTCAGTTAAAGAAAAAAAAAAAAAAAAAAGAACATTTATGGGGAAAAACAGGTGTTATATACAACAGATGCTACATAAAACCCTTCGAGAAAAAAAGGGAGCTTTCTCAGAATAGCAAAACCACTGTCTCAAGCGAGCCTCAAAGTTTTGAGCATCAGGCTAAAGCTACAAGCAGATATTCAACTGGATTTACAGGGTAGTCTTCTACCTCACATAACCAAAGCAGAGCTAAGCCTACCCCAGCTAATTCCCTGAATACAAATTTCCTAACTAAAGCATAACAGCACATTTATTTCAAGCACCAAATTTTTAGATACAGCAATGCTTTACCTATCAGACTTTTTTCCTCAACTCCCTTGCAGAAATGTTCAAGCTACACTATGAAGAAGTATCATTTTCTAATGCAAAAAAGGCTGTACCCAGTCAGACTGAAGGATTCATTTTGCTCTGTTTCCAGCAGTGACCAAAAGGAAACTTACAGGGAAGAATAAGGACAGAGCAGGCATGCAGGGATCCTTCCCTAGGATGTTCTCCAACAGTTTGCTTCTCTGGAATTTCACAGGTCAGAAGTTGGGCAAATTCACAGAAGATTCTAACATGATATTCACCTCAAAGCTACAGGCTTTCAGTCGCAAGGAGCTCTGCAGCTTCACATTGTACGAAGAACTATCTCCTGGTATATGAAGTCTGCCAGGTCTCATTGATACCCTTTAGAAACCATTAATAGAAATTGGCTTTTGACTGTTCTTTAGCCTCTATCATATCTAACTTCAGCCATTTCTTTTCCTGTTCAGTCTGCTTGTTCTTTAGATGGAGCCTTCTGACACCTTTAATCATTGTCCTAATTTTTAGTTCCTTAATTCTGTAACACGATTTTGCGATAAGCAGATCAGACCTGCAGACAGTATTCAAGGTGCGAGGTATCCACACAATGACATTACATTCTCTGCTCTTGTTAGTTTCTAAATAATTGCTAAAATTCTATTTCCTTTACAATTTATTGATTGTAACCAAGATCATTTCCAAGCAAAACTCAAAACTCACTGGATGTTGAGACTCAGGATTTCTCCCTGTCTCACCCCCACACACATTACCTAACCATAATCTAGTTGCTCATTTTATTACTCAGTCACTCAAATCTCTTGAGATGTGCAATTCTTTACAGACAGCATTTGCCTTTGTTACAGACATAGTATCAGCATACTGTGTCACCTCCTTATTCAGATCTTCTGGAACACATGTAAATAATATGAGACATTTTTGATCCTATGTAAGAGTGCAGACACAGGTGACATCAAAGTGATTAACCAGAAGATACAGTAGACTGATCTGCTTATTATTTTATGACCAAAAATCAAGTAATTAGGAATCACTTCTATAGAAAGCTAATAAATCTGCACATTCCAAACTCTATCATGCTCATTCCTGAGAAATAAAATGTAAATTCACACACCAGCTAGGCTGAATATCAAGCCTATAACAAATTAAAACAGCCTGCCCTATCCATATTGTATTTAGTCCATCAGGTTTCTTGTCATGACTCAAGACCTCAGAACTACTGCATGAACTGATATAAATTCTTCAGCGTTAACAGAAGGGTATATGCCTTTTTCCCAAGAATAAAAAACATTTTAGACTTCCTATAAAGCACAATATAGAACACCTAAACCCCTAAAATTAAAGGGATACCTTTTAATAAAGGCAAATTTTAAATTGCTACCAGATTATTTCAAAGGGTCTTGAAGATACTGTTCCTACTCCCTCTAGATAGCTATATAGAGCCTACACCAATCAGGTACTGAAAAGACAAGCAAAATTACCAAATAAACAAAACACAGTCCAAGGATAAAGGGTGGCAAGCAGTTCTGGACAGTGGAGGAGAGAGAATACTTTGATCCAAAAAAACCTTTTTTCACATAGTGCCCAGTAGTAGCAAAGAAAATATATCTGAACATAAAAATAGTAAAAAAAAAAAAAACATAGGGGACATGAAATTTAAAGGACAGAAAGACAGAAAAATCCTCAAATATCATGATTACCAATGAAAAGTACTATTTTTCTAAGTTTTCTTTTTTTTCTCCTTTGTTAAAAGGGTAGATTAGGAAGCTTCCTGACAAAAGCATTTTTAAGTTACTTTTCTTTCCCTCCATCTGTTCCAGTGCAAACAGTAGTTCAAGACAATACGAGAACTTAATAAGATCACTTCTTGCCAGTCCTGCTCAACTACATCACGGCTGTGTTGGGCCAAGACCAATGCAGTACAGAACAGCACATAATATCCAAGTCTCCGTTGAAGAGTGAGATGAATGCTCACCTACCGGTTTAAAATTGGGCCCAACACCACGTAGAGTGGAAGGGAGAAAAGCAAATTTCAGTGAAGTTTCTCCCCTTTCAAGAGTTTAAGCTAAACATAGGTCAGATAGAATTCATCTATAAACACGTACACACATGTGCATTTATTTATACATAGATACACATATATGCAGGCTGGAGTTTTTATTTTTAACTTTATCACAATGTTTAACAAGTAATTTTCAGAAGGTCAGGCTTAGATAAAATTTCATTTGCTGCCAATATATCAGAATTAGGGTAAGCACTGCCAGTCAAAGCAAGAGATTGGCTGCCAACTACTGCCACCTCATCAAGGTGAGGGCACATTTCACAACTTCAATATTGAGTCAGTTCTACATTTCATCCATACTAGAATCCTTTCTATTGCTTCCCCCTTTGCAATTGCATTTGGTATATGTGGTAAAAATTCCTTAAATCACCTGACAACTTTTACAACCAAGTCCTCAGTGTAAGCTGAGTACAGAATAACTGTCCCTACTCAGCAGAAAACACTTGTAGCCCAAACCAGTTCTGTATGTGCCTTAACACCACCGAATACTTTAAAAATCTCGATCAGAAGCTAGCCACTACAACCGATTGAAACTCATGTGGGAAAGACACATACCACTCCATCTGCAATCTTCCAGTCTGCACAACTTTCGTATTTTTGCAGTTGCTTTTGAAACAGTTGCGCTATGGCTCGATGGACAAGTTCATACTGCTCCTGTAGCAGGTTACCAGATAAAAATTAGTGCATGACATCTTTACAAAGAATGATGGTATATTATGATACGATAAAGAGTCATTTCTATACAAACTATACCTTTGTCTGCACTGCAGAATGCCTTTGTGTCCTCATTTCCTGTATTAAATTAAATACATTGAATTCTTCAGGTATTTTCTGAAATGTAGAAGGAATTCAATTACATTGACATAACTGTCAGAATAGCAATACAAAAGCTGTTAGACATCCAAGAGTATGTTTAAATTCTGTAGGTAAAGCCAGTCTGTTCTCTCCATATTGCATCTACTCAGAATTTTTTTAAAAAGCAGTTCCTTTCCAGAACTGGTTTTAAACATTTGATTTAGGCCAGATGAGAGCATTTCAAGTGTTTTTAAAATTATACATCCAATGACAGCATTAATATGACTGCAACTTTAATAATGGTTTATAACTTCAAATCCCAGAATGAAGTTATCCCTGTATATTTGAAATATTTGCCTTTAGGATCTGCAAGATTAAGCAGAAACATTGAAAAAGTTAAATTCAAAATCATTTTATACTGAAATATATTTTAAAAATCTAAAAGAAGTCACTGTAAAACTCTGAATAAAAACTTGCTGTCAAAGGCAAGTAAATATATACCAAAGCATGAATGCAATGAAAATAAACATCCAACCTGTCAAAAGATTTCTGGAACATCTTAAACATTTCACTATTTTAGAACATTTAGGAGCTAAATCAATCACTGTTATGAAATGACGGAATGCCATAAAATTTCTTCTTTTAAGATTCCTTACCCCAGCTTTAAGCAAATTCCATGTATAATCTATGGCACAGATGGCTCCTGTTCTTCCACATCCTGCACTATGAACATAAACAGTTAGGTATGTTAGAAATTATTTTCATTTGTTAAAAAGACTCTATAAGCTTCATATTTCAAGAGTCTATGTGAAGAAAAAAAAAGTATCAAAATCCCTCAACTATCATTTTAAGCTCACTCAACCTGACACTATAGTGTCTTCAAAATAAAAAAATTAACGGTGCAAAATGAAGGATGGAAGTTTTTAATGCAAGTTTCTCATAGCCAGTTGAAACTGCAATCATGAAAGATGCTTCAATGTTGACATTTTTATTACCTCCTTCATCACACTATTCCTAGTTACCACTGCTTCAACAGTAAGGATTTTCTCCAAGTTGAATAATAAATTTCTATCAATGTCTATCAACTTAAACCTGAAAGTTATAAATAACGACAGTGAGCTATCACAATTATTCTTTCTAATAGTATAAATTTTTCTATTTTACAGATAAAGAGTTACAATGCATGCATATGTATCATAATTACACCGTTGTAAAAAACAAGCCTTTCACAACTGTACCGACAGTCAAGAGAGCCAGGACAAAGTGAAATGGATTTCAGTGCTAAATAAGTTTCTTATGGTTTTAGACCTCTATTAGAGCGACAAGTTTAAAAATAATGCAGCTAAACACAGTGTATTTCTACAGACATTTTAAGAGAATAACCAAGGTCTAAAGAGTTAATAAGCCCCAAGAATTTAACACTTTCTGGCTTATGTTTCTGAATTCAGTTTTTCAGACACATTATGCTGTAACTTTTGTTGCTCTAAAAAGAATCAAGTATCACAGGCAAGAAACTCCCAGAGAATTTGTCAGAAACTGTCAATTCACCAAAACATTTTCACAGCAGTTTAGTTTCAATAGTCCTTTTGTCTGCCAAATTTCAGGTCAAAGATGAAACTGTTGCTCAGAAGAAAAGACTTAACAACCTGAAACTACAGTCTGCTGATTAGAGATCTTTTTCGGTCATATTAGCAGACAGAAATCAAAGCTCTTAGGCAGTGATGCACCTGCTATGTAGTCTCTCCTACAGAGAACGGAGCCTTCACTCCCTTATCTGATTCGCAATAATCTTCAAAGTCTGTTTCGTCCTGATGAGGATTTAAGTGTCTTAAGAATCACACAATGGTTTCCCTTTCAAAGACTAATTCTTCTTTGACTGATACTCTGTCTTAAACGCAAATGGAAGCAAAATATCACTCTCACATGAGTTTTAAGACAACGACGACTGTATGATTTTGAGCCAAGCTTTGACATGAGGAAATATTCCTTTTTAGAAAACAAACTGTGACTTAGAATCAAACTAGTGCAGCTCATACCAAAACTCTAGACTTCAAAAAATAGTAAAAACTTAAAATAAATATATTTGATACCTGCAGTGTATACAAATTGGTACGTCTTCATGTTCCTGGTACTCTCTCATCAGGCTGATCATGTCCAGAATAGAATCAAAAGATGAAGGGACATCATGGTCAGGCCAGTTAACATAATGAAACTGATAGACACTACGAGTCTCCTAAGGGAGAGGAAGAGACAAGTATATATCATCATTACGACCTTTGAAGAGTTTGTATGAAATAAATAGTTCTATGAACCTTCACTTTTTGCATGAATAAGCATGGACAAGCAAAGCCAACTACTGTATTAAAAACCCTACAGCTTATACCACTTCAAAAAATAAAAGGGATATCTGAAGTAGTATTTTGAGCACTGCTAATGCATATGAGAAAACACTATGGGACAGTTCACAGAAGCCCCTCTCTATAATGCATGCGTTAAAGCACCCACAACGTCGCACTGTGTTAAAAGATTCTCTGTCATACAGTCTTCAACTTTGAAAGGGAGAAAGAAAGGGAAAGACCACCACGAAAGGTTCTTTTTCCAATCGTACTCCAGTAACATA
>Ga0181612_144043_pt1 | contig 22707 bp, 16 predicted proteins | sample HoacroProtozoa21_FD_119630 | JGI IMG/M metagenome (GOLD analysis project Ga0181612, IMG submission 119630) | Hoatzin crop microbial communities from Cojedes, Venezuel. Combined Assembly of Gp0051906, Gp0051904, Gp0051908
CCAGGGAGGTTGTGGAGTCTCCTTCTCTGGAGATATTCAAGACCCACCTGGACAAGGTCCTGTGCAGCCTGCTGTAGGTGACCCTGCTTTGGCAGGGGGGTTGGACTAGGTGACCCACAGAGGTCCCTTCCAACCCCTACCATTCTGTGATTCTGTGATCTGTTGCACACTCTGTTTCTTAGAGGCAGAAGGCAGTAGATATTATACAAATTTAATTGTCATTTGAAATTGAAAATATATAATTTGGGTTCTTCATACTTTTGGCCTGCCATTTTGATGAAGTTAATTGTAATATTAGTTGGTGAATGCTCCAAATGACAAAATCAAGAAAGGGTTCTACAAACACATATTCATCACCGTGAATGTACATCATATTTTTTCAGTAATTTGTGAGAGAATTTGCAAATGCTTTACAAAACTTCTTTGATCAAAGAGAGTGATTTCATATTGAGCAATTGCTTTATCAGGACTCTTCTAAGTGATAAGCTGCACTAAATTCCAAGTAGACTTAGAGGCAAGGCCACACTGTTTATTGCACTGTGATGTATTTCTGCGAGTAGCTGTTTCTATTAGATGTGTAGAACCAGGGAGACTTTCTGTGTATAAGGTCACTAGTGCCTTAGTTTTGGCTATTGTATTTGTTAGCCTGTTAAAATGAAAGGCAATCTATTATACCCTATTTTATCTTGCCATTATTATGTCTATAGTATAATACATATTAGAATATGATTTTAAACAATTCTGTGTATCTAAAGAGGTATATGAAACATTTTGTAAATGATAGAGCTATACATATGAGCCAGCTGTTTCTTTCACACGTATGCATGTATTCTTTGTAGCTGAATGTTCATTTGATTGTCTTCTCTTCATTATGGATTCAGCTTGATATGAAGTTATTAAATTAATTTCTGCTGTTTACTGTACATTATTTGGCTCTACTTCCATTTCAGGATCCACTGGTTGCTCTTCATTTCATCTCAAAATCCCTTCTGGTTTGATTGTATTTATTTTTTTCATTTACTTCCATTACTGCATTGATTATACCAGGCTTAATATAAAAAAAATTAAGTTTCAGACTATAGCTCCCTTCAGTTTGGACTCAGTACAGGTTCAAAGATGGGATAGTTGACACACCTACACATTTTCTTCACGAGAAAATACCTTGTAGTATGATCTCATTTCTTTTTATAAGGATTTTATTACAGATTGTGGTGACTATGCTTTAAAATTTATTACATAAGTGTATATGATATATGAAGAAAAAGTCTAATATTTCAAATATATATTGAGGTGGTTTCTTCCATTATTCTACTAGGTTTTTTGTGTTAGTAGATTAAATAATTGATAAGTGACAGAATGGTTTAAACTGAGTGCCTAGTACAACCTGCCTTCACATCTACTGTGGTTTAGAACAAACAGTTATGAGTACAATGACCTTGATTAAATTCTTGGAGAATGTTTGTAGAGCATTAAAAGTTCACAAGTTGTCATGACTAATTGACTAGTAGGAGGACACAGAGTAAGTGACTGAGTCTGAAGGTGTTTGACATTTTGTTTTGTGAATGTCTTACTGAGGGGGCTGGAGCTGCTGGGAGTTGAACACTCTGAGACACTCTTTGGCACTGGTCAGCTTTCATTAAGCCCGGTCTTAAAGCAGCACAGACTGAAGTTCAGAACTTACTGCAGAGTTTTGTCATATAGTTTGGAAACTGCTTAGTCATGTTCTCTCTTTACAGGAACTGGTCAGTACATTGTTGCCATGTCATTTTAAACCTAAAATTAGAATTTGGTGTGGTGTAGGTTTAGATTGTTTGTTACAAAAGCAAGGTTCATTATCAGTCTGATACCTTCTCTAAACAAATGGATTTTTAAGCCTGCAGTGGCACCAACTCAGCTTGGTAAAAGAGCCTGTGGTCTCTAAAGGTGCAAAAAAATTAACAACTTTTAATCAAAATGGTGAACAGTACAATAGCAAGTATGACTCCCCATAGAAAGCACAGGACTAACACACAATTACATATTCTTCAGTCTAAATGTGCGGAAATAGAAAATACATAAAGGGCCTTACCCAAGTACGATAGTTGCCTGAACTTATTACATTGAAGTTATTACAATGTATTTATGTGATATAAATAAAACACACATTCTAAGAACTAAACAGACTAGCTTTCCCTAGAGGTGGCAAGACTCAGGTTATTTTTTAAAATAACGGATGGAGTTAATACGAAAGCCAGAGACCCTCACTGACAGCAGCACCGATAGCCTGGCAGCAGCTACCTCTTATTTATAGCAGGAGGACTGCAGCTTTGGCTTCTTTGCTTATCTTAGTTTGGCACTTAAGGACTTCCACGGGGAGAGAAGACTCCCTGATACATTCTTGTTGATGTTGGCAAAATACGTCTATTTCAAATGGAATACTGATTTTTGACAGTCTGGCTGAAATCTGATCTGTTGAAATACATACATCATTGTAGGCTAGTGCAAATGTGACTTTATAAATCATTCTTTTGACATACTGGTGTTTCAATGATATTTCTTAACATTCTAATTTTCAATGTATGGTGTTCAGAATTTGGTACTGCTGTGGCCAAGTAACTATTAGTTAATTATTAGTGTATTAGTGCTTAATAGGAATGCAGGAAAGTAGACTTTTCATTACACTGGTAACTTAAATTAGCTAATAGTCTCTATTTAGGTTATACCTTCAATATAAGAAAAATTATGATGATATTGCACAATTGTAACTTTTGCTTTTAAAAGAGCTTTAAAATAATTCTGGCTTTTATCACCAGAATTCCTCTGACAGTCTGGCAGTAAGATACTTTGATTTTGTCCTCACTTACAACAAACTTCTTAGAAAATAATTTTGTAATCTAGTATTCCAACAGTGATAAATGTGAACAAATTAAAAAAGAAAGCACATAGTTTTTAAATTCTGTGAAATTTTTGTTTAAATTGTATTGTAAACACAATGTAGCTGTAAGTGATCGTTCTATAATTTTACAAATCAGAACAGATATGAAATAAAATGTTTTTCAAGTACCAGTCACTAATTAGTTTTTACTTTAGATTTTGTAGTGTTTCTCCCTTAAGTCCTAGATAAGCCATTACTAAGGCTAACCAGCACCGTGTGAAGGTGTGATACAGTCTAAACCAAAGGGCATTTAAGCAGGCAAAAGTCTTTCCACTTGCTTCACTGCATTTCAGACAATGTTCGTAGTTTTCAGTTTCTGTATCTATTCTTCCCGATACCCGGGAACGTGTTTCTTTATGTGCTGGTATTTTTTTTGCCCCAAATCCTAGATCATTAGGTTCAATTGACGTTTTAAAAGCCCTGCTTTTAGATGTAGATCTCAGAACTACTGATGGGTACAAGTCAGTTTTGGTTGTAAATAATGCCAAGCATTTCCATTTCCAGTACTTGAAAGAACAGAAGTAATAAAAAAGATCAGGCTACGAGTGACAACTTAAAACCTTACTTACTAGACTGAAAAGGTTATAAACTTACAATTTAATGTGTATATACTCCAAAATTTTAAAGCAGAATATAGATAATTCCAGTAGCTCTATAAATACTTAACTGAGCTCTTCAGGCCTATTTTTCTGACGCTACATTCATTGCAACTATAAATTTAAACTAGACTGTGTCAAAGGAACAATTACAGTTTGCCACAAAAAGGAAAATTTAAACTCATGTCCTTTTCTTTATAAATTATTAGACATATAAAATGTGTTATTTTCCCCTTAAATTTTAAATTCATTTAATGTCAAGTTCACTGCCATCTGGATACATGGTTTTATGCACTTCTCAAGGAGGACTTACTCAGCTAATTTTTGCTTCGGTTCAAGCGAAAAATCTTTTTAAAACAAGTTCTCACTGTTTGCAGAGAGAGGCATCTTGAGCATGCTGACCAATTTGTGTTTAGCATCATAAATCACATTCCATTAGGCATATTAGAAAACAAATTGTTCTTTTCAGAATATACTTTATGGAATATTAGACATGATGCAGCATAATGGAGCTAAATCTTCAGTGAATATATTTTGTATAAAGCGGATCCAATTTGTGTTTAAGGAAGAAAGAGGTTAACATTCTCTTTACACAGTGCATTCTGCAGTGCATTTTATTAGCATTTCATTCATAGGGACTGGAATTTTTCCAGCTGCATTCAGCTGAGATTATCTGACCTTGGATTTGGGTTCAGATAGTACGTTCTCCCATCGTCTTTTGAGTGTATTTGTGAAGTATATACATTTTAAACAGAAAATATTAATTTGTATATGTTGTGAAAACAATATCTAAAAGCCGTTTACCACACATGCTAAAGAAATGAAAAAAGATCTTTTCAGTTCTTTCCCAAAGACCCAGCTTATTTTGATACTGCACATACTTGTGTTATCTTTAGTATGTAGCTTTCTACATACTAATGTAGCCTTAATGAATGCTTTGGCAGTAATGTGCAGAACATAAGTGGTATTGGCCTTGTAGGACTTTTTGACTTAATTTCCTGGATGTGAACTCTCTGTTTCTGATAATTTATTATGTTTCAAAACCATCTCTGGGAATATAAAATGTGCACCTGAGGCTAGCTTTTATTTATTTCAAATCAATTTTTGAAGCTGCACTATTTTCTGGCATGAAAAAGTAGATAGCAGTCCAACTTTTTTCTGTCCCCCCCTTACCCCTAATATTTAAAGTATGAAAAAATCAATATGATCATATATTGATTTGTATAACATCTTTTGTATGCTTTAAAATGCATAGCAGAATTAGAAATTGTGTTAAACTCCGAAAATAATTTGATGGCAGATTATGCTAAGTATATAATCACTCCAAAAAAACAACCCTAACAAATGCCTTGGCTGAATCTCTCTACCCAAAATTGATTCTCTTACACTGGATTTCAGACTTTGTAAAGTATATATTAAAGAGCTTAACTAGTGATTCAGAAGACAAGGTACTCCAAAGTAGATAAATGAACATTGCTTAGAGAATTTTAACCAGGTTTTTGCCTAATTACTTATTCTCTACTGTGTAGTAAAAATGAGCAAAAGCAGCTCCATAGAAATACAGGATTTTCAATGGATTGTTCTTGTGTAACTAGGAGCAGAGGGTGCATATCTGCATTAATTTGCATCTCGTATTTAAGTTGCAAAGTATTCTGGCAGGGTTTGTAATTTCTTTATTAGGCATTTCTTCAATGCTTGGTCTAAGAGCATCATTGTCTTGGTTGGGAAACCAGCCCCTTCAGTTGGGACATTAAAAAGAAAGGAAAGTAGCATAAATTCTCTGTAAATATGTGCACTTCAGGTAGTTTTTACCTTGTTCATATTCTTGTGCAGTGAAAGCCTGTTCAAACACTCACCATAGTTAGTGGCTAGCTTTGGTCATTTTTCTACCCAGCCGGACAAATGGGGTAAAAACCCAGGTGAAAAAGAAATGCTGTAAATCTCCTTTATCACTTCCTATGAAAGCTAAACCTACAGCCCGCAAAATGTATGTGCTTTACTTCACATGCCTAAGTCATCCTCTTGAAATCGATGGGACTTCTGAGGGGCATAGATTTAAACAAGAGCATCACTCCTTACGGGTCCAGGATCAAGATTTATGGATGCACTGGGTATGCTTCACTGAGAAGTTTTGGCCAACAAAGCATGTGAGGATTCCTGGATTTAGGCCTTGTGGCAGCTTGTCTAGCTTGTTTCTTCATTTTGTGTAATACGCTCTGCTACAGACAAGGTGAGGCAAGGGGAAGGCAGGGGATGTCCTGACGGTGCCCAGTATGGCGGGGGATGAAGGCTGTGAGCGAGGAGAGAGCCGACAGCACAGGAGAGGCAGAGAGATGCTCAGCACAACTGGGAAAAGACACCCCCAGCTCTCTGGGCAATGGAAAGAAAATTTCATTGGGAGATCAGGGGCCAAGCAGGGCTACACCAGAAAGCTACACCAGGCTTGGGGGAGAGGAGCAGAATGGAAAGGTAGCAGCAGAAGGGGGAATTCTTTCCTAAATCCACTTTTCATGTGTTTTCTGTCTTACCTAATCCCTTTGAATTTTCTCTGTCCTAAAGAATTAATCATTCTGGTTCTAATTCTAATGATATTTAGCCTTTTTAATTTTAAGAGACTGTCTTTTCTGTGAACTCACTGTAAGGAAAATATCTAAGCTGACTTACCTCAAAGCTTTACCCAAGTTAAAGTCCTATTACAAGCCATTGAGGTGATTTTATTTTATTACTTCAGGACACTTTTTATGAGAAAAGTTAGTACGTGCTGCAGTGCTTTGCTGAATCCAGGCATCCTTCTCCTTCATTCCTATCTGAGCACTTGGTTGGCAAACACCATGGATGCAGCTGTAATACACATAGATATTTTAAACTGCAGTGTAAGGATATAAGATTTTTTTTAATATTGATTTGGCTTCATCTGCTTCAGTGACCCCTGGCATGAATACCATATTTAGCTGTGAACTTTGCTTTTTGCTTTTTTCTTTTTGTATATATATATAAAGAGGTCAAACTATTACTGTATTTTTTTTCTGTAGCATAAGCCTCATCTGGCACTAGTTGGTACAAAAAAGCTAAACATCAGAGAACCAAAGTATATTTTTTCTTTCCAACTACTATTGGAATGAACACTAGGACCAAAGACTCTCATTGAAAATAATTCCTTAAATAATCACTTACCTTGAAGGCATTTGATCTGTATGATCTGTATGAAACTGCTGATAACTTCAGAGAAATTGAAAACTGTGTTAAAAATCACTTTCTCCTGGGGACTGAAGTCCTGTCAGTCACATGGTGGATTAGAGGCTTGGAGGCTTGCCAGCCCATCAGACGGGGCATGTAAGATCTTTGCTGCCAATTGCATTAGCTTTCCTCTGCTAATGTGCTACACAGATTGAAAAATAAAAGAATGAAGGTCACCATACCGGCATGTACCCCTGGTATAGCTAGGGCTGCTCATAATGTGCAGGAGAATGAAAATGCTTCAGAGTTCAAGCTGCAGGATGGGTGACCTTCTCTTATGCCCAAAGTCCTGAGATTTTGTCCTCAAGTCCTGAGTGCAACGAGTGCTTGTCAGAGCCCTGTCCCAGGATGCAATTTACTCTGAAATTCCCAAACGGACACAGTTTGCCTTCAACCATTATGACCTGTTATTTTATGTGCAGATGCTGTGGGCTATGAACTTTCTGCAGAGAGTAACCACTGCTGAACTCCACTCTCACTCACCCAGTTCTGTTCATTGCGAGGGCCATAATGCGTAGGAACCAGCATTGCTGATGAGTAAAAAAGCTAGCCAGCTAGCCTTCATGACTGATTTGAATGCCTTCAGACAAAATGTCCGCTTTACATACTTCATTTCCCACAAGCATCTTGCTATAGAGATGTGTTACAGAGATGGCTGAAAGACCCATGTGTCTGCTGACTTACGTTAACCGTAATACAGTAGAAAATACGCGGATGATAGATGACCAGAGATGATCGTGTGTCTGCAAGGTAATTAATTGCTACATCCTTCTTCCTCCCTCCAAAACAGGGAGGAAGAACCCAACCACTCCCAAAAGCACCTGAAGTATGATACTTGCTGGGAGGTGAAGCTTATGCATTGAAGCAAAATGTAGAAACAGAAGTTAAGTCTAAGAAATCATCAAAATGCAGCAAGGTGACCATATCCAAAGTGTATCTAGTCACCACAAAATAATTGAGTTTCATGTGGAGACGGGTGAATCCAGCTATGAAAAGGTTTAGAACCCTCCAGTTTAACTTCCATCCTACCCAGGGTATACCCAAGAGATTTCTACACCTTTTCTTGTTCCTCACCCTGGACATCATCTTGTATTCTTCCCACTGTATGTGCTTTGGAAAGCTTGGAAGATTTCTACACCTCTGCTGACACAGTACCACAGCCCTGAAATTCACACTTCACTACTGAGAAGGAGTAAACTCTAACTCCCCGGGTAGCAGTTGGCACAGAGTTAGCCATCAATCAGCTTGTAAAACTGGTAGATTGACACTGAAATCTACCTTGTGACTAGTAAAGAACTAGAGGGGTATAAAATTGTGGAAGGAAAGGAAGGTCTTTCATATGGAATGACAAAAATTAAATAGATTATTTTGGTCTTAATCTGTTTCCTGTCCAAAGGGGAACAGGTTTTATTTTAACCTCAGATTTTTCAGTTTCACGCCGTAATAACCTCATCAGGCAGACAGGCTGTAAAGTGGGGAACAGTTTTTAATATTTCCCCATGACTGTTATGTGCTAAATTTTCCCTTCAAGCTTGAAGTGACTTTGTAAGTCATTATAGGACGATAGACCTCCCAAAGCAAGGGAACTTTACTCTTCCCTCATACTGATGATAATTAATGCTCAAAAAACAGGGGCAAGGGCAGCACTGCAACAGCTACCCTTGATAAGCTTACAGCCTTATAAGAAAACTCTTTTTTTTTCCAAAACCAGGGTTTGATTAAACAATGTTGTCTGACATGGAGTGAAAAAAACCTATATTACTTTGCTAGGTTAAAAGTGCTAACAACAAGAATATGTAAACAATGAAGGAGGGACATACTTTGTCATTAAATGAACAAGATAGGTGATGGATGATGTGGAGATTAAGGTGCAAGAAATGTTGGAGTCATTTTTAATTGCTTAATTTTATCCCTTTTGAATGAAGAAACCTATCTTCTATGACTTCAGTGGTGGCAAAAGGTGAATTATGCATAAAAGAGAGATTTGGCCTGAGATGAAATCCTTTACTTGGCTATACGCAAATCTGGATCTCCATTATGCAGCTGAGACACACCAGTAATAGCAAGAGAAAAAAAAAAAAATTTCCTGTCTGTGGGTTTTGGAGGTTTTATGAGAATTGCAAAGATGAGTCGTGCACCTTTGGATGGCTGATTTTTGCTTTGCACATACTGCTCAGGTCTTCTATAGCCATCTGAATGTTCTGCATATTTACAGGGCCTCTGACTTCACAGGGCTGGTACTGAAAAAAATAATACAGAGCATGTCCAACCATAACCTTGAATGTGTTAGAGGATAATTGCAGAATCTTGTTCATACAATTCACGAGTAAATTTTTTAGGATTAATACAGGGCATCTTGATACATAACACTCTTCTAACTTCTGCTTTCTTTTTACCTGAGGTTTTCAAAGTACTTTAGGAATGGTATTTAATTGCTCTTCTTAAGCAACTATAGTCTGAGGATTTGAAGCGTTTATCTATTTTATTAGTTTTAATATTATTTGAGGTACTGATTTGGGAGAGTACTTACAGATTACTGTAAGTATGTGTTCATATGTATAGTATAGACAGAGAAATTATGTAACTATAATTAGGGTTTTCTGATACTTCTGATGCTAAAGTGCTTTTTGGAGTTCCTTTTATAACTTTCGTGCTGTATTTGTGATGAAATACACAGCAGATCTTTGTCTCAGGCCAAATTAAATGGAAAACTGGAGTGTTTTTTTGTCAAAATATGAATACAGAGTGGATTCTGTTTACATTAGGTCTTAAAAATTCTGTCTGTGAAAAAACAGTTTCACCCACATATTTTGGCCCATGAATTTGAAATACTTCACTATAGAGAGGTAACTTTTCTTCAGCAATGTCTGTTTCATAACCCATGTACAAGTCATTCTTATTTCACCTTTCACCCAAGTCCAGCACACACTTATTAGAAATGCAGTTTTGTATTTTCTAGTTTTGTATTATGTTGCACTGGGGAGGGTGGAGGGAGAAGCCATGCTACTCCTAAGTAGTTTTGTTAATTTTGACTCTTATCACAATAGTAGTCATCTTCCAAAAATTAAGTATAAATTTTTCATTACAATGCTTTCTTCTATCCTCTACTTTATTTCATGCTTTCTCACTCAGACTTTGGTCCCATAATTAGTTGATTTCTAAAGTGGCTTAAATGAAAAGATGAAAACCTTCATGGAGATGGTGGGAACAAACGTAAGAAGGTTAGGATTTCCTAACTAGTTTTGCCATTAATGGAATTTCTTTCTAATCCACCTTAGGGGATTTCTCTCTCCACCCCCAGCCTCCTCATTGCTATGATACATCTCACAAACTCCTTTGTTTTAACAAATTCTTGTTCAGTTCTTCGTGAAAGGGCAAAAATTTTTAGACCAGAAACAGAAATAAGTGGCTGGAGGCAGGATCTCTCTATTATTTGGGAGGTAAACAGATTTATGCCTCTTAAAGTAGTGATTAGCAAATCCTTTACCATTTAACTGCCCTGTGGCTAAGGCAATAAAATTACGGTTTATCCAAAACCAGAAATATGCCAATAAGTGTGATCCTCCTAGTGGCACTGAAGTCATTAGGAGCACTTTTTATATAGGAAAGGAGAATGTAGCTGAGCTAAAAATACTGTAAATATGCAATAGCACTTGAAATATTTAGAAAGATACAGACTTGGATCAACTAAAACAGCATTCTCTTTTACACATAAGCAGTTAAAGGACCCTTATAGAGTATTCTACTGCTAGTGGTTTTCTTTGAGTTGGAGCCAGTAGAAATGGGGAATGTGAGATGTCCAGAGAAAAGAGAGGTGGCAACAGAGATGCTCTGAAGCTACGATGAGAAGGGGGAGTTGAAATGGAAGTGGCAAGACACTGGAGGTCAGGGGCTGAGCATGCTGGAGCGTTGGGATTGCTTGCACAAGGTGACCAAAATGAAGGTGTGTGGGGAAGGGAAATAAGAAGGTAACTGAGAAGATGGATTGTGTAGGTGACAAGATTGAGGCTGGGACGAGAAGGAGGATAGCAACTAGCGAGATTGGATGCAGCAGAAGGCAGAAAACGTGGGGAAGCACAAAGAGGGTTTCCCTCATAGAGCAAATGGTGTTTCAGAGGCTGGAAGAGTCCCCCAAGAGTTCCCTTTCTTTTGCCACCACTGAATGTCTGTAAAGCTGCTGTCAGATTGTCCTATTCTTCTACCAACCGTGAAAATTTACTTGCTAGCTTCATAAAGGAGGTGTTACATGGATATGTACAGTGCATATGCGGTGTGTATATATAGTGGGTTTTAGCTATCAGCTGCCTCCTTTGCCACATGTTTCTCATCTTTTCTATTCTGCTTGCTGCTATCTTTCACACCATAAACTGATCTGCTCATATAGAGGTCCACTTTGTGAAATGAATAGATCTGAAGGTTTTTTATTTTATTTTTTATTTTTCCTTTATTTCTGTTTATATTGTTTTGGTCGGAGGAGGGGTAGATGTGCGGGAAAGAGGAACAAAGTAAATCGTTCATAGGCAAAAAATTGCACAAGCAGCACCAATTCCAGGCACCTTAATTTAACTGCCTATATATTTTTATATTTAGGCAGCTATAATTCCCACTGACTTTACTGCAGACTTTATCTGCAGCCCAGCATTTCTGTTAAAAAAGACTGTTTCTTAGAACCTGAAAATGTGAATGGATTTTACAGTTTGGAACCTGAGTTTATAGATTTGTCAAGAATACAAACTTATTCACTGTAAGAATCACAATTAGAATTTCTTTTTCTTCAAGGGATCAATCTTACAGGAGGCTGAACATTATTGACGTTGAAGTCGTAGAGTTAAGGTGTATATAATCAAAGTACACAACACTCCGAAGAATTGAGCCGTAAGCATAGAATTCACTAGACTAATGCATTTGGAAACACTTTGCTTTGCATATAGAGGGAGCAATCACACATCAGACACCTGGCAATTTTGATGATCCTGGTTTCATAAGAATAACATTGCATACTCTATTACCAGAAGAGTAATAAATGAAACACTGAACAGAAGTGCCAAAAGGAATCCCTAGTATAATTTTTATGAACATCTGTCATTTTGTTTAAGTACAAAGAAAAATGAGCTTATGCAGAATGAAAAATCAGTTCTAAAATGGAGATTATTAGTACCTTTTGCAAAATGTTCTTATTTTTATTGAGCATTTTACTGTATGCATGAGAATTTGCAGCATCATTTTTATGGCTCTGCACAACCTCCATTGTGCATTCGGCTTTGGTATGGAACTGAGAGGAGCTGGCTTACACATAAGGACAAAAAGAGGTGTAATGAATCATGAAACAAGCCTGTTGTATTCAATAAGACATTTTCTGAGCTTTCTTTCCACATGAAGAACTGGCCATTCAAACAGAAATGACCTGCAGAATTTTTGCATAGAAAGGAAACGAAATGCACTGGGGCATATGTGGTAATAACTCTGTTGTTTCATGATACTATGAGATCAAATTAAACGATACTTGCATTTGGACACTTCTCTAGTGCGAAGAACAATGAGGTATCTTCTGAAAATGTAATCGATTGCTTTCTCCACTAATTTTTCAAAACTGCTGTAATTGCAAGACCTTTGTTTTCATTACAAATGCAGGCAGAGATGTCTGGCACAACAGAGAATAAAAGATTGAAAGGCTGTCTTAGGAAAGCAAGTACCAACATTACATATGGTTTACAAAATCCTCACAACTAAAATGCTGCACATACAGAGCAGGTAAAAGATGTCACCAGTATACAATGCAGTATCTGACATGAGTTTTTAAAATGGAATTTTTGTAGTTTAGGTATTACCTTCAACCTGTGAAGAAATGAAAGAAAACTTATTATACTTAGCATTTATGGGCATCAGTGTATCTATAAATTCTTGGCCTTCGTTGTGCTATGTAAAGCACTGAGTTACAGCACGCCATGAAATATCATTATTTTAGAGGTTGGTGCATACAGTAATGACACTTTTACTTTTTTTGATAAAATTAGTTTGTGTGGAACAGGTCTTACTAGGAGGAAGGGAATGTTTTCATTGTGGAATTTGGAAATCTTCTACCACACAAAGATTAGTCTGTTTTTTTAGTCTTTTTTTGAGCAATAATGTGAAACTATGAAGCACTTATAAAAAGCTTTTATTTCTTCATATCTTTGCAGCGTTCTAGTTTTAGTGGAATGTACAGATTTTTCCTTTTAGCCATTCCACGCAACAGGTTTGGTAGTTCAATGCATACCTTTTTCTTTCTTCTTTCTGTAGTCACTGATGCCTCTGGTTGATTAATTTTAGAATAAATCATTCCTAGAAGGCCTCTTCCAGAGAGGGTTTTTTGTAGGCATCTGTTCTTTACATCCAGGGCAAGGTGGTCCCTGCATGGTCAGGCAGGCTGTGAAGTTCAGTATATAGAAACTTTGATTTTTACAGTCTTTTAACTTTTGGATGTGACTTCTTCACATAGGAAACACTTGCTGCAAGTCAAAGTGCAACAAGCTATCAAGTCAAATTAAAACTAGACATGAAAACGGAAAATGAAAGAATTTTTCTTCCACCCCATAGTAGAACACTGGCTGTAGTGCACATCATGGTCTGACCTTAAAGCTTTCACCAGTAGGAATCTTTAGTAGAGCAAGAAAATGAGTAACTGAGGAAAGTAGGAAAAAAGGGAGAGAGCTGCAATCCACAACAGTCCTTTGACTCATTGTTACTGTTAGAGGAGTCAGTGCTGGACATGCTGCTGCCTCTCGCCGCACTTCCACACACTTTAATGTGGCTGATTCTTTTTTTCCCTATGTGGTTAGCCATTTTCATTATGAAAGGTCAGTCTACTTTTCTGCTGGAATTTGAATGTTGGCCACATTTTTTTCCCAAATGTCATTACATCAGCTAACATTTTAATCACCTATAACGACAAGATTTTGTAGCATTTCTAGCACACATCTTTAGGATACGTTCTGTCGGAAGAGTTCTTTTGGTACTTAAAAATGACCTGGCTACGTACTAAATGCTAAAATATTGTGAAATGCTAATGGCCATCTTCAGGGTTTGAGAACTTTCTGTTCCCTGTAAATTCTGCAAAAAGTGAGTTTGGGATCTTTGAAAAATGTCTTCCCCCCTCACGTTCATAAATTTCAGTTAAATTAAGTGGATAGGGTCACTGAGTTTGTCTGGAAGACCATTTAAGAATAATGATTTCTGAAAACAGTTTCTTAAGCTGGCATTCTCAAGCTCTATACAACTCTGATGAGCATTGCTTCATAGACTCCCTTTCCAGACAGGCCAATTCTCCCCCATGCCTGCATTTCTATCCACAGTGTATTTTTCTAATTATATGAACAGGTACTAGCTTAGAAACAATATACTCAAGACCTGTAGCTGGGCTAGGGATGAAGCTGTAGCTGCCCTGCAGATACTGTTGCTGTCTCTGAAGCTGGCCCACAGGATGCCTTTTATTTTCCCTTTGTGCATCTCAGTTTTGTTGTCTTCAGACGGAGTTAATGCCGCGTGGCTCCTCTCGGAGCACTTGGCACCCACAGGTGGAAAATGCTCTTTTGCCGTTATCTGTGGATTTTAGCAGTTCTTAATTCATAACCATTTAAACCACTTGGAAAACTGTTAATTTCATTTCTGCTCTTCCACTCCTCCTCCATCTGCTGCCTTTATCTCCCACCTTTCTCTAGCACCTCTTCTTCTGATGAAGGTGGAGTTCAGTTGTTCCTGCCCGATGGACCAACTCTGTTATATGGCTGCGTGCCTGTGCCTTCCTGCTTCCCTGGTGTTTGGCTCTGGGCATCCCTACGTGGGATTTTTATCTCCCAAGGTTCTCACCTGAACTCTGTTTCTCTCCCTATCTCTGCCACGGAGTATTCTTATTTTACTTCTGTTGGTAGTTTGAACCCTCAACGGCTTTTGCCAAAGTGAGTAGAACAGTGAGGCTGGCCCTTCCATGGTCTCGCTTGGTCTGCTGGAGTGGGGATGCGTGCACCCACAGGTGGGTGCCACACAGTGGGATGGTCCCACTCCACAGCAAGGCCAAGAGGGCTCTGTGAAATCGGTAATTACAACATTACTGAAAACCTCCCACCTTTAACAGTTCTTTACATAACACCACAGCAAAATTTGTGCTATGCTGAATATTCTGAGGACATAGTAAGTAAGAAGTTTAATATATCAGATTATAAAGAAATCATATATATTACCTGAGGGCAAAATTAGATTTTTTTTTTTTTTCCATGTATTTTAATGGAAGATACAGATGCAGAGAACATTTTCCCTAGTTCATTGGGACTTTTATTTATTGTTAGAGATGGAGTCAGAGGTCTGGTTTGTAGTGCACTTGCAAGTTGTAGGGATACTTAGAGTTGTTAAGTACACATAACGGAAAGAAATGAAAGACAAGAGCTAGACAATTTTCCAGCAGAATGCTTTTTCCGGGAAAATGGTGTGTTTCAAGGAAATTCAGAAGTTTCGTGGAAATTCTTTGGGTTTTTATTATGAACTTGTACAAAAAGACAGGCTGGGATGTTAGAGAAGGCAATCTGCCATACTTCACACTGCTCCTCTTGGTTTGACGTAATATTGAACAGTATAATCAAAATACTTGGTTTTACTTTTAAAGTCATTTTAAGGGCACCTGTTATTTATCATTGATTGTCAAGGCATCAGAAGGTTCCATCATAAACTAAACAGGATACTTTTCAGCCCAGAAAATCTAACATGTTTTAATCAATGCTGGGTGGCAGATGTGTCTTTGATGATTTAAAAGTGAAATATTTCAACTCTTACGCAATAGATGACTGTATCACTAATTGTAGTGCACTACTGCTGCCATAGAATGCAATAATATAAACAAAGAAGCAAAAGGCAATGTCAAAATATATTTTAAAAGGACATTAATTTGAATTATGTAATTTTCCATCAAAGCATATTTACACACAGAAATTTTTGTAGATATCCTGTTGAAAACACCAAGACTTTGAGAAATTACCATTACCAAAAGAAGTTGATGGATAATTCCCATGAAAGGTCTTGCCATTGCTTGCTGTGCTCTGTAGTGAGACCGCTCCTAGAAGAAGAGGGTGGCCAGAGGAGCTTTATGTCCTCGTCCTGATCTGCAGCAAGAAGTCCAGCTCAAACTCCATCCCTCTGATTCAGGCAGTCTTTAGGAACGCAAACTCTCTCACATTACTGACTTACCTCTTTAACTTCTGACACTTGTCTATGAAAGATGGTTGCACAATTTACCATCTGTAATTTTTAGACCTAATTTAAGTTAATTCTGTGCAACTTCTCATCAAGGCACTTTCAATTTTTTTTTTTTTTTTTTAGGACTGATTTAATTAAATTTAACATAAATCAATTCATATTGATTGAAATTACCTTAAACGAGTTTGGCTTAAGCCCAGATAACACAGTCTTTTGCACCTGTTTTAAGTTAAATTGGTTTAAATTTATACCAACAGTTATACTTTTGCCAGCTGTCAGTGGTAGTCAGCATACAGAAAGCTCACACTTCTAGGCTGTTATGCAGTAACAAGTAGAGAAATAATCTAAGCAAGATTACTTGTGTGTACTCAGCTCTCAACAGTATCATTTGTGCAGTAAAATACCATTTAATTAATATAAGCTTCTGAGCAACTTATCAATAACAGGTGTTTGATCTTCCATTCCTTCAATTGTAATTTCCCAATACATATTATACAATCAAATAAATGGTGATTTTGTATAGTCTCAGCTTTTTAAACATCGGCCTTTATTGTGGCACTTACTAAAACTCACACTCTTCTGCTTTAGTATTCTGGCATGCTTTCCTTTCTTCCCATAGTTTTAATGGGAAACATCAAATTCTTGCAAAATAGGCTGACCTCGGAGCAGGAATAACAGAAGGATTCTCTGTGGTGAGGAAAGGCAGCAGTACAGGCAAGACCTCTATGCTAAAATTTTCTCCATAATTCCAGAGCTCTCAAACGCAAGTGGAAACTGCCACTTGATTTCATCTGGACTTTCCCCTTGTGGCCCATTAAAAATGTTATCTAGGAGAAAGGCAAGTAAAACTGTTTGGGACTAGAAATGTTTTGCTAATTTAATCTTAAATTCACTGAGTCTGCAGGTACATATTGGGGCTAATCCTGTGCTCACATCATTATAAAGGAGAAGAAATCAAATGAAATGGAAAAGAACAACTTGAGTTGTACCTGCAATGAGTTTGTTGCTGTAAGAGAAAAAGCTGACCTCCTCTTCTGCTTATAACCTAAGGAGATGAGCAGAGCTAAAATAAGGTGTACAAAGAGCTGCAGAGGCCAGTGGAACATGTGTTCTTACCTTACAGATGAACAGGCAGATGTTCTGACATGACTCAGTCTCATCTGAGTGCTTTATTAAGACCATAGAAGGGTATGCACATCTACAAGATTAGGAATTTCCAATGTAAAATAATTACTTTTGTGCATTTTAGGGGAGGAAAGACAGGTTTTTTAATTTTTGCCTTTATCCAGTTTTTCTCTTCAGTCTCTCTCCTTCTTGCAGAAATAATTTTCTGGTGCAGAGCATTGGCTGATGTAACCTAGTGTGTATGAGCTGTATAAATTAACAGAAACAGAAAATGATGTGCTGCCATGGTTTGATAGAACATTTAATACTGCTGCATTAATATCCATTGCAATGTAAATATTACTGTTTATAAAATGTTTGACCCTTTCTAATATAGGAGGCCACACTACATTATATCAGACTGTGCTCTGTCATGTTGCAACACGAAATGAAGTAACAAGAAGTGACATCAACCTTTGTAAAATACCACAGTGCAATAACCCATTTTTAATGCTGTCAGTATAAACTATGGTAGCAGGTAGAAACAAATCAAACATAACATCTGAACAGGAAAATATTGTTAAAATTACCTACAGCTTTCAGTTAATATCTGACTGTCAGGACATCTCTGGCTGGAGTCTGAATTCACACTAATAAAACAGGCATTTTTGTGATGGGAATGATTGTGAATTTCATTACAGAGACTGTCACTTCAGTGTTATTTATTGATATCTCATACAGCATGGTGGTGTAGTTAACAAAGGGAGTTTCGTCTTGGTAATTCTCTTGGCTAACAATCCCACAGGCCTGCCTCGCTTTGCTCCCCAGGTCTAAAAGAGTGAATATTGCAATGGTTTGATTAAGCATCCCAGAAGCTTATTTGCCATTTCACCATGCAGCATTTTTCTTCTATTTACTCTCAAACTTTTCTCCTCCTAGGCTGCCCCAAAGCACATGCCTACTGGTGTGAGAAGGCTAGCAAGGTGCTTGCTAACTTTCCTTCAGAATACTTCCCTAAAGACTAACAGCATCCAGCTTTTATGGTCCTGACATTTCAGCAGTTCTAGGGCCTCGTCTGCAAAAGAATCTTCCACTTGATGCCAAACTATAGCCAAAAATCAAAAGCAGTGCAAAACTCATTAATTTTATTGGACACTGTGGAACCTACTTACAAGTGTAGAGAGTGATTCACCAGCACTCCTGCTGAGTAGCAGATTCACTGGATCTGGTATTTTTGGACCTAAATATTGTTTAAGGCAATTAACAATGGATTTCAGGCTTGTCCTGATGACTTTGTCAAACTACAATTCTACAGAGCAAATGAGGCTTATAAATAGATGTACGTAGATGAAAATCCCAGTTTTACAATGAGGTTCTTTGGCATATGTTATGCAGCAAGTAGGTCTTGATCACACTGCTCTTTAATATATATGAATGAGCACTATAATGACAAAAGTGATTCTTCTGTTTACACTGGTAAAGGCGTCAGTGTATTAGGGCTTTCTCTTTCATGTGGCCTTTCTGCTGCACTTTTTTCCTTCTAATATTCTCTGCTCCCCACTGAAAGGAGCATGGTTTCGCTGGAGAATATTCCTCAACAACAAGCAGGTCAACCTTGCAATCTGACCCAGTAGCAGGAGATTTGGCATTTTTCCAATTTAAGGAATTTTCACAGCCACCATACAGGTAGAGACAATTCCCACAGTTTTCTAAGTGGTGCTGTCCTGGCATTACATAAACCAGTGATGTGATCTGAGATGGGATGGTTGAGGCTTTGATGTGGGTAAACAACACAAGAAACAGGGCTCTAGCTGCAACAAGGGAAGTTCTGAATAGATATTGGGAAAAGAATTCATAATGAGCGTGGTCAAACATTAGGACAAGTTGCCCAGAGATGTTTCTTAATTTCTGTCCTTAGAGGTACAAAAAACATGACCAGATAAAGCTCTAAACAACCTGATCCAACTTCAAAGTTAGATTCAGCTTCAAAGTTGTCTCTGATTTGAAAAATCATCTTTCCTAGGTTGCCTACAGAGGTCCCTGCTACCCTCAATTATTCTGTGATTCTTTGCCAGCAATTTCACACTGAATACTATTTGGTGACCTCATCTGTATTGATTTTCTATGAAGACTGACTTCAAAGGGTTAAATTAATTTTATTTAGGGTTATAGCATGAATATGAACTGTGGTCTGAGAAGAATCACATGTTACTGGCTCACCCACTAGACATCTAATGTTATGAATGCTTCTAAATGTAGCGTGAAGATATTCTAAATTGTGCTCGTTTTTCATGTTATCTTAAAAACTGGTCTAAAAACTGAAAGACATATTCATTTTAGTTCATTATTTTTTGCGTACACTAGGAAAGAATTAAGGGCTAACCCAGCTTGCTGCAGGCGGCCAGATTTCCTCTTTGACCTTGTCTGATATAATCTCATCTGTTTGTGTTCACGACTGCTAAAAAACCTAAACCCATCCTGAACAAAATAAATACAGGAGAAAAACTCTTAAGAAATGCTCTTTATTCTAAGCCCAATGGGCTATCTTTATTCGACAGAGCTAAGTATTTGACTAGTATATAGTTTTGCAATAAACAGAAGCTGAAATCTAATTTACCATCTCTTCATGAATTGTTTATTCATATTCACCCTCAGGATATTCCAGTACTATTGAATTACTCAGTATGATGTTGACAACTAGTTTATCTTTTTTCCCTCCTAATTTCTGAAATGTTCTGTTATCCAGTATTTAGATCTGAGAATTAATTATTGAGGACACGTGAGAATTTTACAAAAAAAGTGTAGACAAGTTAAATATAATAGGTCAAATTCTACCCTGAATTAAAATGGTGCAGCTCAACTCATGACAGCAGAAAGACAGGATGTAGGCAATTAAATATTACTTCAAGATTGTTTTTTCATGTGTGACATAGCTTTCTAGATCTCCTAAAATTACTCCAGGGTTTGGGGGGGATTGGCTTGTTTTTCTCCCCTGTTGACACAGTGATACTGTAGACTTCTATAATAAGAAAGGAAAAAAACAAGCATAAAAAATCCCTTGGCATCAAATTATTTTTCAGGAAGATAATAGGGAGTGCTATTTACTTTCTCCAAGAAATTCACAAGTGATGGTAAAGTTGTATTGCTAACCAGTAATACGGGATAGAAAAAAATGGTGTTTTCACCAAGGCTTCAGAATGATGAGTTAGAATTTGTTGAAAATCCTGAGAACTGATTTGTGCCTCGTTCGCTGGATGACACGGAGCTTACTGAGGGGTTTCACTGGGACAAAAATGTCTGTCCAAATATGGGGACTGAAAAAAAATCCCACCAAGACCTAAGGAAAAAAAAAAAAAGATTAAAAGGAGGGTGCTAATGAACAGAAATCCATAACAGCTTTGGTGTTTGACCTGGAAAGATATGGCAGTTAACTTTGGAACAGGCAGGACTTGCTTGCAGCAACATAAAATATAAAGATGAGTAGGAGTATAAAATATGAAGAAGAAAGAGGACTGACATGTATATTTTTGGTTAATGTTCAGACAGCTGGTGTTGAGAGATTTCACAGGTTAAAAATAACATTCTTATTTTGTTACAATTTTAAATTGCAGCATCGCTTTTTCAAAAACAGTTACAGCACTAATTAGTTAAGTCCTTAAGTATTTATGATCTAGACTAGTGCCATGCTTTAATATATGGGTAAAATTGAGGATGATTTTGTGCATTTTTCTAAAACAAGGCCTTTCAGTAAACAAACGTATAGGTAAATTATATTTTGAATATTCTCTAAGCATCAAAGCCTCTTTGTTGCCTACAACCTACATACTGCAATACTAAATTAAAAATAACCACTCTCATTTTGTTTATTAGGAATCCAATGCCAAGAGATGTATTATGCCATATACTTCCCGTAGTGGCAGACATTATATTGTTGGAATTGTCCCCGATCCTTCCTTTCCCTCCCTATCAGAGTTGCAGAATAAACTGAAATATCCAGCTGACCCACAACTCACAGTGGACTCCGTGAGAACTCAGACAACAGCCATCATTCACTTGGGGTACTTAAAAAATTATAATCCTTCAAATTAAAAATCCTTCAACTGATAAACACACTTGATGGGGAAAAGCACCAGATTCAGTTCCTAAAGCTTCCCACTTAAATAAAGGACCCCCAAGCGATGCTGGCTTGAGCCCCCTCCTTGGCACTCCCTGACCCTAGCTGGGCTCAGGGGATGCCTGCTTGCAGTCAGGGATTCTAGGGTTAACGGGATAGATTGTTACTGGACAGATATGCAGTCATTCTGGTATTACGTAGGCAGACCCTCATCAGAGTGCCCTGTCAAAGCTGTCCTCCGTGATGGCTGCCCTGTCAGTCTCTGTGTCTCGTGACAAGTCCCATAGCACCAAGGCTCTTGTCACAGCTGCTTCGTGCCTGGGCTGCGACTTGCTCGTGACGGTAATCTCTGCAGTGCTCAGCTCTGGTGACGGAGAAAATGGCAGGGGGGATCCCAGCGTAGACCCTACCCACCGAGGTGATCCAGAGCCTTTTCCCTTCCTCTCTATTTGCCCACAGCACTGTTACTCAGTCACTCAGATGTCGCTGGCTGTGGCACTGCTGGCGGTTACCTGTCCTCTGGACATGCTGAGTGTAGGCTGTGTCAGTGTGGTCATGTCACTGAAGCCCTACGGCTTTTCTGTTTTCAAGACTGCTACATTTGTGTCCATCCCATACAGCTTATTGCACATTTAGCTGTTTGAACAACAGGCAATTTTCCTGGCAGTTACTACAGTTTTTAATTAATTGACATGTAATATGTGGAGTCTTGCCCTTTTTCAGTAAGCAGGAAATGACTCTCTATGGAAGTATTAGACTTTCAGCTTTCCCACCCACTTCATGCAATTACGCCCGAAGACTCTGTGACTAACACTCTGTAATAAACAGCCTTTCTTACTTCTCATATGTGAAATCATTCTCATATTCAATATGCTGATGTAGTATTTGAATCCCCAGGTTTACAGAAATCGCATTTCCTTTTTTAACCTTCTTGTGACACTGCTTAGGGCTCCTGTTTATCTCTGGCACTTTCAGCAGCACAATAACTCCATCATAAATGTCCTGCTTCATTGCGTTCCTGCTGAAATGATTAGATAGCACTTCTGCTCAGATTCTTAGTCCCAGCTATTTATTATGGCAATGTGGCAAAGCGTGGAGGTTTCTCCTCTGGAGCATTGGGTTGGTAGTCTAGAAGGACAGAGCTCTGCCTCTGGAATTCGAGTTTTACACAAACTAGGGATTTTTACATATGAATTGCAGGGAGTGTGAGAACAAGCTAAGCTATCACAGGTTTTCACAAATGTGCTTACAAATTCATCAACAACAGAAAGAGGGCCAATGAGAGTCTCCATCCCTTATGGGATGCGAGGGGGAATATTGTCAACAAGGGTGAGTAAAAGGCTGAGGTACTGAATGCCTTCTTCACAGAATCACAGAATGTTCGGGGTTGGAAGGGACCTCTGGGGATCATCTAGTCCACCCCCCTGCCGAAGCAGGGTCACCCAGAGCAGGCTGCACAGGACCTTGTCCAGGCGGGTCTTGAATATCTCCAGAGAAGGAGACTCCACAACCTCCCTGGG
>Ga0181612_117546_pt1 | contig 22701 bp, 10 predicted proteins | sample HoacroProtozoa21_FD_119630 | JGI IMG/M metagenome (GOLD analysis project Ga0181612, IMG submission 119630) | Hoatzin crop microbial communities from Cojedes, Venezuel. Combined Assembly of Gp0051906, Gp0051904, Gp0051908
AATACCGGTATAATGATTGCAAACATCACTCTGAGCAGAGAAGAATTGTGTATCTCCTTTTACCTTAATGCTCCCGAACTTTCTTTCTTTTCTTTGAATAACCAAAAATTTAATGAAACTGTTTCAGCTAGCTGAAATAAATGATACTCTCTTCCTCTGCCTGTTCTTTGTTGCATCTCAAAACTTCTACCTAACTAGGTCAGAAATTTCCATCATTTTCACTGTGATTTCTCCATGCAGTAAACCTCCTTTGTAGTTGGTGAGAACATGAACAAAGAACAGCCGTAAGATCAGCCTTCCTCTGCAGAAGGATTTTGCATCATTGAAGCAAAATCACTGAGGATGTGGCTCGCAGTGATTGAGAGGATGTTGGGTTTTCTTGGTCTCAGGCAGCTGTTTAATATAAATGAACGTGCCATGTTTATTAGTAATAAAGCAGATGGATGTAGAACTGTTATCAAAATGGACTGTATCAGAACAGGAGTTGTGCAGAACACCTTAGGCTAAGTACCTTTTTGTTCTTTTGTAACTGCATATGCAAATACATATCCTTTCAATATGTTTCTCTTCCTGCAGCTGGCTTTTTTGCCTTTATCTACAAATCATTAACCAAGCAAATGTCAAAATCCTGAGAGGAAAGGCTTGTGTGGAAAAAATACTGTATTATAAACATGTATACTGACATGATTTATGTATATTTATTGGAGGAAATTTTCTTTGTATTTTTGAAGGAATAGCTTTAAAGCAATTTATTTACCTACAGCAATAAATCAATAAATCTGTTACATCTATAAATAGATTTTGAATTGTCCATCTGAATATAAAAAATCCCATGGGTATTAAAAGCCATTATGTTCTGAAACTGTAACATACCTCGAGCTTCTTACACGAGAAGTTCTTAATAGAATCAGAGATGTTCACTATAGTTACTAAAAATATTCTTTATACTGGGGTGGAATTCAGTTTAATTTAATAATGTTTATTTTAATTTAAAGATTTATTAATTTTTGCATGGAATGTCTGTAAGTGGTTGAGGTCACATTCATAATTGTGTAAAGTTTTTGGAAGCAAGTTTGTTGACTGTATAACTTTGTCTGAGTTAGTGCTCACCCCTCTCTTCCCCCCGCCCCATGTGTCTTTATGCTGTTAATCTATAATTACAAATCAAATATGAAGCATACTGCACTATAATAAATTTAAAGAGGGAAATCAATAACAAGAGCTGTTGTAATTCAGAACCACCCCCCCAAGTCAAAAGGGTCTTTTCCATTTAAGAATGTAGAATTAAACATTTTGACGTAACAAAACCAAAGCCGTTCTCTCTTAATACCCTGTGAGTTAAGAAGCACCCTGTTACTGACTGGCTGTGATCGATCCGTTCGACTTCCCAATAGTCACAGGCGGCAGAGGTGTCTGCTGTCCTGGGCGGGTTTTCTGTGCACCTGATTCTGTGGATGGATTCTGCTTTTGCTCCGGTGAAAAAAGTTCTCTCGATTACTATCCTAAACATATTGCTCGACTATTGTACCGTACACCTTCCCAGACTGCTTCCAAGAACGCTATAGAAATGCTTATGGGACAACTTACCAGCCAGCTACGTGACATTGGATTGCTGCTCTCTTAGCACTAGTCTGAGTTTCAGTGACAGACTTACATACTAGGTTGTCTTAGTTTTGTTGACTGTCTGTGACTGTCAGTATTTTCATGTGGGATGTTGGAATATTTTAATGTACAGTTTGTTAATAGAAAGTGGTTATACGAGGAGTAGTACCTGGTGTAGAAATATGTAAAAATTACTTCATTTCCTCTAATTTGTTTTTTAATCCTTACATATAAAAGCTATGCTGTTCCACACACATACGTCCTAGCCTATAACATGTCCTTCTCTACTCGGGAGATTCCTTGACTTTTTATTGTGGAAATAATTTACTTGAAAATCAAGCTTCAGATTTACTCCTGGTGAAATGCTCTGCATTTGACAAAGACCATAATCTTCGAGGATCCAAATTACTATTTTTTTTCTTTTCCCGAAGACCCTGTAGTATTCTGGTTTCCAAATCACAGATGACACTGTCTTTTTATCACTAGCATTAGTTCTTTATTGCAAAACAGGTTGCACAAGGTGAAGCAGGGTCATTATAGCAACTCTAAGTCCCTACATAGTAACAAAATCTACTTTCATCTTGGGTATGATCTCATCTGGCAGACAAGATAGAGAAAGGAACAAGACTCCTATGTGATGCTGAGCTCTGTTAACAAATCCCAGCTTGGAGTTAAAAGCCTGTGTCTGAATTCATAAATGTCTTACGTATACCTTAGAAAGTGATTTAGGAACAAGTAACCTCCAAAATACAGAGCCATCTGCACACTCTACAAACATTAAAGGAACTTGTAAATGTTGTATAAACCACAACACATGCAGATTTCAACCTGCATTTAAGCTACGCCAGGTTTTTTCTGCATAAATTTGCCAAGTTAAAAGAAAAACCTTGCACAACTTTTAGAATAGTAGTGAGCTAGTCACTAACCCCTCTATTCCCTGTTGTGAGCACCAAGGATACTACATTTTGTTTTAAAAGTTTTTCCCCCATGCAATCTGGCAATTCTCCATAAGAACAATTTTCCAGAGTTGCATAAATATGAGCAAGTAGGTGTATTTTCCTTTAATCACTCTATAAAGAGTCTTTCCTCTAAAGCATTGTGCAGAGCACTGGGTAGAATGCCAGGGAACTGATTACAAAGATATCCATAAAAGAAAAATACCAGTCTCGTAATTCTGTATTGATTACCTAAGCATTAGTGACTGCTGCACACTATGTCTCATGAAATCACTGGATATGAAGTGTGAATACTCTTTAAAAATTTTATTGACTTCAATCTGACAGTTTTATTCTCACATTAGTAAATCGTCTCAAGAGTGCTGCCTTTTTCATGTGATGTGTCTAGAAATTCAGTTATCATTAACAGAACAAAGGCTACATTGCAGACATACTCTTACCAATAACTGAGAAAAAGCTTCTCTCCGAGTGCCTAAAACTGCAGAGGAGTCTGCGTACCTAACTACTCAATAACTGAAGTGCTTTCTTATAGATATTTCAAGGTTGTTTATGAGGGCAAATGCAATCAGTTTCCTTTATTCTGTACACCCACCCCCAAAGATCCTGTGGTGTGTGGTTTCCAAATGGCAGAAGAAGGGTATTTTTCATTGTTAGCATCAATTTGTGACTGCAAACCCGGTTACCTTATCTGACTCCTGTTAACTTTCATTCTCGGCCTCTGCTTCTGTGGCTGCCAGTTGGGTATCTAAGCTCTGGCTCTTCCTCGTGAGCCAAATGTCGTAAGGTACGTCCCTCTTTCCATGATGAAGGCTTAGCTCTTTTAAAAATAGTGCTATTTGGGTTGTAGCAGCTTTCTTACCACTTATGCCATGGAAAGGTCTCCAGAAATGATAAAAATACTAGTGCTGTTTTCCGTCCTCCCCTATTCTTGTGGGTACCAGTCTCTCCCAGCTGACAGCAGATTACCACCCTGCACCGTTGCTACTGGAGGATGTGGGGCTTTCACCACACAGCTTCCTACTGTCTCCCAGAAGTTTGGATTTCAATGTCAAGATAAAACTCATTTCTTTTGTATGGTAGAGAAAGGACGAGATGAAAATTATTATTTATTTTTATTGGTGGTGGCTGTTACTACAGCACAGCTCAACAGGATTATAGTACAGTTCCTTCTATACTAAATCAAAACCAATGCTCCAATCATTCTTAGTGTTTGTTGACATTTTGATCTAGACATGGTTGGTATGAATGCAGAAACCTAGTGAACAGTTACAAATCAACACCTCTGAAATCTCTGTGCAACTATGTAGCCAGAAATGAGCCTTGTCATTTGTATCCATTTTTAAGTACCGCTGTTTTTTCTTTTTTTGTGTAGGGAGGGAAATGGGGGCTGGGGGGGAGGCAGTTGCTGGGCTGTGTGTTTATTTGGTGGGGTTTTTTTGCAAAGCTGGGGAGAGAAGTTTCTTCATGGGGAAGAAATAATAAAATAGTATTTTCTTTTTCTCATCTTGTTTGTGAAGGCATTACAAGGAAAGTAAGGTTAAAAATAAAATATAATTTCCTGTGAAAGTGACAGTAAATGGGAAAGATATTTTGTTTATTTCTTTTGAACCAGTAGGAGACATAAACAAAAAAGTAAATGTTGCTTTGAGTCAGCCTGTGGTACTTGTCTTGTGAAATGAAACTTTTGCATAAAGTCTTTTTATTTGTTCTGACGTTACAGAATTCCTCAATATGAAACTAAAATAAGAAGCATATATAGTAATTTGTACGTGCCAGCGGCTTCGGTGTTGGAGCACTGATAAATTATGACTGAGGTCAGAAGATGTATGGTATATTTAGCAATGGTTAAACTCTTTAATACGTTCGGAAACACACAATTTATTTCTTGGAAAAAATAGTTTTAGAAGATGCTCCTTCATTTAAATTTGCTGAGAATAATCATTTAGTATGCATAAGTTTTTCATTTACCTGAAAGAATGTAATGAGAATATTTATTCCAGAATGCACATTTTTTCAAACACACTCAATTTCTAAATGTACTTACCTTGATGCAGTGATGGCAGTGATCTAAAGCATGCAGAGGGCTGTGTGTGCGCACGTTCCTTTGCATCTAGGGAGCAGTTATCCAAGTAGTGAGCATAATTAATTTCAAAATATGTCTCTGGAGCAGCAACGTTCTTCTTTTCCACACTTGCAGAAGAAGCTGGTTTGACTTCTCTGTAAACTGCTTTTCAGTTTGGAGGCTTCGCTTGGCTTTTTCATGAGTTGCTGCTAGCGCCAGAACTGCTGTGCCAAGAGAAGGTCCTTGCCCAAGGGCCCGGGCTGGCGTGGGTGCTTGCTGTCCAGGGGAAGTCTGCCACCGCAGCGGCGCTTGGTACTGTCCCAGGTTCAGTGGGCTGTCCATAGTGCCTCCTTATTTTCAAATACAGATTTAAGAATAATTCTGTGCTTGAATAAAATTGAGGGTTTTGCTTAAACCCTTTGCTAAGTTGGTCACTGTTGCCGGGTGATAAAAGGAGATGGGAACCCAGACCTGTGAAGTGAGGCTACTGCTTAGATCTTAGGAGTTCAGAGTAGTCGGAGCTCCCACAAGCCTTTGGGTTATAGGCATGATGGATCCTTGGAGTTCTCTGTTCACTCTAGCTGTGAGAGGGCAAAGGGTTTCATGAAGTTAAGATTTGCGTAGAAGATTTATTTTGTGATTTTTTTACTTCCGTGGACTTCCCTATTTGAAAGTCCTATCTGTTTCTTACAGAAATGTGTTTTCTTCAAAGATGAGCACACTCTGATTAAATATTGTTGGCATGTCATAGACAGAAGTCATGTATATATATGTATTGTATATTACCATTATTGTAGGGAAAGTTTTTTTAGATCTAAAGTGTCTTTAAAAACATATAATGAAGAGAACATAGATAAAGCAAATAGTTATCACTGTCCTTTCAAAAATAAATTAGATTGTGATCTCTGAATCAAGATTTCAGGGTTTGTTCATGTTATCTCACAGTACGTTCTTTCTTACAGACCTTTGTAAATCCTGTCACTGTAAGTGATATATCATATCCTAAATCATTTAGCTACTGTATGCTTGTGCGTTAGTATTGCAAAATGAGGAATACTCTGCTGTTCTAATGATTTTTTTTACTCTATTTTTTAGCTGACAGAATAGATATAATTAAGAATGGACTGATTTTCTGGATGTATTTGAAAGTCTCTACAGAAACTAAAAATTTTCCTTTTTCTTTTACAAATAAAAAAACTCTAAATACTTTGTTGCTATTGTGTTTTGTTGGCAGAGGTGCAGTGGAGCAGATGTCTCCATGTCAGTGTCAGGTCCTGCTGTAGAGGCTGTAGTTTGCAGATTTGTTTTACTAATGGAAGTATGCAAGGGTAAAGGTCAAAATTTTCTTCTTCAGACTCATGTTATTTAGTGCCATTGTCCTTATGGTTAAAACCTACCACTAGTTCAAAATATTATCAAACAGTACTGGTTACTTGGTAGCTTGAATTAATCCCTTGTCAAAGCAATGTTTGCTTTACAGATAGAAATTTTCAAATTTTGTTATCATAGCCCAGGTCCTTTTTTTTTCTTTTTTCTTCTTTTTTTCTTTTTTTTTTTTTTTCCTGTTTTAGCAAACTCTGAATGGCAGCAGAACAGCAGTTATTCTGTTATGGTCCCAACTAAAATGTGCCATACAAGATGACATTGACAGTTTACAGGTAACTTCTTATTTACAAAATGTAATGATAAATATGTTGGGTTTTTCCCCACCTAAAAGTGAAGAATTGCTAACTTGAAGAGATAAATTCACTTAATTTATGCGATCTTTCATACTTTTTTATTTTTTTTTTTTTGGTAAAGAATTACCTTTTCTATTTCCAATGTAGCATTGCAGTTTCTCTGCATTCACTTCTACTCGCTTCGCTGCTTTATGTGGATCAGCTTTTATCCTCTAAGATGCCCATAATAAAAGTAGGAGAAATTTTTATGAGAAGTGAGTCATTTTTCATTGAAAAAAAATCTGGTAGAAAGACTTGAAAGTAGAATGTAAAGTCAGATTTCTTGTGTGGGAATGTTGCACCCAGAGGGAATTTTTAGCCCTAGAATTGCCTTCTGTAACCTGAAAGCTTTGCATTTGTTCTTCAGAATATCTGGAAAAACAGAAATTTCTACAAAAGATAAAATTTCTACTTCTCATGAATTTTTACCACTGTCCCTTTAATAACCCTTTAATTTATCTGGCTTTCACAGCATCCTGCAATGGTTGGAATATAAACTGCCTTTGATGTATGGCACATCTTGGAAGACGGCCTTCCTAGGAATCCTTCCTCCAAAATAAACTTTTTAATAACAGACACTATCTTGGTCTTTAGCTCAGGGCCAAAAAGAAAATAAGAGTCACCTTCTTTACTGAGTAGTTCTTTAACTGTAATGTTAATTGATAAATGTCTGTTCAATAGTCCTTCTGCTGAGATTTCCAGAAACACTTTGAATCTACAGAATATAATGGATTTCACAGTTCATGTGATCTCTGAGGAAGTATTTTAGTTGGATTTTTTCTATTACTTTAAAGGGTGCTCCCTTACAGCTTGTGTTATGAGAAACAATAAGTGATGTTTGCTTATTTGACTTCACACCATTCATGATTTCTGTAGCCCACTAAGTTGAAGACTCTTGGTGATGTTCTTGGAAGCTTCGCATGCCTTTGATCACCTTTTTTGCCTTTCTTTGTACAAGGTTTTTAGCTTAGTTTTAGTTATGACATGTTTTTGAGATAGGGTGAACATTGTGCAATACTCAAGGTGCTCAACTGCCATAGAGTTATATGGTAAGTGCTTAATAATTTATTCTCTATTCCTTTATAGTTCCAGAAGTTTTTTTATCCTTTTGGCTTCTACTGCAAAGATTCCAATTTCTATTTTTTCCTAAGAGGTAATAACAAAATTACAACTTATCATAAAAATTATCATAACAAGCTACTGTTATCAACACTCAATTTAATTTCTCATTTTATCATCTTGCACCTCTTTTACATTTAGATTTACTTGTCATTATTCTGAATCATTTCAAATCATTGTTAAACTTTAATACAACATTATTCATTCCTTCTTGCGTATCATTTGTTGAATATGCTAAAAAATACTGAGCTTAAGACAGATATTGTAAAACTTGTAAATACTGCTTATTGTGGAAATGACCGTAGGTTCTTCTCTGTCCCATATTTAATACATAATCTTCCACAAGAATGCTTTTGATTTTATTCCATGACAAGGTAGTTTATTTGAGATACTTTGAAAAACTGTGAAAGCATATTCTTTCCATACTAATTGACTTTTAAGAATCCAATTATATTTGTGAAATACAACTTTCTTCAAGTTGATACTTACTGTACACCATTACATGGAATGCCAACTGAAGTTTGTTTCTGGTGGATGAAATTTACCCTTATGAGTCCTTTAAGTTAGTGATTTTGTTTAGAAGGTATATAATCGATTGTTTTATGGTGCTACATAAAATATATATGGGGTAATGATTACTAGAGGTGGTACTGCATGTCCTCTTTGTAGAGGTTTCTGTCTGCTGGCCATGTATTGGCCTAACAAGGCCAAGAACCAACATTATGACTTGACAATTCTAGATAGATGCTGTGGTGAAGTCTCTTGTTCCATCAGTGTCTCCCATGAATTATGCCAATACCAATATAATCATTCCAATCTGCAATAGTTTAATGAGGATAAATAGGCTTTCAGAGCTAACTTGAAAAAATGTCATGTACGTTCTCTGTGTGACTATTCAAGTGTCTTCCATGGTCCTGATGCTGTGTTGTTAAAATAATATGTGAACTCAGTTGGAGCTGTGTGGCTGTGATATTACTGGGTGTAAAAGGCCAGTGGTGGTAAACAGTCGTTACATCAAAACCCTACAGCCACAAAGCAGGATGTAAAAGAGTGTGAATGGTAGAGAAATGCACTTTAAAAAATGCAAACGCTTTACCAGAATGTAAATAAGGAATTGTCAGGCTCATTGTTCGATTTGTCAGCAGGAATAAACTCCTTTAACCTAATCAAACATTAGTATCTCCTCATTGACATTAAAGTAATGCTGTGAATAACTGAAAACTGTAGATTGTCATCATCCTGTAACAACAAAACGTTTTCTCTGTATTTTCTTTGTCAGTAAATAGCAATACAGTCCTTTTTCTAAAATTTTTTCATCTCTCTCCATCCAAGGTGCTCAGCATAGTTCTCTCTCCATGCTCTGTTTTGGCTTTGATGGGTGAATAAGAGCTGTAAACAGGTGTTACTAAGGCCATAACTCTACACTTACAATTTCTGTAGCTCATTACTATTCTTTAGCAGCAAACATGAATATAAGGTGAAGCAGGTGTTTCCTGTTCCGCTGCATCTCTGCTTTATCTGGTGTTCTACTGCTACAGCCAGCTTCATGGAAAAGACCATTTAGTAGACAAGTTTGGAAATGTATCTTTTAAATTATTATTCTGAATACCATGAGTGTGTAAATCAGAAAAAATAATTTTCCTATATAATGTGTTTTGGAGAGAGTGTTTTACATACAGATGGTCTGATACCTTAGTCACTTAGGGCCACATTCAGCCAAAAATACAGACAGACTCTGTGCCATAAGCTGGGGAGCAGACGAAGGCAGGCTTCCTAAGGCTATAGCAGGAGAGAGGGTGAAAAACTATGCCTTACATGCAAAAGAGCAGAGTAGAGAAATTTTCTGTTTGCCAGAATTTGTGAGAATCATCTTTTAATCTTTGAATTCATAACAATATTGCTCATACTGGAATATCTGGAGCCATCATATGTAGAGTCATTAAAGCTCAGTCAGTTGAAATGTCACATAGACACTGAATTTCTGATTTTTTAAATAAACTAAGTCATGTTGCATAGTGAAACTCATAAACTCTTTTTAGTGCTCTTGTTCTAGTTCAGTATTTTTCACTACTAAGAGTATTTGCTGTCTTCATAACTTCTGTTTTTTGGCTTACTTCAACAAATGTTATATGAGTCTCAGGAAACTATATCAAATGTATAAATTGTTGTCAAATGGAAATCCTTTAAGTTAATTAATTTCTGTGCAGTATACTTAGGTCTTCATACAGAGCTTTCCACTTTTTGTTCCTCATTGTATGAGAGAGTATACATTGAGTCAAATGCTACCAGGGGATATTCAGAGGGATACAGTACAGTTGTAATCCAGGAAGAAGCTCCTTCCAGCCCACACTGTAAGGGTGTTGCTCCAGGATCCTACGTACAACCTGATGAGTCAGAAAATAGTGCTCATGGTGATTCCGGAAATCTCCAGGTTCACATCACTGTGATGTGTACAGAAATTCAGGCGCTGCAAGAGAAATCTTGAGGTCACGGAGGACCACACTGTATTTGGGAATGATGAGAAGATACAAGATAATTTTGGGGAAGCAAGGAAAATTTCTTTATATTTCTCAGAGATGTAGCAGTAGTAACGTCTCTGTGGCTAATTCGCTGACATTAGCAGACTTCCTCAAAATCACAGGACTGAGTGAATTTTCCAGAGTGTTCTCCGTTTTCCACAGAGAACCTGTGGCAAGAGGGGAAACAAAGCAAAAATAAACTTTTTTTTCCCCATTTTATTTTATAAATATTTTTAAGTTTTTTTTGTTTTGTTTGTTCTAAAATCATTTTATTCATGTTTCAAGACCTGGAGTGGGTAGTAATTCAGATGATTAGGGAGGGGGTGGAGTTTGTTGGGTTTTTTTTCTTTTTGTTTTTAGTTTTTTCTGTTGTTTTGGTGCGTATCTTGGATAATCCAGAAAGTAGGTTTGTGTATCTGGCTAATGTAATACCACATGAGAAATGAAGTTCTGCACTAGTGATACATTGACATTGTAGCGTGGCTTGACATTTTGAATACATGTGGTTTAAATGCTAATACAGAAGTAGTAGGGGGTTTGCTTTGGGTTTTTTTTCCCCCACTTCAAAAGAAGCTACAGTACTGTTCATAATGTTTGATACTTGAGGAGTCTTGGAAGAAGAGCAGGGGGGAGATCAGTACTTTTGCTGCTAATAATTAACAATAAATAAAATAGTGTGACAGAGTAAAGGACATGGAGGAAGCAGGACAAGAGGATTAGAGTGGGATACAGTGAGCTTGCAGTTTTTGCCAACCTAAATGGTACAAGATGGAAATCCTGCTGCCTGAATTGAACTGTGAAAGAACAAAAAGATACGAATGCATATAAATACCGCCTTTGCCACATGACGTATGTTGTCTGTGTCTGATGGAGGCCAGAGAAACAAGAATTATCTAAAAGAATTCTTTACCTTGCTGGAAATGGAGTGATTGGTAGAATAATTACCTAGCAAAAGGACATGAAATGAACGCTGAGGAAACAGATGTTACAGCAATAATCTGTTGGGAATCTAGAAACTATTAAGAGTGTGAGCAATAATCCACTGGAAATGGTTGAGAAGAACTGTAAATATATTACAGCACTCACAACAGAACTACACACAGATTTCCCAGTTATTCTCTCAAGTATTGTCAAAATTTAGCAGTATAACATCTTTTGTAAAAGGTATATTTAATTTGATAATGAGCTGCTAGTTTATCTAAATGAGCCCAACAGAGAATGCTGTGCTGAGTGTCAACAGGTGAGCGAATTTCCTGGTTTGGAATAGCACTGTGTGATACTCTAGATCAAAACTGTAAAGAAGGGAAAAGACCCAACATCTAGGTTGTGTGTGAGGGGGCATTTCTAGCTTGAAGTTTTCAGGGTTTTTTTTCCTGTTGAATATGTGAGCTTTTGGTCCTCTGGAACTAGGACAACTAATTTCAGCTGCAAAAATTTAGAACGACTTAAAATTTTGCTTTGAAATGATTTCATTATTCTCTCTGGGCTGGAGACCTAGGATTCAAAGTGAGTATCTTGCAGACCCTAAAACAGAACCCAAATATGCTGCAATACTGGATTTTCATCTGTTTAAACTGAACTACTGTCTAGCAGTAATAATAAGTTAAAAAAAAAATTTTTTATTCTTGATGTGACAGAATAATAAAAAATAATTTTTGCTTGGTCGATTCTGATCTGTTGCTCAGTCTAAACGTTTTTTCTGCTTTTCACCATACTCAGTAACTATTCGGAGCCAAAACCAGAAGTCCAGCGTCTGAAGCAGGTGAACCAGTCTGTGTTGTGTGCAACAAGCTTCCATGTTCTTAGCAGAAACAATCCTCTGTGTCTTCTTTTCCCAGTGAAGTCGATTGATAATTAATAATGACCAATATTTGTATATCAAAGACTTCTCAAACACTTTGTTTGAAGCACCGGTACCTGAAACACTGGTTGGACTTTCAGGACTCCCCTAAACATGAGTTCCTGTTGGCGAGTGCCGGCTAGTCTAGTCATTTTCCTTGGTATATTATAGCTGTTGCTAATCTGAGAGAGAATAGTTGAAAACCAGCCAGTTTGTTGATTTCTTTCTCTGCCTGTTTAAGAAGCTAGGGAATTGTTTCCTACTTCTCCATGGCACGTGTCCACGTGGGTGAGAACAGCGTGTCTGTGACACCTCTGCCATTTCCAGCCATGGTATTGGATTGGGACAGTGCTGTATTTTTAGCACTTGGTAGCAATTACTGGCACCTTAACTTATATATATATAAATAAAATGGAAAATAGAAAAAAAAGGTTCTCATTCTCCCTCTGCTGTATTCAGCACCTTGATGACAGAAATTATATGGGTTTGAGCCCAGTAATGACTTTTCCTTTATCTTGCCTTTTTCAATTTTTTAAATGTGTCTTTTGTTTCAAGTGAATGCTACGTTACTAAGATTAAAATCACTATTATCAGTTCTTAACACTTCAGCTTGCCCTTGGCATTGCTAATATTGCTGCTCCTGGCACACGCAGGACTCTGTGTTGCTGTCAAACCTGAAACAAACGAACTCCTCATATCCTTTCACGCTGATAAGAAGATAACTTTCTGTTGCAATACTTGTCCAGTCCTCTGATGAAGAACTGTATTGAACTAATGTTACTTTTCTTGTCCTTTTTGGCAGAGCTGCATTTGCTTTGCTGTGTTGCACATTCAGTTTTGATCACTGCAAAAACTTGCAAAGTGGATAAAATATTGCCATTTTTTGCAACTTCTCCCAGGTTTAGGCACTGCCTAGACTTGTGTGACTTGCTGCAATTTGTGTGGCTTGCAGTACATGAGCTGGTTTTTGGGTTCGTTTGTTGTGGGGTTTTTTTTGGTGGAGTTAGATTTTACTCCTATATGCTTTTCTTTCTCAGGACGATTTTTGAGAGTGCTTTGCGTTATATTTCCATAGCATTGCCCATAGTGCAGTGGGGTTTCTGTCGACATCTTCATACACGTTATTCACGCACAAGTGGTTGTAAACTGTTGCAAAGGAGTTTAATGTGGATTGTATTTTTGTATCATTTTCCAGACAGGAGTTTTAGACTTGCCTGTGTTGTGTACTATTACTCCAGAACAGGTTTTTTTTCAACTCTCTTATAAATTTTTTGCCTATAGTCTTCTCTTTTCTCACAGGGTCTTTGGTTGCTCATAGGATTGGAGAGTGTCAGCACACTTGGCTGACACATTCTGATAGTTTTTGCAAGAGTTATTATGAGGCATGATGCCAGGATGTATCTTTCTGAGTGTTTTGGTCCACAACAATCTGGTCGTGTCTCAGGTACTCAGTAGTCCGGATGATTTTTAGACAGATTGCAGTATTTCTGAAATTTGTCACATTCTTAACATGTTTGCTTTAAGTTAACTGATACCTTATGGACCATTGAAAAAGGAAGAAAAAAATGTGTGTAAGGACCAGTTCTCATCCTCATTGAGAAGTAATATTTTTAATTAGAGCTCAGTAATAATTTGAAGTGCTGAGTGAAATTCCTTTTCTGCTACAAATTTCAGTTCTTTTAAAACCTCTTTTTTATATTCTTAGTGAATATTATTTCAGCTTACCTTCTATTTTCAGAAATTGCATAGAATCATGAAGGTCTACCTAATAGTGCCTGTAATCTAATCTGCATACCGTAATTTCTGTGTAAAACAGGAATAAGTTTCAACAACTGTTTTAAACAGCCCAAACGTTTTAATAGTACACTTCTGGACACATATTCTGAGTATAAATGATCACAGGGTCAAAAGTATAAGTTGTTTTAGTTTGCAGGTTTCTTAGACATATGCCAGTTTTTGCATGGTAATGAGGCAATTTGTTATTGGATGTTAATCTGTTATTTTTCTATTTTGAAAGTATAATGAATGCTTGATAGGCTGAAATGTATTTGCATAAACTATTACGGGTCAAATTCTTGGATATTCTTTCTGGATTTGTAATGAGATATGAAAATATTGTAATTGAAAGAGGCTTTTAATATGGTACTAGAGGAATATGACAATGAAATGTGTCATGAGAAATGGAACAAAACCAGATCAAGATAGTGTTTTCTCTGAAAGAGATTTTTAAAAAACAAACAAACAAACAAACAGCCTTCCTTATCAGGAGAGCTGCTTATACGGTTTCTTCTCTGACTCAATCCAACCTCTACTGAGGTGACCTCAGGAGAAAGAACAGCAATGGAGAAACCAGTTAAGAATTTAGTGAAATTTTGTTCATTTATGATGTGAGACGGGGAGGACATATACATTGTTTCAGTCAAGAAGACAGAGGGATTTGCTGACTTGTAAGTAAAGAAGTAGAGCCATGGTGTGGCTCAGAGCATAAGCTCCCGGTTCACCATACTGCTATACAGAGAGGAATGTAAAGAACACGATGTTGCTTATACCAGCTACCACGCTCTTAAACAGTGTGTCAACAAAATTCAGGGCTTGGGATGGCTGGTCACCGCTCATAAATTTTTTTGGAAGTGGCTGCACTGATCTGAGGGCCTGGGGAGTTTGGCACACGGTGTATCAGTTAGTTTTGGCAGCCGAGAACGGTGGCTGAGCAGCTTGATTTACCAGTGTAGATATGGGTTAAACCAGTGACCGCAAATGAAGTAATGTACTCATTTTTTGTTCATCTTTGTTGACTAATGATAAATTTATATACTTATTATTCCAATTTAGTTCACACTATATAAATACTGGTTTCTTTGAACTGAATTTAAAACTCTTGGCATGGATTCGGACCTGTCTGTGAATTTAGCTCATAATTTCTGAAAGTTATTGCTCACAGCGTTAAGTGCTTATGCAACCTATAGTAACAGAGAGAATAAGAAAATGTAGGTATAGAGTATACCTACATTTGAAGTGTGTGTTGAAGTGATGTTCAATAGCACAGAAGATAATTTATCTTTTAAGAGTTATGCAACTGTAAGGTATCGATCAAATTTTATAATGTCATAAATATTGATAGAACTGTAATTTATTTTAAGAACAAGACAGTCTGAAAGATCATGTGAAATGACTGAATAAAAAAACTTGAGTTACTGGACAATTTTCCAGAGGATCTCCTGAAAAACGAACTGCTAAAGCCATGATGTCTTCTCCTGTCAATGATGCCTGGCGTGCCAGCACAGCTAAAAGAGTACATTTATCTCGCTACACCTCATTTGAGTCCCTTATTAATGCTGACATCTGTTCAAATCTTAATTACCACATTACTACAAATAGTCTCTTGTCAAATCTAACCTAATTTAAAAATAGCTCAAAAACAGAAGTGCAAAATGTGTCTCCATGTAATACAATGATGTTTTATTAATAAAGTAAATGGGTAAATCATTTGCATAATATTAAAAGCATGAAGATTACAAAGCTTTTTATTCAGTTTTTGGAGAGATTTAGCATGAAAATCTATATTGTTGATAACTTTTGTATATATGAAAACTGCATCAAATGCATCACTCTTGGAAGGATGATCTGTAACCTTCCTAAAGAAACTTTTTATATACGATATGCAATAGTTTCCTAGTTATGCGTCCCTAGGTGATAACTTTTACGGGACAACTGCAGACATTATTGTTAAAAACTGAAAAAATTTGAACACCAATACTGAAATATTTTTGTGCCATCTTTGATATCTAAATACTGAGCACATTATAAAGTGTTTGAAATGAGTATTTGAGTAGCTGAACCAGAATGTTAGGATATTTCCTGTTGTCCAGCAAAGTTAGAGTAAGTCAATGGCCTTTCTTCCTTGATGCCCATATCTTTAAAGGCATGGAAAGACCTTAAAAGTCATTGCCAGGTGTGTGCAGCTCCAGATGCACCTGCCAAATGTTTTCACACTGTTTATCTTTCTTAATGGTATTGTTCAAGCCTTGGCACAATCTCGTGCCCTGTAACTATCAGGTGAAGTGGCAAAATCTTGGTGGTCAAAATCACAGCAAAAGTCAAAATTTGCCCCTTAGGGCTATAGAGATGGTTTGTAGTGCTTTCAGGTACATCTAACCCTTGATCATCTGTAAAACAGATGTAAAGAACCTCGAATCAGGCTAAGAATAAAGGGTGCCGTCTGGTGTACTGCCCATCTACTGGTAACTAAACAAAACCACAAAATGTGAAATGGACAGGGGAGAAGTATATTTGTATCTCTATATCAGGGCCTTTCTGACTGGGTTATGGTCTGGGAAGACCAGAGCAGCTGAGATTCGTTGTTATTCCCAGAATGAGATGAAGACACAAACGAGGTCAAATGCCGCCAATCAAACAGATTTATCGATCACCTATTCAAACGAAGGCACGAGGAAACAGCAACCGGAAAGAGAGGAAAAGACAGGAAAGAAAGCAACCTAGCAAGCAGTCAGGATAGAGCATATGTGGAGATCTAAATGTTTGAGAGATGGGGCATTTCATCTCTGTTCTTTGAGTTGCTTTCAATCTGTAAAAATGTAATTACCGTTTAGATACTTTTCTTCTGTTGTTTTTGGTGAATTATATGATTGTGGTAGTCAACAGGAGGACAATGTTGTAAAACAATGGTTTTGTTGTAATCTACAAGAATTGTTCACTTAGTGTCTGTGCCTTAAGACCACGATAAACTTGTTTGATTTTAAGCACATAAGCACTCTTATTGACTTTTCTGATGTTTTAGTCTTTCCTTGTAAATATATGCAATCTCTGTATCTTGCCATTGGATGTGCTTCTGAATACATACTTTTATGATACACATATCTTGAGGGGTTCTCTTTGTGAAAATAGCACGCAGTAAACGACATGGTGGTAAGATACTGTAAAGGGGTAAATAGAGGTAACATTTATTGTGCAGTTTTAAACACATAATGTGCTGTACCGACATTAAGGATCATGCCCTCTGATTGCATAAACTTTATTCTCCCCAAATGCAAGTTTTAATCATTGTGCTTTAATTTAAATATAAAGCACAAATAGCGTTGTGTTGCCTTCTATGTCTATGCATACAGTTGTATTTAGTTTGCAAGGTGAGAATGCTCACATGTTCAAATGAAAAATGTCTTCAGATAAACTTCTAAAGAAAAGGGAAATCTAAAATTAGGTCTTGCATTTTAAATTCTCTACAATATGTTTTAACTTCGTCTACCACCTGACTGTTAGAAGAATCAGACGATATTTTCTTTGAAGACTTTTAAAACTGACATCATGTCTTTCAAGAGGTGTGATGAATAATGGTATTTGGATAATCTATTCTGTACTGAGAATGAGTTTATCTGCTGGCTTGTCATACATCAATAACACTGATTTTTTTTTTTTTTTTTTTGGTAATGCATTTTGTGAATAAAAACCTGTAAGAGTCTTTGGAAGTTTTGAATGAGACAAATCAATGAGCTGAAAAATCAAATAATGCCTTCCTCCTAAAAATTATGTTCTTTTGAGGTATTAGGAATAGGAAATTATGACTAAAGCAGGCAGCTGAATTTGCTATTTTCTCATCTCTATACTATCAGAAAATAACACATTCTGTTGTTTTTCCCAAACTCATGAGTGTATTGGGCATCAAAGATTTTTAAAAAGATTAAGGACGGGGTATCTGCTGAACATAATGTGATATGTCTCCGATAGGTTTGTGTTTTTTTTATGCTAAAACAACGGCAAGCATTTGCTTTTATTTTTTCATGTCTTTTTGTTATGCAGAAATTAACTTCTGTCTGTGATCCAGAGCATGCTACATTCCTTCCTCCAAAAACCACACAGAACTTCCCTCTCTTCCCCTCCAAATAAAGGGACTGAAGGCTGGGGCATTCAAGAGCAGTAAGTTATCCTTGCCCTTGGGTAGCCTGATCCCTGCTCCATTAAATACTGCGTTCTTTGGCTCGACATTACTCTGCTCTAGACTACATGTGTAAAAATGATACTGGGGTGTAGAGTAGCTTCTGGATTTGTGTATTTCGTTACATCTAGTGGTGAATTTTATTCTACTGTTTGTTTATTCTAGCACAGTTTAACACCGTAATACATCGTTGGCTGAGTTAGCTGAATTCTGTAGTGCAGAATGGCTTACCCACAACTAATGAGGTACATCTGTGAGGCTCCAGCAAAAGCAGCTGACGCTTAGAGTCCATTTTGGATTAGCAAACCTTTATTACGTATAATCGCATGAAAGCAAAAAGTCCACTGACCTCTGTAGCCCACAGCTGGCTGCTGGGGAGAGTAATCTGTTTTCACATTTAAACGCAGTGGATTTTTGATAGCCTATGGAAGCAGAGTGTTCGGTGATGCGTAGTTTAAGAGTTTAAATTTTCTAATGGGTATCTAGGTAATTGCATGCCTTTGCCTGTTAGAAGCAAGTGAATGGGGCAAGAATCAGGGAACACTGTTCAAAATTGTTCCCTAATTATTGAGCCAACTACTTCAGAATATACCAGCAGCTCTCAATCCCTTCTAATTTCTGTCACCTTGCATCTGCTTTCTTAGTCCCCTCAAGAGCATTTAAGAACAACAATGCTTTTTATCAGTCACAGCTTGCTGTCTATATCAGGAGTGCTAAGATCAATACCATGTACTTTACTTCCAGAGGAGATCAGTGCATTTCATTCTTAAAACTTCGTGTGTCATCAACACTTCAGTTTTAGAAATGGTAATACAAGCCTGCAGCACTAAGGACCTTGCTGAAGGCTTACACACTTGAAACCAGCAGCAAGTCTGCTGCTGTAATTGCAGTGTGTCATTTGCTGATTGTTATGCCTGATGGGTGGGTTGTTTTAAATGTGTGCTTCCCTTTCCATCTTTTCGTCTGTTAGTCTCTCAGAAGTTTGGCTGGGCTTTAAAAACAAAGCGGGATTCAGTAAATGCATAAATGACATTCAGTGACTTTTGATGCATTAAAGAGGAGGCAAAGTTCTGAAATGGAAAACTGAGCTTTAGCTTTCCTTCCCCAGCAGTGAAATATTTTAGTCTCCTGGTCCTGTTTACTCACTTTTACAAATACCATATAAAGTGTCATATTACTAAATTGTGAAATACAGTCTGTATGTCTCAACACGTAATTGATTAATTATCTTTTCATCTGCAGTGATCCAGTTGCCCAAGTTGAAGATGTGTAAAGCCAAGTTCTGGGTATATCTGTTTTTCAAGATTGGCTATCCAAAAGCTTACTGAAATGGGTAGAGCTGATCACTGCAGTCCTTTGAACAAGAACAGGTTGTAGAAGCTCTGCTTTCCTGAGGAGCAAGTGCTTTCTCAGGAGCTTGTCTTGGATCCATCGCATTTTCCCATAGGTCTTAAAAATTAGAATGCCTAGATGGTAAACAGTCAAGGTTGCCGTTCCACTAAGAAAATAGCACAGTAGTTGTATGGTCTGCACATGCTACAGGGAGATAAATTTACTGTATTTGTAAGTATCATGCACCTCCTTGATCACAACTGTCCTGTAGAGGTGTCCTCAGTTGGTAGAAGTGCTTATGAGACTCAGTTTATTGATTTCTGAGACAGTATCTGTACAGGGCCATCAAATATACCTTGCTCCTCCTTCTCTGGTGATGTTCACCTCTATGTACCATACTGAAAAGACTGTTGGATTTTAGTCCTGGCAATGATTTGTTTCCTATAAATTTATGTTCCACAGTGATATCTCGAGTAATATAACAGCACATGCAGTCCCATCTCAGTCTTCAACCACGGAGCTTGTGTTACTGAAATTACATTTCTGAAATGGCTGCTCACTCAGCATTGCATACTGCCAAGATAAGAATAATTCAAATGAACTATTCTTTGTTATTTGACTGTTACCTTGATTTGATACCACCTGCCCGTATGTATCATTAGTCCATGCTGGGCTTCTTTTCTAGACATACGCGTCACCTTTCTTTCCAATTCAGTGCTTAGCCTGCGCCGGTGAAGTCAAGTATTCAGTCTCTTCATTCTCTTCTAATTCTCATTCTTTGCTGAGGGGGAATGTGTATTCATTCATCTCAGAAGCACAGGCCTCTTTGGCTTCTCAAGTGAGTATTGCTTTTCTTTCAATACAGAGAATGTGCATTCTAAATTCTTGTTCACTGATGGGACTGTATTTTTTGCTTGAATGTGTTCATCGGACCCCAATTGCTGTGCTTCGCATTTTCTGAGCATCTACCTACCTGTGGACACGCATAATTGTAATTGATGGATGTACATACATAAATATACATATATATACACACCTGTTTTTTTCCAGTGCAAAACTGTTCTATGAATTATGTTTTGCTTTAAGTGTGTGAGTCTGCTCTAACTCGGTATTTCCTTAGAGAGATGTTTGTACTTAAGAAGGTGTGTCATTACTTTGATATTTCTTAAATATGCATTTAAGATGCTGGATTAGCATGTAGTTTTGGTCTCGAAGATTACAGCTTTCCTGTAAAATCTTTAAGAATAGTGAGACCGGAAAGTGGGAGCTTTGTTTAGGTAAGCAACGATCCCAGAAATCTCTGAATTCTTAAAAGGTACCAAAGCTGACCTGAGATTATGGGAGTTTTTAAGTCTGTGGCTGTTGGTTAGGGCCAGATTTCAGTATTAACAGTTATCTGTCCCAGTTTTGGTTGTCTTAGATTAATATGTCAATGGACATAAATGGAGTTACATCTATGACGTGTGGAAAACGGCTGCAAAACTGAAAATCTTTGCCTGCCTGTACTTTAAAAAACACATATATGAAAGAGGATGTAGGGTTTAATATTCTTACTTTTTTATGACAGCCATTGCATTTCACATTATTACTGCACTGCCCAAAGAAAAAGAACCATCTCTGTTATGCTTTGCTTTCATTACTTGAGTTATTGTAAAGAATAAATGTAAATTCTGTTTGTTGTTGGAGTGTGCCGTAGCTGACAGTGTTTAATTCTGCTCCCCTGCTTTTTCATAGCATAAGCAGTAGGTGAATTATTTTGTTCATATTCGCTTTATATTACATTTATTTAAAAATCAATAAAGAAGACATTTTAAATAAATATATTTTTTAAACTCTCTGCTTTGTTTTTTCTGTAATTCTGTCTATGCAGACATTTTTCCTAGGAAAACAAACAAACTACAACAGAAATGCTGTATGTCCCTTGTTACTTTGCAGTAATGTTGGTGAAGGAGTTCCATGAGTTTGTTAGGAAGGCTTTCATGTAGGTTATAGAATTGCTTACACGATAGAAGTCAGTTAAGCCTGAAGCCTTGCAAGCTGGAAAAACTTTTTGAACTTTTACATAAAGCTATGCTCACAACTGTTTTGTAATAACTGTCTGGAACTCTTGGGAATGTATGAGAGATACTTGTTTTTAAAATCTAAAACCTGATTAATATTTGTAGCTAACTCACAGCATACTGTCAAAAGAAGGGTTTTTTCTCTTAACAGTGACCTTAATAATATATGTTTTAATTAAGCTTTTTCTTAAGTTGATTTTCTTTTATAGAATACCATTAAAATGTAATGACAAATTCTGTTTTCACTTATGCCATTTTGATTCCATTAGCTGGCAACAGGATGTGGTCACTGGTGTTTCAAAAACATATATCACAATTAAATACTTTGTCTTAGGGCAATGTGCTTTCAGGAAATTGATTTTTGAGTTAAAGACTGAACACGGTAAATTTGGGAGGCCTTTATAGGCTACTAATGCTATTTATTATCTGTCAGATGGGGAGTGGAGTTCCATATTTTGGAATGAAGTCATCTTTGCCTCCTGCTTGAAGAAAACCTGGACGCAGTGATGTGAAAGCGTAGTAGTAGTCACACTGGGGTAAATCTTTCAAACTGGTGCTTATGCCGGTACATCACTGAGAAATGTCAGATGAAAATCGCTTTCTGTCTCTTTTTCTTTTTGATCAATAGGAATGAACCGAAAGAAAGAGCATGAACTCCCATTTCCATTATATATGGGAAACAGCACAGAACATTACTGTTTGTTTCGGCAGCAGTTTTGGGTCTTTAACTCTGCATGGGGCTACCTAGCATTTCCCCCGCCAACTGCCAGTGTTTCATGTTATATAGAAATTGGCATGTTTTGAGCTCATTTTATTCATTTTATTATACCAGATATATTATGACAATTAAGTAAGTCAGAGTAGAAGGAAGGTAAATTATGTTCAGTTGAATTAACTGGAGAATTCAGCCCTGTTATTTGGTCACGTCTTCAACTACCAAGAACAAAGGTGAAATCTTCAGTTTGTGTTGTGTTTTTGCCTGATGATGGTTGCTCATGTGTAGGAAATAGAAGGGCTTCAGACAGCCCCTATTTCAGCTGTTTAACTTGGAAAAAAAAATGTAGGGGCATAGGATTGGTTGTCTTTGCTTTTGGATTAAAAGGTGCATCACTCAAAGCTCTTCACAGATTGTCTCTTTAGACTTTATTGTCTGTCTTTCATACAATAGTGTTGTCATTATATTATTTTTTTTTTATTTTTTTTTTTTTTTCTAATTGCCAGCTGCTTTTGCTAACCACCCTATCAGGCTTCAGGCTTTCATCAATTTCTGGAGGATTTTTTTTTTTTTAATTAGGAAGAAACTTTCTTCTATGAGTATTTTATTGATCCTAAAAGGTTCTCTGAAAGTATCCAGTTTGGTTTTTAGTGAAACTAATGATGTCTTAGGCTTGTCGTTTTCTGTGACATCTCTGCTTACAGGGTGTGAGTAAATGTTCTGCTCAGTTTTGCTTTTTTCCTGTGTGCAGTTCTTCATACGCTGCCTTGTATACCAAGGTAAGTTTTCAAGGTGTTGAGACAGTGGTCTACTTGATTCTCGAAGTGG
>Ga0181612_141237_pt1 | contig 22701 bp, 6 predicted proteins | sample HoacroProtozoa21_FD_119630 | JGI IMG/M metagenome (GOLD analysis project Ga0181612, IMG submission 119630) | Hoatzin crop microbial communities from Cojedes, Venezuel. Combined Assembly of Gp0051906, Gp0051904, Gp0051908
CTCTGGATGGCATCCTATCCCTCAGGCTTGTCAACCTCACCACTCAGCTTGATGTCATCTGCAAACTTGCTGAGGGTTCACTCAGTCTCGCTGTCTATATCATTGATGAAAATATTAAGCAGCACTGGTCCCAGTACGGGCCCCTGAGCAACACCACTTGTCACCGATGTCCATCTGGACATTGAGCCATTGACGACTACCGTCTGGCTGCGACCATCCAATGAATTCCTTATCCGCTGAACAGTCCACCCATCAAATCCATGGCTCTCCAATTTAGAGACAAGGATGTTGTGGGGGACCTTGTCAAAGGCTTTACAAAAATCCAGACAGATGACGTCAAAAACGGAAAGCGAAAACAATGTGTTTGCAGTGTGACTTGAAGATAGCTATAGAATTTGTAACTAGCTGCTGCTTACCTGATTAGTATTTTAATCTCTATAAACATGGGTGGTAATGAAGGCGAAAGTCTGCATGCAGACAGAATAAATGTAATACCTCTGGCTGCTGTGCACGACAGACTATCCAAAGGAGCAGGATGCATGCAAAGCTGGTATAGGTGGATCATTTAAAACATTTTTAGCTAGCTAGCTAGGGACAAACCCCTTTTGTTAGAGGATGCAGTCATCATCTTTAAAACCTATATAGAGCGTAGACAAAACCAGTCGTGCTAGCCAGCAGCGCTTTAACTTAGAATTTACTTGTTCTTGGAGCTCATACCCTTCCTCATGCTGCTGCCAAATGTAGTATGTTAAAAGACATCTCTAGAAACTGCTCTAGCTAAAGCTTTCAGAAATTTAAAGTGAATGTAGTATAAACACTGAAGAAGAAAGAAAGAAAGGCAAACTATTGCTAGAATGAAGAATGAACTCTGAATTTAGCTTATGTAGCAGAGGGCTCAGATTCTCTTCTGCCTAAGAGTCTTGCGCTTATTTGCTCCCTTGAAAAGCAGAGACACAAGACCAAGCATTTCAGGAGTTAACAACGAACCTTTCATTTAGCCTCCTTAATGCAGAACTGCTGATCATGCAGGCCTTCCTTTCAAAAGATAATACAATGCCATGCCTTTTTTTTTTAACGATTGCTACTTTGCTTCAAAGAAACCCTAACAATTTAAAAGGAGAAAAAAACTGCACCTTTTTCAAGTGTTCTGAGAATCCTAGAGAGCTCCTTCTGGTGTTGCATCTCTGATACAGTGGATGACTTTAACACTTTGCTTTGTCAACTTTTTTTTCCTTTTTTTAAAAACCCTGAAGTGTCGAGAACTCTAGTTAGAATGTGGTTTCTCATCCTCCCTGAGCACGTGTGGTAGAGGGAAGGAAAGTGTCTTCCGCAACTCAGAAAAGAAGAAAGGGACAAAGTAACGAGGAAAGAGTGAGTGCCATCTTCTGTCCTTGTGTGTGAAGGGAGAGCCAACAGACAAGAGCAGGTCTCTGTAATTTTATTCTCAGTACTTACACAGTCACTGCATCGTGCTACAAGTTATTAACTCACAGCATCCTATTGCATGTTATTAGCTTTGCACAAACCTAGCAGAAAGGAACATTCTGCTTATGGTCAAACCATTGCCATCAACACCTGCTACTACCTGAAGGACAAACCCCTTTTGTTAGAGGATGCAGTCATCATCTTTAAAACCTATATATAATTTCAGTAATCTTTTCCTAATGCTTCAGATGCATGTATTGAATTTGAAATCATTTACAGTTAGTCTTACAAAGTTCTGCTTGTTTTTCTTCCAAAGAAAATAGCAGCATATTGCAAAATAGGAAGGTCCTGTAGCAAAATACGTAGTTATTACTAAATAATTAATCAAAAATGTTTTCTAATTATGACAGCCCTGTTTCATTTTGTTGCATATAACATGTGTTGCAGAACCGACTCAGACAAACTCTGCACAGGTATATTCACAAAGGTCAAGCAAAAATCTTCTGTAGTACCAAGTCAAGAAAGTTGGTGCTGTTTGGCAAAGAATTATTAGCCTCTTTGCCATTTTCTGATCTGAGCTGACTTGAAGAGGAAGGTGGATGTGATCCCTAAGCACTTGTCAGTTTGCATCCTCTGCCTCCTGTGTTCATGCCGCCTTCTTGTCTCCTGACTCAACTTCAGATTGGAAGATGAGGCACGCAGAGTTTACGGGAAAGTGTATACGAACAATATCACAGAACTGAAGTTCAAAAACCCCATAGCCTAACATCCAGAACAAGTAAATCGTGTCTGTGCTAAGTTTCAGTTAATTAAAGAAATAGTCTATCACTGTAGTAAAATACACAAGGAGGTTATCACTTCTATAGACCAACATTCATACTCTAATCTGCTTGAACTAATGTGCAGGGGCTTGCAAGAAGAACAAAGTTGATGCAGCTTGTCCTGTGGCAAGTACTGAAAAGCCAGAAAGAGCAACATTCAAGCAGATCTCCTTTGAAGTGCCCCGCTGCACATGCTGACTGCCTCAACAATCAGGAAAAATGAAGACTAGGAAGAGAAGGAAAAATACATCCTTCTCACTGATGTCTGTGACAACCGTTATTTAAGAGTGGCTCTTTTCAGCAGCATTAAAGTTTGTTCTCCTGGAAAAAGCTGTTAGTAGTGAGAGATAAAGCCCACTATTGTGCAAGTTCACCATATAAAATGTGCACTGGGAATACTTTTGAACAGTTTAATCCTATGCACTGTTTTTATAGTGTGGTCCTTTGTGTAGCAAAGTACGTATAGACACAGTCTCAGCTCAGCATAAGATCATGAGCTGGTTACACCAAAACTGTATCCCTACACAGCAGCTCCTGCCACACCAGCTTCTGTGTTGAGCCACTGCTTACTACTGTTTTGTTCTGCGCGCAGAATTCTAATCAGGTATTTGAGTGATGAAATAAGCATCTGGTGCCAATAAACACAGTTCATTTTAAGTAGTGTTGTCTTAAATGTTTCCATTTATTTTCTAGGTATAAAAGTTCCCATGAGTATACAAAATTATTTCCAGTGTGAATTGGCTACCTCGTTGTGATATTAAGCGATTACTTTGATTAGACCTTCTCTTTGCTGTTCCACTGATGACTGACAATTTCAGTTACTGCACTACAACAAAAAGAATGCCAGTTCATTTGTCTGGCCACTTAACTGTATGCACATTAGTTGTGAGCATAGGTGCTGTCAATTATTCCACTGATGAATTTCTCGCTATCTATTATAAAATCTGTATTTTTATGATACCGTTAGTATCAGTTTTCTTCCCTGCTGAGTCTTTGTACTGAAATAGTCATTGTAAGATTAAAGAAAGTAATGCAAAATTCAAGTTTTGAATGTATTATCACCTTCCATGGAGTAGATAAAGGCAGCTGTTAATACTTTTGGACTGCCATCATTGCACAAGGACTCTTTTCAGGGTCTTGCCTGTAAACTACTGCAGAGTAGTTCAGATTCTTCAGTACTTCATTTTACAGTTACATTGCTTCTCACTCAAGATGCTAAACTGCTTCAAAACAGAACCCAGTGCAATTAAGGACAGGCTCTGGCATAGCAACCTTCATGGGCAATTCTTATTTTCTCCTTGAAGCCTTGGCTTGCACTCAGCTATAGGTCTGAAACTTGATGAAAAGGCAGAGCTGTTTTATGTAACTTACCTTTACTATAACACAGCCATCTTGTTCAAGAATCACGCACAGTTTTATAATTGAAAGTACCATACTACTTTGAGGAAAAAAATGGGTGTACATGTCCCATGAATCAGGCACAATTCAAATTCCAAACAATTTTCAAAATTGTTTTTAAATAATCACCTTGGTATTCTCTCTCCCTCTAACACAGTCCACTGTTTTTTAATTAGCCTTGTGTTTCTAGCATCTAAATGACTAAACCCAATATTTATTCCTCTACTTATCCATTATGAATACAGCCCATTACGATTTGGAATACAGCTACTCTAGATGCAGAAGTTGTCAAAATGCATGAAAGAATATTTAAGACATCTTAAAACTTTGATGCCAATGATATAGTGCACAGTACGCATTTGACTTAAGAGTCTGAACACCTTACCTTGTTCATTCGATTACTGTATCTAACCTCAAAATGAAATAGACCAATACTCAGGCTAGAGTAGATTTGGCCACATTTGCTTACAAAATACATCACTAAACTTGAACGCAGCAGAAGTATTATCCTCCCCTTCCAAACTGGCAGAAAGTACTGTCCACCTTCCACCAACTATAAATTCAGCTTGAAGTTACTGGCCTAACATTGGCATTTTCCCCATCCGTATTTCTTACAAGAACTTGCAGCAGAAATAGTGCAAAATAGCAAGATCTGTTGGAATAGGCAGAAAGAAATTCAAACTTTAATCTGATTGGTTTAATTTTTTTTAGCAGGAGGAAAAAGAATAAAGTTACAAGATTCTTTTAATATTTTCACAATGTTAAACTAAAACTGAGCTCTAGGCTACATGTGTAAGTAAATCTAGAACACAAAAGGGTTAAATAAGATCTTCTTTTAAGATACAAGAACTTAAGCTTTCTTTACGTTTAACAAACTTCACAGAACAGATACTGCAAAGGAACAACCCCCTCCCCAACTCTTTTGTTTAAAGTGAACATTGTCCATTATTCACATGAACTTTAACTAGTGTTCTCTCAAGAGCCACCTTGAAACCATCTGTGCACTTGTAACGAGGTTAAAGAGAATATTAAGGAGGAACAAAACAGCATCTTCAGTATTAATGCAGAAAAGCCTCGTGTATCAGTCTGAATGCCCATCAAATGCTATGATAGGATTTTGCAGGAAAAGAAAGTGCGTATCACAGCAGCCGCCAAAATCCATGTTTTTTAAACTCCTCACGGCAAATGTAAATAATATCCTTGGACAGTCTCTCTCACCAGGACCATTTCCTGAAAAAGCAGCACATTACAGAAGATTTTGCTGCTGGTTTCATATTCTTGAATAATAACAATAATAAAAAAAACAGCTTGCCTTTGGGATAGCTTGCATTTTATAACGACAGGACACTTCTGATTTGCTTCATGGTTAATTAACGCTAATACAGTCAGATGCTGAGTGTGTGTGTGGAGATATATATATATATTCTTTTTTTTTTTAATTAGTTGTCTCCTTGTTAAATGCTCCTAGCTGGCTATCAAAGTAACAATGTAATTTGGCCTATAAGGAGTTAGTTACCTGTAACAAGTAGAATGGAAGATGACTCACACGAGATTACTCCCAAAATGCTGGGGTTTTCCAGGTGAAACGTTACTTCACCCCTCTGATGTTCTGTATCTGCCCAGTATTTGAAGATGAGGCAAAATCTTTCCTTCCCTCAGGTTTTCTTACAAATTTACCTGATTATTAATACCTTACTAATAGACTGAGAAGCTAAATTCACTCAGGATTAAAGCTGGGCCACATCGGTACAAACCCTTTTTACCTGCATAAACCCCATGTGCAGCAGGAGACATGCTGACCATTACGTTTGCTTTTTTGTTTCCAAACTGACAAGACTGGTGCAATTCTGTTCAGCTCGGCTCAACGTGACATACCGTAATACAGAACCATAGGTCTAACCAGATCCAAAACATACTCCATGTAATGCTTTTCGCATTCACTTGCTATACGTGCTTTGCAATAGATGCGGGCAGAGATTTTCGTGAGAGCGTTCGGCTGCATAGAAACAGGGCTGACGTAGCCCGTCTGATTATCTCATTGACACTCTGGAAGCGAGGAACACAAACTCAATCTGATAAAGGGTGTTTTTACCGGTTGTTCCCCAATACTGTTACTGAATTCCGTTTGCTACAAAATGTCCTTTTTTTCCCCCCCAATATATAAGTCTAGCTACAGAAAGTCAGTCTGTAGAATCCAGCCATGGCTACTGTGCTGTGAATTAGCCTTATTTGATCAATTATCAGATACCTGCACTTAGCAAAAGGCAAACAAGAGCCAATCAGGTTTCGGCCGGTGGGAATGGCTGCACTGCTCAAGATATGTGGCATCTGTTCACACAACTCGTAGAATCTCTGTGGATGCCATGTAAAAAGTATGCACCATTTACTGCTCTGGGATGGAGCTGACTTTAACGTGAGATCATAATTTAACTGAGAAGAAAGCAAAAAAAAAAAAAAAACAACAAAACAACAAACCCTGATAGGTTCTTTATAGTAAGATAGATATAAAAATTTTTCATAAGAATCTGTGTTCCCCTTTCTTTTTGGCTTCCTGGGAAGAACCAGAAAGATGTTCCTACCCCAACAGAATCCCTGATGCTGGTGACACTGCCTAACTCAAAAGCCACACGCAATGAAGGCACGAGTGACCAGTCAGGTCTTCTGGGCTTAAGCAGCTGCAGTTGCTGCTCTTAGTATTTCACCTCCTCAGGATTCACTAGCAGTGAAGAGGTGAAAGGCTGCACATTAAACAGTTTGTCTGAAAGCCATGTGCATAGCAAACTTTTACACCAGCTTCTATACAACTATTTGTTTTAACTGTACAGCTGGAATGTTTCCAGCGTAAGGCTTTTAGAGTGACTCCAGCAATAACAGAAGCCTTTGGACTTTTCTTGTTTTGTTTAAATCCACTAGCCATGCTCAAAAATAATATTTCTTCATGTTTTATTTTTATACGGTGGCTAGCAGGCACCTTAGTAACAGCCAGAAATCAATTTCAACCACCATCAATCCCTAAACTACAGTACCAGGACGGTTGGCTAAAGAAAGGAAACTGATTGGCTGTAGTCTGAAACTTGCCTAGTACAAGGTGTCTGGCTGACTTTGTCCTAAATAAGGCTAACATTAGTGAACTAAGAGAACAGCATTTGGTTGCAGTCTTGCACTCAGGAACATCCTTCGCCAATGCGTTGGCAAGATCTCCCTACTTTCCGATCCAGTTTCACCATTTTCATAATGGCTTCCTCACGCCCACGTCCCATGTGGTCAAATGTGCAGTCATGTTGTTCAGGCAGGCGATGTAACATACAGAACACATAACCTACCATGGAAAGGGAGAAAAAAAAATACAGTTAGCAAGTTGGTTACAGTGGCAGAACCTTACCCGAATCGCAACTGAAGGATCACCTGCTGAGGGATTACTCAATTCTCAAAAATGAATGGCAGCTTTAAGTTTTTACTTATCTTCCTTATAGGGTATTAATAAATACCTGATTATTTACTGCATTTTCTTGAGTATTTACCAACACCATATCAAAGCTCAAGTCATATGAGGTTTGGGGCTTTTTTGTCCGTCCTTTCATCTTACAGAGAAAGCCCCCAAAATTGTCTAAACCAGGTATGCTCAGATAGTAACAAAGCTAATGTTTGGGGGGGGGGAAGCTGATCACCTTCATTGAAATCTTTTCTACTTTATGTGGAGTTGGTTGGCATTTCTGACATTCATGCACATGGTACTTCAGATTTAGCTCCCAAGCAGGCATTCAAGTCAGAACTGTTAAATCTAAGCACCTTGCTTCCTCCTTATTGCCAGCACCCCAAGCTGGCAGCGACTGCGGGAGAGTTCACTGCTCCGCTACTATTCCAGTTTTCAGAAGCTTCTCTTCATGAACTAAGCATGAGGGGAACAGGCATTTGACACAGGGACAGGTCATGCCACATCATCTTGCTCTGCAGCTGAAAAGATGTAGATTATTGTCTCTTTGTCTATAGCTAGTCAATGTTATTGAGTTTTTCAGGGCGCATGCGATTCAGAAACACATAGCAATACTTCCTCCTGCGGGTGAGGAGGGCATCTTCAGTAGTCACCTCTTTCTAGTTTACAAAGAAAATCAGCTTTTTTCTTATTTGGCCCTAACACTTTGTTACAGTAAAGAAATTGCCTCAAATTTCCTACCTCTAAAATGAATGTGATAAGGAGTATTAAGATTATATAGTAGGGAGAAGAGTCACACAGTTACAGAGTTCATGTAGTCCACTGTATATGAAATGAAGTACAATATTGGCTATGCTGCAATAATTTTCCTGCCTGATGGTGCAAAGAGCATCACTCTGCCTCTCACTGAATGCTTTACGTTACTGCTGCTCCTTGAATGCTCAAAAGATATTAAAACCACAAAAAGATATTTGAGAGATGGAAAAGGATAAAAATGAGTTAATGATAGAGTGTGTGTGTGTGTGTGTGTGTGTGTGTGTGTATACACACACACAAAAATGTGTATAAAGTATTTCAAGCTCCTGGACTATAAAACATCAATTGTAGGAGCGAACAACAGGCTACCTTTATGTTAGTGTGATTGTTGAGAAAAAAGAAAGGGAAAAAGTATCACACATGGGGGAAAAAAAAAAATGTAAAGAAAAATTGATTTATCTTTGCTCTTTGTTTCAACAGCACCAGCTAAGAAAAGACATGTCTATTATCTGCGGCTGGCTTTGCAACCCAGTTCCAGCAACAAAACAAAAAAGACAAGTTTTCTGTATTGGTATATGTGATTCAGAAATGCGGATGGAAAGATGCAGACTGAATTGATATATATCTCACCCCTTGTGATCATTGCCACCACTTCAATCTCAATCTGGGTCATACCACACTCAAATGTGACAAATATCTTTCTAGAGGTGCCAAAAATTCAGGGTCTGATTGTTAAAATGAAAATATCCTTACACTATAGTTTCAATACTGAACAGGCATTTCACTCAATTCTCTCTTACAGAAAGCAATGACTGAAGGCTTCCCCTATTTCTTGAAATAAGATTTTAAATTACTGAACCAACGTCCACTGCAGGCACAAGAATACATAAATATTTGACGAGATGAGCTCGAAAGTCAAGTTCATCATCTTATCTGGAGTGGATGTGTAAGAAGCAGATACAAGAAGCCATGCAGATATGGACTGGGCTGAAGTCGTTTCAGTCCATTGCAGGTAAAAAAATGGTTTTAATTCCTGATGGTTTTACAGATCCTCTCCATATGGTTAACAAGCATATGTAGAAATGCTATTTAATGTTATCTAAAAGAGATCTTGCACACGTATACAATCTTCTGCATTGCTTCAGCAAGACCCTTTTGACAGTTCTGTAAATCTAATAAGAAAACACATATACAAAATTTATCACTTTTGAACACGACTTTTCAGTTGCCCTATTTTCCTCACCCTCTACGAAGCCTCCTGTCTTTCGTAGACCAGTGATGTAGACTTCATGATGTTCCTTTCTACTTTGCCACCCCCCAAATACAATCTGTTCTGTGCTTTGCCATATCTTTATTTCTTTTTTGAACACCTTTTAGTGCTTTTTAGAGCACCTGTTTTCATGTAGGAAAAGCTGTACTGTATGCTATTTTTACTTCAGATGAAACAAATTATTTATTTTTTCTGTTTGACAAGTATTTCCTTATGCATTCTTGAACAGCATTTCAATAACTGTACACAAAGAATGGTAGGTGGTTTTCATTTTCCCAGACTATGGGAAAAGTATTTTTCATTTCAGCAACTAAATGACCTAAACCTGTTATTCATATATCTATTTAAATATGTACTACTAATTAGAACTGACAATACCTAATGAAAGAATACCCAAGCACATTTTGAACATTAATAAAATAGTTTTGCACATATTCGCTGTTCTTACGGAGGGGATTTATTCTTGTTGAATTAGTAAAAGGGATCTTCTGGAAGTCCCATTTCCAAGAGAGACTTCAGAACTTTAGTCCCACTGCTCCAAACACCTACATCACTTTAAAGACTGGAACTTAAATTTTTTGTAGGTTTTATTTAAAACTTAAAGGACTTGCATACTGTTATATAGTAGCTAGTTGAGTAACAGCCATTCAGAATATTTTTTCATTAGTTCAGAGTGGATATATTCAATTATTACTGCTATATGCACTCCTTGCTTCTTCCCTGGTCTGGAAACCAGGGCAGACATTCTGTGGTCTGCGTGTGCACAAGTCCCTGATGTCGTACCAAGACCATGAGTATTTGTAACAGTTCCATTATTAACATATGTGCACTGGGGCAGAAGGCCAATATAGGTACTTTATTTTGATCCTTAAAAACAATCCGGATTTTGAGGTGAAACCTTTTCTCCTGAGAACTCTGCTTTTATAGTTATAAAGCAAATTAGATTAATGAGCTCTTGTGGTGTATTTACTGTGAAGTTCATTATGGGAAGATTTTAAATACAGGTTGTCTCCCCTAAAGGATTTTACTACAGAAATGCTTCTTTTAGCACACTATAACTAAAAGACAAAATAAATAAATTTCTGCTAGGGGAAGAGCATTGGAAAAGGGAATCTATCTGTCAACTAAAGTTAGTTTACCCTAGTCATCAACCAAAAACATGTCAGACTTCCACTCCAAGCATACAAGATTTCAGTCTAGAAAACGTAATAATACATCTCGCAGCATTGCAATTGTTGTTTTCTGATGTTACAAGTAAACTATGAATCACCTACTCCTCAGGCCTCTAATGCAAACATCTTGGAAAAACATCTTGTAGTGCCTCAGAACCTTTGAGCTCCTCTAAGCACCCCAGAAACTACTTCACAGTATTTCAGAAAACGTTCACTTCCATTTCATCGCCAGAGCACAAATGGCTGAAGCCATAAAACAGTGTACCATCTCTGCCTTACTTGTAGCCATACAGATGAGTATTTTGCATAGGACGTGTAAAAACACATAACTCGAAGGAAGTCTAAGATCGCACACAAGCAACTGTGAAGTTGCTTTCATCATTCCCGAGGAATCTGCTGGGAAAAGGCAACTGGAGAGGACAGAAAACAAATTATTCTTCCATATTCAAGACCAGAGAATACCACAGACCTACAGTTTGCTGTGTATGGGTGATGATGAAAAATGACTGCATTTTCCTCGTTATATTCAAGAGCACTGGCTAGATGGGAGTATGGAATGACAATAAGCAAATATTTCAACTAAAACATACATTTCATTCTTAACTTTCATTCTTCGAATTCTGAAAACAGTAAGCTGCTAAAATACTGATAAAAAGATACGTGAAGCATCAGAAACAATTCAACTAAATGGGATAATAATCCACAACACAAAGGCCAAATTGTAATTCTGGAGGGTCCCTTGTTTTACTAAATTTCTTTTTCTCTTTGCTAACTGAACAGAAAGTGGTCAGACTTCCTGGAACATGGCACAAATGCCCAATGATGGGATTACTGCAGACTACCAATGGAGAAGCACAGCACACTGGTGGCACTACTCTGATGGACGTCCTTGGCCAGGCATGGAGTAGTCCCAGACTCTTCTAATGTACCGCTGGAGAATATGACACTGTTATGCAAGACATACAATAAATATAATGATCCCTGTTACATGAATAGCACTATGATAAAAAGGAAGCTCCTTTTTCTCCCACCCTGAGATTCTGGTCCTGATCTATTGATGAGACATTCAGAAAGCTGCTGAAAGAAGACAGATTTGTTTGTTTGGTTTGTAAGCATGTTTTGAAACGTGGTGGAAGTGCCAAACAAGTCTGTTAAATATTTATACAGCTTACACACAAAGTGACTTAAAAACATTTAAAAGTGTCTGTATTTGAAACATCTTGATGTGCATTGCCTAAAAAGTAGTTGCATGCTGCCACAATTACCCTGATATTCAGTATATTCATACTTCTGTGTTTTGAGAATAGAGAGCATATTTGGACTTTGCCATACAGTGAATGTGGCACACGGTTAACACGGCAGTTCCATCTACTGAAGAAAACTGAACCTCGCTTATGTAGAGGTATGTTTTTGCATTTCTGAAAGCTAAGCCATTTGAGTATCATTGCTGACATGAAAAGACAAAGCCCTTCATTACCAGGTACCATCAATCATCTTAATTGTTCAAGCTAGACATTTATGTTTTCACTGCATGCAGTAACTGCTCTGAGTCTTGCCTTCCATACTACAGTGACCCCTTCTGATTCATACAAAGGAGCTCCCATTGGTAGGTAAGGAAAGGGGAGTCAGTATGACCATAGGGAATTAGAGCTTCTGACACTTCAACATCACCTTACCTGCTCACTAGTACTGATATTCATCTTTTTCATTCTCAAGTCAAAAGGCAGAAGTTCAAAACTGCCAGAATTTGCGGCTTACACCACTTCCAACCTTTATTTAATAAGCAACTTGTGTTCGAATAGACTTTGTATAGGGGATCTACACAAAAGTAGTCTTAATAATGGCACAGACTTATTCCTGTGCAGAATTCTGTGCTGTGTGCTTTGGCTTCTTCATGTGCTTGACAAGAAATTTTACCTTGCTTGCTATTCTGAAATTCTAATCAACAGAGGTTCAAACAGAACTTAAAAATATCTTGTAACCTTAAGAGATGCAAGGTGCTGCAAAAATTCTCTACCAAAGGTGTATTATCTAACAAGGTATGTGTGAGTCTACATGCAGTTTTCTGCGCAAGAACAGATTGTAACGTATCTTTAAGAGGTGAACGTATCTACAGGGGATCATACAACACAGCAAAACCAGGCAGATTAACCAGCAGACAAGATTTGCTCATGCAGTGACACATGCTGCTGCAGCACTGTTCAAAATAATTGGACACCATTCATGAAAAGTGTCGAGCAATCCCCAAAACAATGTTTATGCAGCTCTCCCATCCCTTCCAACTGAAAGATGACTTAATGTGTTATAAATGATACTAACAATAAAGCGATAAAAAAAAAGCGTGGGAGGAAAATATTTTTTCTTTTTTCAAGACATGAAATAGCTAAGAAATGAATGTAAGAGCAGTACAAATAGGTACCAAGATACAAAGCAAGATCCTAAAGACTTGTACATCAAGTACCTCAGAAAACACTTGCTCTCTGGATGTCAATACAATCCAGCTTTCTCCCCTCGTATTTTGGAGATTGTTCAGTAAGAACATCCAGCAATGGAAGGACGTAAAAGTGTGCTATAGTCCAGCCTAGCAAAACTTCCAGTGCAGCTTATATGCACTGCTATTTTACAGTATAAAAACATTCCAGTCTGCTGATGTCTTGTATTATTCTCCTTCTAGACAGCTCCATTCGTGCATATACTCTAATTATCTCGTCTCTCTCTTCTGTGGGGAATGCTCTGCATTGGCACTGCCAGCTTTCATTACACAACTCAAAGGAACATTTACTGACATTTTCTATAAAACCAAACCAAATCGCAACAAGCTAAACAACAAGCTTTTGGAAATAAGTGAGCTACACTATTGTCCCGTTTCCCTTTCCCAGCTTTGTAAGATGTCACAGAATTTGATTAAGTGCTAAGTAGTTCAGAATAACTTGGCTAGGAATCTTGTCATTCACTTCCAAGGGGAAAGGGGAGTAAGCCACATTATGGTGAAGCTTTTTATAAATGTATTTAAGCTTTTTAATAAATGTATTTATTAAAACTCCACAAAATATAGCTTGAGGTAGACCTTTCTATCATTTCAACTCCAGGAAGAGTGGACGGGGAATGTGCTGTAGCTCTTAAGTGCTGAAGGTTAGAAGTCTCTAAATATTAATGCACAGTATCTTAAAAATTGCCCTCTCAAGGCATTTCAGTTCCATGTTCCTTCACAAACAGTACAGCTGCAATAGATTCACGAAACACACAGGAGGAAGAAGCGAACATAACTTCTGTTCATTAACTTACTTTTCTAACCATTTGCTATAGTGACTACAACTTGCCTTTCAATATTTTCTCCTTTATATAGATCGTCTACACTCATGCTCATGACTACCAGAATGATCAATAACTGAATCAAAAAGAGCAAAAGAAAAGAGGTGGTATAAGACACCTCAGAATGTTTCTTTTAATCTGCCAATCTCTCCCCGGGACTGGACATGCACTTGGGACTTCCATCCTGCTCTTAAGTCAGTCATAATCTCAGCTTTCCTGCTAGAAGCACACAGCTCCGTGACATCTGTGATGCTACATAAAATTTTATGTCTGAGACTCAGGATACTTACGAGACGCTGTGGGTTCATTTTGTATTTCTACCACTGGATTTATGCTCAGGAGAAAAGAAGGGAATAGAGATTTCCCCCTCCCTGCCCCCCTCTTTTCTTGTTCTGTTTTGCTGTCTACCACGAAGATGGTAAAGCAGTACGTATAAGCATGCATTAGAGACAAAAAAAGCTACTAGTGAAAAAACTGCCCAGGAAATGAATGGAAAAAATGGCATACAAAAGAAAGATGACATCATCTTAATCCTGTAACAGCCACTGGACAGGTATGGTTAAAGAATCTGCAAGAATTCTTTAGACTGCAAGGCAAAGGGTTTGTATTTCCAAGTTTAGTCATATAAAACCTACGCTTCGAAGTGTCTTCTGTCTATTTTTTTGAATATCACAAGCTTAAGAAGCTGCTTCAGGGAGCATGCAAGAGATGCAGTTTTGCACTGTGGAGACTCTGCAGACAAACTACCTTTCATCCCAATTTGTGCTAATTTCGATTTCACTTTCCTATTTATGTTACTACTTGCACAGAAAGCTATCAAACTATTTTTTCCTACATTAAATGTGACACAAATTTTGAACAGAGAATTTCTATCACTTGAGGACAGAGCACATGCTAATTTTTTAGGGGTTTTTTTTTGAATCAACAACTTTTATGGAGGTTCTGTGTAAGATACTATTCTACTCCTTGACTTTGGCACTAAGAAGAACTCAAACAGCTTCCTCCTGTTTCTTTGAAGACAGTGTATTTGGAGTTGGAAAAATTAAGACATGGCACTGTCCTAGATTCAAGTCCTGCTTTTGCTCTAGTGGATACCAGCTCCACAGAAGCAGGAAGCATATTCAGGAACAGAACTGAGGTTTTCAGGAAATTATTTCTGAATTTCAAAGAATCCTCAATGAATCAAAGTGATAAACCTAGCGTATCTGCTTTGCAACAGTAAACTGCAATTAAAAATAGTTTGCCGGGAGTCAGGTCTTACTGAATACTTCAGGTCTCAGTCAGGATTAATATCTCAGTTCCACAAAACAGCAGTGGTTAAATCTTTTGGTTTGGACCAGATATTTTCCTTGCTCTACAGAACACATGCACATTGGAGTAACTGCTTTTACACCACAACTTCTTCACCCCGCTACGGATTCATGAGTTATGGCCAACATCTATCAGAGACAGTCTAATGGAGCAATGTCAGTACCTGATTACTCCCACAGATAGAGCATGCAATACTCATTTCTAAACTGCTTTATAGCTCCAAAGTCACTGACCTGCACATTTCACCTGTAGGCTCTCCTTCCAACCTTATACAATGTCCTCCATTTTTTGTCCAAGTTGCAATCCACAGCAGTCGGGCACAAGCAGTAGCTGTGACCCCACAAGCTGACTTTCCAGCCAGCACAAATGGTGGGTTACCACTGTTGTGAAATGTCCGTAGAACTGGGGTATGATCCCAGTTCACCTGTAGTGATAGGTGAAACTTCGCAGAAATTAGCATTTTGTCACATACTTTCGCAATGTAACCGAAAGAAACATTTTTTTCTCCAGAAGATTCACGCAAGTGTTGAAGCACAAAGGCAAAAACATGGTTAAAGTTTAATTTAACAAGAGCATTTTTCAAGAAACCATTTTGCTCCCAACTTGCAGCATCAACAACGGTGCCAGGCAGTGAACACCAATATATGACTAACTTGAGGGAGAGGAAAAGCTAGGTTCAAAATGAAAAGCTCAGACTTTCGGTAGGTGAAGAGAGTTTGGTTTTTTGAATAATCTTGTGATCTTGCAACAATATATTCAGGAAGAATTAACATCACCCCTACACTTGTAAAAGGAACATTCACTGCCATGTTTGCAGGGCCAAGAATACGATGAAACAACACTGCATCTCCCAGGTAATTTCTAGTTTCACAAAGTTGTATCCTGTAGGACGTGGGAGAACGAATCCCCCCACAGGGAAGAACAGGATATGCAGTAAAAAAAGCAGGATTAGGCCAAAAAGGCATTCTAGTGTCCAAGAGTTACTTACCTGATAAAGTAGAGGTAAGCCATAATAATAGGTAAGACTATTGCGAATGGTGGTACTCTTATAAGATTTTTTCATACGCTATACCAGCATATAAGAAAGTATTTGTTTCCTACCCAGAACATTTATATTTGAGAGTAATGTGAAATCTTAAAAAAAAGTCTCCAGAGAGAGGGCAGGCAGATGACAGCTATCCTTGCACCAACAGGGCCTTGTGCAGAGTGTCTGACATTTTCAAAAGAGCCAGATGAGTATTAACACTTCTAGAATTCTCTCTACACCAAGCCCATCTGAGCTAATACACTTCTCCCAGGAGCTGAGAATTTAATTAAAAGCCAAAGTGTACCCAGTAATTTAATTAAAATAGCAAGCAATACTGAGTGATTCAATAATGTATGTGTATCACTTTGTTTAGCCCAATGAAAATGCAGGAAAGATAAGGCTACTAACAAAGAACTGGAATGAATAATGAAAGGGTCTATACTAACATTCTGTACTTGTTATATTAATTTTAGCTGTTCTCCTGGATCCTGCATGCATTATGATTTCAAACCATCACATGCTGAATATGATTCCAGGTCTGACTTTCAGTGTATTTCCTGAATCATGTTATTTATGCCTTGGGTTTAAATGGCTTTCTAGAGGTTGCACCATATTGATCCACAGTCTGACAACAGCTAGACTTGCTGGGCAAACCACTGGAGAGAAGCAGCTCTATTTCATTTAAACCTAAACGGAATGTATGTTCTCTCTTTATCCCCTATTTACACCATATGTCCAGGGTCTCTTAGATTACACATTCTGCTCCATGCAAGTCTTCTATTCCTGTTGCCTCCTGCTATCTGTGTCAAGAGTACTTCTTGTAGCCAAAAGGAAACAGAGCTCCATTCACAAAGGAAAAGAAATGCCTAGAGTGATGTACACTTCCCCTTTTTCTCTGGGTGCAAAGACTTACACACCATTCCCTGCTCCTGCTTGTTCAGAACACGGCAGGACCCCTGTATAAGTGGTGCACTTCTGTACATATATGAGCAACTTTCAGCAATTCAGGAACACTTAACGGCTTTGAACACCTCTGCAGGTAAACATTTTCATTTCAATACACATACAGTTAAACAAATGCATTACTTTTAAAAACCTACTGAAGAAAATACTATACCTTAGTGATTAGAATATCCATAAATACAGTTTTCCAGTTCTTGGAACTTTGCTCCAAGGCCACAAATACTTAATATCGAAAGCCCCTGACACAGATTAATATTATTCTTTTAACTTTTGTGAAAACTGATGCACACTGATCTTTACGCCATTTCCTTGAAAGGCCCACAGCAACCTAGTAGAGAACTCCAGCAGAGAACCAGGTAGCCTTAAGTCCCAGTACCTAGCTTTAACACTTTCTTATACCTTAGATATGGAATTTAAGATGACAGGTGGCATTTTCCTTTAGGTAATATTTTATTTAGTCAGCTTCTAGGGGAAAAACCCTCTAGTTCCTGAAAAGAATCCTGACTTTTCAAGGCTAATTTTGAGAATTCCTTTCAATATCCTCCTTCTCCTCCCAGTTCTGATGCACCAGTTGGTGTGATGTTTTTCTCCCCAACGCCTTCCTATGAAGAATTTAGACTTTCACCAACAAAATTCACTGGGCATCATTCCTCCCTACCTAATCCTTACTTCATGGTCAGCTGAACTACCTGGCATATTATGGGGCCTTCTGTGTATGTTTCAAATATCGAGCCCATTGGTAAGATCAGTACTCATGTGCGTAGCTATTTGCTAACATATGGACACATATGTTTGATTCACTCTGAGGGGGACACTTTCTAGGCAGGAACTTTCCTTTTCAGAACAGACTGCTGCAGCCTCCTGCCAACCAGCAGAAGCTTTCCAAGTGCATAGTCCTGGTGAAGCTATAGCGTCTGCCTGGGAGACTGGATAAATAAGAACACTGTAAAGAAAGAATTTTGATTAGAAAAGGTAGAGAGTGTTAACCTTCAAAAATGTTTCCTTTGACATCTGGCAGGTAGGTGGCTATTATCTTCATTTTTATGACAAGAAAAAAAAAAATGACTCAAAGACTGAGGAAATTACTTTCCTAAAGGTTCTGAAAGAGATGGAAGAGGAATAAGGTAGTCTGAGTTACATTTTTATGTTCAAGTTCACCAGGCCATGTGTCTCTTGTGCACACAAAGCAATTAAAAACTGCATCTCTGTTTACTTTATATATATTCTTTCTTCTGTAGCCACAGTATAGCTATGTATGAAAGAAGAGACGTAATGTGGCACACCAACAAAATGCTTTTTTTTTTCCTTGTACTGTAGTTTCCATGCGAAAACCACCTAAGGGTTATATTCTGAAGGACATACCACATCAGTAGTATCAAAATAAAACCTGGGGTTTTGGGTTTGTTTTTAAAAGCAACATGCTAACTTGTTTTACTTAAGGAGAACTCAAGGGCTTATGAGACTGACTGACCCATTTCAATTACATGTATTGATTGGGACTGTAGGCAGGTAACAGGCTCAGTATACATCACTGAATCAAGAGAGTTGCCTGTTGCAGAACTTTAGGTAGCACAGTGGAAGAGGTCAAAACCAGCACATACTGTAAGAAACCTGCAGTAGTTGAACAAGGTGGGGGAATATACTGGAGCCTTTTCAAACTGTATTTCATGATTCCTAATTATAAGCAACTATGAACTCCGTTTACACTGTTAAAACTGTGGACAGCTTTTCTAATGCCTAGACACTAAAGTGTTTTTCTGAGTCCTATCCTTGGAGCCCGTGATTCACCAATTAGTCAACAGCTTTTAACTGTTTGATTTCTAGTATTTTCAGAATATATACTACTCAGACACCAACAGTTAACAGCTCCTGCTCCTATCCCAGTCTTGGGATAATACCTTTGTAAAATAAAACAAAAAAAAAAACCTCTTTGAGTTTGAATTCAAACTTCAATAGTTTTTCTTTTTTTCTGTTTTGGTTTTTTTTTTTAATTGTTAAATACTTGCAGCAATGTAAGTTAAGACGCTAAGCATTACTGGAATGGTTGAGGCAAAAGTGCTATTCTGGGAGCAACTATCTTAGGAGAACAGACAACAGAAGACAGCCAAATGTGGTATGCCTTAAGACCTGTCAGGAAGACTTGCCAGAACTATAGTATGTAACCAGTTACTAATAAGATCTAGTTTTCCTTTAATACTTCTTTACTGAACTGGTTGACTCCATCTCCAGCAGCAGTGCGCCTATTTAATTTCAATCAATGGAAGCACACCTGTGATATCAATACATAATCATGTCCTGAAGCCATTTTGGTTTGTACCAGATAAACCTTATCCATCTAGAAAGTGAATTTACCAGTGTCATTACAAATTCTCCACAGAAGAAGGTTCCATGGAAATGGAACCATGATTTAATATTTTACCAAGTTTCAAGAGAAACATTAGTTTCGATACATGTTCGACTACTTTGTACAAAGATGAAGAAGTTGTCAAGAGCTTTTTTTTTTTTCTTTGCATATCTCTTCGTTTCTTTCTTCCCGTCCTTTTGAAGATAATTTCTAAATTAACTGAGTAAATCAATTCATTCCAAATTTCTTCTGGCACAATCCAAACAAGTGCCTCATCTCCTGTGTTTATGAACAAGCAGCTCTGTTATACAAGTTAAGAATCTGCAGCTGTTTTCCTTCCACCTGTTTTATTACTGAATCACAGTGAGACTTGCTGCCACCGTATCTGTAAAAAAGGTATAGTCCCTTCTGCGTGGGCACATTTTGCTTGTGATGGCTAACGAAATACTCAGTGCTCGATACAAGCCTGTTCTTTTCTTCCTCTTACCCCTCCGCTTAGTGGAAGACCAAAACAGAAATAAAGCAACACACACTTTTAAATAATCCGAAGAAAAAAATTCTGCCAGGTTATTACAGATTTATACAGAACTAAATTAAAAATAGAGATGTAAAAAAATAAGCATAGTAACATACCAGAACTCTCTTTTTTATACTTATTAACTATGCTTATGTGTTTGTGTGTGTACATATATGTGTATATATACACGTAATATGAGACAAGTTTCTGAAATTTTTTAAATATTTGACAAGTATACCTTCTAAACTAAGTTTTGTGCTTGTCCCTGCCAAGATTAGAAATTTTTACAGCCTGTTTATAATGCTTTCTCATGCTGGTTGGATCTCCTTTAATCTGCATTTACTCATCAATGCTTTAAAGTCCTTTCCATTGTTAATTTGATATATATATACACACACACACAGACACATATATATATATTTACAATCTGGCAAGCACCAAATTATCTTTAGAACGCACCAGACTTAAGTCAGGAGTTGGTTTAGGATGTAGGATATTTTGTAAGAGACATAAAGCCAGTTTGTTTTTAACACTGTTCTAGTGCAAGATAAATGCGTTCCTCATGGGTTTATTCCCTCATCACCTTAAGGTCAGCTTTCCTTCGAGCTACTTTTTTCAAATGACTTCTCAAATTTGTAATTTTGTTCCCATTAGTAACTTCCCTCCTGATCACAGTTCACACACAAAGGAATGTGGTGCACTGATACTTGCATAGAAATTAATCTGAAGACTTCACATGCATTTTTAGGACATGCCTTTTTTTGATGAGCTGTCAAATAAGATTTTTCTCTTATTTTAATAATCAACCACAGTACCTCTGTCAATGATTCCTTTTATCTACTTAATAGGTATTTATAATTGCCTGTCCAGCTGCCCCCATTTTTTGTTTGTTTTCAATCAACGCAGTGAAACATTCATTTACACCATTTTTCCCCTCTAGGCAAGCAATCTTAAGATTACTCAGATACTTAGTTTGTTGCTTTACCTCCCTATTTTATACTCTTTCACAGCTCAGCTTCTCCCTTATCTTTCTTTCATTTTCCTACAGGAACGAATTTGCCGTCTGAGCCCACTGTACTATGCAACATACACATCTGGTACTGCTATGGCCTCTTTCCTTTATTTTCCCTTCTTCTTGTCCCCTCCTCTAACCTAAGAAAAGAATGAAGAATCCTAAGTGTTTTTATGCATTAACCTTATGAGAAACAAGCCGCAAAGTAGTCGAGTACAAATTGAGTTACCAACTATTCAGACATGTTGATTTTCTGTGTTGCTAAGCTGTAGCAAGCAGCTTGCTATTAAACATGCTAGAACTAGAAACTGCTTTATCAAGACAATCTTACCCACTTTGATTACATCTTGATGAGCCATTTCACCATCTTCTAATAAAAATTCAACATGGCATTTATCCAGTTTGCATTACAGTCACATTCAGCACCGTCTCCGAGACGCCCTGCACAGTGCATACTGCAAAGACTAAAATCTGTGTCCTTTTTTCTAGAGACATGCTTTAGCAGTCAGAGCTCACTCACAATGAGCAGTAGACAGTGATCTGCGTGGATGAAGTTGTATCTCACACAAAGTCCCTAACTAATTAGGAAGGAAAGTTACGCCCTTATGAAGAAGGGGCCTGTGGCATGCCCCAACAAAGTGCTACGCCCTCACTGCACGCATGCAGCGCAGCGAGGCAGCACTCTGGCTAACCAGCAAAGTTAGACTCGCGTTTCCTGGCTCAAAGCCTTACCGCTGTACAGACCACTTGCCAACGTGCATCCCTTCAAACCAAGAAAACGGACAAGCATCAATACTTGCCAACATCTCACCAATAAAAATTGCGAAACAACACATTGTGCCTTCACCCATGCCCAAAGTTAGTAGTTACTACAGAGTCTCCACCAAGACCAGCGGTGAACACACTACTGTTCAAGTCTGTCCGCATTCTGGGAAATTATAACCTGTTACCGCACCACCTAGGCCAGTAAAGCTCCAAGATCATCTTTTCTGTCCACACAGGCAAGAAATACCACTAACAACCGTTTCATCGGATTGCACCAAACTGAGCAGCTATTTTTAAAGTCTGATCAGACTGGAAGGTTTCAACATCTTCCCATCCTAAACATCTACTCTGGCCAAAGAACATGAAAAACTTGAGATTTCTATCTGACAAGCACACAAACAAATCGTCAACATCTCTCTAAGGCACTGCTACTGGAAGTTAAAGCTAGGCTTACTTTCCATGGCCCATTATTTTGGCCACCCCACTGATTGCCAAAAGTTCTGGCTAGGTGGAGCCTGAGCTACAGACGTGTCCATTAGGACGTGGCCTAGAAACAGCAAACCGTTCTACACAAAAGCTGCTTTAGAGCTGGCACGCTGTACTAGTTTTTCTTTAATTCCTGACTAGGACTGGATCTAACATGACAGATGTGAAATTCCTTTACTGATCATCTAGAATATCCTCATGCATCTTATGCAATTCCAACAATATCAAAGATGACTGTAGACTTCTGTGTGTTGGCTTTACACAGCAAGTGATACCAGAACTACTTTCTGCTGTAAAATACTAAGCCTCTGCCAGAAAATTAAGCTATGCTTTCCATGCAGATAATTTCTATGATTTAGAAGTTTACGGCTCGGTATCTTTTGAAAATGTACACAATGTTATTTAGTAGTGATATACATCTAGTCAAGTAATTAAGACAAGGCCCATAAATTTATAGTGTAATTTGCAAATAATCAACCTGCCTTGTTCTAAAATACATTCCGAGAACTCTGTGTTATACAGCTACTTTCACTCAAAAATTCACTCCCCCAAGTTTTAAAGCAAGTCTGTGGTAGCCACCTGCTTATCACATCACAGAATCACAGAATGGTAGGGGTTGGAAGGGACCTCTGTGGGTCATCTAGTCCAACCCGCCTGCCCAAGCAGGGTCACCTCCAGCAGGCTGCACA
>Ga0181612_159396_pt1 | contig 22700 bp, 25 predicted proteins | sample HoacroProtozoa21_FD_119630 | JGI IMG/M metagenome (GOLD analysis project Ga0181612, IMG submission 119630) | Hoatzin crop microbial communities from Cojedes, Venezuel. Combined Assembly of Gp0051906, Gp0051904, Gp0051908
AGGAAGTCCTCTGACATTATTTGCTTTCATATATAATCGCCTCCAGTACGCTATAGATTATATCATCAGTTTGATGGATTCTTTGTTGCAGATACAACATATAAAAACAGAGAGCGAATTAAAAATCCGCTCTCCGTAACTTTCTCAGGAAACACTTTTCGTGGAATCTGTTTTTCTTACGATTATCGGATCTGATTCACCGTTAACAGAATTTGCCGTAATCACAACTTTCTCAACAGTTTCATCCGACGGAATATTGTACATAATATCTGTCATGGCATTTTCCATAACGCTTCTGAGTCCTCTCGCTCCTATCTTCATATCGATCGCCTTGTTTGCGATTGCCTCAAGAGCTTCGTCCTCATATTCCAGTTCGACATTGTCGTATTTCATAAGTTCCTTATACTGCTTGGTCATCGCATTCTTGGGTTCTGTTAGAATTCTTACAAGATCCTCTTTTGTAAGAGAATTCAAAGAAGCAATAACCGGCAGCCTTCCTATGAGTTCAGGAATAATTCCAAATTTCAGAAGATCATGCTGCTGCACATGTAAAAACAGTTCTCCGACATCTTTTTCTTTTGCGCTCGAAATCTCAGCTTCGAATCCCATAGATTTCTTGTCGAGACGTTTTTCGATGATTTTGTCCAATCCGTCAAATGCGCCGCCGCAAATAAAAAGAATGTTTGTCGTGTCGACCTGAATAAATTCCTGATGCGGATGTTTACGTCCCCCCTGAGGAGGAACATTGGCAACTGTTCCTTCCAGAAGTTTAAGCAATGCCTGCTGAACTCCTTCGCCGGAAACATCGCGGGTTATTGAAGTATTTTCACTTTTCCTTGCGATCTTATCCAGTTCATCAATATATATGATTCCGCGTTCTGCACGCTCGACATCAAAATCAGCAGCCTGCAGCAGTTTCAAAAGAATATTTTCAACATCTTCACCGACATAACCTGCTTCAGTGAGTGTTGTCGCATCCGCAATAGCGAACGGTACGTCAAGCATTTTCGCCAGTGTCTGAGCAAATAAAGTTTTACCACTGCCGGTTGGTCCGATCAAAAGAATATTGGATTTCTGAAGTTCTACTTCACTGTCCTGATTATGGAGTATTCTTTTATAGTGATTATAGACAGCTACCGACAGAACAATTTTTGCCTTTTCCTGTCCTATAATATATTCATCGAGTTTTTTTCTTATTTCAAAAGGTTTAGGAAGATCTTCAAAATTAAGCAGTTCTCCATCGCTGTTTTCTATTGAGGATTCGTACCCTTCCTCGATTATACTCATACAGAGACGAACGCACTCATCACAAATATAAGAGCCGTTTCCGGCGATCAATCTATTCACCAGAGACTGCGGTTTTCCGCAGAAGGAACACTTAATGCTTCGTCTATCATCTGATTTTGCCATATTTTCACCCTTAATTCAGATTGCTTAATATGCCAGAAGGGGGAACAATGTTCCCCCGTTAGCTTAGAACTTATCGTTTATATATAACCTTATCGATCAGGCCGTATTCTTTGGCTTCTTCCGCATCCATGAAGTGATCACGCTCACAGTCATTTTCAATGGTTTCGATCGGTTTTCCTGTATTTTCGGACAAGATCGTATTCAGACGCTTCTTGATTTTAAGGATCTGTTCAGCCTGAATCTGAATATCAGTTGCCTGTCCCTGGCTGCCGCCAGACGGCTGATGAATCATTATTTCGGAATTAGGCAGTGCAATACGTTTGCCTTTAGCTCCAGATGAAAGCAGGAACGCGCCCATAGATGCTGCAAGACCAACACAGATCGTAGAAACATCCGGTTTGATGTACTGCATTGTGTCATAAATAGCCAGGCCGGAGGTGACACTTCCGCCAGGAGAATTGATGTAAAACTGAATATCCTTATCGGGATCCTGCGCTTCAAGATAAAGAAGCTGCGCCACTATAAGACTAGCCGTAGTGTCATTAACTTCTTCTGAGAGCATTATTATTCTATCATTGAGAAGTCGAGAAAAAATATCGTAAGATCTTTCTCCGCGGCTTGTCTGCTCTACTACATATGGAACTAAACTCATGCTATACCTCCGTTTAATACAAAAGCACCCAAGGAATTACTCTTCTTTTGTATCTTCAGCTTCCTTGCTTTCTTCCTTTTCGGATTCTTCAGCTTCTTCAGATACGTAATCGCTGATTGTTTTTCCCTTTACATCTTTAGCAGCTTCAACAATAAGATCCGCTGCTTTTTCCTTCTTATATTCATTGAGAATAAAGTCTTTTCCGAAATATCCGATCAGGTCTTCGGCTGATCCGCCGTATTCACCGGCAATCTTGCTGATGTATTCATTTCCGTCTTCTTCGCTGATCTCAATGTTTTCTGCTTCCGCAACCGCTTCAAGCATCAGGTCAACACGAACCTGGAATTCTGCGGCGGGAACCATCGTGTCCTTCATGGTTTCGTCGTCGATGCCAAGCATTTCTGCAAGCTTCTCTCGCGGATACTGATCGGCGCGAAGTCCGAAATTGGCTGCGTAATTTCTTATGATCTCATCGACTTTATCCTGGATCATTACTTCCGGAATATCCACTGTCATATTATCTGATGCGATTTTCATCAGATCAGTACGATATTTTTCATCCAGCTGAGCCTGTCCGGATTCCTGCATTTTGCTCTTAAGGTCGTTTTTATACTCTTCAAAAGTATCGAACTCCGAAACATCTTTGGCGAATTCATCATCAAGTTCAGGATATTCCGGCATAGTGAGTCCGTTCAGTTTGACCTTAAACACTACATCCTTGCCCGCAAGATCTTCAACATAATTTTCCGGGAAAGTGATATTGATATCTTTCTCTTCTCCGGTCTTCATTCCAACAATTTGTTCTTCAAAACCGGGGACAAAGGAATTTGAGCCAAGTTCAAGATTGTATTCCTCGGCTTTTCCGCCCTCAAAACGTTCTCCGTCAAGATAGCCGTCGAAGTCAATGTTTGCAGTATCACCCATCTGAGCTTCTCTCTCAGCAGGGACCATACGGGCACTTCTCTTTTTAACGTTTTCAAGCTGTTCGTTCAGCTGCTCTTCTGTCACTTCCGCGACAGGTTTTTCCAGTTCGATTCCCTTGTATTCTCCAAGAGTAGCTACCGGATAATTTTCGACCTCAAATGTATATACAAGATTCTGATCGTCATCAAACTGCATGTCAGTAACGGAAGGAGCTCCTACATATTTTATTTTATTTTCTGTGATTGCGTAGCTGAGAGCTTCCGGTCCGAGCTCATCCATGGCATCTCTGTAGAATACATCTTTGCCGTACATTCCTTCAATAACGGACCGGGGTGCTTTACCTTTTCTGAATCCGGGAATGCTGATGCTTCCCTTGTTGCTCTGATATGCCTTCTGCACAGCCGCATCAAAAGATTCAGCGTCTACTTCTACCTGAAATGTAGTTTTATTGTCTTTTTCTTCGACATTTTTTACGATCATGAGTTATATTCCTCCTAAATGAAATCAATACATGCGCCAAGATATATTAGCAGATAAAACAAAGAAAATCAATTAAATCATTAAAAAAATAAGCGTTAATTTATCACATGACCTTAAAAGGTATGAAATTTAAATAATCTGCAGAAACCAGTTTGAATTCCGTACCATTCCGGCTTCCGTTAAAAGCCGAAGCACATCCCCATGAGTGTATGTGTCCATAGAAGCAGCGAGTCACATTATACTGCTCCAGTATTTTCAAAATTTCCTCACACTCATAATTAATATAAATAGGCGGATAATGCAAAAAAACCATCTTAGGCAGGTCTCCCGCACTTTGCAGAGAGGCTTCCAGTCTCATACATTCTCTGTTCAGTATCTTTTGATCATGTGCTTCGCCTTCTTCTTCGAAAAACCATCCTCTTGTCCCGCAAATTGCAACGGAATCGTTATATACGAAGCTGTTGTTTCTCAGTATATCTATTGATTTTATATCATTTTCCTGGAAAAAATTACTGACCTTTGTCGTAGTGGTCCACCAATAATCGTGATTCCCTTTGACAATGATCTTCTTTCCGGGAAGCGAATCGATGAATTTAAAGTCCTCCGCCGATTCCTCAATAGTCATTCCCCAGGATAGATCACCGCAGAGGACCGTCGTGTCATCTTCCGAAACAACATCGGCAAAGCCCTTCTGGATCTTATCTATGTAATTTTGCCATCTTCCACCAAAAACATCCATGGATTTCTCAGTTCCCAGTGAAAGATGAAGATCACCAATGGCAAAAAGCGACATCCGACTCTCCTTTTATTATGCCTTCAAAAAAGTTTCAACGGCGTCGATCATTTTATCTTTGTCCACAACTTCAGTAAAACGGACATCCTTATCCCTGAGGTTCTTTAACTGAGCTGGCGCTTTTATATTGGAAACAGATTCCAGTCTCTCTATTGGTGACATATCCTCTGTTTCCTTATCCTTGACCACCGCGCTAAGGACACTGTCTGCGAACTTGTATGGGCTTGCCGTCGATAAGATAACTGTTGGTACATTTAGATTTTCTGTTTTATTTACTACATTATAGGCGACAGCCGTATGTGGATCGATTACGTATCCAAATTTCTCATAGACTTCGCGAATGCTGTCCATTGTTTCGTTTTCTGTGCAGCATCCCGCACTGAAATCTGTTTTTATTTCCGCAAGGATTTTATCTCCAACTAAATAATTACCTTCTTCAGAGAGAGACTTCATCCACTCTGAAACCAGCTTATCATCCTGCGTGATATTAAATAAAAGTCTTTCAAGATTACTTGAAATCAATATATCCATGGATGGGGAGATCGTTGAGAAAAACTTTCGGTTCTTGTCATAACAGCCGGAAGAAATAAAATCCGTCAAAACATTATTAGAATTTGAACAGCAAATCAGTTTATCAATCGGAAGTCCCATCTTCTTTGCATACCAACCGGCAAGAATATCCCCAAAGTTTCCGGTCGGCACTGCAAAGTTCAGGCGGTCTTCAAGAGATATTTTTCCAGATTGGACAAAATCACAGTATGCGGAAAAATAATAGATAATCTGCGGCAGGAGTCTTCCCCAGTTGATTGAATTTGCAGAAGAAAGGAAATATCCGTTTTGAGAAATCTTTTCTGCAAATTCTCTGTTTCCAAATATCTTTTTAACACCGTTCTGCGCATCATCGAAATTTCCATTAACGGCATATACACAGACATTGTTGCCCTTCTGTGTAACCATCTGAAGTTTTTGAATTTCAGAAACTCCGTCATCCGGATAAAATACAACAATCTTTGTCCCTTGGACATCCGCGAATCCTTCCAGTGCTGCTTTTCCTGTATCTCCGCTTGTAGCAACAAGAATGCAAACTTCCCTATTCTCTCCCGTTTTACCAAGAGATTTAACCAGGAGTCGAGGAAGCATCTGAAGTGCCAGATCTTTAAATGCACAAGTCGGTCCATGCCACAACTCCAAAAAAGAAACTGCGTCGTCAACTGAATGGAGCGGTACGATTTTATCGGTGTCAAAATTTTCACCGTAGGCGCCGTACACGATTTCTTCAATTTCAGCATCGAAAAAATCATCAAGAAACTGTTTCAGAATAAATATTGCCTTTTCCTGATAGCTTTTCACGCATAAGGTTTTAATATCCTCGATGCTCAAAGTCGGAATCTTCTCAGGAACAAAAAGTCCTCCGTCAGGCGATATGCCCATAGCGATGGCTTCAGCAGCTGAAACAAGATAATTTTTATTTCTGGTACTTAAATAATTCATACTGAGTGGCTCCATATTATTAATGTAATTTCTTTAAAAAGCTGTTTCTGTGAATCGGCGACGGTCCGTATTTTCTGAGTGCTTCATAATGGATCTTTGTTCCATATCCTTTATGCCTTTTAAATTGATACTCTGGATATAATTCGTCCATTTCAATCATATATCTGTCCCTGGTAACTTTGGCAAGGATTGACGCTGCCGCAATACAGGCGCATTTACTGTCGCCCTTTACAATTGTCTTCTTGTTTTCTATATGAATACCTTTATCCTGATTACCGTCTATTAATGCAATTTCCGGAGCAGGATCAAGTAGTTCGATTGCCCTGTTCATTGCAAGAAATGTGGCATTCAGAATATTCATTTTTTCGATTTCTTCGACAGAGGCGAAAGCGATCCCAATGGATATACTGGAATCCATGATTTTCTCATACAGAATCTCGCGCTTAGTCTCCGAAAGCTTTTTCGAGTCGTTAAGTCCTTCTATCACTACATCCGGTTCAAGAATAACCGCAGCAGCGCAGACCGGGCCGGCCAAGGGGCCTCTTCCAGCTTCATCCACACCACAGACGTACTCAATGCCGGACTCATGCAGAGAAATTTCTTCATCATATAAATTCATCAGGATTCTCCAATGTTATTCTTCCGAGTTTTCCATCATGATATTCATTCAGGAGAATATTGGCCATTCTCTCGTAATCCGGTTCACCACCGGAAACAAGAAAACCTCTTTTTCTCGCTGCTTGTTCTAGCAGTTCGAATCCGTTTTGACCCGGTTCCCGTTCAATTTTGTATCGGTTTTTAACAGCTTCCGGATAGTACACGCTCAGTCTTGTAATAAAATTGGCGGCAAGGGTCTCCTTATCAAGGACATCGGCTTTTATCGCATTAGTAACCGCAAGCATCTCTGCAACTTCCTGCGTTTCAAATTTCGGCCATAAAATTCCGGGGGTATCCAAAAGTTCTACGTTGCTGTCAAGTTTAATCCACTGCCTACCTCTTGTAACACCAGGTCTGTCCTCCACGGCGCTTACTTTTCTTTTTGCAAGCCGGTTGATCACCGTTGATTTTCCTGCATTGGGGATTCCGAGGATCATGATCCGGATCACTTTCCCGACCTGTCCTTTGCTCTCATAATATGCAATTTTATCTTTAAGAAGTGATTTAATGGCGGGGAGTATTTTATCTGTGTTTTGACCGGTCTTTGCACTTATCTGAAGTACAGAGTGCCCTTGTTCACGATAATATGATTCCCATTTTTTCGTCAGTTCCGGATCCGCCACATCGATACGGTTGAGCAGGATTAATTTCGGTTTATCTCCGATCAGTTCATCCACATCGGGGTTATGGCTGGAATAAGGAATTCTGGCATCAATGATTTCACATACCGCATCTACCATCTTCAGTGATTCCTGCATCTCTCTTTTTGCCTTGGTCATGTGCCCTGGGAACCACTGTATATTCATTTTTTCATATACGATATCTGACATTAATTAATAAACACTCCCAAAACTGGTAAAAGGAAAGGCTCTGAAATAAACTTTTCCGATTATTAGTCTTGTATCCACCATGCCGATCCGGGAATCGCGGCTATCCGTTGAATTATTTCTATTGTCACCCATAACGAAAACGCATCCTTCAGGAACGGTCTGGGGCCCTTCGAAATTTAGCTGATTGTATGTAGGTTCCGCTGTGTATGGTTCATCCAGCGCAGTTCCGTCGACATAGACGATCCCTTTATCAAAATCAATATCGACCGTCTGTCCTTCGGTGGCAATAACGCGTTTTACAAGCGCTTCATCTTTATATTCAAGTTTTTTGAAAATAATAATGTCTCCCTGTTCCGGCGTATAGAAAAGATTGGAAACAACCATCTTATCACTGTCCTGCAGCGTAGGAACCATTGATGTTCCAGACACATCGACAAGTCTTACGATAAAAACAAAAAGCAAAACACAGAACACCAATGCATAAACGACACACTGGATCCAGTCATATGTTTCAGAGAAGAACTTTCCTCTGCCGCTCATATTTTCCGGATTGTTCTCCGGCCGAACAGAATTAACTTCCTTATTCTCATCCATAAAATTCATCACCCAATAGAATGTATTTGAATATTTATTATATACCACAAACACAATAAATATCAACAAACATGATTAAATAAAAAGCCTTCCGAAATCATAAGCGAATCCGGAAGGTTTTGTCTTATTTAAGCTGTTCTTTAACTTTTGCTGCTTTACCGACGCGGTCACGCAGATAATACAATTTAGCTCTGCGAACTTTACCTCTACGAACGGTATCGATAGAAACGATAGACGGAGAATTAACTGGGAATACTTTTTCGCATCCAACACCGTAGGATATACGTCTTACGGTAATAGTCTCATTGATTCCGCCATGTTTTTTTGCAATCACAGTGCCCTCAAATGCCTGAGTACGCTCGCGGTTGCCTTCTTTTACTTTTACGGTTACTCTGACTGTGTCGCCGATGCTGACGGAAGGTTTATCTTCCTTCACGTACATTTCTGATAAGGTTTTTACCAAATCCATAATAAATATCCTTCCTTTTTAGACGTTCGTATTGCAGTGCACAACAGAGGACCGCCTTATTAAATGTACTTCTTCAAGTACACAAGCCATAATAAAATACCACACGAAGCTAAAAAATGCAAGTATTTTATTTAAAAATATTCATTTGATCATCGTAGATCTCTTCCCGGTGAAATCTGACCAGATCGGGAGTCCGTTTCCCTTCAAGCGGGATCATTAAGTATGCAGGGTTGATTGTAGGCTCCTGAGCAGAAATAACTGCTTTACATTCTATCTCATTTTCAGATCGCATTGAAAAGTTTATCTCGCGGATATTGCTTTTTAACTCCAGTTCCTTCTCTCCGCGCTTCGTTCTTCTCATGATCTTGATCTCCGGCCGGTCATAAATCTCGTTAAGGTCATTCAGCACTTCACAGTTAACACCATTTTCATATGAAAAAATTCCTGTGATCTTCAGCCACTTTATCTCTGAAACCTTATGTTCCGGTAAATAAATGTCTTGTGCGAAGATACCCTCCGGAAAATTATTATTCAGCCTCTCAGTTATTGTTTCAAACTCCTCAGAAATATCGTCTCTCATTTTGAAGTCCAGAATTTCGCAATCACTGGAGATGCCAACGGATAACGGCAGCGCAATAGAAATGAGCGGATGTGGGTTAAAGCCCTCTGAATACTGGAGCTGACAACCCGAACGCATAAAAGAGCGCTGCATAGTTCTCATTAAGTCAAGATGCGATATATAGACTGCTCTCAAATTTTTAGAAAATCTCATTCTATATTTACTCATCGCATTTTCTCCCCTTTTCGAGCAATGAAAGGGCTCCGCAGTTAAGACATTGCTTTCTGCAGTCCGGAGACAGCTGCGACTTATAGCATTTTTCTCTTTCAGACCACAGATGTTCCTTTTTTACACCCACATCAATGACATCCCACGGCAAAATCTCACTTTCGTTTCGTTCTCTGTTTGCATAGAACGAAGGATCGATTCCGCATTCTTTAAAAGCATCAAGCCAGCGTTCAAAAGAGAAATTATCTTCCCAAGCTTCCAGTCGTCCGCCGTTTTTCCAAACATATTCAAGAGCATTCGCGATTCGGCGGTCTCCTCTAGATAATACCGCTTCGATGAAACTGGTCTCGGGGTCGTGCCATTTATAGGTAACATTTCGTGCTTTGATATTGTCACGAAGCAGCTGTACTCGTCTTTTGTATTCCTCCATCGTTACCTGCGCTTCCCATTGGAAGGGCGAAAATGGTTTCGGTATAAAGCACGAAGTCGAAATTGTGATTTTAACACCGCGATTTTTATTCTTGGCATTTTCTCTCCAGCAATGCAGAACATCATTTGCCATCTGAGCTATTCCAAGAATATCCTCGTCTGTTTCAGTCGGAAGTCCGAGCATATAATAAAGCTTTACAGTGTTCCACCCGCCCTGAAATGCGATCTTGCAGGTATTGAGCAGGTCTTCTTCCGTAACATTCTTATTGATGGCATCTCTAAGTCTCTGGCTGCCGCCTTCCACCGCAAATGTCAATCCGCTTTTCCGGACTTTCTGAATGCGTTCCATAATATCTATGGAAAAGTTGTCGGCTCTAAGCGAAGGAAGAGACAGGCCGATGCTTTTTGGCTCGCAATACTCAAGCATCTCATCAAGCAGCAGCTTCAAATCTTTGTAATCACTGGTACTGAGTGACAGCAGAGTACAGTCCTGATATCCGGTATTCTTCAAAAGCTCACAGCCCTGTTTTAAAAGCGTTTCATGTTTTTTTGCTCTAACCGGACGGTAGATATATCCTGCCTGACAGAATCTGCATCCTCGGATGCATCCTCTAAAAATTTCAAGATTAGCGCGGTCCTGAACAACTTCTGTTGACGGTACGATCGGTTTTGTCGGGAAATAAGAATTATCCAGATCCTTTATGATCCTTTTTTTGACCCTGTCAAATCCGGCGCCAAGATTTTCATACCGTGATACCGTTCCGTCCGAATTATACTGAGGCTTATATAAGCTTGGAACATAGACTCCAGGAATCATCGACACCTTATTTAAAAAATCTGTTTTGCTCCATTTTTCTCTTTTGGCCTTGTCTACCAAAGTCAGTATTTCGTTATTGACTTCTTCTCCCTCGCCTATGACAGAAAAATCAATAAAATCCGCTATGGGTTCAGAGTTTACGCAGGCACTGCCTCCGGCAAACACAATGGGAAGAAGAGATTTCCTGTCATCGGAGCGAAGCGGAATACCAGCCATATTGAGCATATCCAGCACAGTAGTGTATGCCATTTCATAGCCTATAGAAAAAGCAACAACATCAAATTCGGAAACCGGATCTCCGCTTTCCAGTGCATAAAGAGGAATGCCGTTGTCCTTCATAGCCTGATACATATCGCTCCATGGAGCAAATACACGTTCACACCAGGCAAAATCCAGACTGTTCATTGTGTTGTATAGTATGCTCATTCCAAGATTGGACATGCCGATTTCATAGGTATCCGGAAAACAGAATGCGACTCTGAGCGAAACCTGTGTTTTATCCTTAATTATTTGATTATATTCACCGCCGGTATATCTTGCAGGCTTCTGCACCGTCGGAAGGATCTTTTCAAGCTTTTTGTCCATTTTAATCCTCGTACCTTAAGAGTTTTAAAAAAACGTCGCCAACTTTTTTTTTTGCGACGGTCTGGTCGGAGTGGGGGGACTTGAACTCCCGGCCTCTTGGTCCCGAACCAAGCGCGCTACCATCTGCGCTACACCCCGAAATGCTTTATTATTATAATAACCTGAATAATGATTGTCAAGAAGATTTATTATCTTGCAGGCAAGCAGTTGCCTCTGTATATGCGACCTTAAAAAATGCCCACTATAAAGCAGGCATTGGAGCGGATGAGGGGAGTCGAACCCCCCTTTCAGGCTTGGGAAGCCGGCGTTCTACCGATGAACCACATCCGCGTGCTTTCGTATTATAACATAAAAACGTTCAAAATCAATAGAATTTTACTTGCGTGAAAATAATAAAGATCCAAATAACTTTGGATCTTTATTATTAAAATTTCCACTCTTACAGCAGAGTAACATCATGTTCTGCACATATTTTGCAGGTCTCATCATCCCATATAGAAGCCTGTACCTCACCTATATGAGCCTTGCCCAGCAGCAGCATAGATACTCTCGATTGTCCTATGCCCCCTCCGATGGTAAGAGGAAGTTCTCCGTTGAGAAGCATTTTGTGATATGGAAGCTCTCTCCGGTCATCACATCCTGCCAGCGTCAGTTGCTTATCCAAAGACTCTGGGTCAACTCGAATTCCCATAGAGGATATCTCTATCGGGCACTGCATTACATCATCCCAAAGAATGATATCTCCATTAAGATCCCAGTCATCATAGTCAGGAGCTCGTCCGTCATGGGGAACCCCAGACTTCAGTTTACCGCCAATACCGATAATAAATGTCGTCGGGTGATCCTTCACATATGCATTTTCTCTCTCTTTCGGAGAAAGATCCGGCCATAAGTCCTCAAGCTCCTGAGCGGTAACAAAGGAGATCTCCTTACTGATCATCGGGACTCTCTTTAGTGCGGGATATATCGCCTGCATCGTTTTCTGTGTCTGATAAAGCGCATCGATAATGTCAAACACCGTGGTCTTCAGATAATTGATAGTCCGTTCATTTTCCGTGATAACTTTTTCCCAGTCCCACTGATCAACATAAACGGAATGAAGATTATCCAGCACATCCTCATCACGTCTGATCGCATTCATTTCAGTGTAAAGACCCTTTCCGGGATAGAAATTATAGTTTTTAAGTGCAAGTCGTTTCCATTTAGCCAGAGACTGAACGACCTGCGCCGTTCCTTCCGCATGCAGTATATCAAATTCTACCGGTCTCTCGTAACCGTTCAGATTGTCATTGATGCCGGAATCCTTTCTTACGAACAGCGGTGCAGATACACGATACAGATTGAGCCTTGCCGCAAGATTATCCTCAAAGATCCGCCTAAGAAGGCTAATCGCCTTTTGTGTATCGTAAATATTCAGAAGACTGTAATAATTATCTGGAATCATAACTCTCATCGTTAATTCTCACTTTCCCCTTGTAGTAGTTTTAAAATTTGCTGATATAATTCTTCTGCATGCAGTCTGAAATTCTTTTCTATTTCTTCCGCATACTGTTCATTGGGAACCAGACATTTCATCTTGATGATCTCCCCTGCTCCGTCTGACATACCAAGGGAAATATATAGATTATTGTTTTCCTCGGCATGTTCTGCAGAGATCATCGCCATACGCATCAGGCGCTCACTTACCGGTCTAATGTTTTTATCTGCCTTATTTCTGATCATCAGAGGAAGACTGGACTCAACAGAATCCGCATTGTTTATGCCTTTAGCCGTAATGCTGTAAAATCCGTATTTTTCATTGATATGTTTTGTACGCACCAGGTCTTCAAGGCATTCTGTATAATCGAAATAGTCGATTCCGTCATCACAGTTTACAAGATCACAAAGTGTGGCCGCATCCACTTCCGACGGCAGTCTTTTCAATATATACAGAATAAGTATTTTTATATCCAGTTTTTCATGGATCAGTCCAGGTTTAGCCATTTTTGGACCTCCAAATTTTTAAATTTCAACTAGGAACGGCTGTTTTTGTATTTTTCAGCTTCCTTCAGCTGCTCTTCGGCACTGGCAAGTGTCAAATCCGAGATATTTTCTCCGCCGTGCAAACGTGCTATCTCATAAACTCTATCTTTATCCGGAAGTTTAGTTACGCTGGTATAGGTTCTTCCCTGTTCTTCACTTTTCTCAATCAGAAAATGCGCGTCTGCCATTATAGCAATCTGCGGCAAGTGAGTAACGCAGATTACCTGCTTATTCTTGGCCACATTCGACAGTTTTTCTCCGACTTTCTGTGCTGCAATTCCGGAGACTCCAGTATCGATCTCATCAAAAACCATCGTATCCACCGGATCGTTAACTGCAAGCACATTTTTCATTGCCAGCATGATTCTGGAAAGTTCGCCGCCTGAGGCAACTTTTGTGATCTTACCCAGATTCTCTCCTGTATTTGCTGCCATCAGAAATCGAACCTTGTCCATTCCGGTTTCATTCAGGCCGTCCCGTCCGGAAACATCACTGATCTCTATCTTAAAACGAACGGAAGCCATATTAAGATCTTTCAATTCTTTCTCTATGTTTCTTTCCAGCAGCTCCGCCGTCCTCAATCTCTTTTTTTTCAAAACTGCTGCTTGTTCTCTGCATTTTTCTGCTTGTTTATTTATATCCTCCGCCAGAACTTCAATGGAATGATTGGAGTTATTGATTTCATCCAGTTTCGTTTTACTGTTATCCAACAGTTCAATCAGACCATGCTCGTCGGTTCGGTATTTTCTCTGCAGTCTTTTCAAATACGAAAGTCTGGTTTCCAGCTCATCATACTCCCCTGGAGCAAAATCGAGTTTTCGCTGAAAATCCGAAATACGTTCAACAGCATCATTAACGAGCTGTTCCGCCTGTGTCATAACATCCACAGTTCCGGCCAGTTCTTCGGAGATAAGACTTGCGCGCTGAAGCACCCCCGTTGCTTCCGAAAGAAGATCTCCTGCGTTGATTTCATTTTCATATAGATTACCGTATGCTTTACTGATAAACTCTGAGATCTTCTCGGAATTGTGAAGAAGATCTCTTCTTTCAGTCTTCTCTTCTTCCTCTCCCTCGATGATATTTGCATTTTCCAGTTCCTGAATCACATATTGCAGTTCATCGATCTTTCTGAGTCGTTCCGATTCATCCATATCCAGTTTTTCCAGCTGGTCTTCCATCTCTCTAAGTTTAAGATATTCAATCTTATACTTTTCGATGTCAGCGCTCAGTTCACCATAAGAATCAAGATATCGAATATGGTTTCCCTCGTCCATAAGCTGTCTGCCGTCATCCTGTCCATGAAGATCCAGGAGAAGGCATCCAAGCTCTCTGAGCTGTGCAACTGTGACAGGCATTCCGCAGACCCTGCAGCTGCTTTTCCCATCCGACGAAATTTTTCGCTGGACGATGATACTACCGTCTTCGGAATCAATGTCGTTTTCTTCAAGCCAGTCATTGGCCTCATCTGTATTAAAAACAGCTGTAACAACACCTTTATCGGCTCCGCTGCGGATCATTTCCCTGCTGGTTCTTGACCCAAGCACCGCGTTTAGAGAGTCAATCACAATCGATTTACCCGCGCCGGTCTCGCCTGTCATTATATTTAGGCCGTTTTCGAATTCGATATCAGCATGTTCTATTACGGCAATATTATTGATATGCAGCTCATTTAACATCAGCTACTCTCCCAAAACAAACTTTAAAGCATCTTACTGATTTCTTCACACAGATGCTGAGCAGATGCATTATCCTTCATTGCAAGAAACGCGGTATCGTCTCCTGCCAGAGAACCGATCAATTCCGGAATTTCCATCGCATCGATCGTTGAACATGCTGCATCGGCAAGACCGGGCAGTGTTTTTATAACAATTAGATTCTGCGCAGTGTTGAAGGATGTAACACATTCCTTGAAAATCTTTTTCAGCTTCTCATCGTAAGCATTTGACTCTGAGGAAGCACCTACCGCATATTTGTATTTACCGTTCTCACCAAGGCTTTTCACAAGATGCAGGTCTTTGATGTCACGAGACAAAGTTGCCTGAGTACACTTGATATCCCGCAGCAAAAGTTCCTCCATCAGCTGATTCTGTGTTTCAATATCTTTCTCGCTTATTATTTCCAAAATCACTGTTTGTCTCGCAGGCTTCATATTCCACCTCACTATCTCGAATTATCAATCAGTTTCTCAAAAGCGATATCATAAAAACTCTTTAATCCCAGATTTGCCATGATAAATTCCGTCTCTGACCTTTTTACCCGGACAATATCATCATTCTCTATTTCGATCGGTTCACTGCCGTCAATCTTAAGATACGCTCTTTTGCCATGATGTCTTGAGGCTCTTGCAGAAACAACCCGATCGGGTCCGAGGACGAATGACTTGGCGCACATTCCATGGACGCATATCGGTGTCAGGATAATATCCTGAGCTACAGGTTCTACAAGCGGTCCCCCTGCTGAGAGAGAATAAGCAGACGAACCTGTGGGGGTCGAAAACACAACCCCGTCACCGGAATATGTCGTCATTTTGTCTCCGTCACACCAAGCAGTGATAGTAATGGAATCTCCAAACCCGTTTATTACAGCATCATTGATCGCACATCCCGTAAGAATCTCCTGCCCCTGGCGGATCAAACTTACGTCAAGCATCATTCTGTGTTCCTGAACGTAGTCTCCATTCGCCGCCTGAAGGACAAGATCCGCCTTATCTCTGTCGATTCCGGCAAGGAATCCTTTTGTGCCGGCATTAATGCCGACAACAGGTACTCCGTGCACCGCAGCGGAATGTCCAGCATGCATGATGGTTCCGTCTCCGCCAATTGCCACAAGAAGTTCTGCTTCGGCAATTTTTTCATCTATTTGAAAGGTTTCAACATTGTCGGGAATAACGCTTTCTCCATCAGAATCAAAGACCGGGCAAATATAAACATCATGTCCGTGTTCTTCCAAAAGAGTCTTTACATGAAGTGTAATTTCCAAATTAGAATCTCTGTAGGGATTCGGGCATAAAACCACGCATTTTGAAGCCATATGACTCATCTTCCTTACTATATCGCACTATGTGCGTTTTCTATAATACTATCTATATCGAATTCCTCTTTAGATAGTCCCTCTGTGTTTTTGATCCAACACAAAAATTCAATGTTTCCTTCAGGCCCCTTAATTGGTGAATAATCTATTCCAGCACAATGAAGATTGATTTCATCTACATACTGAAGAATATTTTCAATTACTTCACGGTGGACCTTTTTATCACGGACAACACCTTTTTTCCCAACCTTGTCTTTCCCTGCCTCGAACTGGGGCTTGATTAGGCAAACAATATCTCCATCCGGTTTAACAAGATTCTTCAAGGCCGGCAAAATAAGCTTTATTGAAATGAATGACACATCCATAACCGCTATATCGATCTCATCTGGGACCAATTCATGATCAATATATCTTACATTCGTGCGCTCAAGGCATACAACTCGTTCATCTTCCCGAAGTTTCCACGCAAGCTGACCGTAGCCGACATCCACTGCATAGACTTTAGCTGCTCCGTGCTGGAGCAGCACATCGGTAAATCCTCCCGTGGATGCACCGCAGTCGATACAGATCTTATTCGTGGGATCCACAGGAAAGACCTTAAGAGCTTTATCAAGCTTAAACCCGCCGCGGCTCACAAACGGAAGGGCCTGACCTCTGATCTCGATTTCCGCATCAACCGGTGTAGGGGTTCCGGGCTTATCGGATCGAGTCCCATTGACGAATACCACACCGCTCATTATTGTTGTTTTAGCTCGTTCTCTGCTTTCCGTGAGACCTCTCTCAAAAACGAGCTGATCCAATCTGATTTTTTTCATATTTACTTCACAATATCTTTTATTTTTTGTGCAATAGATTCCGGATCCATACCGTATTGTTTCATCAGATCCGCATTCGCGCCCTGCCTGACAATACCGTTTCCGTAATTCAAGAACAAAAGCTTATTTAAATTAATATTCATACAATTAAGCCTCGAAGATATTTCTTCTCCTACGCAGGCTCGGCTTATCACATCTTCTATGACGAGAAGATTCTTCGTTTCCCGGACAGATTCGGCGATAGGCTCAATGTCAAGAGGAGCGATCTTATCCAGTTTGATCAGATCCGTATCGATCCCTTCTCCCCGAACTAATTCACATGCTTTCACGGCATATGGATACATTGCCCCGTAAGTTACAATCGTCGCCTGAGAGTTTAGATTATTTCTTAAAGAGTCACGACTTTCTGTGCAGTCTTTGTTTTCAGTTCCTCTAGGATATCTTATTGCCACCGGTCCCGAATATTCACAGACCGCCTCTTCAAGCATCCTCTCAAGCTCTGAATAATTAGAAGGGCACAAAACTGTCATCCCGGGCACTGACCTTAAGTAGCTGACATCAAACAATCCATGGTGCGTTTCTCCGTCGTTGCCTACTAGCCCTGCTCTGTCCACACAGAACACGACATGAAGATTCTGCAGAGACACATCGTGGATCATCATATCATAGGCTCTCTGCAAAAAACTTGAGTAGATGGCAACAACAGGAATCAATCCCTGTTTTGACATACCGGCAGCCATAGAAACAGCACAGCCTTCTGAAATTCCGACATCATAAAATCTGGAAGGATATTTCTTGGAAAAAGTTTTGAGCCCCGTCCCGTCCGTCATTGCGGCAGTAATTCCCACAACACGATGTTCTTTCGAAGCAATTTTGCAGAGTGTTTCTCCCATAATATCCGAGTAGGTCATTTTCGGCTCATCCATTTTTCCGCTTTGAGGATCGAATTTACCAACACCGTGGTATTTGGATGGATCCGCTTCCGCATAATCACAGCCCTTCCCCTTTGTCGTTATGACATGAAGAAGCACAGGCTGTTTTAGATCTTTTGCCCATTGCAGGGCAGTGATAAGCTGTCCCACATCATGTCCGTCTACAGGCCCGAGATAATACAGTCCGAGATCATCAAATAGATTTCCGTGGATCAGCCGTCTCTTCACAGCTTCTTTCACTTTGTGATTAAAATTATAAAGAGGCTCGACCTTACCTACGGTTTCTCTGTAATATCTCTTGAACTCAAGATAGCCCTCTTTCACTCGAATCGCAGACAGGATTTTATCCATTCCGCCGACATTACCGCTAATAGACATTCCATTGTCATTTAATATAATGACCATTGGTTCATTGCTGACAGCAGCATTTTCAAGGCCTTCATAGGCAAGGCCTCCCGTCAAAGCACCGTCGCCCAGCACGGCAACAACATCATATTTCTCATTCATCAGAGTCCGGGCTCTTGCCATACCGAGAGCAACTGCCACAGAGTTTGAAGCGTGTCCTGCTATGAAAGCATCGTCTTTCGCTTCTCTTGGTTTCGGGAATCCTGAAATACCGTCTGTCTGTCTCAGAGTGCAGAACCGATCCCTTCTGCCAGTAATGATCTTATGCGCATAACACTGATGCCCGACATCGAAAACAATACGGTCCCTGCTGGTATCATAAACTTTATGCAGTGCAACCGTAAGCTCTACAGCACCGAGATTCGATGCAAGATGTCCACCAGTCTGCGAAACATCCTGAACAATCTTCTGCCGCAGTTCACTGCAAATATCTACCAGTTCGGAATCCGACAGAGCTTTTATATCATTTGAACAATTTATTTTATCTAAGATACTCAAAACAGAACCTCAAATTTTATATTTATTCAATTTATTATAATATCAAATCACGCCCTTTTTTACAATATACAAAGGGCGTGATTTAAATTAATATTCATTTTGACTGCATAGCTGTTAATTATCTCTGACAGCCATGGAGTCCGCCAGTGCGAACAGGAATTCCGTATCTAAGAATTTACCTTTGATGCTATTTTTTGCCTCTTCCGTCAAATTATAAATCATTTGTTCGCACTTTTCCTGACCATAGATGGCCATAAACGTATTTTTTGATTCGACCACATCAGACCCTATGGGTTTTCCGAGTTTCTCTTCAGTACTGACAACATCAAGGATATCATCTCTAATCTGAAAAGCTTGCCCCACTTTATCTCCGTATTCTTCTGCCGCAGACATCTGTTCTTCGCTACCGCCGGCAGCGGCAACACCCATTTTGCAGGCTGCTATAAGCATCGCACCTGTTTTAAGTCTGTTGATCTCTTTAAGTCCTTCTTCAGAAAGAACTTTGCCTTCCGCTTCCATATCAAGATACTGACCGCCGCATATGCCGTCTACTCCAGATGCTTCCGAAAGGATCAGACAGCAAAGCGCTTTTCTGTCATCCGTCAGTTCTGAACTCAGGATCGTTCTGTATGCCTCTGCCTGCAGAGCATCGCCTGCAAGTGTTGCGGTGCATTCACCATATATCTTATGATTGGTCGGTTTTCCTCTTCTGAGATCATCATTATCCATACAGGGAAGGTCGTCATGAATCAGGCTGTATGTATGGATCATCTCCAAAGAGCATACAGCTTTCAGCGCCTTTTCTATATCTCCGCCTGAGATCCTGCAGAATTCAAGAGCAATCATCGGGCGGATCCTTTTCCCTCCTGCCAAAAGAGAATAATTCATCGATTCAATCAGCGGATCATATTTTTCATTTCTTGGAGGAATGATTTTCTCAAGCTGAGAATTTATTAATTCTTTGTAATAATTCTGATCAATCTTCATCTTTTGCTTCCTCAAACGGTACCATTTCAGGAGCTCCGTCCGTTCCCTTCTTTAATAACATAACTTTCTGTTCAGCATTTTCAAGCTGGTTATTGCAGTAAGCAACATGTTTCGTTCCTTCCTCAAAGAGATCCATGGATTCTTCCAGAGAAACGTCGCCCTTTTCCAATTCCGAAACGATCTCTTCCAGTCTTTTTAAGGATTCTTCAAATGTAAGCTCTGTTTTATTTTCCATCATTCTGCTCCTTGATTTCAGTAATCATACATTCTGCATCACCGTCTGCGAATTTAATTTCCACATTATCTCCGACTTTCAGGCTGCGGACACTGTTCGTTACTTTGCTGTTTTTTTCGACGATCGAATATCCACGTTTGAGAACAGCAAGCGGGCTCATTGCATCGAGAGCCGAGACCAACTGTATAAATTGGTTTCTTCTTAATGTATTCTGTCTTTCAAATGAACTCAGCAGTTTATCTGTCATATGATCAAGTTCGATCTTTCTGTTGTCGATATATTCCTGGGGAGACTGCATTACCTTTCTGTTTTTTATATAGTCCAAACGCTCCTTATATCGATGGATCTTTGCATCTTCAGCCTGAACAGCTCTCATTTTCAGATTATTTAGTGAGGCTTGCACATCATCGATCATCGGAACCGCGATTTCAGCCGCATTCGATGGTGTTGAAGCTCTTCTGTCTGCAACATAATCAGAGATCGTTTGATCCGGCTCATGTCCAACAGCGGATATTACGGGAATCTTTGAACGAAATATTGCTCGAGCGACCAATTCTGAATTAAAAGCCCACAGATCCTCAGTACTTCCGCCACCTCTTCCTGTTATAATAAGATCCGAGATTTTTCGCTCGTTAAGATAATCGATCGCATCGGCGATTTCCTGCGGCGCTTCTGTTCCCTGTACTCTTACAGGAACCACGACGACCTCAGTGAGCGGCCAACGTTCCCCTAAAATTCGAATCATATCACGTACGGCAGCCCCAGCAGAAGAAGTAACAAGTGAGATCAAATGCGGATACTCCGGGAGGGGTTTTCTTGCAGAATCATCAAAGAGTCCCTCTTTGGAGAGTTTTTCTTTCAGCTGATCAAAGGCCAGCTGCAGTGCGCCTGCTCCTTCCGGAAGGATATTCTCGGCATAGAGCTGATATGCACCATCTCTTGTATAAACAGAGATCCGTCCAGACACAATAACACTCATTCCGTTTTCAGGCTTAAATCGCAGCTTAAATGCGTTGCTCTTAAACATAACACATTTCAAACTGCTGCTTTCATCCTTGATCGTAAAATAGTGATGTCCAGACGGATAGATTTTATAGTTTGACAGTTCCCCTGTCACTAAGATCTTATTGAACATGGGGATTTCGTCGATCAGTTCTTTTATTGTATTATTGATTTCAGAAACTTTATAAATATGCTCATCCATTATTTTCAATATCTGCGTTATCCTTTACGAATCCTCCCATTACTCCGTTGATAAATGTAGCGGCATCGGAATCATCGTATATTTTAGCCAGCTCGACGGCTTCATTGATGGCTACCTTTACCGGCACATCATCAAAATAAAGCGTTTCGCACATTGCGATCCTTAGGATCTCTTTGGTCATTGGGGAGATCCGATCTAGTTTCCATCCCTGAGAATATTTTGCAATATAACTGTCCAGCTCTTCCTTATGCTGATCGACCAGGCCAACCAGTTTTGTTATATATTCCCGGCTCCGATCATCCAGTTCTTCACTGTATAATTCGTTTTCGGTCTGAAGTTCTGAAAAATACTGCTGATCCAGTATTTGATTACAGACTTCGTCCGCATTCTGATCGGAATTGGAGACCGCAAAAGAAATCTGAAGGGCGATCTGTCTTGCTTTTGTTCTTGTCATGAAACCATCCTTTTATCTATCAAATGCAACACCGGAAACATGCACATTTACCTGTGCTTTTTCAATGCCGGTTACACCGAGGACTGCCTGAGTTACAACATCCTGAACTTTTTTAGCAACCTCAACGATATTTGCGCCATATTTGACCAATATGATCGCATCTACGCGTATGGTATCATCATTAAACTGTACTTTAATTCCCTTAACGGCGGTCTTGACACCGATCAGTTCCGCCATATCGGCGCCGGCAGCTGTAGCCAGTCCTGCAACGCCTTCGACATCTTCAATGGTATTTCTTACCATTGTCACGATAACATCTTCTGAGATGTTGATATTCCCCTTCTCATCCTGAAGAGTTATATAATTCTCACCCATGTGGATTGCCTCCATATATATCTATATATAATGTTTCTGTATTTTATCATGCCATACAAAAAAAATAAAGTATTTTATATGTATTTCACAAAAGCTTTAACAGCAAAAGCTCCTTGAATAGGAACCGGTGCGGTGCTATTATATTTTCATCAAAATAAACGGAGACAATAATATGGAAAACAAAATTATATATGCTGCGCTATTATTTCTGGCAGGATGGTTATGGTACTTCCTAATCGTCCGTCAGTTCGTATTTAACTTCACAACAGTAATGCCCATGCTCAAGCGGTTTAAAAGCGCCGAAAAGACAAAAGAGCAGTTGATATCCGTAAATGCGAATCGATTTGTATGGATCTCGGTTTTTGTCTGGTTTCTGATCAGCGTAGGGCTAGCAGTACTTGTCGTGTTCCTCTGCAGGAATCACATCTATCTTTGGATCAGCTTCTTTGTTGGCGGCGTGATCGGAGTCATAACCTTTATCGGAAGGTATACACCTAGCACAAAAAGAAACTTTCTGGATTTCTGTTCATCCTATTACCGTTTCATATTTGATGATGAATTGAGGACCGCCATGTATAACGGAAAGATCAGTCAGATGAAAACAGCGTTTAACCGGCTGGAGATAAACAAAGATCTGATCATTCCCGAATTTAAACATGAGAAATAAAAAAGCGAGGATTTAAATGAGGTGACCCCCAAAAGTTAGACTTTATAGCGTAGCAGCCTTCAAGGTTGCTACGCTGTTTTTATACAGCCATAAGTTTGAGCCTGTAAGCCACAGGACTCATCCATCCTAGTTTTTCTTTGATTCGTTGTTCGTTGTAA
>Ga0181612_132409_pt1 | contig 22698 bp, 21 predicted proteins | sample HoacroProtozoa21_FD_119630 | JGI IMG/M metagenome (GOLD analysis project Ga0181612, IMG submission 119630) | Hoatzin crop microbial communities from Cojedes, Venezuel. Combined Assembly of Gp0051906, Gp0051904, Gp0051908
AAGATAAAATTAAAACAGATTCAGATGAATTTGAATCTGTGTCGGTTTGATAAATTATTGTACATTTTTATTTTCAATTTTTTGTACATTTTTATATTGACATTAACAAAAAACAACTATTCAGTTGTTTCTTCACTCTTTTTAACCTTCTTTTTTGTTTTCTTAGTCTTCTTTCTTACTTCTTTATCTTCTTTTTCTTTTTCAATTATTTCTGTTAAATCAATAACACCAGTTCTTTCTAATTCTTCATGATAATTCATAGCCATTCCTATAACAAAGAAATAAGCTAAGAAATAAATCCAAATCATCAAAACTACTATATTAGCAAGTGTTCCATAAAATACAGAATAATTAGCAAAATTATTTATATAATAAGAATATATAGAAGTAACTAGTACCCAACATATTGTAGTAAATAAAGCTCCTCCATTAACACCCTTACTACTAATCTTCTTATCAGGAGCCATATAATATATTAATTTAATAAATAAGAAAATTACTATCCAAGCAATTGGACTATTTAATAAATTAAATAACTGAGTAACTTTAATTGTTTCTGAAGTACCTAAATTAAAATATTTTAATATTTCTATAATACTATCACTAAGTAATGGAATAATTAATACAAATAGCATTAATATTACTATAACTATTTCCATTAAAAATGCTTTTAATCTTCTTCTAAAAAAACCATTATCTTTAATTCCATATATCGTATTAGAAGCTACTATAATAGAAGCCATCCCATTACTAGCTATAAAATAACCAACACCTAGTGTAATAAAGAAAGCTGGTGTTATCTTAGTAGATGTAATTATTGGTGTAATAACACTAGCAATATCTTTACTAAATACATTAGATATTAAAGTACTAACTAAATCATTAGATATATTTAAATATGCTAAAAAATAACCTATTAAAGTAATAGTTGGTACTAAAGATAGAAATAAGAAGAATGATACTTGACCAGGTAGTATCAACATCTCAGGACGCCAATAAGCATCCCAGAATCTTCTAAAAAACTTCTTAATCTTTTTTATTACTTTCTTCATCTTTACGAAGCTCTTCTTTTTTCTTACGCATATCCGTAGTAGCTTCATTTATTGAGTCTTCAATAGTCTTCATATCATTAGTAATCATACTATACCCAATAGCAGCTCCATACTCATATGGTAAATTCTTAAACTCTTTATATAACTTTCTAATATAACTAGCTATTTGTTTTTCCTGGTATCCAACTAGATATATTAAATATTCATTACCTGAAGTACGCATTATATCAGTATTATCTAACTGTGTCTTAATTAAAACATTAGCAGCAGCTTTAATTTGTGTATCTCCCTCTTCATAACCTTGAGTATCATTAATATTACGAAGTTGATTCAAATCTATAATAACAGTTGCTTGTGGATATATAGTATTCTTATTCCAACTATCTATATTAGCACTTAAATAATTTCTATTCTTAAGTGAAGTAAGTTGATCTATATATTTCATCTTATCTACTTTCTTAATTCTCTTAGCTATCTTAATCTTCTTAGTAGAACGATATATTAAGAATAAAGCTACTAAAGCAAGACATATAACTAATAAAGAATACTTAGCTACTTTACCTAATATAGTACCAGATTTAACAGTATAAGAATGATTATAAGTACCTTTAACAATCATCTCATTAGGATCAACTGTTTGCATATACTTATTAAATAATAAGATAAATGTTTCCTCTCCATTAACATAGAAATTATAAGTATCAGATAAAGTATTACTATATCTAATAGTATATTCAGATAAAATATCTTCTTTATAATAATTAAATATTTCTTTATCTAAAAGAATTATATTATCTTTCTTACTTATCTTCTTTAATTCTTTTAAATTAGCATAAGTTTTTACTTTTATACCACCCAAAGAATTTAAATATTTTTCTAATAATGTATTCTTTTGTACATAAACAGTTTTATCTATTAAAGAATCTATTGAATTAATAATTAAATCATTCTTTTCATTAGCAACTACTACAAAAGAAATATTCATAAGTGAATCTATCTTTGTATATTCAGTATCTAAATTATAATAATTATAAAATACATCTATCTTTTTATTAGCAATAGCTTCTGTAAACTTAGAAAAACTCTTATATCTAGTAGAAGTAAACTCTGTATTACTAAATGCACTAAAACTAGATAAATATTCACTAACAATACCTCCATATGAACCACCTAGTAGTATTTCATAAGGACTATTATTAATAAATCCATAACTATATCTCTTAGCTTGAATATTATTTATTTCTTTATCAGATATAGATAATGATTTAACAAAAGTATTAAGTTTATTTTTATTAATAGATTCATTTAACTTTTTATTAGACCATTCAGAAAAATATTTCTTTATAATACTACTAAAAGTATCATTATCTTTCATCTCATAAACTAAATATTTATTTAAATCACTAATATGATAATCTATATAATAATTAGATGTAAGTATTGAAGTTAAATTCTCTTCTAAAGGAACTATAGCAAGTTCTATATCGCTTTCTTTTTCTAAAGCTTCTAATAAATTAGTACTATTTTCATAAGTAATTAAATTAATATTATTAATACTATTAAAATATTTCTTTAATTTACTTTCATCACTACTAAGTATACCTATCTTTCTATTACTTAATTGATTAATAGATATAATAGTATCTTTATTCTTACTTATAACAACATAATGTTCCTTATAAAATAAAACATCCTTATCTGTAAGTTCATCTACTATTTTAAAAGAACCTGTACCTACTTCTTCTCCAGTATTATAAGTAATCTCATTTACTTCTATATTATATTCATTTTCTATATCTTTAATAAAATCATAGAATACTCCACTACCTTGAGTACCAAAAACATCTATATTATTAGGTACATTAATACTTTGAACTACATTAATATTTTCTGTTATCCATTCTTTTTCAGCTACTGTAAGCTTATTTTCATCATGTAATATTCTATAAGTAATAAAAGATAAAGCAATAACTATAATAGCAATAATAGCTATTATAATTATATTTTTTTTAGTTAAAAGTTTCTTCATAATTAATCATCTTTCTCAGTAGTATTAGGATCTGCTTCTTCATCTTTAGTAACTTCTCTATTATTATTCCATACTAATCCAGACCCAGATTTATTTCTAGCTCCTGAAATTAAGAAACCATCTTCCTTATCAGAAGAATTCTTCTTTAAAGTAAAATTAAAATCATAAAAATTAAGTTCATCTTCACTAAAATTTTCTAAAGCTTTCTTAGCTACTTCTTTAGCATCTTTTAAACTAACACTCTCTTCAAATTGAATAGTAAAATAAACTATCTTACCTGTTATTTTTACTTCTACTTCTTTAACTTTTTCATCATTTGTTAAGTTAGTTTCTAAATCAGATAAACGAGAATCAGCTATACTAACAGCTTCTATACCTTCAAGTCTATCTCCATATTTATCTTTTCCATTACCATTATAAAAAACTTGAACAAGTACTGTAACAATTAAAATAACACATACAAGTACTATAGACATAAGTATTGTAAATACACGATGTTCTTTATAAAAATTTTTAATTTTTTTCACGAACGCCACCTCTTTATAAGTATTTAAATTATACTACATTATCACTTGATAAGCAATTGTTTAAAAATTTTAAATTTACCACAAAACTTGACTAGTTATATAAATATTTGTTATTTTTAGTTCTTGGGGTGATTTTTATGTTAAAAGTAACTACTAGTACAGATATTAAAGTATCAGAATTAACTGATTATAATTTAAACGATTTATTTTTTGATTTAAATACTATGAAATTAGAATTTAGAAATGAATTAACTTTATCTAGTGATTCAACATTTGGTAATGAAATAGAAGTAAATGATTTATCTTTAAATGCTGCTGAAGCTATTGTTGAAAACTTTAATGATACTCATTTACTTAATCCCACTCATTCATATGATGCTCACGAAGAACTAACAGCATCAGCAGAAATCGTAACACCTATTATGAAAGATGATGAAGAAGATTGGGAAAACTTTTATGAAATGTGTAATACTATTAATATGTGTGGTGCTACATATGGTAATAATACATCTAGTCATATTCATGTAGGTACCCATTTAATAGATACTCCAGAAAAATTATCTTTACTTCTAAAAACCCTAGTAGTCTTTGAACCTATAATCTTTAAATTTGGTTATGGTTATGATGAAAATCCACGTTCCTTTATTACTTATCAACCGCATGCTGCAAATTATTCAATGATGATGTCTCCAAGAAGAACTAATAAATTTATTGAATATTTAGATTCTCCATTAAATAATAATGATGTTATGATGGAATTATATTTTAATTCTTTTTTAGCACCAAATTTAAAAATAAGAAATGTTTTTAATTTCTTCAAATTTGATTTTGAAAAATTCTATCATGATTCATTAGGTATTGTAAGTGAAAGAGATCATATGGAAGTAAGATGCTTTAATAGTGCTCCACCAGAAATAGTTCAAAATAATATTAATCTAATCTGTCATATAATAGAATGTGTAGCTAATGATAAAATAGATAAAAAATATGTTCTATCAGAATATGAAAAATATAAAAAGAAAAGATATGACTTTGATTATTTCTGTACAACATTCGAAACAGATGAAAAAGGTCTTCAATATAATCGTTTACTTAATGGTTTTAATAAAGTCAAATTAGAAAAAGCTTTAAAATTAGCAGATATGATATTTGATAATGAATTAGATAAATATTATTTCTTAAAACAATATTTAAAACTATATAATAAAGATGATGAATATATATTAAGTTTAACTAAAAAAGATGCTAAATAATAGCATCATTTTTTATTATAAAATTTTACTTTAATCTTCTAGATATGTTGTATCATCATCTTCAATATCTTCAAGTTGATTTAATAAATCATATAATAAAATTCTTTTATTTTTGATTTCTTGTTTTAAATTTTCTATTTCTTTTTCTAATTCTTCTATTAGTTTTTCTTTATCACTCATTTTTTCATTTCACCTTCATTTTTAGATAACGTTGTATTTCCTAATTCAAACATAATTTTTTCTATTCTAGCATCTAAATTTTTAATTTCTGCTCTGGCTTGTGTTAATTCTTCTAATAATAATTGTATTCTTTCATCATCATTTTTTTGAGGTATTTCATTTTTTTGAAGTATTTCCTTTTTTTTATAAAATTCAGCTACTATTGATGTTTTATATAAAATCTCTTGTATTTCCCAATTTTTCATATGTGGACATTTTAATAAAAAAGACCTTACATTATCTCCATATAAAATTTCATTAAAATTTTCAACATCCCTGAAGTGTCGTATAAGTTTTTCCTCTGTGCTTGAACTTAATCCATAATCTACTATTACTTCCTCCACTGACTGTTTTGAATTTATATCTATAAAAGGGTCTATATTTAAACACTTACATTTCAATAATCTTATTGCCGCATACATTTCTTTATCTATACCAGTAGAAGATCCAATATATTTCCTATTATATTCGTCTGATAACTCATAGAAAAACGCATTATCTTCTGCTAAATCAAGTAAATCTCTAACAGTATATGCATAAAAGCAATCATTTAATAAGAGCAATGACGCCTTACTCAAAAACCTTCTTAATGATTTCAATTCAGTATCTAATTTATAATTTTTTTCATTATTTTCAACTTCTCCAGTTTGCGGCGTTTCACTAAATAAATCGTGATTATTTACACCTAAACATCTTTTTATACGTAATTTATATCTATATGGAATAACAATATTTGCTTTATTTAGAGCATCTAGAAATTTTTTATTAAAAATTTCATCAGGAACACATTCTAACATTTCAATGTCACCAGTAACGGCCATAAAACAATTTTCAAAAGTTCTAAATTCAATAGGAACATACCTTAATGACCTTGGACAACATTTAATAGCGAACTCACATATTTCTGGACTTCTTCTATCTCTAGGAACATAACGTAAAACAGGTCTACCTTTACTCAATGCATAATAAATAATTTCATCAGTTAAAAATTCAGGCTTGATATTTTTTATATTATTTGGGTTTTCATCTATTAACTTCTTTTGAGATTCTTTAGTTTGATATTCTTCTTTCATAATAATCAAACACATCCTTCCTTATATTTATATTTTATCGTAAAATCGATATAATTGATAATTAAAAAGAAATATCCGTAAATATCTTTACATTATTTACATAAATAAAGACTTGTCAATAAACAAGTCTTTAAAAAATACTATAATATTAAATATCATTTTAAAAAAAATCCCTTTTCATTATAAATTATCTAATACTTCCTTTAATTTATTTTCATCCCATATCTCTATACCTAAAGATACAGCTTTATCATACTTACTACCAGGATTATCTCCTACTATTACTATATCTGTATTTTTACTAACAGATCCTATAGAAATACCACCATATCTTTCTAGTATATTTTTAATTTCATCTCTAGTCATAAAACTTATAGTACCAGTAAGTACAAATTTCTTATTAGAAATAAGATTATTATATAAAGTTTTTTCTCCTTTATATTCCGTATTAATACCTATATCTTTTAAATTATTAATAAATTCTTTTACTTTATCACTATTAAAATAATCTTTTATATTATTAGCTAAAATATCACCTATATCTGGGATACTAGTTAAATCTTCTAAACTAGCATTCATTAAGTTATCTATATTTTCATATCTTTTAGCTAATACTTTAGCAGTCTTAGCACCTATACCAGGTATTCCAATAGCAAACAAGAGTCTTTCTAAAGAATTATTTTTACTATCTTCAATAGATTTAAGTAAATTATCAACACTCTTATTACCAAATCCTTCTAATTCAATTAAATCTTCTCTTTTATCTTTTAAATTATAAATATCTTCTATTTTTGTAATAATACCTAAATTATAGAAATCTTCTATAATAGCATCTCCTAGTCCATCTATATTCATAGCAGCTCTAGATACATAGTGAACTAAACCTTCTATCTTTCTTGCAGGACAATGTTCATTAGGACATAAATAATCTATACCAGAATTAGTTTTTACTAAAGTAGTATGACATATAGGACACTCTTTAATCATTTGAAAATATGATACATTTTTTCTTCTATCTAAAACTGGTTCTACTACTTCTGGTATAACATCTCCAGCTTTATGAATAACTACATAATCTCCTATTCTTAAATCTTTATCTATTATATATTGTTCATTATGTAATGTAGCTCTTCTAATAGTACTACCAGCTACTTTAACTGGTGTTAATACAGCATTAGGTGTTATTTGACCTGTTCTACCTACTGTAAATATAATATCTTCTAATTGAGTTATTACTTTTTCAGCAGGAAATTTATAAGCTACCGCCCATCTTGGATATCTAGCAGTATTACCCATCATTCTTTGGCCTTCAATACTATTTAATTTTATTACTATACCATCTATTTCATAAGGTAAAGATGGTCTTTTTTCTGTCCATTCATCTATATATTCTTTAATTTCTTTAAAATTATGTACTTTTCTATAATGAGGATTAACTGGTAAACCTAAATATTCTAAATATTTTAATGTTTCATAATGAGTTAATCTATCTGTATTAGGCACATGATATAAAACAGTATCTAATTTTCTTTCTTTAGCTACTTTAGAATCAAGTTGTCTTGCACTACCAGCAGCAGCATTTCTTGGATTTTGAAATGGTTCTTCTCCATTCTTTATTCTCTTCTTATTAGCTTCTTCAAAGCTTTTCTTAGTCATATAGATTTCTCCACGTACTTCTAAATCTATATTATCTTTTAATTTAATAGGTACATATTTAATAGTTTTAAAATTATTAGTAATATCTTCTCCTACTACACCATCTCCTCTAGTAGCAGCAGATACCATTAAACCATCTCTATATACTAAGTTAACTCCTAATCCATCCATCTTAAGTTCACAAACAAATTCTGGTTCATCAATTTCTTTTTCTACTCTTTTAACAAATGCTTCTACTTCTTCTTCATTAAAAACATCCGCTAAACTAAACATTGGTGTTGCATGTGTAATCTTTTCAAATCCATCTAATATCTTAGTACCAACATTTTGGGTAGGTGATTCTGGTAATTTATATTCAGGATATTCTTCTTCTAACTTAAATAATTCCATTAATAAACTATCATATTCATTATCAGTTAAAGTAGGATTATCATTTAAATAATAATCTATATTAGCTTGATTTAATATCTTAACAATTTCTTCTATTCTTGTTTTAGGATCCATAAACTACCCCCATAAATTATTTGGATATTCATCATTCTTAACTAATCTTTTAATACTATTTCTAACATATTCAGTATCCTCTTTATAAGTAACACCATACCAAGTAGCATCAGTATGTAATACTCTTATCTTCGTAAATCCTTCATCCTTAGCATCATTAAGCACATCAGGTATTAAGAATTCTGCACTACTTAAATCTTTACTATTCTTAAAGAATTCATCCATCTTATCTTCTAAATAACCAAATATACTCGGTCTTAATACTAACATATTCATTGATACTAAATCATTATCTTCTATATAGAATTCTTTACTACCATTAAGAGGACTACATTTTATTCTATTATCATCTTCTCTTATAATAGAACTTTCTACTATATTAGTTAAATATCCATCTTTTTGTTCTAAGATACCTCTTTTAACAGACCCATTTTCAGTCATTGTTTTACTAGCTTCATATCCTACAGTAGCATATTCATTATTAGGATTATTTTTAATAAATTCAGCTGCTACTCTAAAAGCATCTCTTCCATAAAAATCATCTGCATTAATAACCACAAAATCATCATCTATAGCTTTCTTAGCAGCTAAAATAGCATGTCCAGTACCCCAAGGTTTTACTCTATCTTCAGGTATCTTAACATATTCAGGAATATCTTCTAACTTTTGAAATACATATTCTACTTTAATATGTGGTTCTACTCTAGAACCAATAGTTTCTTTAAATATTTTATAATTCTCTTCTTTAATAACAAATACTACTTTATCAAAACCCATTTCTACAGCATCAAAAATTGAATAATCAATAATAAATTCATCATTAGGTCCCATAGGTGCTACTTGTTTAAGACCCCCAAATCTACTACCCATACCTGCTGCCATAATTAATAATTCCATAAACATCCTTCTTTCTATACTTTAGTTATACTTTTATGTGTCTTAAGTAATTTCTTTATACCATATCTTTTATTAAATGCAACTGTTATATAGTCTCCATTTACTTCTACTATAACACCTCTACCATATATAGTATGCATTATTATATCTCCATCTTTTAAATCTACATCAGACTCTTTATTATAATATTCATGTGTATCTATTTTCTTTTCTGGTAACATTCTTTCATTATCTATTTCTAATAAATTATCATCTATTTCTGATATAAATCTACTAGGTGGATTCTGTGTGTCTCTACCATATAACATTCTTCTTTTAGCATTTGATATATATAATCTTTCTTTAGCTCTAGTAATACCTACATAACATAGTCTTCTTTCTTCTTCAAGTCCACCCATTTCCATAAATGAATTTTGATGAGGAAATATACCATCTTCCATACCTATTAAGAATACTACTTTAAATTCTAATCCCTTAGCACTATGAATAGTCATTAAAGTAACAACATCTCCATCACTATCTTGATGATCTGTTATATCTGTTATCAAACTTATTTCTTCTAAGAAATCTTCTAGTGATACAGAACCAGTCTTATCTTCAAAATTCTTAGTAATAGATTTAAATTCTTCTAAGTTATCTAATCTTGTATTACTTTCTATAGTATCTTCATTTTCTAATTCTTCTCTTATACCAGTTTCTTCTAATATTAATTCAATTAATTCAGTTAAAGATATATTTTTACTTTCTTCTGTTAAAAACTCAATTAATTCTTTAAATTTTTGCTCTTTACCACTACTAATTACTTGAAATATCGATTTATTTTGTTCTTCTGCTTCTTTAGATAATTTATTTAAAGTAGCACTACCTATACCTCTTTTAGGTACATTAATTACTCTTCTAAGACTTATTTCATCATTATTATTTAATATTAATCTTAAATAACAAATTAAATCTTTTATTTCTTTTCTAGAATAGAAGTAATAACTACCTACTACTTTATAAGGAATATTATTCTTTAAAAACATCTCTTCTACTAAACGCGCTTGAGCATTAGTTCTATATAATATAGCTATATCATTTTTACTATAATTATTAAGTAATCTTTTTATTTCATCTATAACTAATTGTATTTCATGTTTATCATCATAAGCTCTTAAATACTTAGTTTTAACTCCTTTACCATTACTACTCCATAAAGTTTTATCTTTTCTTTCTTTATTATTTTTAATAACAGAATTAGCTGTATCTAAGATATATTCTGTAGAGCGATAATTTTCTTCTAGAGGAATAACTACAGTATCTTTATAATCTTTTTCAAAATTTAATATATTATGGAAATTAGCTCCCCTAAACATATATATAGATTGATCAGGATCACCTACTACAAAGATATTTTTATATTTCTTAGCAAGTAATTTAGTCAATTTATATTGAACATTATTAGTATCTTGATATTCATCTATTAATATATATCTATAAATATCTTGATACCTTTCTAAAATATCTTTATTTTCACTGAATAACTTAACAGGCATTACTAATAAGTCATCAAAGTCAACAGAATTATTCTTTTTTAAAACATCTAAGTATTCATAATAAACACTCTTTACTACTTTATCTTGTGGTGTATTTAAAAACTTTTCTATTTCAAAATCACTCATCATTTCATTTTTTATAGTACTAATTTTTTTCTTAATATAATTGACTGGTGTCTCTTTTATATCATAATCTAAATCTTTCATTATCTTTTTTATAGTAGAAGTTACATCATCAGAATCTACTATTGTAAAATATCTTTCTAATCCTAACTTTTCATAGTTTTCTCTAATTATTCTAACTCCAAATGAATGGAATGTTCCTACAAAAGCATTATTATCTTCTACTAAGTTAGCTAGTCTTTCTTTCATTTCTCTAGCAGCTTTATTAGTAAATGTTATTGCAAGTATTTGATATGATGGTATACCTTCATTAATTAAATTAGCTATTCTAGTTGTAAGTACTCTAGTCTTCCCACTACCAGCACCTGCTATTACTAAGCAAGGTCCATCTAAATGTTTTACTGCTTTAAGTTGTTCATTATTAAGTCCATCTAAGTAATCCATATAATCCCTGCTTTCACTCATTTTATTATATCATTTTTCTTAAATAAAAAAACCAGTAAACTGGTTTTATAGATATTCCATAATAGCTACATTTTTTTCAAATTTAACTATTAAATCATCTTTATCATATTTAGAAAATATATCATCAAATTCTTGAGGTGTAAGTAAAAACATATTATAAAATTTAGTAAAAGCATCTTCATAATTATCTATACCTAAATCTTTTAAATAATTAATATTAGTAGTTACATTATCTTGATTATCAATTAATGCTGTTATAGCTTGTTCTGGTAAGTTTCTACCAAGTACTTCTATAATATCATCACTTATTCCTAAATCACTTAAATATTTCATCTTAAATACCTCCTGATATTAATTCCATAGCTTCTTTAAACTCATCTTCTTCTAAATATGAATTATATAACGCAGCAGTAACTAATACTTCATTATCTGTGTTACCACTATTAATTAATACTTTTAAGTTTCTTTCAAACTTATTTCTACTAATATAGATATCATTTAATTTATAAGTATATTTTCCTACTTCTTCTACTTTTAATTTATCTTCAAAAGTATTTCTTAGTTTTTCAAATACACTTTCATCTTCTAATTCTATATTAGTATATTTACTATTATAATATTCATCTAGTATACTAACTAACTTGTTATCAAGTAATGAATTATTAACATTAGGTACTTCTGGTAAAGTAATATTACCAAACTTTTTATAGAATGCTATAGGATCTACTATATAATCAGCATACTTATTATCATCTTCTAATACTACTTCATTATTATTTTCAACATATTTAATTCTTTTTAATAATTCATAACTAGAATAACCTAATACTTCAGGATTAGTAGTTAATAATTTTTCTTGATTTATTTCAATAATTTTATCTATATCAGTAACTAATTCTTGAGGCCTCTTATAGAAAATATTTAAAGCATAACGGTCATTCTTTTTTATAATACTAATCATATAGTCTTTAAGAATTTCCATATCTTCAGCCATATCTTTAGAATTATATAATAAATTACTATAATTTCTCTTTTCAGTATCTTCTATATCAAAACCATTTTTATTTAAGACATCTAAATTACTTTTATATTTACCTAAATCAATACTTATTTTATTAATATTATTTTCGTTAACTTCACCATCTAATTCAGAAATAGAATCTAATCTATTTTTTAATTCTTCATATGATGTATCTAGACCATTATTATCACTAAGTAGCATCTTTTTAATCATATGTTCTGTTATATCTTTAGTTCTAAGTAAAGTTATCTTTGAATTTAATTCTTTATCTGTTAAATAACTATATTCATTATTTAATTTAAATGCTGCATCAGCTGCATCAACACTTCTTAGTATTTCATAATTAACTGATATTTCTTCATCAGATACATTATCTAATAACTTAACAAATTTTTCTTTATCATCTTTACTAAGTTTATTAAAATCTTCTACCCTTAAACCAATCTTTTCTAATCTATCAGTAAATTTATCCATAGGATTTTCTTGAGTAAGAGGATTTACTTCTATATCTTCATCTTCAATATGAATATCTAAATCTTTAAATTGTTCTTCCTTAGGTTCTTCTTCTACTGTAACTTCTATTTCTTTATCTTCAGATTCATCACTATTATTTAAAGAAGTTAAATTAATAATTGTTGTATCATCATTATCTTTATTATAGATATCTTCCATAGAAGGATGTTCTTCATGAATATCTTCTACTACTGGTTCAGTAACTGGTTCTGTATCTTCTTCTATTTCTATAACAGGTTCAGTTTCTTCTTCGGTAACTTCTGTTTCTTCTTCTACTTCAACTACAGGTAGTACTTCTTCTTTTTCTTCAACTACTTCTTCTTCAGTTTCTTCTACAGTAGTTGGTTCTTCAGTTACTTCTACTTCGCCATTAATATTTATTTCACCATTATTTAATCTATTCAAATAATTTTTATCATATTCTTCTAAACCATCTTCAGGAAACATAATTATTTTAGCTAATTTAGATATATCTTCTTTACTAAAGATATCAAACTTAGAAAGAATATCTTTAACATACTTAGTAGGTATAGAATCTCTTTCATTTTCATCACTAGATAAACATTGATTAAATAAATTATTTAATTCTGTTCTATCTTTTTCTTTAGCTAATCTGTCTTCCTTTAAGCTTTCTAATTCATCTTCTAAATCTTTTTCTTCGCTAATACTATCATTAATACTAGCTTGAATATCTCTTATTTTACTATTTAATTCATTGATAAATTCAGGAGATTTTGCAGATACTTCATTTACCATACTAGCTATATTAACATCTACTCCAATAGATTTAAGAGCAGAGAACATATCATCATCAATACTACTAAAGACATTTAAGAAAGTATCTTTTTGATTAGTAAAAACAGTTAATTCTGCTTCGGTATCTTGTTTCTTATTACTTAATTCCTCTCTAGTATTTTGATGACTCTCAATATCACTTACATGTTTTTCTATATTTTCATCTAACTCTTTAATTAAATAGTTATCATCACCCTTTAGATTATAAGTCTTATCTAAAAGTAACATAGCTTCTTTTGATAAATTAGACATAAATATCCCCTCACTATTCTTTATTCTCTATAAATTATAACAAAAACTAATTATTGTGTAAATCATTATTTAATTTTTTCAATAACAATAAATGATCCTTTTCTTTGAATTCTCTTATTATTCTTCTTATTCTTATTTGTTTGAGTTTGTTTTTGTATATTTTCTTGTTTTTTAATATTTTTATTAACTTTTTGAATTTTATTAGGATTTAAATTTAAATTTTTCTTTGTTTTATTCTTATTATTAATATTTCTTTCTACTTTTTTAATAGTTTTTGGATTTAAATTTAAATTCTTCTTACTTTCTTTTTTAATATTATTTTCTTTATCCAATTTTCTTTGTGTTTTAATATCAACACTATCTGGTCTTTCAATTTTTAAACGTGTATTTTCTTCTTCAGGTAATACAGATTTTAATTCTATTTTTATATCTTTAGTAATAGGTATAACTTTAGTTTTAACTTTTGTATTAACTTTTCTTTTTTGATTTTTTGTTTCTTTAACTTCTTTTACTTTAATCTTCTTACTATTTAAATAATTATTAACTTCTACAAAGTCATCTTTCTTTTCTTTAGTACTTTGAATATTTTCCATATCCTTCATCATCTTATCAAGTTCTGCTAACTTTGTATCATATTCTTTAATCTTAGAAGTAAGTTCATCAGTATCGAGTATTTCATATTTGGAAGGCATAGCTACAGTAGGTATATCTATTTTCTTTTCTTCTTTCTTAACTACACTAGTAACTACTTCTGTAACTGGTTCTGTAACCCTTTCTACTTCTATACTAGGTTTAATAGTAGCATATTTATTTTCTTCTACTTTTAATTTAGTTTCTGAATAAGGCTCCAAAAAGCTTGCATTCTCAACTGGATTTTTAATTAATGAATTTCTCTTTAATTCTCTTACTTGTAATTCTTCTTTTATCTTTTCTTTTCTTTCAGTTTCTAATTGTTTCTTAATTTCTTTTTCTTCATCTCTTGTATCCTCGGTTACTTTAACTACTTTCTTACGAAGACTATATAAATCAATTAATCTATAAACTTCTCTAAGTAAATAAATACCTATAGGTATAATAAGTAAAAATAACCAACCTCTTTGATTAGCAAGTAAAAATTGTAATTTACCTAACTTAGGTATAATAAATATCTCTTTCCCAATTACTTGATCAAACTTAACATAATTACTATCAGGTTCACTATTATTATCCCCTTGTGTCATAAATTCATAAGTACCATCATCTTGTACTTTAATATCTACAACACGATGTGTAATAGTCATTCCTTCTGATGTAGATGAAGTAGATTTATAAGTAATAATATCTCCTACTTGAATTTTCTCTGGACTACTTACTTTCTTATTAACTACTACATCATATACTTCTATATTAGGAGTCATACTAGGACTAACTATAGTATAAATAGATATTCCTGGTTTATAATCAGTATCATTAGCATGTAATTGTGAAGATATAATATAAAATAATAAAAATAAAGTAATAAGACATACAAAAGAAACTACTATCGTTGATAGTATTTTTATAACTTTATTAAATATTTTGATTATCTTATTTGTATCCATTACATCTCTATCCTTAATTTAATAAATCTGATTTATCAGTATTTTGTTCTATTATAATATCGGCTTTGTAATAATTACTATAATCATTTTCAGCCATTTGTCCACTATATATTGCTTTAATAGTATAATTTATTGTTTGATTAGATTTTATTAATACATCACTGCTTATTACTTTCTCAGATAAAGGAACTTCTTTAGTTTCTGAATCATTGTCTTTTACTAAAACATAATACATATTATTACTAGATAATAAAGAGGTCTTAATATTAGTTAATTTAATATTAAATGTTATATCAGTATCTCCTACATTAGTAATTGAAATATTAAGAGGATTTTTTAATTCATAACCATTCCCTATACCAGTTAAATTTAAAGTACTACCATTATTATAAGTAATATTTAATGTTTGATAATAAGTACTTCCTTCTTTTTCAGTTATATTAATACTTTTACTAGCTTGATAAGCCTTACTGGCAAATATACAAGCTATAATAGTAGATACTAAAGTTAATATAATAATTAACATTACTATAATATAAAATTTCTTTTCTTTCTTCTCATTAGCTTGGATAAGGATACTATATTGGTTTTCTAAATTTTCACTAAAATTTTCATTCTTTTCCATTCCTTATCCCTTCCTTTTTTATTCTTCTATAATTACTTGATATGTTCCTTTAAAAGAATTACTTTCATTATATACTTGACCTTCTACACTTTTAAATTCAATAACTATCTTACAAGTATTAGTAGTATTAGTCTTCAACTCTATATCTTCTATTATTACATTATCATTATTAGTTACTGGTAATCTTTTATTTTCTACTCTTTCTCCATTACTACAAGAAATAGAATAAACAAATTCATCATTATCATTCCAATTAGAACTAATATTAGACCATTCTATATTATATAAAATAGTATCCGAATTATTATTAGTAATACTAAAAGTTTGTTCTTTCTTAAAACTAGGTTTTATATTATTAATATCTAAATTATTACTTTGATAATATATAATCGAACTACTTTTATATTTATCATTCATTTTTAATACTTTTTCACTATTTATTTCTGTCCTTGTTTTCTCATTATAAAAGATAAGACTAGAACAAACCATTGAAGTAATTAATGTTAGCATTGAAAATACACAAGTTAGTATCATACACTTCCTATCCATTCCAATCACCCTTTATTATATAAATAATACCAAAATACCTTCTTTTTATCAAGCTATTTATATTTACAAAACCTAAATATATGATATAATCCTTTAGAGGTGTTGAGTTTGAAAACAAGTATTATAATACCTTGTATGAATGAAGAAAATAATATTCTAAAAATATACAAAGAAATAAATAATGTCTTTAAAAATCAAAAATATGAAATTATATTTATTGATGATGGTTCTAAAGATAAAACCTTAAACAATATGAAAAAAGCTTATGAAGAAGATTTAGAACATGTAAAAGTTATATCATTCTCTCGTAATTTTAATAAAGAAGCTGCTATTTTAGCAGGTTTAAGACATGCTAAAGGAAAATACACTTGTATAATTGACGGTGATATGCAACAAAATCCTAAATATATATTAGAAATGATAGATATTTTAGATAAAGAAGAAGAGTATGACTGTGTAGCTATGGTTCAAGAAAAAAGAACTGAAGATAGTTCATTTATGTCATTTTGTAAAAATATGTTCTATAAAACTATGAATAAATTATGTGATATAAAACTAGAAAATGCTGCATCAGATTTCCGTCTATTTAGAGAAAATGTAAGAAAAGCTATTCTTTCTTTATCAGAAAAGAAAAGATTTACTAAAGGAATCTTTGCTTGGATAGGTTTTAATACTAAATATTTACCATATAAAGTAGAACCTCGTAATAGTGGAACTAGTTCATTTAATTTTATAAATAGTATTAAATATGCTCTAACAGGTATCTTACAATATTCAGATAAACCATTAAAATGGCCTTTTAATATTGGAATTCTAACTATCATAATAGATATCATATATTTTATTTATCTAGTAGTAGAATCTACTTGGGAAACTAGTTCTATAATTATATTAATTATGTTACTATTATTTGCAATTATATCTATTTTCTTAGGTATAATAGGTTTATATTTATCCAATATAACTACGGAAATTAAGTCTAGACCAGTTTATATTATTAAAGAAAAACTAGGTTTCGATAAAGATACAATATTATAAAATATTGTTCTTTTTTTATGTTATAATTTTAATAGAGGTGCTTCATGAAAGAAAAACTTAAATATATTTTAATTTTTATGTTACTAATAGTTCCTTTTATTATAATGCTCCCTGTAAGAGCAGACTCTGGTTGGGATACTGATTATGATTCTAGTGGTAGTGACTGGTCATCTTCTGATAGTGATTGGGATACTGGTTGGTCATCTTCAGATAGTAACTGGCATACTAGAAGTAATTATTCAGGTAGTGGTGGCGACTTCTTATTAACGTTTATTTTATTCACAATTATTCTAATAATTATATTTATAGTAGCTAATTCAAAAACACATACAACTAGTAAAATAATATATGCTTCTCTAAAAGAAGATATTAGTGAAGACGAAATAACTAAGATACTACCGGATGAAACTTTAGATAGTTTAAAAGAAATGGCATATAATAAATTCCTTGATATTCAAAATGCTTGGATGGAATTTGATTATGATAAATTAAGAGAATTATGTACAGATGAATTATATAATAGTTATATAAGTCAACTAGATACTTTAAAACTTAAAAATGGTAAAAATATTATGACTGAATTCATCAAAGAAGAAATTAAAGTTACTGGTATTAAAGAAGAAAATAACATAGTTACAGTAACAATTTACTTAAGAGTAACATTCTATGATTATGTTGTTGATACTAATACATTTGAAGCTATTAGAGGATCCAAAGAAAGAAAAGTAACTAATAATTATAAAATGAAATTTGTTCGTAAAACAAATAATAGTAAAAAAGAAATAACATGTCCAAACTGTGGTGCACCTATTAAATTAACAACATCTAAAAAATGTCCATATTGTGATAGTACTATAGTAGTTGACGCAAACGATTTTGTCCTAAGTAAAAAAACAAATATCAATAAATAACATTTATGTTATAATCATAAATAGAAAGGATATATATGACATTAGAAGAATTTAGTAAATTAGATACTTCATTTAATGAATCAATGTTTCTTACTAAAATAAATAATATGTTTATTAAATACTTAACAGCTATAATGATGGATAAATTAGATGAAGTAAAGCATTTTATTAGTGAAGAAATTTATAATAATGGTCTAGAAATCATTGAAGATGCTAAAAATAATAATACTCGTCATATGTATGATGAATTAAATGTTAAAGAAAGTAAAATAATTAGTATTACTGAAGAAAAAAATGCATATGAAATCGAAGTATTTTTAGAATCTAGATACATGGAATACTATATTAGTTTAGATAATGGTAACTATGTATCAGGTAATAATCATTCTAGAATAAATGTTAATTATAACTTAACACTAACAAAGAAAAAAAATACTAAAGAACAAAATATTGTTAAAAAATGTCCCGGTTGTGGTGCTCCACTAAGTGTTAATACATCAGGTAAATGTGAATACTGTGGAACAACTTATAATCAAGAAGATTATGACTGGGTTATTACAAAAATAGAAAAACTTAATTAATATTGGAGGTATGAAAAATGGGTTTAATTAAGGCACTTAAAGAATCAGTATCATCTGGTTTAGGAGATCAATTTAAAGAATATGTTACATGTCCAGAAGTTGATAATAACGTATTAATCGTTAGAGGAAATGTCCAACATGGTAAAGGAAATACTAATCCTTCTGAAGGAGTTATTAGTAATGGTAGTAAAATTGTAGTCCCTCAAGGATGGGCTATGATGCTAGTAGATAATGGTAAAGTAATAGAATTTTCTGCTGAACCTGGAGAATATATCTATGATAATAGTTCAGAACCAAGTATTTTCTATGGTGGATTATGGCAAGGTATAAAAGATACTATTAAAAATATGGGTTCACGTATTACATTTGGTGGTCAAACAGCAAAAGACCAAAGAGTATATTATGTAAATCTATTAAATGTATTAGGTAATAAATTTGGTTCTCCACAACCAAAAAAGATTACTGATGAAAAATACGGTATAATCGAAGTTACATTCTTTGGTGAATATGCTTATAAAGTAGAAGACCCAGTAGCATTAGTTGCAACAGTATTAGGTGCTAATGCTAAAGATGAAGTAACATTTGATGAAGTATTTGGTAGTCAATTAAAAACAAAATTCTCAGAAAAAATTACTAAAGCAATTTCTGAAGTAATGCGTATTAAAAAAGTATCATTTGGTGATATGGGACTTTATGGTAGTGATATTGCTGAACAAATGAATACTGAATTAAATGATTGGAAAGAAAAATATGGTTTAGTAATATCTGATGTTGCTATGGGCGATATCAATGTTACTGAAGCATCTCTAAAAAGAATTAATGATATTGATGATGCTACTATATTCCAAGATGCTAATCTTCAATCAGGCTTAATGGCTAAAGCTACTGCTGATGCTATGAAAGATGCTGCTAAAAACGAAGGTGGTTCTATGGTAGGTTTTGCAGGACTTAATATGACACAAGGATTTGGTGGTAATGCCATGGCTACTGCTAATGAAAACGCTAAAAATAATAAACCTGCTCCTGAAAAAGAAGAAACTACTGAAGAAGAATCTAATGATAGTGATACTCAAACTACTGCAAAATTCTGTTCAGAATGTGGTAAACCAGTATCTGGTGGTAAATTTTGTAGTAATTGCGGAGCAAAATTATAATATAAATAAAAAAAGATATTCCTAGTGAATATCTTTTTTTTGTTTTAATTTATTAAATCTATCTTTAATATTCTTCTTTCTTTTATAAGTATTTTCTTTATCTACTAAGAAATCTTTATTTAATATATCTCCTTCTTTAAGATTATCTAAAAAATTATCATCTTTTAATACAACTTTCTTCTTACTATTTATATCTTCTAAAATAATATTATTATCTTCTTTTCTATCAACTACATACTTCATCTAATCGCCTCCATCAGTATCTGTTTTTTCACTAGTAATATCTATTTTATTTCCATCACTAGTTATAATAATAGTACCTAATTCACTAGTCATATATATTTTATCAGTATATTTTTTAATTCTATTTAAAGTCCCTTCATGCGGTAAATAATAATCATTAACTTTACCTACAGAAATTATGGCATATTCTGGTGTTACCTTTTCTAAAAACTCACTTGTTGTACTATAAGTAGATCCATGATGAGCAACTTTAAGTACATCAACATCTATATCTTCATTCAATATAATATTCTCTATTTCTCCTGTAGTATCTCCTGTAAAAAGATATGAATAATTACCAAATACCATTTTTAATATAATAGAATCTCCATTTAAATCTTCTTCATTATTACCAACATATATTATTTTAAATAAGGCTTCCCCTAAATAAAATTCTTCTCCTATTTCAGGTATTTTAATACTTAAATTCTTTTCTTCTAATAAATCTAATACTTCTTCAAAACTCTTTGTATTCGTAGTAACATCTGGCATTAAAACATTCTCTATATTAAAATTCCTAATTATATCATCCATCCCTCCAATATGATCTTCATGTGGATGAGTATTAACTACATATTCAAATTTACTAATACCAAGACTTTTAAAATAATTAACTAATTTTAAACCATCTTCATTATTACCAGAATCTATTAACATATTATGACCATTATTAGTAATTAAAATACATTCTGCTTGACCAACATCAATAAAATATACTTTTAAATCACTACTAACTTCATTATTAGTATCAGAATAAGATGTATTATAATAGTTATATATTAAATAACTTACTAACATAATTAAAAATAAAAAGAAAATCTTATAATATTTTTTATTCATACTAATCACTAACTTAATTATATCATTTTTTTAATAATCTAAATTAAACTGGTATAAATTTTACTAAATTTTGTCATCAAAAAAGAGTACTAATCTTTAATACTCTTAATATTTTTCCTTATTACTCTAATTGAATGAATCAACTTATTATGTTCTTCTTCAGTAAGTTTTAAATCAATTACTCTTTTAACACCATCTTTATTTACAATAGCAGGCATTCCCACATATACATTATGTTTCTCATCATATATAGATAAAACCATTATCGTATTTTCATTACCTAAAATAGCATTAGTAATTCTAACCATAGCCATTCCTATTCCATAATAAGTAGCACCTTTTCTATTTATTATTTCATAAGCAGCATTACGTACATCATTTTCAATATCTTTCATTTCTTTCTTAGTAATATATTTCTTGATATTTTGAAGACCTATATTAGCATTAGACCAAGGTATAAATTCCGAATCCCCATGTTCCCCAATAACATAAGCTTGGACATTTTTAGGATTTAAACATAATTTTTTACCAATTATATTTTGTAATCTAGCAGTATCTAAACTAGTTCCAGTACCTATAACTTGATTACTTGGTAACTTAGAATATTTATAAGTTAAATAAGTCATAACATCTAATGGATTAGTAGCTATTAAAAATATTCCCTTAAATCCCGAATCCATTACATTACCAACAATACTTTTAAATATAGAAGCATTCTTATTTAACAATTCTGTTCTTGTTTCTCCAGGTTTTTGATTAACACCAGCAGCAATAACTACTATCTGCGCATCTTTACAATCAGAATACTTACCTACATTAATACTTATTTTTGAAGGTGCATATGGAAGACAATGATTTAAATCCATAACTTCTCCTTCTACTCTTTTTTCATCTAAATCAATTAGATAAAGTCTATTAACATAAGTTCTTTGGTTTAATAAAGCATAAGCATAACTCATACCTACATTCCCACAACCTATTATAACCACCTTATTATTCATCTACTATCACCATCTTAAGTATAACAAATTAAATAAAATAAAAAAAGCCTTTATAAGGCATTATATATCACTTAGTTTTTATATGTTGATTTTTATTTGAAGTGCACAATTAATGTGCAGTAAGTTTTAAAAACATATATAATATCTAATAAGCAATTTGTTTGTCATTAAAGGAGGGTTTTTAAATGACTAAATATTGTCATCTATCTTATGAAGATAGAAA